>BNJU01005312.1_pt1 | contig 333291 bp, 461 predicted proteins | sample 8539281 | NCBI WGS metagenome assembly BNJU01 (sample SAMD00202456, study PRJDB9452) | human saliva metagenome | isolation source: human saliva | place: Japan
TGTGTTATAATATTTTGTGAGTAGTTATGCCTTGGTGTAGCTATTAAAAATAGAAGTGTGAAACTGGGAAGATAGAGAGGACGCAGTGTAATGACTAGAAATGGTTTTTTTACAGGCTTAGATATCGGAACTAGCTCTATTAAAGTGTTGGTTGCAGAGCTTGTAAACGGTGAAGTAAATGTAATTGGCGTAAGCAATGCCAAAAGTAAAGGTGTCAAAGATGGGATTATCGTTGACATCGAAGCAGCAGCGACTGCTATTAAGTCTGCAATTTCTCAAGCAGAAGAAAAAGCAGGAATTTCAATCAAGTCTGTAAACGTTGGCCTACCAGCTAATTTGCTACAAGTTGAGCCAACTCAAGGCATGATTCCAGTGACATCAGATACAAAAGAAATTACGGATCAAGATGTCGAAAATGTGGTCAAGTCAGCCTTGACTAAAAGTATGACTCCAGACCGTGAAGTTATCACCTTTATTCCAGAGGAATTTGTCGTAGATGGATTCCAAGGAATTCGTGATCCTCGCGGCATGATGGGTGTGCGTTTGGAAATGCGCGGTCTCTTGTACACTGGCCCACGTACGATCCTCCACAATCTTCGTAAAACTGTTGAGCGTGTAGGCGTTCAAGTCGATAACGTGATTATTTCACCTCTTGCAATGGTTCACTCTGTCTTGAATGAAGGTGAACGTGAGTTTGGTGCGACTGTTATCGACATGGGTGGTGGGCAAACGACTGTTGCCACTATTCGCAACCAAGAACTTCAATATACAAATGTTAACCAAGAAGGTGGCGATTATGTCACAAAAGACATTTCAAAAGTTCTCAAGACTTCTAAGAAAATTGCAGAAGGTCTAAAACTGAACTATGGGGAAGCTTATCCACCACTAGCTAGCAAGGAAACATTCCAAGTTGAAGTGATCGGTGAAGTTGAACCAGTTGAAGTAACTGAAGAATACTTGGCTGAGATTATTTCAGCAAGACTTAAGCACATTTTTGAGCAAATTAAGCAAGACTTGGAAAGACGTCACCTGTTAGACTTGCCAGGAGGTATTGTCTTGATTGGTGGAAATGCTCTTCTTCCAGGTGTCGTTGAATTGGCCCAAGAAGTATTTGGAGTACGTGTTAAGTTATTCGTACCAAATCAAGTGGGTATTCGCAATCCTGCTTTTGCCCATGTCATCAGCTTGTCAGAATTCGCTGGTAGTCTTACTGAAGTGAATATTTTGGCACAACGAGCAATTCGAGGTGACGAAAGTTTACGCCACCAACCGATTGACTTTAGAAGTTCAGCTCAACCAGTTTCACCTGTTTCTCCACGACCAGTATTTAATACAGTGACAACTCCTGAGCCTGAAACAACTCAATCTGTTGAACCAGTAGCTCCTCTTCAATCAGAAGAAAAGAGCAAAGGTAAATTAACGGATCGTTTCCGTAGCTTGATTGGAAGCATGTTTGACGAATAAAATAGAGGAATATAAATATGACATTTTCATTTGATACAGCAGCAGCACAAGGTGCAGTAATTAAAGTAATCGGTGTCGGCGGCGGTGGTGGAAATGCCATCAACCGTATGGTTGACGAAGGCGTTTCTGGCGTTGAATTTATAGCAGCCAACACAGATGTACAAGCTTTGAGCAGTACAAAAGCTGAGACAGTTATCCAGCTCGGCCCTAAATTGACACGCGGACTTGGGGCAGGAGGTCAACCTGAAGTTGGTCGTAAAGCTGCAGAAGAAAGCGAAGAAGTATTGACAGAAGCAATCAGCGGTGCTGACATGGTCTTCATCACTGCTGGTATGGGTGGTGGTTCTGGTACAGGTGCTGCACCAGTTATCGCTCGTATTGCAAAAAGTCTTGGTGCTTTGACAGTCGGTGTTGTAACTCGTCCATTTGGCTTTGAAGGAAGCAAACGTGGACAATTTGCCATCGAAGGAATTAACGAACTTCGTGAGCATGTTGATACACTCTTGATTATCTCAAACAACAACTTGCTAGAAATCGTTGACAAGAAGACTCCACTTCTTGAAGCATTGAGTGAAGCAGACAACGTTCTTCGTCAAGGTGTTCAAGGGATTACAGATTTGATTACAAATCCTGGTTTGATTAACTTGGACTTTGCAGACGTTAAGACTGTTATGGCCAATAAAGGGAATGCTCTTATGGGGATTGGTATCGGTAGCGGTGAAGAACGTGTTGTAGAAGCTGCTCGTAAAGCAATCTACTCACCACTTCTTGAAACAACTATCGATGGAGCAGAAGATGTGATTGTCAACGTAACTGGTGGCTTGGACTTGACTTTGATTGAAGCTGAAGAAGCATCAGAAATTGTGAACCAAGCAGCTGGTCATGGTGTTAACATCTGGCTTGGAACATCTATCGATGAGACAATGAAAGACGAAATCCGCGTGACTGTTGTTGCAACAGGAGTACGTCAGGATAAAGTTGAGAAAGTTGTAACTGCTCAACCACGTCAAGCAGCACATCGTGAACCTGCTCGAACTAGCCATGCACAAACTTTTGACCGTAATTTTGATATGGCTGATACAGCAGAAATTCCAACTCCAAGTTATCGCCGTCAAGAAGCGCCAAAGACATCGGCTTTGGTGACTGGGACTTGAGACGCGATGCCATTGTTCGTCAAGGAGAACCAGTTGTTTCTCCAGTGGAACGCTTTGAAGTTCCAGCGGCAACAGATGAAGATGAGTTGGAAACACCACCATTCTTTAAAAATCGTTAATGAAGATGAATTTAAAAGAAAATACGAACCTTGTTTTTCAACAGATATCGAATGCAGTTCAGGAAGCCGGTCGTGAAAACGATTCGGTTTCTGTGATTGCGGTGACCAAATATGTAGATGTTGAAACAGCCTCAGCTTTGGTTTCGCAAGGAGTGCAACACATTGGTGAGAATCGTGTTGATAAATTTCTTGACAAGTATCATGCTCTGAGTGATAAGAATCTTACCTGGCATTTGATCGGAACCTTACAGAGACGTAAAGTCAAGGAAGTGATTTCTTATGTGGATTATTTTCATGCTTTAGATTCCTTAAAGCTAGCTCAGGAAATTCAAAAACGAGCGGACCACAAGATTAAGTGCTTTTTGCAAGTAAATATCTCTAAGGAAGAAAGTAAGCACGGTTTTTCGAAAGAAGAATTGTTAGCCCTCTTACCTGAACTTTCAGAATTAGACCAGATTGAGTATGTAGGTCTGATGACCATGGCTCCATTTGAAGCAACTAGTCAAGAATTACTAGAGATATTTAAAGAAACGCAAGAATTGCAAAAACCATTCAAGAAAAACATCTCCCCAATATGCCGATGACAGAACTAAGTATGGGTATGAGTCGAGACTTCAAAGAAGCGATTCAATGTGGTTCAACTTTCGTTCGAATCGGTACAGCATTTTTTAAATAGGAAATAACCATGTCACTAAAAGATAAATTTGATAAGTTTATAGATTATTTCACTGAAGATGGAGAAGAGGTGGCACCAAGCGTTGCTGAATTAAAGTCTGAACAAACCTTAACTTCAGTTTCGACTCCAAAGGAAGAACTCCCACGAGCTCAACAGTTACCACAATCTTCACAAGTGAATTCTAAAGAGAAAAATATTACGCGCCTTCATGCTCGTCAGCAAGAGTTGGCGATGCAGAGCCATCGTAGCACAGAAAAGGTAACTATTGATGTTCGTTATCCTCGTCGCTACGAAGATGCAACAGATATCGTTGATTTGTTGGCAGGTAACGAAAGTATTCTAATTGACTTCCAATATATGACTGAAGTACAAGCACGTCGCTGTCTAGATTACTTAGATGGAGCTCGTCATGTGCTAGCTGGTGAATTAAGAAAGGTTGCAAATACCATGTATCTTTTGACACCAGTAGGAGTTGTGGTTAATATTGAAGACATTCGCTTGCCTGATGGTTCTCACGGTGAAGAGTTTGATTTTGATATGAAGAGAAATCGAGTGAAATAATGATTTTTCTAATTCGTTTTATACAGAATGCTGCAACTATCTATTCATGGATACTTGTAGCTTTTGCTCTATTATCTTGGTTACCCAATGCCTATGATACAGCACTAGGTCGTTTGTTAACTAGCTTAGTCAAACCGATCCTTCAACCCTTGAGACGTTTGCCACTAAGGGTTGGTGTCTTTGATCTTACAGTTTGGGTGGCTGTCATTTTAGTTCATTTAGTCGGTAACTATTTGATCCGTTTTCTTTTAATACTAGCATGAGAAAAGATATTTATCAGCATTTCTCAGTCGAGGATATTCCTTTCATTGATAAGGGACTGGAGTGGCTTAGACAGGTTGAAGAGCATTATGCTCCCATCCTAACTCCCTTTATCAATCCCCATCAGGTCTTTATTTTAAAGACATTGGGCAATCATCATGGGATTCAAGTTTTTTCTAGCAATGATTTTGTACCTAGCGAGTATAGTCGTGTCCTTCTTGCACCAGATTATTTCATACCGACTTTGGCGGATTTTGAAATGGAATTGCTTGAGATTGTTTATTCTAGTAAGTTTGACCAATTGACTCATTCCAAGATTTTAGGAACTGTTCTGAATCGTCTGGGAATTGATCGCAAGTTGTTTGGTGATATTTTAGTTACGGAGAATAGAGCCCAAATCATTGTGGACCAAACATTCACTTCTCTCTTTCAAGATGGGATTCAAAAGATTGCTAGATTGCCTGTCAAACTAGAAGTCGTATCTTTTGAAGAATTGGTAGAAGCCGAGAGTGATTATCAGGAAAAGGAAGTTTTAGTTCCGAGTATGCGCTTGGATGCTTTCTTGTCAAATGTTCTGAAATTGTCTCGCTCTCAGACAGCTGATTTATTAGAAAGAAAATATGTTCAGGTAAATTACCATCTGGTTGAAAAATCTGACTATCAAGTTAAGTTAGGTGATTTAGTAAGTGTCAGACGCTTTGGACGGATTATCTTACTCAAAGAAAATGGTCAAACCAAAAAAGATAAGAAAAAAATAACAGTCCAATTACTGCTAAGTAAGTGAGAAGAAAAATGTCGATTACACCACAAGAAATTATTGATAAAGCTTTCTCCATTAAATTCAGAGGCTATAATAAGGAAGAAGTTGACGAATTTTTGGATAAGATTTATTTTGACTATGAGGAACTAGTCCGTTACAAGGATGAAACTGAAGTCTATATCAAAAGATTAGAAGAATGTCTTTCGTCTTTTACTACTGATTTTCCTAAGAGATCAGTGACAAACGAGCAAGAACCAGAACCATTGAATGATTCTATTTTTTATTAAGTAAGTGAGGAAAAATATGCCAATTACATCGTTAGAAATCAAGGATAAAACCTTTAGTACCAAGTTTAGAGGTTTTAATCCTGAAGAAGTTGATGAATTTCTAGATATTGTTGTTCGTGACTATGAAGCGCTTGTTCGTAGTAACCATGAAAAAGAACAACACATTAAAAATTTAGAGGAACGTTTGTCTTATTTTGATGAGATTAAGGAGTCATTGAGCCAGTCTGTATTGATTGCTCAAGATACTGCTGAGCGTGTCAAGCAATCTGCCAATGAACGCTCACAAAATATCATCAAACAGGCAGAACAAGATGCCCAGCGTTTGCTTGATGAGGCTAAGTATAAGGCTAACGAAATCTTGCGTCAAGCTACGGATAATGCTAAGAAGGTTGCAGTAGAGACGGAAGAGTTGAAGAATAAGAGCCGTGTCTTCCATCAACGTTTGAAATCTACAATTGAAAGTCAATTGGCTATTGTAGACTCATCTGACTGGGAAGAAATTTTGCGTCCGACAGCGACTTACCTTCAAACAAGTGACGAAGCTTTTAAAGAAGTTGTCGGAGAAGTTTTGGGTGAGGATGTTACTGGTTACCATGATGAAAATCCGATTGATATGACTCGTCAGTTTTCACCTGAGGAAGTAGCAGAGCTCCAAGCTCGCATCGAAGCAGCTAATCGAGAATTGGCTGAATCACAAAAAGAAGCAAGACCAGATACTGCTAGCTCAGTAGTAGAAGGAGTCGTTTCTTCAAATCAAGATTCTCAACCAACACTCTTGAAAGAATCTATTGATCTTTTATAAGAAAGAAAATCTGAGAATAAGATCCAATCAACATATTTTCAGCGAGTAGGAGATGGTGGAAGTCCTACAATCCCTGTTGATTAGATTATCCTCTCAAGTTATCAAGTCTGAAGTTAGTAGGATTTGACGTTCCCCACGTTACGGGAAAAGAGGGAGAAAGACGAGTTCTTTTTCCGAACAAAGGTGGTACCACGATTTTCGTCCTTTTTAGCGAGTCGTGGTTTTTATTTTGTCTATATCATAAAGGAGATATCATGAAACTCAAAGAAACTTTAAATCTTGGGAAAACTGACTTCCCAATGCGTGCAGGCCTTCCTACAAAAGAGCCAATCTGGCAAAAAGAGTGGGAAGAAGCAAAATTGTATCAACGTCGTCAAGAGTTGAATGAAGGGAAACCTCACTTCACTCTTCATGATGGACCTCCGTACGCTAACGGAAACATCCACGTTGGTCATGCTATGAACAAGATTTCAAAAGATATCATTGTTCGTTCTAAGTCTATGTCAGGATTTTACGCACCATACATTCCAGGTTGGGATACACACGGACTACCAATCGAGCAAGTTTTGGCAAAACAAGGTGTCAAACGCAAAGAGATGGATTTGGTTGAATACTTGAAACTTTGCCGTGAATACGCTCTTTCGCAGGTAGATAAACAACGCGAAGACTTCAAACGTTTAGGTGTGTCTGGTGACTGGGAAAATCCATATGTAACTTTGACCCCCGACTATGAAGCAGCCCAAATCCGTGTCTTCGGTGAGATGGCTAACAAGGGTTATATCTACCGTGGTGCTAAACCAGTTTACTGGTCTTGGTCATCTGAGTCAGCTCTTGCTGAAGCGGAGATTGAATACCATGACTTGGTTTCAACATCACTCTATTATGCCAATAAGGTTAAAGATGGTAAAGGTGTCCTAGACACTGATACTTACATCGTTGTTTGGACAACAACTCCATTTACTATCACTGCTTCTCGTGGTTTGACTGTTGGTGCGGGTATTGATTACGTTTTGGTTCAACCTGCTGGTGAAGCTCGTAAGTTTGTGGTTGCGGCGGAATTGTTGAACAGCTTGTCTGAAAAATTCGGTTGGGCGGATGTTCAAGTTTTGGCTACATACCGTGGTTCAGAATTGAACCACATCGTGACAGAGCACCCATGGGATACAGCTGTTGACGAACTCGTTATCCTTGGTGACCACGTTACAACAGACTCAGGTACTGGTATCGTCCATACAGCCCCAGGTTTTGGTGAGGATGACTACAATGTCGGTGTTGCTAACGGACTCGAAGTTGCTGTGACAGTTAACGAACGCGGGCTTATGATGGAAAATGCAGGTCCTGAGTTTGAAGGCCAATTCTATGATAAGGTTGTTCCAACGGTTATCGAAAAACTTGGTGATTTGCTTCTTGCTCAAGAAGAAATTTCTCACTCATACCCATTTGACTGGCGTACGAAAAAACCAATCATCTGGCGTGCAGTTCCACAATGGTTTGCTTCAGTATCAAAATTCCGTCAAGATATTTTAGATGAAATCGAAAAAGTGAAATTCCATTCAGAATGGGGTAAAGTCCGTCTTTACAACATGATCCGTGACCGTGGTGACTGGGTCATCTCACGTCAACGTGCTTGGGGAGTTCCTCTTCCAATCTTCTACGCAGAAGACGGCACACCAATTATGACAGCTGAAACAATTGAACATGTAGCTCAACTCTTTGAAGAGCATGGTTCAATCATCTGGTGGGAACGTGATGCTAAAGACCTCTTGCCAGAAGGATTTACTCATCCAGGTTCACCAAATGGTGAGTTCAAGAAAGAAACAGATATCATGGACGTTTGGTTTGACTCAGGTTCATCATGGAACGGTGTCGTGGTTAACCGTCCAGAACTTAAATACCCAGCTGACCTCTACCTTGAAGGTTCTGACCAATACCGTGGTTGGTTCAACTCTTCTCTTATCACATCTGTGGCTAACCATGGTGTGGCACCATACAAACAAATCTTATCACAAGGTTTCGCCCTTGACGGTAAAGGTGAAAAGATGTCTAAATCACTTGGAAATACCATTGCTCCAAGCGATGTTGAGAAACAATTTGGTGCGGAAATCTTGCGTCTCTGGGTAACAAGTGTTGACTCAAGCAATGACGTGCGTATCTCAATGGATATCTTGAGCCAAGTTTCTGAAACTTACCGTAAGATCCGTAACACTCTTCGTTTCTTGATTGCTAACACATCTGACTTTAATCCAGCTGAGGATGCAGTTGCTTATGAAGAGCTTCGTTCGGTTGATAAGTACATGACTATTCGCTTTAACCAACTTGTTAAGACAATTCGTGATGCTTATGCTGACTTTGAATTCTTGACAATCTATAAGGCACTAGTTAACTTTATCAACGTTGACTTGTCTGCCTCTACCTTGATTTTGCCAAAGATGTTGTCTACATCGAAGGTGCAAAATCTCTTGAACGCCGTCAAATGCAAACTGTCTTCTACGATATCCTTGTAAAAATCACCAAACTCTTGACACCAATCCTTCCTCACACTGCGGAAGAAATCTGGTCATATCTTGAGTTTGAAGCTGAAGACTTCGTTCAATTGTCAGAATTGCCAGAAGCTCAAACATTTGCGAACCAAGAGGAAATCTTGGACACATGGGCAGCCTTCATGGACTTCCGTGGACAAGCTCAAAAAGCCTTGGAAGAAGCTCGTAATGAAAAAGTCATTGGTAAATCTCTTGAAGCACACTTGACAGTTTATCCAAACGAAGTCGTTAAAACTCTTCTTGGAGCTGTTGATAGCAATGTTGCTCAACTTTTGATCGTCTCAGAATTGACTATCGCAGAAGGTGCAGCTCCAGAAGGTGCAGTAGCCTTTGAAGATGTAGCTTTCACTGTAGAACGTGCAGCTGGTGAAGTGTGTGATCGTTGCCGTCGTATTGATCCAACTACTGCAGATCGCAGCTACCATGCAACCATCTGTGACCACTGCGCAAGCATCGTTGAAGAAAACTTTGCGGAAGCAGTTGCTGAAGGATTTGAAGCTAAATAATTTTATATACTGGAGAGAACAGATGTTCTCTCTTTTTTATGGAGTGAATACTCTCTTTATTATGTGACTATTAGTCCGTCTCGCTCCGTGAGGTGCGAGAAAAATAAACCACCCGCTATGCGGGTGCGCGTCGAAGGTTATATCAAAAAAACTCCAAACGCGATACAATAAAGGTGTTCAAGCCAATTGTAAAGCGAAAGGAGAAAACCATGGCACAAAAGTCTCATAGTTTATCACACACAAAGTGGATGTGTTCTATCACATTGTGTTCACCCCTAAGTATAGACGAAAAGTCATTTATAATCAATATTGAAGTAGTTTAGGCGAAATATTTCATCGCTTATGTAGTTATAAAGGAGTTGAAAATATCGAAGGACACTTAATGCCAGATCATGTACATATGCTAGTAAGTATTCCACCGAGGATAAGTGTTTCAAGTTTCATGGGGTATTTAAAAGGCAAAAGTGCACTCATGATGTTCGATAAACACGCCAACCTCAAGTACAAGTTTGGGAATCGGCATTTCTGGGCAGAAGGTTATTATGTGAGTACAGTAGGGCTTAATGAAGCCACGATAAGGAAATACATACAAGATTAAAGAAATTATCCAGTGGATGATTTCTTCACGAGTATAAAACTTTGAGAACGAGTAAAGCATGATATAGCACTAGATAAATGAAGTGTGAAAGAATATGAGGATCCCTTTAGGGATAGTGGTAAGTAATACTCACGCCTCTTTAAGAGGCAAGTGACGAGTCAGCTTGAACAAGGTGAAAGCCAGCGTCTTTAGGCGCTGGCTGGTTGATTGGGATATTTAATAGAAAAGTGGTAAATAAGAAACTTTTAAACTGTTCAAAAGGTCGTAAATTGAAGAGGAGAAATTTCTATCGAGTATCATTAGTAGGATCACGAAAAATAAAAGGTGACTGTTTATTTTTAAAATATGGAGATGGAGCCTTGTAAACTAGGCAAACAAAAAAAGAGGTTGGGATAAAAAAGATCCCGACCTCACTTTTTATTAACAATCAAACTTTGACGCGGTAGCTGATTGAACTTTTTTGTTCGTCTTTTAGACTCCAAAAAGTTTTAATCATCCTCGCGGGGCTGGGACTACGAAATCGAGACTTTGTCTATCGATTTCTGTCCCACCGCCTTTTTTTTTAAATATAATGGAGCCGGTGGGAGTCGAACCCACGTCCAAACACCTGCTAACATATTTGTCTACAACCATAGGTTATGTATTGTTTTAACAGCTCCTCGACACATAACTCAAGCCTAGGAACTGCGAGTCTATAAATCTCTTATCAAACTGCTAGACAAAGTTTGATCGTATCTCGCTAATAATAAGACCTGTCATTGAACACGAGCGATCCAAATCGGGTCACGCCTGCCGGTTTTTTTAGGCGACTAGAGCGTAAGAAGTGTTATTTTTTTGCAGTTATATTTAACTGAGCGTTTACGTCGCCACACGAGTCGCAAAATATGCCTCATAATGCCTGTCGAATCCGTAACGACCCCAAAAGACAATACAATTATTATACCTTATCTGAGGGGAAATTGCAAAAGTCAAGTAAACAAATGGAAAGAGACTTTGGTATGTATATGTTTTATAAGTGGGTGCTTAGAGCGATGAAGAGTCATTAACTTAGTAAGAAAATCAAGAGAAAAAAACTGGAAATCATGTTATAATAAAAAGATAGAATCGTAAGAAAGAGTGGATGATTTTTTTGATAATTCCTACTTATAATTGGCAATTCGCTCCGCAAGTTGAGGATGCGGATTTTACAAAGATAGCTAAGAAAGCTGGTTTGGGACCTGAAGTAGCTCGTTTGTTATTTGAACGAGGCATCAAGGATGAAACTAGTCTGAAAAAATTTTTAGAACCTTCTTTGGAGGAATTACATGATCCCTACCTTTTAAATGATATGGAAAAGGCAGTGGAGCGAATTCGCCATGCTATTGAGCAAGGGGAACTGATTCTTATTTACGGGGACTACGATGCGGATGGGATGACTTCGGCTTCCATTGTCAAGGAAAGTTTAGAACAGTTGGGTGCTGAGTGCCTAGTCTATCTTCCTAATCGTTTTACGGACGGCTATGGTCCAAATGCCAGTGTCTACAAATATTTTATCGAACAGCAGGGCGTGTCTTTGATTGTGACGGTGGACAATGGTGTGGCAGGGCATGAAGCCATTGATTTGGCCCAGTCTATGGGAGTGGACGTCATTGTGACCGACCACCATTCTATGCCTGAGGTTTTACCAGATGCCTATGCCATTATCCATCCTGAACATTCAGGGGCGGACTATCCTTTCAAGCATTTGGCGGGTTGTGGGGTCGCTTTTAAGCTAGCTTGTGCCCTTTTAGAAGAAGTACAGGTTGAGTTGTTAGACTTGGTTGCAATCGGGACAATTGCTGACATGGTCAGCCTGACAGATGAAAATCGTATCATGGTCCAATATGGTCTTGAGGTCTTGCGCAACACTCAACGAATGGGTCTACAAGAAATGTTTGAAATCGCTGGGATTTCAAGTAGTGATGTGACAGAAGAGACAGTTGGTTTTCAGTTAGCGCCTCGTTTAAATGCCTTAGGGCGCTTGGATGATCCCAATCCAGCTATTGATTTGTTGACTGGATTTGACGATGAGGAAGTGCATGAAATCGCCCTTTTGATTCATCAAAAAAATGAAGAACGTAAGGAAATTGTTCAGTCGATTTACGATGAAGCCAAGGGCATGGTGGATCCTGATAAAAGTGTTCAAGTTTTGGCTAAAGAAGGCTGGAATCCAGGGGTTCTTGGAATTGTGGCAGGACGCTTGCTTGAAGAATTAGGCCAGACGGTTATTGTCTTGAATATCGAAGATGGACGCGCCAAGGGAAGTGCTCGAAGCATAGAAGCAGTCGATATCTTTGAAGCCTTGGACCCGCATCGAGAACTTTTTATCGCTTTTGGTGGTCACGCAGGTGCTGCAGGGATGACCCTCGAAGTGGATAAGTTAGAAGTCTTGTCTGATGTTTTGGAAGCCTATATCCGAGGAAAAGGTGCAGATGCCCAAGGTAAAAACAATCTATTTTTAGACGAAGAACTGGATTTAGAGGCCTTGAGTTTGGAGACGGTGAAAAGTTTTGAACGTCTAGCTCCTTTTGGGATGGATAACCAAAAACCTGTCTTCTATATTCGAAATTTTCAAGTTGAAAATGCTCGCGTTATGGGGGCTGGTAATGCTCATCTCAAGCTGAAAATTTCAAAAGGTGAGGCCAGTTTTGAGGTAGTCGCTTTTGGTCAAGGGAAATGGGCGACTGAATTCTCACAGACCAAGCAACTGGAACTAGCAGTGACTCTCTCTGTCAACCAATGGAATGGACAAACAACCTTGCAGTTGATGATGGTTGATGCCCGTGTAGAAGGTATCCAGCTCTTTAACATCCGTGGTAAGAATGCCCTGTTGCCAGAAGGGGTAGCCGTTTTGGACTTTACGCAAGAGTTACCTGATGTGACCTCTTGTTCAGCCATTGTTGTGAAGAATATCCCTGAGGATATATACCTTCTTAAGAAAATCTGTCAGGAACAGGAATTTTCAGCTCTTTACTTTAAAAATGATATAGCCAAAGCTTACTACTTGACGGGCTATGGAACGAGAGAGCAGTTTGCTAAATTGTATAAAACTATCTATCAGTTCCCAGAATTTGACATTCGCTATAAACTCAAGGATTTGGCAGCCTTTCTCAAGATTGAGCAAATCCTATTAGTCAAAATGATTCAGATATTTGAAGAGCTTGGCTTTGTGACCATTGAAAATGGAGTCATGAGGGTGAATAAAGAGGCTGAAAAGCGTGATATAGCTGAAAGTCAGATTTATCAAAAGCTAAAACAAACTGTTAAAGATCAGGAGATTATGGCGCTTGGAACAGTCCAGGAAATCTATGATTTCTTGATGGAAAAAAGTGAATAGAGATCGAAAGAGTTGGCTTGCTGACTCTTTTTTGTTTGCTAACAAAAAAATCTCTTCAATGAAAGGAATTTAGTGCTATAATGAGAGGAGTGAAGGACTGTTGAACCTTATTGAAGAAAGTTATACTCTTCGAAAATCTCTTCAAACCACGTCAGCTTTATCTGCAACCTCAAAGCGGTGCTTTGAGCAACCTGCGGCTAGCTTCCTAGTTTGCTCTTTGATTTCATTGAGTATTAGTATCAAAAGTACCAGAGAAGTTAGTCGGAGTAGAAAATGGAAAAAGAGAAGAAAAAGAAATTACTGGCAGAGTATAAGCAGCAACAGAAGAAAGAATTTGAAGCTAGTTTACCGATACCAAGGGAGACCTTTTTAGATTTGTTTGATTTTTTGGATCAGGAGTTAGAGTCGCTGACTTGTCCTGCTGATTTTACCTTGACTAGATCCTTTCTAAAAGGGCGTGATTTAGAAGTTGAAGTGATTTTGGGATTTTTAGAAGCAAATGGAGCCTACTGTGACTGCGAAGTACTTTATAATGTTGCTGACTTATTTGAAGATTAGACAGGATGGGAGCACCAATTGTCTCATTTGATCCTCATATTAGTGCTGCTTTGTCCGTTATTGAACGGAAAGAGGTAGTTGAAGTGCGATTATCTGTAAGATTCATTTTGAAAATTAGTAAAAAAATGGTATAATGAATGGAAAAGATTCGGCTGAAAGTGAATTGGACTTTCAGAAAAAGAGAGCTTTTAAAGCTCTACAAACAGTTGAAGTGACTATTCGGAGGAAAAATGAATACTATTAAATTAACAACACTTGGGGGTGTACGTGAAAATGGTAAGAACATGTACATCGCAGAAATTAACGACTCGATTTTTGTATTAGATGCAGGTTTGAAATACCCTGAAAATGAACAGTTGGGTGTCGATGTCGTTATTCCCAACATGGACTATCTATTTGAAAATAGTGACCGTATTGCTGGTGTTTTCTTAACACACGGGCATGCGGATGCGATTGGAGCCCTTCCATATCTCTTGGCAGAAGCTAAGGTTCCTGTATTTGGCTCAGAGTTGACTATCGAACTGGCTAAACTATTTGTTAAGGGAAATGACAGCGTCAAGAAATTTGATGATTTCCATGTGATTGATGAAAATACAGAGATTGATTTTGGCGGAACGGTAGTGTCCTTCTTCCGTACAACTCACTCTATCCCAGAAAGTTTGGGTGTGGTCTTAAAAACGTCTGAAGGAAATGTTGTTTACACAGGAGATTTCAAGTTTGACCAAACGGCTAGTGAATCCTATGCTACTGACTTCGGTCGATTGGCAGAGATTGGTCGCGAAGGGGTCTTGGCTTTGCTTAGTGACTCGGCTAATGCAGATAGCAATATCCAAGTAGCCAGTGAAAATGAAGTTGGTGTAGAAATCACGCAAACTATCTCTGATTGGGATGGACGTATCATCGTTCTTTTGCAGTTGCAAGTAACCTTTCTCGTATCCAGCAAGTTTTTGATGCAGCTGCGGAGACAGGGCGCCGTGTTGTCTTGACAGGATTTGATATTGAAAATATCGTCCGTACAGCGATTCGCTTGAAAAAATTATCTCTAGCAAGTGAAAATCTTTTGATTAAGCCAAAAGATATGTCTCGTTTTGAAGATCACGAATTAATTATCCTTGAAACTGGACGTATGGGTGAACCGATTAACGGCCTACGCAAGATGTCTATTGGTCGTCACCGTTATGTTGAAATCAAAGAAGGTGACCTAGTTTATATCGTTACAACACCATCAATCGCCAAGGAAGCAGTGATGGCACGCGTGGAAATATGGTCTACCAAGCAGGTGGAGTTGTCAAGCCAATTACTCATAGCTTGCGTGTGTCAGGACATGGGAATGCGCGTGATTTGCAATTGATGATTAATCTCTTGCAACCTCAGTATCTCTTCCCAATCCAAGGAGAATACCGTGAGTTGGATGCCCATGCCAAGGCTGCTATGGCAGTTGGTATGTTGCCGGAACGGATTTTTATCCCTAAAAAGGGAACAACTATGTCTTATGAGCATGGAGATTTTGTCCCATCTGGTGCTGTTACTGCAGGAGATGTCTTGATTGATGGGAATGCCATCGGAGATGTCGGTAATGTCGTTCTTCGTGACCGTAAGGTCTTGTCAGAAGATGGGATTTTCATTGTGGCTATCACTGTTAACCGTCGTGAGAAAAAAATCATCGCTAAAGCTCGAGTGCACACGCGTGGATTTGTCTATCTCAAGAAGAGCCGTGATATCTTGCGTGAAAGTACAGAGCTAGTCAATCAAACAGTAGAAGACTATCTACAAGGTGAAGATTTTGACTGGGCAGAGCTCAAAGGTAAGGTACGTGATCATTTGGCCAAGTTCCTCTTTGACCAAACCAAGCGTCGTCCAGCTATCTTACCAGTAGTCATGGAAGCAAAATAGAATCAAATAGCAGGAGAAAGTCGAGTTTCGGCTTTTTCTTATCTTAAACGAATAAGGAGCAAGTTATGGCAGTAATGAAGATTGAGTATTACTCAGAAGTTTTAGATATGGAGTGGGGAGTGAATGTTCTCTACCCAGATGCGTCTCGGGTTGAGGAGCCAGATTCTACGGATATTCCTGTCCTCTATCTCTTACATGGGATGTCAGGAAATCATAATAGCTGGCTCAAACGGACCAATGTAGAGCGCTTAGTGCGAGGGACTAATCTAATTGTTGTCATGCCAAATACAAGTAATGGCTGGTACACAGATACTCAGTATGGCTATAACTACTATACAGCTTTAGCAGAAGAACTGCCTAAAGTGCTCAAACGCTTCTTCCCTAATATGTCTAGCAAGCGTGAAAAGACTTTTATCGCTGGCCTTTCAATGGGAGGCTACGGTTCCTTCAAATTGGCCCTATCAACCAACCGTTTCTCACATGCAGCTAGTCTTTCTGGTGCTCTTAGTTTCGAAGAGTTTTCTCCAGAAAGTCAAAATCTTGGGTCGCTTGCTTACTGGCGAGGTGTTTTTGGTAAGCTTGATAACTGGGAAACTAGTCCTTACTCACTTGAAACTCTTGCTAACAAGTCAGATAAGAAGACCAAACTCTGGGCTTGGTGTGGTGAACAAGATTTCTTGTATGCTGCCAATAATCTAGCAGTGAAGAATCTCAAGAAACTTGGTTTTGATGTGACCTATAGTCACAGTGCAGGGACCCATGAGTGGTATTATTGGGAAAAACAATTGGAACGGTTTTTGGCTACCTTGCCAATTGATTTTGTTTTGGAAGAACGCTTGTCTTAGTTTTAGTTTTCTTTCAGCTTACTCAAGTAAAATAAGGAATCTATCTTTAGAATGGGAAACCAGGACTAAAAAGATGGATTCTTATTTTTTTAGGAAAGGCGGGAAATCATGTTCTGGATTATTCGTGTTCTATGTCGATTGTTACTAGGGATTTGGCGCATGTTCTGGCGCCTTGTGTGGACTCTTGTAGTCTTAATTCTTATTGCTTTAGGGATTCTCTGGTATATGACAGGGGATTTATCTGGTGTCTTCAATCAAGCGGAGCAACTTGTTCAAGTTGGTCAGGCAGGTTGGCATCAATGGCAAGAAACTGGTAAGTTGCAAGGTTTGTCTCAGACTGATCATCATCAAGATTCAGGAGTAAAATGGCCCCAAGCACAGGCGACTATTTATATTGATCCTCAAATGGATGCAACATTCCAAAAGGCCTACGCTGAGGCTATTGCCAGTTGGAATCAGACCGGTGCTTTTAATTTTGTAGTTGTGACAGAACCTGACCAAGCAACTATTTTTGCGACTGAAATGAATGATGGTTCCACATCTGTTGCTGGTGAGGCTGAGAGTCAGACAAATCTCCTGACCAAACAATTTACTTCAGTAACAGTTCGTTTGAATCATTATTATCTATCTAATCCAAACTATGGCTATACTTATGATCGCATCTTGCATACAGCAGAGCATGAGCTAGGTCATGCTATTGGTTTGGAACATACTAATGAAGTGTCAGTCATGCAGCCAGCAGGTTCTTATTATGGTATTCAGGCTCAAGATGTTCAAGCAGTTCAAGAACTATATGAGTCTGGAGAATAAGTGATTTTCAAACGAAAAATAGAGCTCCTTGATGTAAGCAATGAAGGGGGCTTTTTGCTATAATGGAACTATGAATAACTTGATTAAATCAAAACTAGAGCTCTTGCCGACCAGCCCTGGTTGTTACATTCACAAAGATAAAAACAGTACGATTATCTATGTAGGAAAGGCCAAAAATCTACGCAATCGTGTACGATCCTATTTCCGTGGAAGTCATGATACTAAGACAGAAGCCTTGGTGTCTGAAATTGTGGACTTTGAGTTTATTGTTACGGAATCCAATATTGAGGCTCTCCTTCTGGAAATCAACTTGATCAAGGAAAATAAGCCTAAATACAATATTATGCTCAAGGACGACAAGTCCTATCCTTTCATCAAAATTACCAATGAGCGCTATCCTCGCTTGATTATCACCCGTCAGGTCAAGAAAGACGGAGGTCTCTATTTTGGACCCTATCCGGATGTGGGGGCGGCCAATGAAATCAAGCGACTTCTGGATCGAATTTTTCCTTTTCGTAAGTGTACTAATCCACCGTCTAAGGTCTGTTTTTATTACCATATCGGCCAGTGCGTGGCTCACACCATCTGTAAGAAAGACGAGGCCTATTTCAAAGTCATGGCTCAAGAAGTCTCTGATTTTCTAAAGGGTCAGGATGACAAAATCATCGATGACCTCAAGGAAAAGATGAATGTGGCAGCTCAGAGTATGGAATTTGAACGTGCGGCTGAATATCGAGATCTGATTCAGGCCATTGGGACCCTTCGGACCAAGCAGCGTGTTATGGCCAAGGATCTCCAAAACCGCGATGTCTTTGGCTACTATGTAGATAAGGGCTGGATGTGTGTTCAGGTTTTCTTTGTCCGTCAAGGTAAGCTCATTGAGCGTGATGTCAACCTTTTTCCTTACTACAATGATCCAGATGAAGATTTCCTGACCTATGTTGGGCAGTTTTATCAAGAAAAATCTCATCTGGTTCCTAATGAAATTTTGATTCCTCAGGATATTGATGAAGAGGCTGTTAAGGCTTTGGTGGGTACCAAGGTTCTCAAACCCCAACGTGGAGAGAAGAAGCAGCTGGTCAATTTAGCCATAAAAAATGCTCGAGTCAGTCTAGAACAGAAGTTTAATCTTCTGGAAAAATCAGTTGAAAAGACTCAAGGGGCTATTGAAAATCTGGGACGACTTCTACAAATTCCAACTCCGGTCCGCATCGAGTCTTTTGACAACTCCAATATCATGGGGACCAGCCCTGTCTCTGCTATGGTGGTTTTTGTCAATGGTAAACCGAGCAAGAAAGATTACCGTAAATATAAGATAAAAACAGTTGTTGGGCCAGATGACTATGCAAGTATGCGAGAAGTTATCCGTAGACGCTATGGCCGAGTCCAACGAGATGGTTTGACGCCACCTGACTTAATCGTCATTGATGGGGGGCAAGGGCAGGTTAATATTGCTAAACAAGTTATCCAAGAGGAGTTAGGTTTGGATATTCCTATCGCAGGTCTGCAAAAAAATGACAAGCACCAAACCCATGAATTACTCTTTGGCGATCCGCTTGAGGTGGTGGAGTTGTCTCGTAATTCTCAGGAATTTTTCCTCCTCCAACGCATTCAGGATGAAGTTCACCGCTTTGCTATTACTTTCCACCGTCAACTACGCTCTAAAAATTCCTTTTCATCCCAACTGGATGGAATTGACGGTCTGGGACCTAAACGCAAGCAGAATTTGATGAAATATTTCAAGTCCTTGACTAAAATCAAGGAAGCCAGTGTAGATGAAATTGTGGAAGTTGGCATACCAAGAGCAGTAGCAGAGGCTGTTCACCAACACTTGAATCCCCAAGAGCGTGTAGAACTAGCTCAGGTTGCGGAGCCACCTGTTGCATATAAAGAATAAAGTATCAAGGAAAGGTTTTTGCTTTAGCGAGTGCAAGCTAGTCAGAATTGTGGTAAAATAGATAAGATATGACTAAAGAATTTCATCATGTAACGGTCATGCTCCATGAAACCATTGATATGCTTGATGTGAAACCTGACGGTATTTACGTTGATGCGACCTTGGGTGGAGCGGGCCATAGCGAGTATTTATTAAGTAAACTAAGTGAAAAGGGGCACCTCTATGCCTTTGACCAGGACCAGAATGCCATTGATAATGCGCAAAAACGTCTGGCGCCTTATATCGAAAAAGGAATGGTCACCTTCATCAAGGACAACTTCCGTCGTTTGCAGGCACGTTTGCAGGAAGCGGGTGTAGAAGAAATTGATGGCATTTGCTATGACTTGGGAGTTTCTAGCCCGCAGTTGGATCAGCGTGAGCGTGGTTTTTCTTATAAAAAGGATGCGCCACTTGATATGCGGATGAACCAAGAAGCTAGTTTGACAGCTTATGAGGTTGTCAATCATTATGACTACCATGACTTGGTTCGTATTTTCTTCAAATATGGCGAGGACAAATTCTCTAAACAGATTGCGCGTAAGATTGAACAGGCGCGTGAAGTCAAGCCAATCGAGACGACGACAGAGCTGGCAGAGATTATCAAGTCTGCTAAGCCTGCCAAGGAACTCAAGAAAAAAGGTCATCCAGCCAAACAGATTTTCCAAGCCATCCGTATCGAGGTCAATGATGAACTCGGGGCTGCAGATGAGTCAATCCAACAAGCTATGGAATTACTAGCAGTGGACGGAAGGATCTCAGTCATTACCTTTCATTCGCTGGAAGATCGCTTGACTAAGCAATTGTTCAAGGAAGCTTCGACGGTAGAGGTTCCAAAAGGCTTGCCTTTCATTCCAGATGAGCTCAAGCCTAAGATGGAATTAGTCTCTCGTAAACCAATTCTACCAAGCAAGGAGGAGTTGGAGGCAAATAATCGTTCCCACTCAGCCAAGCTACGAGTAGCTAGAAAAATTCACAAGTAAGGGGATAAAATGGTAGACAAAAGAGAAACGACGAGCCAATTACTGCAAGCTCGTATCAAGAGATTTTCACGTGTTGAGAAGGCTTTTTACCTTTCGATTGCCATTACAGCCCTTGTCTTAGCCATCAGTGTTGTTTATATGCAGACCAAGCTCTTGCAAGTCCAGAGTGAACTAACAACTGTTAATGCTCAGATTGAAGAAAAGAAGACAGAGCTGGATGATGCTAAGCAAGAAGTCAATGAATTGATCCGTTCAGAGCGTCTGACAGGAATTGCGGATTCGCAAGAACTGCAACTAAATAATGAAAATATCCGATCGGCGGAGTAGTATATGAAAACCTGGAAAGAAAAAATAGTACACTTTGCCATTAAGAATCGCAAATCTCCCCTTGAAAACCGCAGACGAGTTGGGAAGAGCCTTAGTCTCTTAGCCGTCTTTCTCTTTGCTGTTTTTTTGGTTAATTTTGCGGTGATTATTGGTACGGGGAAGAAGTTTGGTGTTGACCTGGTCAAAGAAGCCAGTAAGGTTCACCAAACGACTCTAACAGTTCCTGCTAAGAGGGGGACCATTTATGATCGTAATGGAACGCCAATTGCTGAGGATGCAACGTCCTATAATGTTTATGCTGTCATTGATAAGGACTATAAATCAGCTAATGGAGATGTTCTATATGTAGAGGAATCTCAGTACAATAAGGTAGCCGAAATTTTCCATAAGTATTTGGATATGGAGGAAACCTACGTTAAAGATCAACTCTCTCAACCAAATCTCAAACAGGTTTCCTTTGGTGCCAAAGGAAATGGGATTACCTACGCTAATATGATGTCCATTAAACAGGATTTGGAAACTGCTAAGGTCGAGGGTGTTAATTTTACCACTAGTCCCAACCGAAGTTATCCAAATGGGAAATTTGCTTCATCATTTATTGGTTTAGCCCAGTTACATGAAAATGAAGATGGGACAAAAAGTCTCATTGGAACGTCTGGTGTCGAGAGCTCCTTAAATAGCTTGCTAGCAGGGACAGATGGCATTATTACCTATGAAAAAGACCGTCTAGGTAATATTGTTCCTGGTACAGAACAAGTCACCCAACAGACCGTAAACGGGAAAGACGTCTATACGACCCTATCTAGTCCTTTGCAGTCCTTTATGGAAAGTCAAATGGATGCCTTCCAAGAAAAACTAAAAGGCAAGTATATGAATGCGACCTTGGTTAGTGCCAAGACCGGAGAAATTCTTGCCACAACACAAAGACCGACATTTGATGCGGATACAAAAGAAGGTATTACTGAGGATTTTGTTTGGCGAGACCTTTTATATCAGAGCAATTACGAACCTGGTTCAACCATGAAGGTCATGACCTTAGCTGCTGCTATTGACAATAAAACCTTCTCTGGAGGCGAATATTTTAATAGTAGTGAATTAAAGATTGCTGATGCGACTATCAGAGACTGGGATGTTAATGATGGCTTATCAGCTGGAAGTATAATGACTTACTTACAAGGGTTTGCTCACTCAAGTAATGTGGGTATGACCTTGCTCCAACAAAAGATGGGGGATGCTACTTGGTTAGAATACCTTAATCGATTCAAGTTTGGAGTTCCAACTCGTTTTGGAATGCCCGATGAGTATGCGGGACAACTACCTGCAGATAACGTTGTTAATATTGCCATGAGTGCATTTGGTCAAGGTATCTCGGTCACACATACTCAGATGCTTCGTGCTTTTACAGCCATTGCGAATGATGGGGTTATGCTGGAACCTAAGTTTATTAGTGCCCTCTATGATCCAAATGATCAAACTGCTCGTAAATCACAAAGGGAGGTTGTAGGGAATCCTGTTTCTAAAGAAGCGGCTAGTTTGACTAGGGAAAACATGATTTTGGTTGGTACAGACCCTATTTATGGGACCATGTATAATCGTAATGATAATAAACCAGTAATTACTGTTCCTGGTCAGAATGTTTCTGTCAAATCTGGAACAGCTCAAATTGCCGATGAGCAAAACGGAGGATATTTAGTTGGGAAAACCAATTATATCTTTTCTGTAGTAACCATGCATCCTTCTGAAAATCCAGACTTTATTCTTTACGTGACAGTTCAACAACCAGAACACTTTTCTACCCCTTGGTTTGGAGAGTTTGCTAATCCTATCTTGGAGCGAGCTTCGGCTATGAAAGAATCTCTTAATCTTCAGTCTACAGCTAAAAATCTGGATCAAGTTACAACAACAACTAGTTATGCAATGCCAGCGACCAAGGACTATAGTCCGGGAGATATGGCAGAGGAACTGAGACGCAATCTTGTTCAACCAATCGTTATCGGTTCAGGAACAAAAATCAAGGACAGTTCAGTGGCAGAAGGAACAAATCTAGATGCTAATGAGCAAATCTTACTCCTTTCAGACAAGGTAGAAGAGATGCCTGACTTATATGGCTGGTCTAAGAAAAATGTTGAAACCTTTGCCAAATGGTTGAATCTTGAAGTTGAATTTGAAGGTACAGGAGAAATTGTTAAAAAACAAAGTGTTCGTTCTAATACAGCTTTAAAAGATTTACAGAAAATAAAAATAACATTAGGAGATTAGAATGCTTATTTCTATCTTTGCTGGAGTGATTGCCTTTATTCTAACAGTCATAGGAATTCCAGCCTTTATCCGTTTTTACCATAAAGCACAGATTACCGGTCAACAGATGCATGAGGATGTCAAACAACACCAAGCAAAAGCTGGGACACCAACAATGGGAGGACTCGTCTTTCTCCTAGCAGGAGTTTTAGTTAGTCTGGTCCTTGCTCTCGTGACTAATCAATTAACCAATAATGTCGGAATGATCCTCTTTATCCTGGTCTTATATGGTTTGGTCGGTTTCTTGGATGATTTCCTCAAGGTTTTCCGCAAAATCAATGAAGGACTTAATCCTAAACAGAAGCTTTTGCTTCAGTTGGTCGGAGGGTTATCTTCTATTTCTTCTATGAAAGAGGAGGAGATATCTTAAATGTATTTGGTTTTCCCTTGCATTTAGGTGTTCTTTATATTCTCTTTGCCCTCTTCTGGTTGGTCGGTTTTTCAAACGCAGTTAACCTGACTGACGGAATCGATGGCTTGGCAAGTATTTCGGTGGTGATTAGCCTATCTGCCTATGGAGTGATTGCCTATGTGCAAAATCAGCTCGATATCTTACTAGTGATTGTAGCTATGGTTGGTGGTCTTCTTGGCTTCTTTGTCTTTAACCACAAGCCTGCTAAAGTTTTCATGGGAGATGTAGGTAGCCTAGCCCTTGGAGGGATGTTGGCGGCTATTTCCATGGCACTGCACCAAGAATGGACGCTGCTTTTGATTGGTTTAGTGTATGTCTTTGAAACAATATCTGTTATGATGCAAGTCACCTACTTTAAGTTGACTGGAGGAAAACGTATCTTCCGTATGACACCAGTTCACCACCATTTTGAGTTGGGGGGCTTTTCTGGGAAAGGCCAAGCTTGGAGTGAGTGGAAGGTCGACTTCTTCTTCTGGGGAGTGGGCTTGCTCGCTAGTCTCTTGACTTTAGTTTTTCATGTATTTGTTCTAAAAAGAGAATGTGGAATCATCAGATAGAGAAGGATTAAGTTCCTTCTCTTTTCTATTTCCATCAGTTTATTGCATCCCCTTCTCAAAAATAGGTAAATTTATGGTAAAATGGAAATAGAAAGTTGAAATGATGAGTTATTTTAAAAAGTATAGATTTGACAAATCCAAGTTTAAGTTAGGGATGCGAACTTTCAAGACAGGGATCGCTGTTTTTTTAGTTCTCATGATTTTTTTGGTTTTTGGTTGGAAAAGGACTTCAGATTGGAGCCTTGACTGCAGTTTTTTAGTTTAAGAGAAGACTTTGACAAGAGTGTTCATTTTGGTACTTCTCGTATTCTCGGAAATAGTATCGGTGGTTTTTATGCCCTGATTTTCTTTCTCTTAAATAATCTTTTTCACGGTGCCTTCTGGGTAACCCTCCTAGTTGTTCCAATTTGCACCATGTTAACCATTATGACAAATGTTGCTATGAACAATAAAGCAGGTGTTATCGGTGGAGTTGCGGCTATGTTGATTATTACCTTATCAATTCCAAACGGTGAGACTGTTTTGTACGTGTTTGCCCGAGTTTTTGAAACATTTATGGGTGTTTTTGTAGCAATTCTTGTAAATTACGATATTGATCGTTTACGGAGTATTTTATTGAAAAAAACAAAATAATGTCACAAGATATAACATTATTGATTGACGATTGAATTTTTTTAGACTATAATAGACAGAAAGAAGGAAGTGTACATGAAGGAAAAAGAATTTCGTCGCAATATGGCAGTTTTTCCAATTGGTAGTGTTATGAAACTGACCGATCTTTCGGCGCGCCAAATTCGTTATTATGAAGACCAGGAATTGATTAAGCCTGATCGTAACGAGGGCAATCGCCGTATGTATTCTTTGAATGATATGGATCGGTTGCTTGAGATTAAAGATTATATCTCTGAAGGTCTGAACATTGCTGCCATCAAGAAAAAATATGCTGAACGTGAGGCGAAGTCTAAAAAACCAGTGAGTCAAACTGAAGTGCGTAGAGCGCTTCGGAATGAAGTTCTCCAGCAAAGTCGCTTCGCTTCTCAACAATCACCTTTTGGTCGCGGTTAGGCAACCGCAAGTCGTCATATATAAGGAGAAAAAAACCATGCCAATCACAGGCGCAGATATTCGTCGTGAAGTTAAGGAAAAAAAATGTAACCTTTATCCGTCTCATGTTTTCAGATATTTTTGGGAACTATGAAAAAAATGTCGAAAATTCCTGCTACAGATGAACAACTAGACAAGGTCTTGTCAAACAAGGCTATGTTTGATGGATCTTCTATTGAAGGGTTTGTTCGTATCAACGAATCAGATATGTACCTATACCCTGACTTGGACACTTGGACAGTCTTTCCTTGGGGAGATGAGAACGGTAGTGTCGCAGGATTGATCTGTGATGTCTATACAACAGAAGGGGAACCATTTGCAGGAGATCCTCGTGGAAACCTCAAACGTGCTCTTCGTCACATGGAAGAAGTTGGATTCAAATCTTTCAACCTTGGACCAGAACCAGAATTCTTCCTATTTAAGCTTGATGAAAATGGAGATCCAACTCTTGAGGTAAATGACAGGGTGGTTACTTTGATTTGGCGCCTACAGACCTTGCTGACAACACTCGTCGTGAGATTGTTAATGTCTTGACCAAAATGGGATTTGAAGTCGAAGCAAGTCACCACGAAGTTGCTGTAGGTCAACATGAGATTGACTTTAAGTACGATGAAGTTCTTCGTGCTTGTGATAAGATTCAAATCTTTAAACTTGTTGTAAAAACAATTGCCCGTAAACATGGTTTGTATGCAACCTTTATGGCTAAACCAAAATTTGGTATCGCTGGTTCAGGTATGCACTGTAATATGTCTTTGTTTGATGCGGAAGGAAACAATGCCTTCTTTGATCCAAATGATCCAAAAGGAATGCAGTTATCAGAAACTGCTTACTACTTCCTTGGTGGTTTGATTAAACATGCCTACAACTATACAGCTATCATGAACCCAACTGTTAACTCATACAAACGTTTGGTGCCAGGCTACGAAGCCCCTGTTTACATCGCTTGGGCAGGTCGCAATCGTTCACCACTTGTTCGCGTACCAGCATCACGCGGAATGGGAACACGTTTGGAGTTGCGCTCAGTGGACCCAATGGCAAACCCTTATATTGCTATGGCTGTTCTTTTAGAAGTTGGTTTGAACGGTATCGAAAAAAAAATCGAAGCACCAGCACCAATCGAAGAAAATATCTACATGATGACTGCTGAAGAGCGTAAAGAGGCTGGCATCACAGACCTTCCATCAACTCTTCACAATGCTTTGAAAGCTTTGACAGAAGACGAAGTTGTTAAAGCAGCTCTAGGTGAGCACATCTATACTAGCTTCCTTGAAGCCAAACGCATCGAGTGGGCAAGCTATGCAACTTTTGTCTCACAATGGGAAATTGATAACTACCTAGATCTTTACTAATGATAAATCAAAAAGATTGTCCGTGAGGACGATCTTTTTTTCTTGCATTTTATATCGAGGTGTGATATATTCTCTATAACGAAGTGCGATATATCAAACTAAATAGGAGGTCTGGTTAAATGGAATTAACAGATAAGATTAGGCGTGTCTACCTTCCCATGACTGAAACGGGATTTTATATTCTGTTTTGTCTGCAAAAGGAGAACCATGGCTATGGTATTACGCAAAAGGTCAAAGAAATGACAGATTCGCAGGTTTCGATTAGTCCTGGAACTATGTATGGAACCCTGTCAAAGATGGAAAAGGATGGTTTGATTTCCTTTGTCCGAGAAGAGGAAAAACGAAAAATCTATCAGATAACAGACTTGGGCCGTAAAGTTTTAGAGATTGAGTTGAAACGTATTGAACGACTCTACAGAAACAGTCGGGAGGAGCTTTGATGGAAAAGAAAGTTGTTTATAGAATTGCTACCATTGCGGATTATGATAGAGAGCTCTCTATCTCGGAGAAATGCATGCTCAGGGCTGGAAACTTAGGAAGTAAGCTATTCTAACTTAGTAGTTGCGGTTAAGTATACTTTTGAAAAAGTGCCAACCGGAGCAGGTGGTTTATCAGTTGGACTTTTATCCTATGAAAAAATCAGAGAGAGCTTCCTATTTACAATTATATAAAGACTGTGGCTGGGAGCATATTACAAACTTTAATGGTTTTTCCTACTTTAGAAAGCTTTATTCTGGAGTTGAGTCGGATGCCGAGTTTGAAATTTATAATGACGTGACCGGGAAGTTAGCAATGGTCAAGAAGATTTTAACAATGCGGATGCTTCCTGTTTTGCTTCTCTTTTCAGCGCTACTACCGGTTTTCTCAAAGTTACTCAGTGGAAGAAGTTATTTCAGTTGGGGAATGTTTTTGATTGTTATCATAGACTGTACTTTATTGATAGTTTTCGCGATTCAGATTTCTTATATTTTTTGGAGATTGATTCAAAAGTGGAAAGAATTATCTGATAAATAAAACCATGCATGTTTTCTAATTTGGAGGTCAGACAATGAATAGCAAAGTACAATTTCGAATGTTTATCATTTTTGATTTGGATAAGGTAGAAGAGTATTTGCATGAGATGCATTTGAAAGGTTGGAGATATAAAGCAAATCGTTTTGGCTTTTTCTATTTTGAGCAATGCCAACCAGATGATGTGGTTTACTGTGTATGGAATACTAGCTATCTTAGAAAAAATGAGGTAGATTTACAAAGTATTAAGGATAGAGGATGGGAATTTGTGGAAAATTGTTCTTATTCTGTTTTTCGAAAGGCAACTGATGATTTAGTTCCGAACGATCAAATTTTTATGAACAATCGTCTTAGATGGGATGGTGTGAAATCTGGACTTCGTACATCTACAGTTTCTATCTCTGGTGGTCTTGTTGTTTGTATGAGTCTGTTTCGCGAAAGTCTCTCTCAGTCTTTCTTCCTTATTTTTGCCCTATATGCTCTCATGATTACTTATCTAATCTATAGTTTTTATAGACTTAAACGGAAATATCTGGTTGATTGACAATAGTTTCTAGGTCCTCAGACTGATTTTTAGCACTCTTAACAAAAGAGTGCTAATTTTTTGAGTTTTTGTCTTGACATTCTCTTTTAAGGGTGTATAATAGAATCATAAGTTAGCACTTGAATGTATCGAGTGCTAAAAGATCTATCAGAGAGGAGTAGCGAGATGGTTACAGAACGTCAGCAGAATATTTTAAATCTGATTATTGACATCTTTACCAAAACGCACGAACCTGTTGGATCTAAAGCATTGCAAGAGTCTATTAACTCCAGTAGTGCTACCATTCGAAATGATATGGCAGCTCTAGAAAAGCAAGGTTTGCTTGAAAAGGCACATACTTCCAGTGGTCGGATGCCGAGTGTGGCTGGTTTTCAATACTATGTCAAACACTCCCTATCCTTTGACCGTTTAGCTGAAAATCAAGTTTATGAGATTGTAAAAGCCTTTGATCAAGAATTCTTCAAACTTGAGGATATCCTTCAAGAGGCAACTAAAATCTTGTCAGACTTGAGTGGTTGTACGGTTGTAGCACTGGATGTTGAACCAAGTAGGCAGAAGCTAACAGCTTTTGATATCGTTGTCCTCGGACAACATACAGCACTGGCAGTTTTTACGCTTGATGAGTCTAGAACAGTTACCAGTCAGTTTTTGATTCCGAGAAATTTCTTGCAGGAGGATTTAAATCGCCTCAAGACCATGATTCAAGAGCGTTTCCTGGATCAAACTGTTTTGGATATTCACTACAAGATTCGGACAGAGATTCCGCAAATTATCCAACGTTACTTTACAACAACGGATAACGTCATGGACCTCGTTGAACATATCTTCAAAGAAATGTTCAATGAAAATATCGTGGTTTCTGGCAAAGTCAATCTTCTGAATTTCGCAAATCTAGCAGCTTATCAGTTTTTTGATCAGCCACAAAAAGTAGCTTTAGAAATTCGAGAGAATCTGATTGGAGACCAGATGCAAAGTGTCCGAGTTGCGGATAGCCAAGAATCTTGTCTTGCTGACTTAGCAGTGATTAGCAGTAAATTCCTGATTCCCTATCGTGGATTTGGAATCCTTGCGATTATAGGTCCGGTTAATCTGGATTATCAACAATTGGTTAATCAACTTAATGTTGTCAATCGAGTTTTGACAATGAAGTTGACGGATTTTTACCGCTATCTCAGCAGTAATCACTATGAAGTGAATTAAGATTGAAATCATTAAAGGAGGCGAAAATGGCCCAAGATATAAAAATGAAGAAGTAAAAGAAGAGGAAGTTGTGGAAACAACGGAAGAAACAACTCCTGAAAAGTCTGAATTGGACTTGGCGAATGAACGTGCCGAAGAATTTGAAAACAAATACCTTCGAGCTCATGCAGAAATGCAAAATATTCAACGCCGTGCCAATGAAGAACGCCAACTCTTGCAACGCTATCGTAGCCAAGATTTGGCAAAAGCAATTTTGCCGTCACTTGACAACCTAGAACGTGCTCTTGCTGTCGAAGGATTGACGGATGATGTGAAGAAGGGCTTGGAAATGGTCCAAGAAAGTTTGGTACATGCTCTGAAAGAAGAAGGAATTGAAGAAATTCCAGCAGATGGTGAATTTGACCATAACTATCACATGGCTATTCAAACAGTTCCAGCAGATGACGAACATCCAGTAGACACCATCGCACAAGTCTTCCAAAAAGGCTACAAACTCCATGACCGTATCCTAAGACCGGCTATGGTAGTGGTTTATAACTAGGCAATAAGTCAGAAATCTGTGGTTCCGACTCCTCGTGTCGTAACATAATAGGAAACTTGTCCGAAACGACACTAAACTATGAAAGAATGATAAGAAACGGTTCGGCTTTACCAATAGTGAGCGAAGTGAACCAAAGGCGATACTCTTTGCCGTGGCGCTATTTGCGCAAACTTTGAGACCTTAGGCTCAAAGTTTAGTCAAAGAGATTGACGAAGTCAAGCTCTGACGGCGTCGCCACTTAAGAAGAGTATCAAAAAGAAAAAAAGATAAAATTTAAGGAGAAAAACATATGTCTAAAATTATCGGTATTGACTTAGGTACAACAAACTCAGCAGTTGCAGTTCTTGAAGGAACTGAATCAAAAATCATCGCAAACCCAGAAGGTAACCGCACAACTCCATCTGTAGTGTCATTCAAAAACGGTGAAATCATCGTTGGTGACGCTGCAAAACGTCAAGCAGTAACAAATCCAGATACAGTTATCTCTATCAAATCTAAGATGGGAACTTCTGAAAAAGTTTCTGCTAACGGTAAAGAATACACTCCACAAGAAATCTCAGCTATGATTCTTCAATACTTGAAAAGGTTACGCTGAAGAATACCTTGGTGAAAAAAAGTAACTAAGGCTGTTATCACAGTTCCAGCTTACTTTTAACGATGCCCAACGTCAAGCAACTAAAGACGCTGGTAAAATCGCTGGTCTTGAAGTAGAACGTATCGTCAACGAACCAACTGCAGCAGCTCTTGCTTACGGTTTGGACAAGACTGACAAAGAAGAAAAAATCTTGGTATTCGACCTTGGTGGTGGTACATTCGACGTATCTATCCTTGAATTAGGTGATGGTGTCTTCGATGTATTGGCAACTGCAGGGGACAACAAACTCGGTGGTGACGACTTTGACCAAAAAATTATCGACCACTTGGTAGCAGAATTCAAGAAAGAAAACGGTATCGACTTGTCAAACGACAAGATGGCTCTTCAACGTTTGAAAGACGCGGCTGAAAAAGCGAAGAAAGACCTTTCTGGAGTGACTTCAACTCAAATTAGCTTGCCATTTATCACTGCTGGTGAGGCTGGACCTCTTCACTTGGAAATGACTTTGACTCGTGCTAAATTCGACGATTTGACTCGTGACCTTGTAGAACGTACAAAAGTTCCAGTTCGTCAAGCCCTTTCAGATGCAGGTTTGAGCTTGTCAGATATTGACGAAGTCATCCTTGTCGGTGGTTCAACTCGTATCCCTGCCGTTGTAGAAGCGGTTAAAGCTGAAACTGGTAAAGAACCAAACAAATCAGTTAACCCTGATGAAGTTGTTGCTATGGGTGCTGCTATCCAAGGTGGTGTGATCACTGGTGATGTCAAAGACGTTGTCCTTCTTGACGTAACACCATTGTCACTTGGTATCGAAACAATGGGTGGAGTCTTTACAAAACTCATCGACCGCAACACTACGATTCCAACATCTAAATCACAAGTCTTCTCAACTGCAGCAGACAACCAACCAGCTGTTGATATCCACGTTCTTCAAGGGGAACGCCCAATGGCAGCAGATAACAAGACTCTTGGACGTTTCCAATTGACAGATATTCCAGCTGCACCTCGTGGCATCCCACAAATCGAAGTAACATTTGACATCGACAAGAACGGTATCGTATCTGTTAAAGCCAAAGATCTAGGAACTCAAAAAGAACAAACAATCGTTATCCAATCTAACTCAGGTTTGACAGACGAAGAAATCGACCGCATGATGAAAGATGCAGAAGCTAACGCTGAAGCAGATAAGAAACGTAAAGAAGAAGTTGACCTTCGTAACGAAGTAGACCAAGCTATCTTTGCGACTGAAAAGACAATCAAGGAAACTGAAGGTAAAGGCTTCGATGCAGAGCGCGATGCTGCCCAAGCTGCCCTTGATGATCTTAAGAAAGCCCAAGAAGATAACAACTTGGACGAAATGAAAGCAAAACTTGAAGCATTGAACGAAAAAGCTCAAGGACTTGCTGTTAAACTCTACGAACAAGCTGCAGCAGCGTAACAAGCTCAAGCAGGAGCAGAAGGCGCACAAGCAACAGGAAACGCAGGCGATGACGTCGTAGACGGAGAGTTTACGGAGAAATAAAATAGTCCAGTGGACTATTTTATCCCGAGCTTTAAAATCAGGAGAGCGAGGTAGTTAAGAATGATTAATCACTAAAGTGATTGTCATTCTACGGCAATCGCTATGGCGACTTGCCTAAACGCCTTACTAGTTCAAAAACATAGTATAATCGACTTTGTTTTTGAACGTCGTAATGATAAGAAGAAATCCAGAGGTTGCAACCCAGCCTCTGTTTTTCGGTAAAATAGAGGATGTTGCGTATGAAAAAAGTACTTTGTATCATTTATCCTAATTTTTCTCTTTATGAAATAACCGCTTTAACGAGTACTTTAGCTCTGTCTTTTGACGTCACGATTGATTATGTCGCTTCAGATCACTCGATGGTGGTCTCTGAGGATGGTTTTCCCTGTCAACCGACCAAAACACTGGATCAGATTCGTATAGAAGATTATTCTTGTGTCATTTTACCAGGAATGATAAACATAGGACCTGCTCTCCGAGATGAGAAATTGATTTCGTTTTTAAGGGGGCTGGTTAATCAGGATATTCTAATCGCAGCCATTTCTTCAGCGCCCCTTTTATTGGCGAAAGCAGGTCTGTTGAAGGACACGAAATTTACAGGTGGAATTTGGCAAAACTTCTTTGACTATTTTGAATTTCTTCCACGTGAAAATTTCCAACCGAAAGTTCTTGTGCAAGATAAACAAATCATTACGGCTATCGGTTTTGCGCACCAAGAGTTTGCAAGAAAAATGCTTCTTAGTCTAGGTTTGGCAGAGAATACGGACAACTATTTTAAAGAACAGAACGACTATGCTGAAGAGGATTTGATATTTACTCTATCGGACCAAGAGTTTGATCAAGTGAAGCAGAGTATAGAAAACATCCTCTAAAGATTACTTATAAATTATAGAAAGGAACAAAGAGCGTTCGGGGAATTGAACTCGAGTTCTAAAGTTTCTTACTCAATATGAAAGAAAGGAATTGAACCCGACCTAAATTCTCGGAAAAAAGATAAATCTGTCTAGGAGCATCGCTCCTGCGTCAGATTTCCTATTTTTCAGTCGAATTTTACGGTCTTGGTATCTTAAATGAACAATACTGAATTTTTATGACCGTTTGGGCGTTTCTAAAAATGCATCTCAAGATGAGATCAAGAAAGCCTATCGGAAATTATCTAAGAAATATCATCCAGATATCAACAAGGATCCTGGAGCTGAGGACAAGTACAAGGAAGTTCAAGAAGCTTATGAAACTTTGAGCGATGAACAGAAACGTGCTGCCTATGACCAATACGGTGCTGCTGGTGCCAATGGTGGTTTTGGTGGTGCAGGCGGTTTCGGTGGCTTCGATGGAGCAGGTGGCTTTGGTGGATTTGAAGATATCTTCTCAAGCTTCTTTGGTGGTGGCGGTGCATCACGTAATCCAAATGCCCCTCGTCAAGGTGACGACCTCCAGTATCGCGTTCATTTGACTTTTTGAAGAAGCTATTTTTTTGGTACTGAAAAGGAAGTCAAAATACAATCGTGAAAGCAAGCTGTCGTACTTGTAATGGGTCTGGTGCTAAACCTGGAACAAGTCCAGTTACTTGTGGACGCTGTCATGGTTCAGGTGTGATCAATGTTGATACCCAAACACCGCTCGGTATGATGCGTCGCCAGGTAACCTGTGATGTTTGTCATGGCCGTGGTCAAGAAATCAAAGATCCATGTACAACCTGTCATGGAACTGGTCATGAAAAACAAGCCCATAGCGTACACGTAAAAATCCCTGCTGGTGTGGAAACAGGTCAACAAATCCGCCTAGCTGGTCAAGGTGAAGCCGGCTTTAATGGTGGTCCTTATGGTGACTTGTACGTGGTGGTTTCAGTTGAAGCTAGTGATAAGTTTGAACGTGAAGGAACTACTATCTTCTACAATTTGAACCTCAATTTTGTTCAAGCAGCACTTGGTGATACAGTAGACATCCCTACAGTTCATGGTGATGTAGAATTAGTCATTCCAGAAGGAACTCAGACTGGTAAACGATTCCGCCTACGTGGTAAAGGTGCGCCTAGCCTTCGTGGTGGTGCCCTTGGTGACCAATACGTGACTGTCAATGTTGTGACTCCAACAGGTTTGAACGAACGACAAAAAGCAGCCTTGAAAGAATTCGCAGCTGCAGGTGATCTAAAAGTCAATCCAAAGAAAAAAGGCTTCTTTGACCATATTAAAGATGCCTTTGAAGGAGAATAAAGCATAAAGTAAAAAGAGCCTTCGGGCTCTTTTTTCGTGCAATCTTTAGACTTTTAGCATGGGAGAAAGAATCTCCAACTGGTTTACTATTGATATTTTTGAATGAGTAAGCCAGCCTCATCCATGTCCTGGATGAGTTGCTTGAGTTCTGCTTCCTTGCCAGGCTTAACAGTGACGGTATCAATGCGCTTAATCGCCGAATTGTCCTGGATATCCACCAAGGTCAAAGCTTTTTCATAAAATGCGATTCCCTTTTTCATGCTTTCTGGATCCCTCCAAGAGAGAATAAAGTAAGAAGGATTTGATTTCTTTCCGATTTCTTGGAAATACTTCTCGCCTTCCTCCTCTAAAAATTGGGATAAACCATGATTGAATAAGTTGTCTTCTACTGAATGGTAGGAAATATCTCCTGTGTTTAAGACATAGACTTTGAGTCGGTTTTTAGTGAGGTTTGGACTTTCTTTTAGAACTGGGTGGCTATTGATGACCTCGTCTGAGAAAGTCACATAAAAATCTAAGCCCCCACCCTCGAATTGATAGCTTCCATTTGATTCTACTTTCTCAGGAGGCAGGTCAAGGGAGATAAAGATTTGTTTTAAGGCCTCATTTCCTTCTCGGATGTCACTCGGTGAGGCCTTGAACAGATTGGCCAGTATTAGAAATGCCAGAGCTACAAGAAGGCTGAGGCCACCACAAATAATCAGGGTGATCCGCGTCAAAACTTTAAAAAACTGTTTCATTTTCATGCCCTCCCTGGTCTGTTAGGATCTGCTGACCCAAAATGGATTTAAAGGGAAATAAAGAAAGTTGGAGTTTTCCTTAGTTTTCTTCAGTTTCTTGTAATTCTTTTATCACACTAAGTCTTGCTTGAAGGTCTTTTTCAAAGACTTTAAACTTATAGGTCAAATCTTTTTGATATTCCTTGATGAGTTCTTTTTGTTGGTCGATAATTTGCAGGCTATCTTGGATGATATCCAAGTCATCCTTAATGGCTTCAACACGATCAGTAGTATCTAAAACTTCTTCAGTGATAGCTTGGCGATTCTTAACGAGGAGGTATGAACCGACTGCAGAGCCTGCAAAAAGTAGTAAATTTGATAGTTTCATAGTGACTCCTTAAGCGTTTTTGATTGTTTCAGCGACTCGAGCAAGTTTGTCGAAGTCTGGTTCATGTGCGATAAAGTCAATTTTTAGGTCGTCATCTGCACTATAGCGAGGAACTAGGTGGACATGGGTATGGAAAACGGTTTGTCCAGCAACTTCTTCGCAGTTGGCGATGATATTCATACCTTCAGCTTTGGTAGCTGCCATGACTTTTTGAGCAATCTTTGGTACTTGGGCGAACAGTTGGCTGGCACTTGTAGCGTCCATTTCTAAAAGGTTGCGATAGTGTTCTTTTGGTACGACCAAGGTGTGACCAGGTGTTACTTGTGAGATATCAAGGAAGGCAAGAACTTGATCATCTTCGTAAACCTTTGATGCGGGAATCTCTCCTGCGATAATTTTACAAAAAATGCAATCTGACATAAAATCTACCTCTACTGTATTGAATTTTGATATAATATAGCTACATTATACCAGATTTGGAGAAAATATGTTAGAAATTAAAACCTGACAGGTGGCTATGTTCATGTCCCTGTCTTGAAAGATGTGTCCTTTACAGTCGAGAGTGGACAGCTGGTTGGTTTGATCGGTCTCAATGGTGCTGGGAAATCAACAACCATCAATGAAATTATTGGACTTTTGACACCTTATAGTGGAGAAATAAACATTGACGGGCTAACCTTAGGTGCCAATCCGCGAGAATATCGTCAGCAGATTGGTTACATTCCTGAAACTCCTAGTTTGTACGAAGAATTAACTCTCAGAGAACATATCGAGACGGTTGCCATGGCCTATGGTATTGAGCAAAACCTAGCTTTTGAACGTGTAGAACCTCTTTTAAAAATGTTCCGTTTGGATCAGAAGTTGGATTGGTTCCCTGTTCATTTTTCAAAAGGGATGAAACAGAAGGTCATGATTATCTGTGCCTTTGTTGTGGATCCGAGTCTCTTTATTGTCGATGAACCTTTCCTTGGTCTTGATCCCTTGGCAATTTCGGACTTGATTCAGCTTTTGGATCTTGAAAAGAAAAAAGGCAAGTCTATTCTCATGAGTACCCACGTTCTTGACTCTGCTGAAAAAATGTGTGACTCTTTTGTCATTCTTCATAAAGGCCAAGTGAGAGCTAAAGGGGATCTTGAAGAGCTGAGACAAGCTTTTGCCATGCCAGAAGCAAGTCTCAATGATATCTATTTGGCTTTGACCAAAGAGGAGGACCGATGAAAGACTTGTTTCTAAAGCGAAAGCAGGCTTTTCGTAAAGAGTGTATCGGTTATCTACGTTATGTGCTCAATGATCACTTTGTCTTGTTTTTACTGGTCTTAGTAGGTTTTCTAGCCTATCAGTATAGTCAGCTGCTCCAGCATTTTCCTGAGAATCATTTACCAATCCTAGGTTTAATTGGGATTGTCTCTGTTTTACTCTTACTTTGGGGAGGAATAGCAACCTATGTGGAAGCGCCTGATAAGCTCTTTCTCTTAGTAGCTGAAGAAGAAGTGAGAGAACACATCCAGAAGCAAAGTTTAGTTTCCTTCATTTTTTGGGTTAGTGTACAGACTCTCTTTTTGCTCCTTTTTGCCCCTTTATTTTTAGCCATGGGTTTAGGCTTAGGAGTTTTTGGGGTCTATGTTCTTCTGTTGGGAGTCGGGAAATATTTCCTGTTTCAGAAAAAAGCAGGCAAGTTGTTCAGTGTAAATCATCTGGATTGGGACTATGTGATTGCCCAAGAAAGCAAACGCAAGCAGTTCTTGCTTCGCTTCTTTGCCCTCTTTACACAAGTCAAGGGAATTTCAAACAGCGTCAAGCGACGAGTTTATCTAGATGTTATCCTAAAAGCAGTTCAGAAGGTGCCGAGCAAGATTTGGCAGAACCTCTATCTTCGTTCTTATCTGCGAAATGGAGATCTTTTTGCCCTCAGTCTTCGTCTCCTCTTCCTATCTTTGCTGGCGTTGATCTTTATCGAGCAAGCTTGGATAGCGACAGCAGTAGTAGTTTTATTTAACTATCTCTTGCTCTTTCAGTTGCTGGCCCTCTATCATGCTTTTGACTACCAATATTTGACCCAACTTTTCCCGCTAGACAAGGGGCAAAAGGAAAGGGGATTACAGGCAGTTGTCCGAGGATTGACTGGTGTAGTTTTATTGGTTCAACTGGTAGTTGGTTTGATTACCCTCCAAGAAAAACTAGCCCTTCTAGCCCTCCTTGGAGCTGGTCTGGTCTTACAAATCTTGTATCTCCCATATCAGGTGAAACGTCAGATGCAGGACTAATACTCTTCGAAAATCTCCTCAAACTAGGTCAGCATCCATCTGCAACCTCAAAGCGGTACTTTGAGCAACCTGCGGCTAGCTTCCTATTTTGCTCTTTGATTTTCATTGAGTATCACAATGCTTATATGATACTAAAAAAGAAGTTGAGTTCAATCTGTCTCAGCTTCTTTTTAGTTACTACAGGATAATGGTTGGTCCGTAGAGACTTATACTCTTCGAAAATCTCTTCAAACTATGTCAGCTTTATCTGCAACCTCAAAGCAGTGCTTTGAACAACCTGCGGCTAGCTTCCTATTTTGCTCTTTGATTTTCATTGAGTATCACATTGTTTATATGATACTAAAAAAGAAGTTGAGTTCAATCTGTCTCAGCTTCTTTTTAGTTACTACAAGATAAGGGTTGGACCGTAGAGACTCAACTTGGTTTTGACTTGGTCAAAGTGGAAGCGGTCATAGGCTCTCCAAGCGGCGCGAGTAGGAGCATCTGGATTGAGAGCGCTGAGCCCCATGAGAAGACTGGAAGTTTGGTAAAATTTTTCCAGCTCAATCAAGAATCGATTATCCACTGTCTCAGCTTTAGAGAGAAAGCGGAGGATATTGTCTAGTTGCTCCTGGAAACGGATATCGTCAGCTGTTGCCTGTTTGCAGACTTGGTAAGCTTTGTTTAACTCAGTTATCAGTGCCTGAGCTCTTTTGATGGGGTCTGTTTCCGTCATGAGAATTCCTCCTTTGTAATGATTTTAAAGTTGTTTTAAGCCTTTGTCTTTCTATAATCCTAGCCTATCACTTTTTACTCTTTTTTTACCTACAAATCTTTAATTGTCATTGAAATTTCCTGAATAGTAATAGTGGAATTTTTATGATAAAAATAGTTGTAAGGTTATCATAGTTATTTCGAAAAAAACTTTGACTCTTTAGGAATTTTTTTAAGAACCGTTTAGGATTTGGTGAAAAAAATAGTTTCTAGACTTATGGTATCCTCTCTTCAGGAGGTTTTTATACATGAACTATATCATCATCCAAAAAGATAAAGAAATTTTCAAATTAAACATAAAGGATATCTACTATATCCAAACGCATCCAAGTACAGCCCATACCGTGCAGATTGTTACAGAAGACGCTAGCTTTGATCTGTTTCAAAATTTAAGCAAGCTTGAAAAACAATATGGGGAAACCTTAACAAGATGTCATCAAAATTGTCTGGTCAACCTTGAACGAGTAAAATCCATGGAACTCCAATCAAAGACTCTTTTTCTTGGAGAAGAAGGTCGATATGCCGTTCAGTATGCCAGGCGTCGTTATAGAGAAATTCGCCAAAAATGGTTGAAACAAGGAGAGTAAGAAGATGAGAATATTTGTTTTAGAAGATGATTTTTCCCAACAAGCCAGAATTGAAACGACGATTGAAAAACTTTTGAAAAAACAGAGTATCATTCCCAGTTCTTTTGAAGTCTTTGGCAAGCCAGACCAACTGCTGGCAGAAGTGCATGAGAAGGGGGCGCATCAGCTATTCTTTTTGGACATTGAGATTCGAAACGAAGAGATGAAGGGGCTAGAAGTGGCTAGAAAGATTCGGGATCGGGACCCCTATGCCCTGATCGTCTTTGTGACGACTCACTCAGAGTTTATGCCCCTGTCCTTTCGTTACCAAGTGTCTGCTTTGGACTACATTGATAAGGCCCTTTCGGCAGAGGAATTTGAATCTCGTATCGAGACAGCCCTCCTCTATGCCAATAGTCAAGACAGTAAAAGTCTGGCGGAAGATTGCTTTTACTTTAAATCAAAATTTGCCCAATTTCAGTATCCCTTTAAAGAGGTCTACTATCTCGAAACGTCCCCAAGACCCCATCGTGTTATTCTCTATACCAAGACAGACAGGTTAGAATTTACGGCGAGTTTAGAGGAGGTTCTCAAGCAGGAGCCTCGTCTCTTGCAGTGCCATCGCTCTTTTCTAGTCAATCCAACTAATGTAGTTCGTTTGGATAAGAAAGAAAAACTCCTTTTCTTTCCCAATGGCGGAAGCTGTCTGATCGCACGTTATAAGGTCAGGGAAGTGTCTGAGGCGATTAATAACTTACACTGAGCTAGGAGAGTTTATGAATATTGCTTGGATATTGTTGTACATGCTTGTTACTAATGGATTAAAAATTGTCATATTCTTTAAGGTAGATGGAATTGGTCTCACTTTGAGAGGATTTTTAAGGCTTTTCTTTTGAAATTTCTTCTAGCGGCCATTTTTGCAACTTTTCAATTTTTAGTTGTGAGTGACTATCTGTCATATTTTATAGAACCCTTGTTCGGCATAGGCTTATCTTTCTTATTGTTAAGAGGACTTCCTAAAAAACTCCTTCTCTTTTATGGTCTCTTTCCAATGATATTAGTGAATCTCTTTTATAGAGGCGTTTCCTATTTTGTGTTTCCATTTTTGGGGCAAGGAATAGTAGATAGAGATGGCAATCCTGCCTTTTTATTGATTATGTTTTTCGTTTGCTTCATAGTTTTAGTTTTTTTGAAATGGTTGGACTATGATTTCGCAAACTTGAGAAAGGAGATTCTCGATAAAGATTTTCAAAAGTCCCTGACTAAGATTAACTGGATAATGGGAGCATACTATCTAGTGATGCAAAGTCTGTCTTATTTTGAATATGAACAGGGGATCCAATCAACGACTGTTCGCCATCTGATTCTGGTGTTTTACCTGCTCTTTTTTATGGGGGTTATCAAGAAGCTGGATACCTATTTAAAGGAAAAACTTCAGGAAAAACTGAACCAAGAGCAGACCTTGCGCTACAGAGATATGGAACGGTATAGTCGGCATATAGAGGAACTTTACAAGGAAGTACGGAGCTTTCGTCATGATTATACCAACCTCTTGACCAGCTTACGTCTGGGCATTGAAGAGGAGGATATGGAGCAGATAAAAGAGGTCTACGACTCGGTCTTAAAGGATTCTAGCGAAAAATTGCAGGACAATAAATATGACCTTGGCAGATTGGTAAATGTTCGTGACCGTGCCCTCAAAAGTCTTCTAGCAGGGAAATTTCTAAAAGCCAGAGATAAGAAGATTGTCTTTAATGTCGAAGTTCCTGAGGAGATTCAGGTCGAGGGGATGAGTCTGCTTGATTTTCTGACTATTGTGTCTATCCTATGTGACAATGCCATTGAAGCTAGTGCAGAGGCTAGTCAACCTCATGTCTCAATCGCCTTTATAAAAAATGGAGCACAGGAAACCTTCATCATTGAAAACTCTATCAAAGAAGAGGCTATAGATGTTTCTGAAATCTTCTCTTTTGGAGTTAGTTCTAAAGGGGAGGATCGAGGTGTTGGTCTCTATACCGTCATGAAGATTGTGGAAAGTTATCCCAATGCTAGTCTCAATACCACCTGTCAAGATCAAGTCTTTCGTCAGGTTTTGGCGGTTCATTTGCTGTCAACTTCTGATTAGAGAATGTGTGAACAAGAGGACCTAGGCATTTTAGGTTGAAAAACACTGCTACGATTTATCCTGATCCAGCCTGACTTTTTATAATATACGAGGAAAAATAAATGAACCAGAAATCTTATTTTATAGCTTGTTCTGTACTGATCATCCTATCCAATCTTCTCATGTTTTCTCTAGTCAACAAGGAAGAAGGTACAGGAGCTAATCTGATTATAATTGTTGCAACCTGTGTCTTGCTGCCAGCCTTTTTACATGCAGTTGAAAATCAGCAGACATCATTGGTTAGGGCAGAATCCTTGCTCCTCATTCAGATGGCAGTGGTGTCCTTAGTCCGTCTCATCAGCCGAATAGAGAGGACACCTGAAATCTTACATACAGGCCTCACTCTTCTAGTTTTAGCAAGCTGGCTAGCCTTTCTCGTCCTAGCTATCATGAGAATGTATCAGAAAAAAGGGAAGTAAAGATGAGTGCATTTTAATTTGTTATGTATTATTTGGGCAAGCATGTTTTCCCTGCTTGCTTTTTATTTTTTCTACAATTTAGGAGGTTTTGATGACCATTCATGATTTGGGGAAATTAAGGTCAAAAGGAGTGCTATACTAAGAGTGTAAAGGTTCTTGCTCAACAAATATTTATGAGGAAATCTTATGAAGAAAAAAATACTTGTCATTTTCATCTTGTATCTAATCATGTCTCCTCTTGGGGATAGTAATTGGTATCATTTATTTTATACAATAGCCTATCTGATTGCAGTTATAATCTATTTTGCTATCATTAAAAAGAAAGGAGCAAAGAAATGAAAACTATTCTTGCTAAAAAACGGAACATCTTCCTTGCGAGATTGTTCCTAGGTCAGTTACCTGTACTGATCTCTACTTATTTATTTCTCTCTCGTCAGTTTTTGCATTTTTCCTTAGTTTTTCAATTGCTTTTAGTGGTTGTTAACTTGGCTTCTATTTTGGTGATTGTTTACCTCACTAGAGAAATGAGAGTGAGAAAGTTTGAAGATGATGAGTTGGTTAATCCTAGAACCAATCAACTCATGTTCATCGGATTGACAGGTTTTATGTCTATTATCGGTTTGTATAGAGGTATAACGGCGGCAGAATCCTATCAACAACTGATTGGTTATATTGCTTCTGTTCTCTGCTTAATCATCATGCTGCTGCTCATTTGGGGCTTGAAGTATTATAAAAAGTAAGCTCACAAAAAGAACTTACAGGCAGTGTTTTCAGACTACGGGATTTTTCAAGAGGGGTTCTTGCAATTTAAGAGTTTTTGATGACCATTTAAGATTTGGATGCAAAACCTAAAAAAGCAGTGCCATACTAAAAGTGTAAAAGTTACAAGGATACCAATGCTAAACTGAAATAAAGGAGTGATTCTTATGGCGAAAAAAATAATTACGATTGTCATCTTGTATGTAATCATGCAAACTTGTCTTTATCCGCTTAGGGGAAATGAGTGGTATTATGTAATGGATGCACTAGCATACTTTGCTTCGGTTTATATCTTCGTTCAGTTCAATAAAAAAATGGAGAAAAAAAGCCACTTTAAATCTTGAACATAGAAGTTTTTATAGGTCTGGAATAGATCATCAAAAATAAGATGGATGATTTTTAAAATAATATCTGCTAAGTATTATCTGTAAAATGCAAAAATTCTTGAATCCTTATTTTTGATGATTCTAAATAGGAGAGAGGTTGTGTTTATGGCCATTTTTTTAATAAATGTCATGCTGTGTTTGTTGGATTTTTTTAGCCTTTATAATAGTTACTACAGTAGGCTATACCATCAATCAAGGAGATTTTTTTCAAAACGAGTACCTATTTATTATCGCAAAGACTTTCTGGATTTCACTGAGTGTTGCCTATGCGAAATGGTTTGATATGGTTTCGCTAAGAAGGTTAACGAAGAAAGAAATTCTACTTTTTATTGGAAGCTTTCTTATTTGTGTGCTGGTAAATATAGGTTATTATAGTTTTTTTACAGTCTCTTCTGGTGCTGGATATCAACACCTTGAGGCTACTAGTACAGGAATTTCCTTATCCTTTATTGCAAGCGTGACAGTTTTGGGCCTATTCTGGAGGAATTTGTTTTCAGAGGTATCCTTCAAGGTGCGGTTTTTGAAAATTCTTGGTTGGGGCTTATACTGACTGCCTCTCTCTTCTCTTTTCTGCATGCTCCTTATGATTTTCCTTCATTTATCTATTATCTATTTGGAGGTTTCATGCTGGGCTTTGCTTATAAAAAGAGTCAAAATCTATCGGTGCCTATCTTAGTCCATATTTGTTACAATTGTTTATCATTCTTCTAGTAGTTGACAGTGGTTAAATTTACAAAGGAATGTAGAGGATGATCAGTTGGCATCATAGTGACTAGGGAACTGACATGGTAGATGTGAAATCAATAGATGGGGGAATCAAATGAAAAAGTATGTCGAATTGTTAGATTTATTTGCCCGAGTTGTAATAATATTGCTATCTCTTGTTCTTTGTATAAGAGTACTCATGATTTCAACAGAACTCTGGAGAAATGTCCTTGTACTGGTAAGTACCACTGTTACGTTTTATAGTCTGCTAAAACATAGACCAGGTAAGAAGAACATAAAAACCCTGTGAGAATCCTAAAAGAAAGATTAAAAAGATGCAAGCAAAATATAAAAATCAAATAGTAGAAGTTTGGGAAATTGGTAAAGGCACTCCTAAACCAGGTTGGGTAGAAGACGCCTTTCAAAAGAATTACATAGTATGGCTAGACAATCATGTCCGAATTTTAATGGCAGGACTTCAGTCTTCTCTTGCAACCAATCTCAAAATTGGTCTAGTCGGAACGGCAGGAGGAGGTTTTGCTGGTTATAGTATGTATGTCCTTGGATATCCAGGAGATTATCTTGACATCACAAATCATAGAGTGGTATCTGCCACAGCTTTTCATCGAGACTATCAAGTTTATAAAATGATCGGGTCAAAAAGGGATGAGGTATTCTTGTTTGAAAAGATTGGCTGTAACCAGACGGAAAACGAGTGACTAACTAGGTACAGTTTCGAACAGCAACAAAAGTACACAAGGGTAGATGTATTGGCTTATCAAAGTCATGGTGATAGCTACCGAGACTGAATGATGGAGGATTAAATGATAATTGGTGGCAACTACGATAGCAAAGCTATGAGGGAGTTTCTATGAAAAAATATTCTATTCTTTTCAAAACGAGTGCAGTCCTTTCTTATTTATTTTTGTTTTTCGGGTTGTCTTGGACAACCCAATTTTGGAGAAATTATTGGGAGTTCTCGTCTTGGGTAGGAAATCTTATCTGGATTCGAAACATCATCAGTGTTTTCTTTATCGGTTTGATGATGTGGTTCTTGGTTAGGTCGGGCCATGCTTATCTCTTTCGTATCCCTAGGAAAAAGTGGTTGAGTTATTCTGTTCTGACGATGTTAGCAGCTGTCGTTCTTATAAGCTTTAACTATCTGACAGTTAAACATGTTCAGGGGACAAACGAAGGTTGGAATTTGTTTATTGCTTATAGTGAGACCAATTTTGCAGAGTTCGGAGTTTACCTAACCTTAATAGTACTAGGGCCTCTGATGGAAGAATTGGTATGTAGGGGACTGCTTCAACATGCCTTCTTTAAGAATTCAAGATGGGGACTGGATATTCTATTTCCGTCAGTTTTGTTCGCCTTACCCCATTTTTCAAGTTTTCCTAGTCTACTAGACATCCTGGTTTATACAGCAGTTGGATGTATATTTGGTGGTTTGACACGCTATACCAAGACTATCTATCCTTCTTACACGATTCATATTGTTAATAATATCATCGCAAACTTACCATTTATCATGACTTTTTTGCATAGGGTATTTGCATGATGAGAACCAGTTAAAAGCTTGAATTATCAGATTAAGCATAGATTTTTTCCTTACAATTTTCTGCTAAAAAAATTGAATGACCAAGGCTAGTCAGATTTCTCTGCTTGCCTTTTTTTCTTTTAACAAGATTGGATAAAGGGCTTTTATTTGAGAATCAGGTCGGGACTGGTTGACGAATAGCCTAAAAACTAGTAGAATAGTAAGGAAACTTTATACGGAGGAAAGAAATGGACTTGGGTGATATTGAGCTAACGCTGACCCCTATACCTGGGAAAAGCGGAAAAGCTTATATGGGAAGCTACCCTGATGGGAAGCGCGTCTTTATTAAAATGAACACCTCTCCAATCCTACCTGGTTTAGCCAAGGAACAAATCGCTCCTCAATTATTATGGACTCGCCGTTTATCGGATGGGCGTGATATGTGTGCCCAAGAATGGTTGAATGGTAAAATTTTGACCCCTTATGATATGAATCGCAAGCAGATTATCAATATTTCTGAGTCGCTTGCATCGTTCGCGTCCTTTGATGACGCAATTGACTCGTTTGGGCTATTCTTTAGAAACACCTTTTGACTTTGCTTCAGGCTTGGTTAAAAGATGCTCCAGAATCCTTGAAGAACAATCAATATCTAAGAATGGTAGTAGAGGATTTGCGAGGAAGTTTGCCAAACTTTAGGGAAGATTATGCAACGATCGTTCATGGAGATGTACGACATAGTAATTGGATTGAGACAGAGAGCGGTCTTGTTTATTTAGTGGATTGGGATTCCGTTCGTTTAACGGATCGCATGTTTGATGTAGCGCATATGCTATGTCACTATATTCCAGACTATCAGTGGAAAGAGTGGTTGACTTATTACGGTTACAAATACAACCAAACAGTCATCAACAAACTATTTTGGTATGCTCAGTTATCCTTCTTGAGCCAGATTGCCAAATATTATACAAATGAAGATCTAGAAAATGTCAATCGGGAGATTTATGCCTTGCGTATCTTCCGTGACAAGTATGGAAAGAAGAGATGAGAGTTAGAAATCGTAAAGGGGCAACAGAATTACTAGAGGCTAATCCTCAGTATGTTGTCTTAAATCCTTTAGAAGCCAAAGGAAATGGCGAGATTTATTTGGAAATGACAATCCTATCCATGTTGAGGTTGGTAGTGGTAAGGGTGCTTTTGTGACAGGTATGGCCAAAGCAAAACCCTGACATCAACTATATCGGGATTGATATTCAAAAGTCTGTTTTGAGTTATGCCTTGGACAAGGTCTTGGAAGTCGCTGTACCCAATATCAAGTTGTTGTGGGTTGATGGTTCTGATTTGACCGACTACTTTGAAGATGGTGAGATTGATCGTTTGTACCTGAACTTTTCAGATCCGTGGCCTAAAAAACGCCATGAAAAGCGTCGTCTAACCTATAAGAGTTTCTTGGATACCTTCAAGCGTATCTTGCCTGAACACGGTGAGATTCATTTCAAGACAGATAACCGTGGCTTGTTTGAATATAGCCTAGTGAGTTTTTCTCAATATGGCATGAAGCTCAATGGAGTTTGGTTGGATTTGCACGCCAGCGACTTTGAAGGCAATGTCATGACAGAATATGAGCAGAAAAATTCTCAAGTAAGGGTCAAGTTATCTACCGAGTTGAGGCAGAATTTTAAGAAAAAGCTTAAAATCAAGCCTTCTGAGTGCTTATACTTTACATAAGTAGTCAAAAGTGCTATACTGTAAGTAAGAATATGAGAAAGTGAGGCGGGGAAATATCTTCGCCTCTTGCTTATGAGGAGGTGGACGCAATCGCAACTATCGTAGAATTAGTCAGAGAAGTCGTAGAACCTGTCATTGAAGCTCCCTTTGAACTCGTGGATATCGAGTACGGAAAGATTGGCAGTGACATGATTCTTAGTATTTTTGTAGATAAACCAGAGGGAATTACCTTGAACGACACAGCGGACTTGACAGAGATTATCAGTCCTGTCCTAGATACTATCAAGCCAGATCCCTTCCCAGAACAATATTTCCTAGAAATCACCAGTCCAGGCTTGGAGCGTCCTTTGAAAACCAAGGAAGCAGTCGCTGGAGCAGTTGGGAAATACATCCATGTTGGACTTTACCAAGCCATCGATAAGCAAAAGGTCTTTGAAGGAACCTTGCTAGCCTTTGAAGAGGATGAGTTGACTATGGAGTATATGGACAAGACTCGTAAGAAAACAGTCCAAATCCCATACAGTTTGGTATCAAAAGCACGTTTAGCAGTAAAATTATAGTAAAAGAAAGGAAGCTTTTGAAGATTCAAAAGTGAATAGAAGATGAGTAAAGAAATGCTAGAGGCCTTCCGCATTTTGGAAGAAGACAAGGGAATCAAAAAAGAAGACATCATTGATGCAGTGGTGGAATCACTTCGTTCAGCCTATCGCAGACGCTATGGGCAGTCTGATAGTGTAGCCATTGATTTCAACGAAAAAACAGGTGACTTTACAGTTTATACTGTTCGTGAAGTTGTTGATGAAGTATTTGATAGCCGTTTGGAAATCAGCTTGAAAGATGCTCTTGCCATTAACTCAGCTTACGAGCTTGGGGACAAGATTAAATTTGAAGAAGCACCAGGTGAGTTTGGTCGTGTAGCAGCCCAGTCTGCCAAAACAAACCATCATGGAAAAAATGCGCAAGCAAACACGTGCTATCACCTACAACACTTACAAAGAGCATGAACAAGAAATCATGTCAGGTACAGTGGAGCGCTTCGACAATCGCTTTATCTATGTCAACCTTGGCAGCATCGAAGCTCAATTGTCAAAACAAGACCAAATTCCTGGAGAAGTCTTTGCTTCTCACGATCGTATCGAAGTTTATGTCTACAAGGTTGAAGACAATCCTCGTGGAGTGAATGTCTTTGTAAGCCGTAGCCATCCAGAAATGATCAAACGCTTGATGGAACAAGAAATTCCTGAAGTTTATGACGGAACAGTTGAGATCATGAGCGTAGCTCGTGAAGCAGGTGACCGTACCAAGGTTGCTGTTCGTAGCCACAATCCAAACGTGGATGCGATCGGGACAATCGTCGGACGTGGTGGTGCTAACATCAAGAAAATCACTAGCAAATTCCACCCAGCTCGCTACGATGCCAAGAGCGACCGTATGGTTCCAATCGAAGAAAACATCGACGTTATCGAATGGGTAGCAGATCCAGCTGAATTTATCTACAACGCTATCGCTCCTGCTGAAGTTGACCAAGTTATCTTTGATGAAAACGACAGCAAACGTGCCTTGGTCGTTGTGCCAGATAACAAGCTTTCTCTTGCGATTGGTCGTCGTGGACAAAACGTTCGTTTGGCAGCTCATTTGACAGGCTACCGTATTGATATCAAGTCTGCAAGTGAGTTTGAAGCCATGGAAGCAGCAGAACAAGCTGACCAGGTAGAAACAGACGAATTGGTCGAAGAATAAAAGCTGATCAGAGGAGGGAAGGATGAAAACTAGAAAAATCCCTTTGCGCAAGTCTGTGGTTTCCAATGAAGTGATTGATAAACGCGATTTACTCCGTATTGTCAAGAACAAAGAGGGACAGGTCTTTATCGACCCGACAGGCAAGGCTAATGGTCGTGGTGCTTATATCAAGCTAGACAATGCAGAAGCCCTTGAGGCCAAAAAGAAAAAAGTCTTTAACCGTAGCTTTAGTATGGAAGTTGAAGAAAGCTTTTATGACGAGTTGATTGCCTATGTCGATCACAAAGTGAAAAGAAGAGAGTTAGGACTTGAATAAACAAAAAATTGCTAATCTCTTGGGACTTGCTCAGAGAGCAGGGAAAATCATCTCGGGTGAAGAAATGGTCGTCAAGGCTATCCAAGACCAGAAGTAAAACTGGTATTTCTCGCCCATGATGCTGGTCCCAATCTGGCCAAGAAAATTCAGGATAAAAGTCATTATTATCAAGTAGAAGTTATTACCGTGTTTTCAACACTGGAATTAAGCATAGCAGTCGGAAAATCAAGAAAAGTTTTGGCTGTGACAGATGCTGGATTTACAAAGAAAATGAGGTCTCTTATGGAATAGAAGAGGAGGACATGATTTGTCTAAGAAAAGATTGTACGAAATCGCAAAAGAACTTGGAAAAGAAAGTAAAGAAGTTGTAGCGCGTGCAAAAGAGTTGGGCTTGGATGTAAAAAGCCACTCATCAAGTGTGGAGGAAGCAGCTGCTTCAAAAATCGTAGCAAGTTTTAAACCTGCTCCTGCTCCAAAGGTAGAATCGAAACCTGTGGCTCCAAAGCCAGTTGTCACTAAGGAAGAGGCAAAACCAGCAGCAGCTGTTGCCCCTAAAGAAGAAAAAGTGGCACCAGCAAAACCGCAGAGTCGAAACTTTAAGGCTGAGCGTGAAGCACGTGCAAAAGAGCAGGCTGAACGACGCAAGCAAAATAAGGGTAATAACCGTGACCATCAACAAAATGGGAATCGTCAAAAAAATGATAACCGTAATGGTGGTAAACAAGGTCAAGGCAATCGCGACAACCGTCGATTCAATGATCAAGGTAAAAAACAACAAGGTCAGCAAAATCGTGGGAATGATCGTCGTCAGCAAGAGGACAAACGTCCAAATCAAGCAGGACCACGCATTGACTTCAAAGCCCGTGCAGCTGCTCTAAAGGCAGAGCAAAATGCAGAATATGCTCGTTCAAGTGAGGAACGCTTCAAGCAGTCTCAAGCTGCCAAAGAAGCCTTGGCTCAAGCAAACAAACGCAAGGAACCTGAGGAAATCTTTGAAGAAGCTGCTAAGTTAGCTGAACAAGCGCAGCCAGTTCAACCAGTGGTTGAAGTAGCTCCTGCAGCTAAAGAACCTGTAGTGGATACACGTCGTAAGAAACAAGCCCGACCAGACAAAGATCGTGATGATTACGATCACGAAGAAGATGGTCCTAGAAAACAACAAAAAGAATCGAAGTAGTCAAAATCAAGTGAGAAATCAAAGAAATAGTAACTGGAACAATAACAAAAAAAGAATAAAAAAAGGCAATAAGCAAAATAACCGTAATCAGGCACCAAAAACCTGTTACAGAGCGTAAGTTCCATGAATTGCCAACAGAATTTGAATATACAGATGGTATGACCGTTGCGGAAATCGCAAAAACGTATCAAACGCGAACCAGCTGAGATTGTTAAGAAACTCTTCATGATGGGTGTGATGGCGACACAAAACCAGTCCTTGGACGGTGAAACAATCGAACTCCTCATGGTAGATTACGGTATTGAAGCTAAACAAAAAGGTTGAAGTGGACAATGCTGATATCGAACGTTTCTTTGCTGAAGAGGGTTATCTCAATGAAGATGAACTCGTAGAACGTCCACCAGTTGTAACAATCATGGGACACGTTGACCATGGTAAAACAACCCTTTTGGATACCCTTCGTAATTCTCGTGTTGCTACGGGAGAAGCCGGTGGTATCACTCAGCATATCGGTGCTTATCAGATTGAAGAAAATGGTAAGAAGATTACCTTCCTTGATACACCAGGACACGCGGCCTTTACTTCTATGCGTGCGCGTGGTGCTTCTGTTACCGATATTACCATCTTGGTCGTAGCGGCAGATGACGGGGTAATGCCTCAGACTATCGAAGCCATCAACCACTCAAAAGCGGCTAACGTTCCAATCATCGTAGCTATCAACAAAATCGATAAACCAGGTGCCAACCCAGAACGTGTGATCGGTGAATTGGCTGAACATGGTGTCATGTCAACAGCTTGGGGTGGAGATTCTGAGTTCGTAGAAATCTCAGCCAAGTTCAACCAAAATATCGATGAACTCTTGGAAACTGTTCTACTTGTGGCTGAAATTCAAGAGCTCAAAGCTGATCCAACAGTTCGTGCCATCGGTACTGTTATCGAAGCTCGTTTGGATAAAGGAAAAGGTGCAGTTGCGACCCTTCTTGTCCAACAAGGTACTTTGAATGTCCAAGATCCAATCGTTGTCGGAAATACTTTTGGACGTGTCCGTGCCATGACCAACGACCTCGGACGTCGTGTGAAGGTTGCAGGCCCATCAACACCAGTATCGATCACAGGTTTGAACGAAGCGCCAATGGCGGGTGACCACTTTGCTGTTTACGAAGATGAAAAATCTGCGCGTGCAGCTGGTGAAGAACGTGCAAAACGTGCCCTTATGAAACAACGTCAAGCTACTCAACGTGTCAGCCTTGAAAACCTCTTTGATACCCTTAAAGCAGGAGAACTCAAGTCTGTTAACGTCATCATCAAGGCAGACGTACAAGGTTCTGTTGAAGCTCTCTCTGCATCACTTCAAAAGATTGATGTGGAAGGTGTTAAAGTAACTATTGTTCACTCAGCAGTAGGTGCTATCAATGAATCTGACGTGACTCTTGCCGAAGCTTCAAATGCCTTTATCGTTGGTTTCAACGTGCGTCCTACACCACAAGCTCGTCAACAAGCAGAAGCTGACGATGTAGAAATCCGTCTCCACAGCATCATCTACAAGGTTATCGAAGAGATGGAAGAAGCCATGAAAGGGATGCTTGACCCAGAATTTAAAGAAAAAGTTATCGGTGAAGCGATCATCCGCGAAACCTTCAAGGTATCTAAAGTGGGAACAATCGGTGGATTTATGGTTACCAGCGGTAAAGTTACCCGTGACTCTAAAGTCCGTGTCATCCGTGACGGTGTCGTTATTTACGATGGTGCCCTAGCTAGCTTGAAACACTATAAAGATGACGTTAAAGAAGTTACAAACGGCCGTGAAGGTGGTCTCATGATTGACGGCTACAATGATATCAAGATGGATGATGTGATTGAGGCCTATATCATGGAAGAAATCAAGAGATAATAGAGAAACGATAGCCGATTTGACTCGTCGTCAACAGCGCCTTGATGAACTTCAGTTCTATCTAAGGCTTGTTTCCTAGATTCAAATGGCTCTAGTTCCTCTATCTACTAGACAAAGCTAGGTCTGCTGGCCTAGCTTTTGGTTCAATTGAGAGAAAGGAAAAAGCATGGCAAATCATTTCCGTACGGACCGTGTGGGCATGGAAATCAAGCGCGAAGTCAATGAGATTTTGCAAAAGAAAGTCCGTGATCCGCGTGTCCAAGGTGTGACTATCACTGATGTTCAGATGCTAGGTGATTTATCTATGGCTAAGGTTTACTACACTATTTTGAGTAATCTTGCCTCAGATAATCAGAAAGCTCAAGTCGGGCTTGAAAAAGCAACTGGAACCATCAAACGTGAGCTTGGTCGCAATTTGAAATTGTACAAAATTCCAGACTTAACTTTCGTCAAAGACGAATCCATCGAATATGGAAACAAGATTGACGAGATGCTACGCAATCTGGATAAAAATTAAGCAGAAAGAGGGGAAACCCTCTTTTTTGTGTGTCTATAAGTAGGTCATTGTCTAGTCAGATTAGATGAGTAGAAATCAATAAAATAAATCTTGAAAATATCATTTATTCCATAAATATGATAAGATAAAGCTTGATACGAATGAAAAACGGAGATAGAGATGGCTAAAGAAGATGTGGCGATGCAAGTGTTGCAACAGGTAGTAAAACTTCCTGTCGTCAAAGTGAACCGGTCAAAATTTTTAATGGATAAATTCTCTAAGAAAGTGGCTTCAAAGGATATTCCTAGATTATTGGAAGAAGGGCCGACAGCTTTATTACCTCAGGAAACCTTAGATCGAGTGGCCAATGCCTGTATTAAAGATAATGTTTTACTGGCAAGTGGGACATCTGTTTTGGCAGGTTTGCCTGGAGGTATTGCCATGGCAGTTACCATTCCGACAGATGTAGCCCAGTTTTACGCATTTTCATTGAAAACTAGCCCAGGAGCTAGGCTATATTTACGGCTACGATGATCTCTGGGCTTCGCGAAATGAGCTGAGCGAAGAAGCTAAAAATACCCTCTTGCTCTATCTGGGAGTGATGTTGGGAGTAAATGGTGCGGGCGCTCTACTTCGTTCTGGTGGTGTTACAGTTGCTAAGCAAGTGATGAAAATTGTAAACAAAAAGGCTTTGACAAAGACTCTTTGGTATCCAATTTTGGAAAAAGTTCTGAAAATCTTTGGAGTGAATCTGACTAAGGGAGGATTGGCTAAGGGGATGGGAAAAGTTATTCCTATCTTAGGTGGAGTCCTATCAGGTGGCTTAACCTTTTGCGACCATGAAACCCATGGGAGAAAGATTGCAAAAAGAATTGTCCAAATTGATTAACTACGATGAAGCACAATATCAAAGAGATGTTGCCACTATCCGAAAAGAAGTGGAAATCATCGAAGGAGAATGACATGGGGATTATAACAGTACTGGCCAAAACATACGGTAATTATCTTCTTACAAAGCAAGCTTTAAAAGTTGCAGAAACCATAAAAAAAGATGAAAACACAGTCGTTAGTTTGGCGAAATTAGTTCTCGTAGATAAGCTTATGGATACAGCCACTTGGTTGATGAAACCGGAGGATAAAGAATGAAATCTTTTTGGAGGTTCTTTCACTCTTCTTTTTATAACACCAATTGTTGGTCTGATAAAAATACTCTGGTTCCTAATCTCTTTCGCCTTCCAATTACTGTTCTATAAGATTCTTTTCAAAATCATAGACTGGTTTATCAAACTTCTCTGATGATCATGGTAAGGATAAGACTTTGAGGTTTTACTAGGAAGAGTCTATATAATTAGAAATAATGAAGTGATACGAAATAAACTAGCAAGTCTTCTACTGCTAGTTTTTTAATCTTTGCCCTTGTGGTATAATAAAAAAGAAAAAACTGTTAGAGAAAATGATGGAGGTTATGATGGACAATATCATTGATGTATCTATTCCTGTTGCTGAAGTGGTGGACAAGCATCCAGAAGTTTTAGATATCCTAGTAGAACTTGGTTTTAAACCTCTTGCAAATCCCTTTGATGCGAAATACAGTCGGACGAACAGTATCGCTCAAACAGGGGTCTAAGCTGGAGGGAACTCCTATGGACAAGATTGTACGCACACTTGAAGCAAATGGTTACGAAGTGATTGGATTAGACTAATGACAGATGAACGAATTCATGTCCTTCGGGATATTTTATTAGAATTACATAATGGAGCCTCCCCTGAATCCGTTCAGGAACGCTTTGATGCAACCTTTACAGGTGTATCAGCTATCGAGATTTCCCTCATGGAGCATGAGTTGATGAACTCTGACTCAGGTGTGACCTTTGAAGACGTCATGGAGCTCTGTGATGTCCATGCCAATCTCTTTAAAAATGCTGTTAAGGGTGTCGAAGTTGAAGATACAGAGCATCCAGGTCATCCTGTGCGTGTTTTTAAGGATGAAAATCTAGCCCTCCGTGCTGCCTTGATTCGTGTTCGTAGATTGTTAGACACATATGAGTCTATGGAAGACGAGGAAATGCTTGCGGAGATGCGTAAGGGTTTGGTTCGTCAGATGGGGCTTGTAGGTCAGTTCGACCGTCACTACCAGCGCAAGGAAGAACTCTTCTTTCCTATCATGGAGCGTTATGGACATGATTCGCCTCCAAAAGTCATGTGGGGAGTCGATGACCAGATTAGGGAATTATCAAAAAGCCTTGGGGACAGTTAGGTCACTACCAGAAACATCCATTAGTATTGTAAAGGCAGATTTTGAGGCTTTTGCGACTGAATTTGAGAGTATGATTTTCAAGGAAGAGTCCATCCTCCTCATGATTCTGCTCGAATCCTTCACCCAGGATGACTGGATTCAGATTGCCGAGGAAAGTGATGCCTATGGATATGCTATTATCCGGCCATCTGAAAAATGGGTTCCTGAACGTAAAAGCTTTGTTGAGAAGAAAAGTGTAGAAGAACCAAGTCAGTTAGAAACTGTAGATGGACAGGTTCAACAAGTGATTGATACGCCAGAGGGTCAGTTTACTATCACCTTTACACCTAAGGAAAAGGAAGCAGTGATGGACCGAAATAGTCAGCAGGCTTTTGGAAATGGCTATCTTTCAGTTGAACAAGCTAATCTTATCCTCAACCACCTGCCTATGGAGATTACCTTTGTTAATAAGGATGATATCTTCCAGTATTATAATGACAATACACCAGCGGATGAGATGATTTTCAAGCGGACACCGTCTCAAGTTGGTCGCAATGTTGAGCTTTGTCACCCACCCAAGTACCTTGATAAGGTAAAGACCATTATGAAAGGTCTTCGTGACGGGGTCAAGGACAAGTACGAGATGTGGTTCAAGTCCGAGTCACGAGGTAAGTTTGTCCATATCACCTATGCTGCAGTACACGATGAAAATGGAGAATTTCAAGGTGTGCTGGAGTATGTTCAGGATATCCAGCCTTACCGTGAGATTGATACAGACTATTATCGTGGATTAGAATAAGGAGAAAACAATGAGTTACGAACAAGAATTTATGAAAGAATTTGAAGCCTGGGTTAATACCCAGATCATGATTAATGATATGGCTCTCAAGGAAAGCCAAAAGGTCTATGAAGAAGATCAAGATGAGCGTGCTAAAGATGCCATGATTCGCTATGAAAGTCGCTTGGATGCCTACCAGTTCTTGCTAGGCAAATTTGAAAACTTCAAGGCAGGCAAGGGTTTCCATGACTTGCCAGAGGATTTGTTTGGTCAGAGACATTATTAAGAACTATAAAAAAAGTGTGGTCTATAAACCGCACTTTTTACATATGATGGGTATGCTTGGTAATCCATTGTTCTGTTTTTATTTTTAACCAAAATGAATAGATTCCAAGAGTGATAATCGTCAGTAAGAACCATTTGATACAATTTCCAAATAACTGGGCGCCAGTTCCATCAAAATATAAACGTTGACCATCGATGGCAGTATGTCGGACTTTCCAATCTTGCATAAAACAAACGGCCCAAGGTGTGGCAATTCCTAGAGTTAAGGCGATGATGAAAAAAGCGACAATCGAGTGCCCGATAAAGCTGAGTAATCCACCGTCGAAATAGCTTTCTTTGTTCATTTAGAATCTCCTTAGAATTTTATGGATAAGTAAATCATTACTTTGAGGTGTTGTACCATAGGAGGAGATAGGAGTCAATATTTCTTGAAATGAGGAACTATAGTTCAAACGAAAATAGCATTCACGATTTGTCCTACTTATCTTTTTGTGTTACAATGTTAGCATGAAAACGAAAAATATCATTAAAACAGGTTTGGCATTAGTAGGCCTCGGAGCACTTGCTTTTGGAGCTAAGAAAGTAGCTGATGACCACAAACTCATGAAAACGCAGGAAGAGTTGACCGCTATTGTGCGTGACTCCTTTTCAGAGATGGGTGAAATTGCGACACTCTATGTCCAAGTGTACGAAAGTAGCCTAGAACGTCTCGTTGGTGGTGTCATTTTTGAAGATGGTCGTCACTATACCTTTGTCTATGAAGATGAAGATCTCATCTATGAGGAGGAAGTCTTATGATTTAAATCCTCATAGTATGGAAGAACTAGCTAAATCTAGTAGAGCAGGATGGCAAGAAAGGTCTTCCTTTTTGTTGCGGATTGGTGTGGCGATTGTCGTTATATCTACCCTGCTTTGCCAGAGATTGAAGAATCAAATCCAGAGTTTACCTTTATACGAGTAGACCGTGATGAGTACATGGAACTAGCTAAACTTTGGGATGTTTACGGAATTCCAAGTCTTGTTGTTTTAGACAAGGACAAGGAGATTGGACGCTTTGTCAATCGTGACCGTAAAACCAAGGCACAAATTAACGACTTTTTAGCAGGATTAAAATAGGAGAAAAGAAAGAATGATTTTTACATATAACAAAGAACATGTCGGTGATGTCCTTATGGTCATCGTGAAAAACAGTGGCGATGCTAAACTAGATGTTGAACGTAAAGGCAATGTGGCGCGTGTTTTCCTGAAGGAAACAGGTGAAACTGTTGCTTGGAATATTTTTGAAGTTTCTAGCTTATTCGAAATTGAGGAACGTGGCCAAGTATTCTTGACAGACGACCAAGTAGCTCGTTTGAACCAAGAATTGCAAGCTCAAGATTTTACTGAAGAGATTATCAATGACAAGGAACCGAAATTTGTGGTTGGTGAAATTGTAGAGATGGTGGCACATCCAGATAGTGATCACTTGAACATCTGTCAAGTTGCTGTTGGAAATGATAAGACAGTGCAAATCGTGGCAGGTGCTCCAAATGCGCGTCTTGGTTTAAAAACCATTGTAGCTCTTCCAGGAGCTATGATGCCAAAAGGCAATCTCATTTTCCCAGGGGAACTTCGTGGTGAAAAGAGTTTTGGGATGATGTGCAGTCCTCGTGAACTTGCTTTGCCAAATGCTCCACAAAAACGTGGTGTCATTGAATTGTCAGACGACCAAGTTGTTGGGACTCCGTTCGATCCAGCAAAACACTGGACAGCTTAACAGTTATGTATCTAGTTAGATGAGGAGAAAATAAGATGGTAAAAAATGTAGTGATTACAGGTGCAACATCAGGCATTGGTGAAGCAATTGCGCGTGCCTATCTAGAAAAAGGTGAGAATATCGTTCTCACAGGGCGTCGAAGAGAAAGACTTGAAGCTCTCAAAACTGAGTTCGCAGAAGCCTTTCCAAATCAAAAAGTTTGGACCTTTCCCCTTGATGTGACCGATATGACAATGGTTAAGACTGTTTGTTCAGAAATTCTAGAAAGCAGTAGGTTCAGATTGATATTTTAGTTAATAACGCTGGACTTGCTCTTGGTTTAGCACCCTATCAGGACTATGAAGAGTTGGATATGCTGACCATGCTGGATACCAATGTCAAGGGCTTGATGGCAGTTACTCGTTGTCTCTTGCCTTCTATGGTGACTGCAAATCAAGGCCATATCATTAATATGGGTTCAACCGCAGGTATTTACGCTTACGCTGGTGCAGCAGTCTATTCAGCAACCAAGGCTGCAGTCAAGACCTTTTCGGATGGACTACGGATTGATACCATTGCGACTGATATCAAGGTGACAACCATTCAGCCTGGTATTGTAGAGACTGATTTTTCTAAGGTCCGTTTCCATGGAGATGAGGAACGGGCTGCAACGGTCTATCAGGGACTCGAAGCCTTGCAGGCGCAAGATATCGCAGATGCTGTAGTTTATGTGACCAGCCAACCTCGTCGTGTGCAAATCACAGATATGACCATCATGGCCAATCAACAAGCCACTGGGTTTATGATTCATAGAGATTAACATTATTTTTAAAAAAAGTTACAAATTTTGTAACTTTTTCTTTTACCTTCGAATAGATAAGTAGGAGGATGAAAAAAATGTATAATAAAGTTATTATGATCGGACGTTTGACGTCTACACCAGAATTGCACAAAACCAACAATGACAAGTCTGTTGCACGAGCAACTATCGCAGTGAAATCGTCGTTATAAAAGATCAAAATGGGGAACGTGAAGCAGACTTCATCAATATTGTGGTCTGGGGCAAGCTTGCTGAAACCTTGGCGAGTTATGGAAGCAAAGGCAGTCTTATTTCTGTGGATGGCGAGCTTCGTACCCGTAAGTTTGAGAAGAATGGCCAGACCAACTATGTAACAGAAGTTCTCTGTACGGGTTTCCAACTCTTAGAAAGTCGTGCCCAACGTGCTATGCGTGAAAATAATGCTGGACAAGACTTAGCAGATTTGGTCTTGGAAGAAGAGGAACTTCCTTTCTAAAATGACAAGAGTTTGAGAATTTTCTCCAACTCTTTTTGTGCTATAAATCAGACTTTTTCTTGACTATTTTTGACCAAGTGATACAATAGAATTATGGTTTAGCACTCGTATGCAAAGAGTGCTAACAATATGATTATGTTATGGAGGAAAACAGATGTTGAAACCATTAGGAGACCGCGTGGTCTTGAAAATTGAAGAAAAAGAACAAACTGTTGGAGGCTTTGTCCTCGCAAAATCAGCCCAAGAAGAAACGAAAACAGCTATAGTAGTGGCTACTGGACAAGGTGTTCGTACCTTGAGCGGTGAGCTAATCGCTCCAAGTGTAAAAGCTGGAGATCATGTTTTAGTTGAGGCTCACGCAGGTATTGATGTCAAAGATGGTGATGAAAAATACATCATTGTAGGTGAAGCTAACATCTTGGCAATTATCGAAGAATAGAAGGAGGAAGTAAGTATGGCAAAAGACATTAAATTTTCATCAGATGCTCGTTCAGCTATGGTACGTGGTGTTGATATCCTAGCTGATACAGTTAAAGTAACCTTGGGGCCTAAAGGACGTAATGTAGTTCTTGAAAAATCATTCGGCTCACCATTGATTACCAATGATGGTGTAACAATCGCTAAAGAAATCGAACTAGAAGACCATTTTGAAAATATGGGTGCCAAATTGGTGTCAGAAGTGGCTTCTAAAACCAATGATATCGCTGGTGACGGGACAACTACTGCAACAGTATTGACCCAAGCTATTGTTCGTGAAGGAATCAAAAACGTTACGGCTGGAGCAAACCCAATCGGTATCCGTCGTGGAATTGAAGCAGCAGTTGCAACTGCTGTAGAAGCCTTGAAGAACAATGCCATTCCAGTATCAAGCAAGGAAGCTATTGCACAAGTCGCTGCTGTATCCTCTCGCTCTGAAAAAGTTGGTGAATACATCTCTGAAGCCATGGAAAAAGTTGGCAAGGATGGAGTCATCACCATTGAAGAATCACGTGGGATGGAAACAGAGCTTGAAGTTGTAGAAGGAATGCAATTTGACCGTGGTTATCTATCACAGTACATGGTCACTGACAATGAAAAAATGGTTGCAGACCTTGAAAATCCATACATTTTGATTACAGATAAAAAGATTTCAAATATCCAAGAAATCTTGCCACTACTAGAAAGCATCCTTCAAAGCAGTCGTCCCCTCTTAATCATTGCAGACGATGTTGACGGTGAAGCTCTTCCAACTCTTGTTTTGAACAAAATTCGTGGAACCTTCAACGTAGTTGCTGTTAAGGCACCTGGATTTGGTGACCGTCGTAAGGCTATGCTGGAAGATATCGCGATTTTGACAGGCGGAACTGTTATCACAGAAGATCTTGGTCTTGAATTGAAAGATGCTACCATCGAAGCGCTTGGTCAAGCAGCTAAAGTGTCTGTTGATAAAGATAGTACAGTCATTGTAGAAGGTGCAGGTAATCCTGAAGCAATTGCTAACCGTGTTGCTGTCATCAAGTCTCAAATTGAAACAACAACATCAGAATTTGACCGTGAAAAACTCCAAGAACGCTTGGCTAAATTGTCAGGTGGGGTAGCTGTTATCAAGGTCGGTGCTGCAACTGAAACTGAGTTGAAAGAAATGAAACTCCGTATCGAAGATGCTCTTAAACGCGACTCGTGCAGCTGTTGAAGAAGGAATCGTTGCAGGTGGTGGTACTGCCCTTGTTAATGTTATCTCTGCTGTTGCTGACCTTGGAGTTAGAAGGTGATGAAGCAACAGGACGTAACATTGTTCTTCGTGCCTTGGAAGAACCTGTACGTCAAATCGCTTACAATGCAGGTTATGAAGGTTCAATTGTTATTGATCGTTTGAAAAATGCAGAGCTTGGAACAGGCTTCAATGCTGCAACAGGTGAATGGGTCAACATGATTGAAGCAGGAATTATCGATCCTGTTAAGGTTAGCCGTTCAGCCCTTCAGAACGCAGCTTCAGTAGCAAGCTTGATTCTAACAACAGAAGCAGTCGTAGCTAACAAACCAGAACCCGCTGCACCAGCGCCTGCTATGGATCCATCAATGATGGGTGGCTACTAAGAAATAAATAAAAACAGGTAGAGATGAGAATTTTCTACCTGTTTTTTAGATATTACTAAAAAAGAGAAAGCTCAGCCTCCTCTTTTTACATTCAATTAATTATGGTTTGATAACTTCAGCTCCACCCATGTATGGACGAAGAACTTCTGGAATGGTCACAGAACCATCTTCGTTTTGATAGTTTTCAAGGATAGCAGCGACTGTACGTCCAACAGCAAGTCCAGAACCATTCAAAGTATGAAGAAGTTTAACCTTACCATCGGCTTCATCACGGTAACGGATTTGGGCACGACGAGCTTGGAAATCTTCTGTATTTGAACAGCTTGAGATTTCACGGTAGGTATTTTGCGCAGGGATCCATACTTCCAAGTCATAAGTCTTAGCAGCAGAGAAGCCCATATCTCCAGTAGAGAGAGCAACCACACGGTATGGTAAGTTTAGTTTTTGAAGAATGTTTTCAGCGTTGGCTGTCATTTTCTCCAATTCTTCGTATGATTCCTCAGGTTTGGCAAATTTCACCATTTCAACCTTGTGGAATTGGTGCAAACGAATCAAACCACGAGTATCGCGACCAGCAGAACCAGCTTCAGAACGGAAAGATGGACTCATAGCAGTAAAGTAGATTGGCAAGTCTTTTCCGTCAAGGATTTCATCACGATAGTAGTTAGTCAGAGGAACTTCAGCGGTAGGAATGAGGACGTAGTTCGTATCTTTCAATTCAAACGTATCTTCTTTGAATTTTGGATATTGACCAGTACCAAACATAGAATCATGGTTAACCATGTAAGGTGTGATGACTTCAGTGTAACCTTCTTTTTCCATGCTCATCCAACATAAAGTTGTAGATAGCACGTTCCAAACGAGCCCCCAAGTCCTTTATAGAAGAGGAAGCGCGCTCCAGTTACCTTTTCCACCACGTTCCCAGTCAAGGATACCGAGATCTTCACCCAAGATCCCAGTGAGCTTTTTGGTTCAAAGTCAAACTCACGAGGAGTTCCCCAACGGCGAACTTCTACGTTATCGTCTTCGTCTGCTCCCGATAGGAACACTATCAGCTGGGATGTTTGGAAGAGTCGTAGTAAATTCTGTTAATTTAGCATCAATCTCTGCCAATTCTGCATCCAGAGCTTTGACCTCGGCAGAGAGGGTTTGCATAGCTGCAATCTTGTCGTCTGCATTTTTCCTTGTTTACGTTTAGCTTGGGCAATCTCAGCAGAAACTGTGTTACGTTCAGCCTTGAGGGTTTCAACCTTAACTAAGATGTCACGTCGTTTTGGCATCGATTTCTTTCATCTCGTTCAAGATAGCAGCATCTACACCACGTGTAGCTAGTTTTTTTCAGTGACAGCATCAAAGTCTGTACGAATACGTTTGATATCTAACATATAAACTCCTTTATGAAAAAAAGCACACCTGACAAAGCGTTGGAGTGGCAGGGCCACGGTTCCATCCAACTTCACAGGTGTGCACTTGATTCTGTATTTGATTTAAAACAACGGTAGAATTTCAATTAAATCTTCTATCTGCTCGCAGCATCCCGCAGACTTTCTGAAAGAAGGAAGTAACCTACTTATCCGTTTCTATGATTATACTAAACTTTTCTATTTTTTTGCAAATAGATTTTTTTAATTTTTCGACCAATGATTTGGACTAAGGTAGGAAGTTTGACTACCTTGTCATTTCCCAGTTTTTTTCACGAGCTATCTTTAAGAATTTTTTTCCAGAGTCTTTTGAGGCGAAAGAGGAAATTTTTCCTTGATCTGTAAAGACTTCAAAATGACGACTAACCTTGCGACCTGAAACATTGGCTCCAATTTGGTTAACGCTGGACCATGGGATTTGAATATAGTCCTCGACATTACGATCTGAGTAAAATTCTAGGGCATGATCTCCGACCAGAAATTTTCCAACCTTTCCTGTAATGGAGAGATAGGAAGTTCCAGTTGTTTGCAAGTCGACGACCTTGTTGAGGGATTGTGCCATGTTTAGTCTTCCTTATTTTCACCGAAAAATGCTTGATAGAGAGCTTTAAGAGCGGCTTTTTCTTGGTCTTTATGGACAACAAACATGATAGAAACTTCACTAGAACCTTGTGACATCATTTGGATGTTGATGTTGTTCTCAGATAAGGCACGAGTGGCTGTAGCAGTTACCCCGATATGACGCTTCATTTTTTCCCCAACAATCATAATGATAGAGAGGTCGTGTTCGATTTCAGCGTGGTCTACCTCTGCTTTATGGACTAATTGACGAAGGATTTCTTCTTCCTTGATCGGAGTCAATTCTCGTGAACGTAAGATGATAGACAGGTCATCGATACCAGTTGGCATGTGTTCCCAACCAATATTAAGGTCCTCAAGAATCTGAAGAACTTTACGACCAAAACCGATTTCGCGGTTCATGAGATACTTAGACATATTAATGCTGACAAAGCCAGAATCCCCAGCAATCCCCACAACTGGGAATTCATCACTGCTGTGTTGTCAGAACGATACGAGTACCTGGATGGTCAGGGTTATTGGTATTTTTGATAACAAGAGGAATTTTCCCACGGTAGGCAGGTAGAAGTGCTTCATCGTGTAGTACAGAGAATCCTGCATAGGCCAATTCACGCATTTCACGGTAGGTCAATTCAGGGATAGAGTGTGGTTTATGGATAATACCAGGGTGAGCTGCAAAGATTCCATCTACATCAGTAAAGTTTTCATAGAGGTCAGCCTTGACACCAGCAGCGATGATAGAACCAGTAATATCTGATCCCCCACGTGAGAAGGTACAAATTTGATCTTCTTTAGTAACACCGAAGAAACCAGGGATAACAAGAACTTCAGTTGAATTTGTCAATTCCTCGATTTTATCATAACTTGATGGGATGATTCGCGCATTTCCAGGTTCGCTCGTAACGACGATACCAGCTTCTCTAGGATGAACATAACGCGCCTCCAAGCCATTTTTGGTTAAAGTAGGCTGCAATCAACTTGGCATTGTTATTTTTCTCCAGCTGCTAGGAAGGTATCATAGAGGAACTTATTATCTTCAATTGGAAGAGTAGCTAGAGAGCGAATGCTTTTTTTGAAATTTTTGTCTAAAAACGGCTGGTTTGAGACCCTAATTCGCTAACCATAGCAGCATAGCGATCAATAATCCAGTTTTTGGCTTTTGCTAATATCATTTCCAGCTACATAGTCGCGGTAGTATTTGATCAAGGCATCTGTCACCTTGGTATCTTCAGAATTGCGTTTACCAGGGTGCAGATACAACCACAAAACGACGTTCTGGGATCACTTTTGACAATATTTAAAACTTTTTCTAACTGACTAGCAGAGGCAAGCGAGCTTCCACCAAATTTAACAACCTTCATAAGAACTCCTAAAGTAAGTATTTTATACGATTATAGCAGAAAGAGGGCTTTTTCAATCTGGAAAATGTACCTATATAATTGTTTGAAAGTCTCATCAGGAAAGCTTATAATAAAGGTGTAGGAGGAAAGACTCTTCTAATGAAAGGAGTTGGGGGAAGATGATTAAAAGAGTAGTTTGTTTAATCTTACTAGTCCTTACCTTTGTGATGATTCCTACAAATATCGGAGCAAGTTCTCAACCTCTTCCCAGTGGTCGTTTGACCGGAGAAGAATTAGCGATGGAATATGCTCAGGAAGGTCAGATTTCAGTTGAGAGGGCTAAAATTATCTTATCTATCGGCTTGTCAGATAGTAAGGCAAAGACCTATCGAATTCTCTCTGAAAAGCTTATCATCAATCCTGACTATGAAGCTAGAGTCAAGTTTTATTGTCGAACAGATGAAAGTGGACAATTTAGAGGAATCACGAAACTCTTAGCTACAAATCTGGTCAACAAGGCCGGGGATAAGGAAGTTCCTTTTACAGGCAATCTTTTTGCCTACCTAGAAGATCCAAATCGTGTTTTTTACATGATTTCAGGAGAATTCTACTATAAAGGCTCCAACAAAGAACAGCTTTATCAGAGAGAAGGAGGACGAATGCTTGAAGTGATTTATGATTTCATGGATGATACAAGTACTGGTTTTCCTGTATTTTTTTAGAGACCAAACTAAGATTTTTAAAAATCGGCCGAGACACTTTCGGTCGATTTTTTTCTCTTGTTTAAAAAAAGCCGGAAAAAAAGATATAATTTGAAAATAAAATAATTTATTCTTCGTTGTAAATTAAAAGGAGTGCCTATGAATCATATTCTCTATCAAGTTCAAGACGATTTAGCGATACTAACTTTAAATCGTCCTGAGGTGGCCAATGGTTTTCATATTCCTATGTGTCAAGAAATTCTAGAAGCATTGGAATTGGCTGAAAAAGATGCTTCGGTTTCGTTTATTCTCATTAATGCTGCTGGCAAAGTCTTCTCCGTTGGAGGGGATTTAGTAGAAATGAAACGTGCAGTCGATGAGGATGATATTGCCTCCCTTACCCAAATTGCGGAGTTGGTAAATACGATTTCCTATAAGATTAAACAAATTCCTAAACCAGTCATTATGGAGGTGGATGGAGCAGTTGCTGGAGCTGCGGCTAATATGGCCTTGGCTGTTGATTTCTGTATTGCGTCGGACAAGGCTAAATTTATTCAGGCCTTTGTAGGTGTGGGCTTAGCTCCTGATGCGGGTGGCTTATTCTTACTTACACGATCACTAGTGCGACTCGGGCAACGCAATTAGCTATGACTGGAGAAGCTTTCACAGCAGAAAAAGCACTGGAAGCTGGAGCTGTCTATCGTCTGTGTGCTAGTGATCAACTGGAAAAGACAAGAGAACAACTGTTGAAGAAGTTGAGAAGAGGCTCCTCTAACTCTTATGCTGCTATTAAAAAGTTAGTCTGGGAGAGCGAGTTTAAGCAGTGGCACGAGTACGAACAGCTAGAACTGGAATTGCAAAAATCTCTATCTTATACGGAAGATTTTAAAGAAGGTGTTCGTGCACATTCTGAAAGACGACGTCCAAAATTTATCGGAAAGTAAAAAAATACTTGCACAATTCTTTGAAGTTTGATATACTTTTTTTGTCAAATGTTTTGATAGTTAAACTTTTTTGATAAGGGAGGGAAGAGAATTGGACTACCAACGGATCAATGACTATTTAACATCTATTTTTAATAACGTCCTGGTGATTGAGGAAGTGAGTTTGCGAGGTAGTCGTTTCAAGGACATCTCTATCAAGGAAATGCACACAATTGATGTGATTGGTAAGTTTCCAGATGTGACACCAAGTCAAGTATCCAAAGAGTTGATGGTAACTCTAGGAACAGTGACAACTAGTTTGAACAACTTGGAACGAAAAGGTTACATCGAACGCTTACGTTCAGATCAGGATCGTCGTGTAGTACATTTGCATTTGACCAAGAAAGGTCGACTCGTACATCGTCTCCATAAACGTTTCCATAAGGCCATGGTCGAAAGAATTATCGAAGGCATGAGCCCAGAGGAAATGGATGTTATGAGTAAAGGTTTGACAAATCTTTATCAATTTTTGGAGGATTTGAAATAATGGCTTTTGCAAAAATAAGCCAGGTTGCTCATTATGTACCCGAGCAGATTGTCACAAATGAGGATTTAGCTCAGGTTATGGATACGAGTGATGAATGGATTTCAAGTCGAACTGGGATTAAGGAACGTCGCATTTCTAAGACAGAATCAACAGGAGATTTGGCAACGGCAGTTGCAAAACGACTCCTGGAGAAGTCAGGAATTTCTGCTGAAGAGTTGGATTTTATCATTCTAGCTACGATGACACCTGACTCGATGATGCCTTCAACAGCCGCTCGTGTTCAGGCTAAAATCGGCGCTCACAAGGCTTTTGCCTATGACTTAACAGCTGCCTGTAGTGGATTTATCTTTGCTCTATCAACTGCAGAGAAGTTCATCTCTTCAGGAGTTTATCGTAAGGGTCTGGTTATCGGAAGTGAAACCATGTCAAAAGCTTTAGACTGGTCAGATCGCTCAACAGCTGTCTTATTTGGAGATGGAGCTGGGGGCATCTTGTTAGAAGCAAGTGAAGAGCCACATTTTCTAGCTGAGAGCCTCAATAGCGATGGTTCGCGTAGTGAGTGTTTGACATATGGACAGACTGGTTTAACTTCACCATTTTCAAATCAAGAAAAGCCCGATGCTTTCTTGAGAATGGATGGTCGAGCAGTTTTTGATTTTGCGATTCGAGATGTTGCTAAGTCTATAAAAAAAGACTATAGTAGAGAGTCCTCTGTCGGCAGAAGAACTAGATTATCTCTTGCTTCATCAAGCTAATATCCGTATTCTAGATAAGATGGCTAGAAAGATCGGTGTAGATCGAGACAAGCTTCCTGCCAATATGACCAAGTATGGAAATACCAGTGCGGCAAGTATTCCGATCCTACTTTCAGAGTGTGTAGAGGAAGGGCTCATTCGTTTGGATGGTAGCCAAAATATTCTCTTGTCAGGCTTCGGTGGAGGTTTGACATGGGGCACGCTTATTGTTACAATTTAGGTAATCATGTGGTGAACACATTGTTATAAAAACTATTTATTTTAAAGGAGTCTATCATGGCAGTATTTGAAAAAGTACAAGAAATTATCGTTGAAGAACTTGGAAAAGATGCATCAGAAGTAACACTTGAATCTACTTTTGATGATTTGGATGCAGATTCATTGGACTTGTTCCAAGTAATCTCAGAAATTGAAGATGCTTTTGATATCCAAATCGAAGCTGAAGATAACTTGAAAACAGTTGGCGACTTGGTTGCTTACGTTGAAGAGCAAACAAAATAATTAAAATAAAAGAAGAAGGAGTAGGGGGAACCCGCTCCCTCTTGTTTAGGTAATAGTTTGACTGTCAAATTATAATGTAGTCGAACTATTACGTAAGCAAGACATACGGAGGCACTATGAAAACACGTATTACAGAATTATTGAGTATTAAATATCCGATCTTCCAAGGTGGAATGGCCTGGGTTGCAGATGGTGACCTTGCTGGAGCTGTTTCAAAAGCAGGTGGTCTCGGTATCATTGGTGGAGGAAATGCTCCTAAAGAAGTGGTTAAGGCTAATATTGATAAGATTAAATCATTAACAGACAAACCTTTTGGTGTCAACATTATGCTTCTGTCTCCATTTGTTGATGATATTGTGGACCTTGTGATTGAAGAAGGAGTTAAGGTAGTCACAACTGGTGCAGGGAATCCAAGTAAATATATGGAACGATTCCATGAAGCAGGAATCACCGTTATTCCTGTAGTACCTAGCGTGGCTTTGGCTAAACGCATGGAAAAAATTGGAGCGGATGCCGTCATTGCTGAAGGTATGGAAGCTGGTGGACACATCGGTAAATTAACGACCATGACCTTGGTTCGTCAAGTTGCAGCTGCTGTTTCAATTCCTGTTATCGCTGCTGGTGGTATTGCAGACGGTGAGGGAGCTGCAGCTGGATTTATGCTTGGTGCAGAAGCTGTGCAAGTAGGAACTCGTTTTGTAGTTGCTAAAGAATCAAATGCTCATCCAAACTATAAAGCTAAAATTTTAAAAGCTCGTGATATTGACACAACGATCTCAGCACAACATTTTGGACACGCAGTTCGTGCCATTAAAAACAAATTGACTCGTGATTTCGAACAAGCTGAAAAAGATGCCTTTAAACAAGAAAATCCAGATTTAGAAATCTTTGAACAAATGGGCGCAGGAGCCTTAGCTAAGGCTGTTGTCCATGGTGATGTGGATGGCGGTTCAGTGATGGCTGGTCAGATTGCGGGTCTGGTTTCGAAAGAAGAAACTGTTGAAGAAATCTTAAAAGATATTTACTACGGTGCAGCTGAAAAGATTCAAGCAGAAGCTGCTCGTTGGTCAGGAGTTACAAGAAATGACTAAAACAGCCTTTCTATTTGCAGGTCAAGGAGCCCAGTACCTAGGAATGGGACGTGAGCTATACGCCCAATATGCTATCGTCAAGGAAACAATTGACCAAGCTAGCCAAGTTTTGGGGTATGACCTCCGTGACTTGATTGATAATGATGAAACAAAGCTACATCAGACTCGTTACACGCAACCAGCTATTTTGGCTACGTCCGTTGCTATTTACCGACTACTAAAGGAGAAAGGTTATCAGCCTGATATGGTGGCAGGTTTGTCTCTTGGAGAATATTCTGCCCTGGTAGCTAGTGGTGCCTTGGATTTTGAAGATGCAGTGGCTCTAGTTGCTAAACGTGGAGTCTTATATGGAAGAAGCAGCACCAGCAGGATCAGGGAAAATGGTAGCTGTGCTTAATACACCAGTTGAAGTAATCGAAAAAGCTTGTCAAGAAGCCTCTCAAACTTTGGTGTTGTAACTCCAGCTAACTACAATACGTCGAGTCAAATTGTTATTGGTGGTGAGGTAGTGGCAGTAGATCGTGCAGTTGAACTTTTGCAAGAAGCAGGAGCAAAACGCTTGATTCCGCTCAATGTTTCTGGACCTTTCCATACAGCTTTATTGGAACCTGCTAGTCAAAAATTAGCTCAAGCCCTGACAGATGTTGAGTTTACTGACTTTGTTTGTCCACTTGTTGGCAATACAGAAGCAAAAAGGTCATGGAAAAAAAGAACGAATTGCAGAACTCCTGACTCGTCAAGTTAAGGAAGCCTGTCCGTTTTTATGAAAGTATTGCAGTCATGCAAGAAGCTGGTGTCACTCGTTTTATCGAGATTGGACCTGGTAAAGTTTTGTCAGGGTTCGTCAAAAAGATTGATAAAACAGCTCAACTTGCTAATGTGGAAGATCAAGCAAGTTTACAAGCACTCTTAGAAAAATTAGACCAAAACTGGTAGAAGTTCTGAAAGGAGAAAAAAATGAAACTAGAACAGAAAAAAATGTCTTTATTACAGGCTCAAGTCGAGGAATTGGTCTTGCCATTGCTCATAAATTTGCCAGCTTGGGAGCTAATGTTGTCTTGAATAGTCGTGGTGAAATCTCCGAGGAGCTTCTAGCCGAATTTAAACCATACGGGGTGAAGGTCCTTGCTATTTCTGGTGACGTTTCTGATTTTGCGGACGCAAAACGTATGGTAGACCAAGCCATTGAAGAGCTGGGTTCAGTTGATGTCCTAGTGAATAATGCTGGGATTACTCAAGATACTCTCATGCTCAAGATGACAGAAGAAGATTTGAGAAGGTCTTGAAAGTCAACCTGACAGGGGCTTTCAATATGACACAATCAGTCTTAAAACCGATGATAAAAGCTCGCGAAGGTGCTATCATTAATATGTCTAGTGTTGTTGGTCTCATGGGGAATATCGGTCAAGCAAACTACGCTGCATCCAAAGCTGGTTTGATTGGATTTACTAAATCAGTAGCACGTGAGGTTGCTAATCGCAATGTACGCGTCAATGCTATTGCTCCAGGAATGATTGAATCAGATATGACTGCAGTTCTATCTGATAAGGTGAAAGAAGCCATGTTGGCACAAATTCCGATGAAACAATTTGGCCAAGCTGAGCAAGTCGCAGAGGTGACAGCCTTTCTTGCAAGCCAAGATTATCTAACGGGACAAGTCCTTGCAATTGATGGTGGACTAACCATGCAATAAGAGTTAAAATAGAGGTATAAAAATGAAACTAAATCGAGTAGTAGTAACAGGTTATGGATTAACATCTCCGATTGGGAACACACCAGAGGAATTTTGGAACAGTCTAAAAAATGGAAAGATTGGAATCGGTGAAATCACTAAGTTTGATCATAGTGCTTTTGATGTTCATAATGCGGCAGAAATTCAAGATTTTCCTTTTGACAAATATTTTGTAAAAAAAGATACCAACCGTTTTGATGACTATTCTTTGTATGCCTTGTATGCAGCTCAAGAAGCAGTGAACAATGCAAATCTTGACCTTGAAGCACTTGATAAAGACCGCTTTGGTGTCATTGTGGCATCAGGTATCGGTGGTATCAAAGAAATCGAAGATCAAGTGCTTCGACTTCATGATAAGGGACCAAAACGTGTAAAACCATTGACACTTCCAAAAGCCTTGCCAAATATGGCTGCAGGGAATGTTGCTATGCGCTTTGGGGCAAATGGGATTTGTAAATCTATCAATACAGCTTGTGCTTCATCAAATGATGCTATCGGGGATGCCTTCCGTTCTATCAAATTTGGTTTCCAAGACATCATGCTAGTTGGTGGTTCAGAATCTTCTATTACTCCATTTGCCATTGCTGGTTTCCAAGCCTTAACAGCTCTTTCAACAACAGAGGACCCAACTCGTGCTTCTATTCCATTTGATAAGGATCGTAATGGATTTGTCATGGGTGAAGGATCAGGTATGTTGGTTCTTGAAAGTTTAGAGCATGCTGAAAAACGCGGTGCAACTATCCTAGCTGAAGTTGTCGGATACGGGAACACTTGTGACGCCTACCACATGACTTCACCACATCCAGAAGGCCAAGGTGCTATTAAAGCTATCAAACTTGCCTTGGACGAAGCTGAGATTACACCAGACCAAGTAGCCTATGTCAATGCTCATGGTACATCAACTCCTGCTAATGAAAAAGGGAGAGTGGTGCTATCGTAGCAGTTCTTGGTAAGGAAGTACCTGTATCTTCAACCAAGTCATTTACTGGACACTTGCTCGGTGCAGCTGGTGCAGTTGAAGCCATTGCAACAATTGAAGCCATCCGTAACAACTATGTTCCAATGACAGCCGGAACAACAGAATTATCAGACTACATTGAAGCAAATGTTATTTATGGACAAGGCTTGGAACGTGAAATTCCTTATGCTATCTCAAACACTTTTGGATTTGGTGGGCATAATGCAGTTCTTGCTTTCAAACGTTGGGAGAATAAGTAAAGATGAATTTAAATGAAATCAAAGACTTGATGGCACAATTTGACCAGTCAAGCTTGAGAGAATTTTCTTATAAAAATGGAACGGATGAGTTACTCTTCAGCAAGAATGAAGCAAAACTTGTTGCAGAAACAAGTCCAGCACCTCAACCAGTTGTTTCAGCACCTGCACCTACAGTAGCACCATCAGCTCCAACTTCAACACCAGCTGTAGAAGTAGTTTCAGAAACAAGCGCTACTGAATCTGTAGCTGAAGGAGATCTAGTAGAGAGCCCACTTGTCGGAGTTGCTTACTTGGCTGCGGGACCAGACAAACCTAATTTTGTTTCAGTCGGAGATACTGTTAAAAAAGGTCAAACCTTGGTCATCATCGAAGCCATGAAGGTCATGAACGAAATTCCAGCACCTAAAGACGGTGTCGTAACAGAAAGTTCTTGTTGCAAAATGAAGAAATGGTTGAGTTTGGGAAAGGCTTGGTACGTATCAAATGATTGATATTCAAGGAATTAAAGAAGCTTTGCCTCACCGCTATCCCATGCTCTTAGTGGATCGTGTTTGGAAGTCAGCGAAGATACAATCGTTGCTATTAAAAATGTAACGATTAACGAACCTTTCTTCAACGGTCATTTTCCTCAATACCCAGTTATGCCAGGAGTCCTCATTATGGAAGCTTTGGCACAAACAGCAGGTGTTTTGGAATTATCAAAACCTGAAAACAAAGGGAAGCTTGTCTTCTATGCTGGTATGGACAAAGTCAAATTTAAGAAGCAAGTTGTTCCTGGTGATCAGCTTGTCATGACAGCAACGTTTGTCAAACGTCGTGGCACAATCGCCGTAGTAGAAGCGAAGGCAGAAGTAGATGGTAAGCTTGCAGCGAGCGGGACTCTGACCTTTGCTATTGGAAACTAGGGAGGTTTTCCATGTTTCGTAAGATTTTAATTGCCAATCGTGGTGAAATTGCTGTTCGTATTATTCGTGCGGCACGAGAGTTAGGAATCGCAACAGTCGCGGTCTATTCGACTGCTGACAAGGAAGCTCTCCACACGCTTTTGGCTGATGAGGCTATCTGTATCGGCCCTGGGAAGGCTACAGAATCTTATCTGAACATCAATGCCATCCTATCAGCTGCGGTCTTGACTGAAGCTGAAGCTATTCACCCTGGATTTGGTTTTTTAAGTGAAAATTCCAAATTTGCAACCATGTGTGAAGAAGTCGGTATCAAATTTATCGGGCCATCAGCTCGTGTCATGGATGTCATGGGAGATAAAATTAACGCCCGTGCTCAAATGATTAAGGCTAATGTGCCCGTCATTCCAGGATCAGATGGTGAAGTTCATACTGCAGAAGAGGCTCTGGCTGTTGCCGAAAAAATTGGTTATCCAGTTATGCTGAAAGCTTCAGCTGGAGGTGGTGGTAAAGGGATTCGTAAGGTTGAAAAAGCAGAAGATCTTGTTTCAGCCTTTGAAACAGCCTCTAGTGAAGCTAAAGCCAACTTTGGTAATGGAGCTATGTACCTAGAGCGTGTGATTTATCCTGCTCGACATATTGAAGTACAGATTCTTGCTGACCAGATGGGGCATGTTATTCACCTAGGTGAGCGTGACTGTTCGCTTCAACGGAATAACCAAAAAGTTTTAGAAGAAAGTCCTTCAATTGCTATCGGGAAAACACTTCGTAATGAAATTGGTGCTGCAGCTGTTCGTGCAGCGGAGTCTGTAGGCTACGAAAATGCTGGTACGATTGAATTCCTACTAGATGAAGCAAGTGGGAAATTCTACTTTATGGAGATGAATACGCGTGTCCAAGTGGAACACCCAGTAACCGAATTTGTTTCTGGTGTGGATATTGTCAAGGAACAAATCCGTATCGCAGCAGGTCAACCATTTGACTTTGAAACAAGAAGACATTGTTCTAAAAGGACATGCTATTGAGTGCCGTATCAACGCAGAAAACCCAGCCTTTAATTTTGCACCAAGTCCAGGTAAGATTACCAATCTTTATCTACCAAGTGGTGGTGTGGGCTTGCGTGTTGACTCTGCAGTTTATCCAGGTTATACCATTCCGCCATACTATGATAGTATGATTGCTAAAATTATTGTTCATGGTGAAATCGTTTTGATGCACTCATGAAAATGCAACGAGCTCTTTATGAACTCGAAATTGAAGGGGTTGTCACCAATGCTGATTTCCAACTGGATCTGATTTCAGATCGCCGAGTGATAGCAGGAGACTATGACACCTCATTCTTGATGGAAACTTTCTTACCACACTATCAAGAAAAAGAATAATGTAATACTCTTCGAAAATCTCTTCAAACCGCGTCAGCTTCGCTTTGGATTATATATGTGACTGACTTCGTCAGTCTTATCTACAACCTCAAAGCAGTGCTTTGAGCAACCTGCGGCTAGCTTCCTAGTTTGCTCTTTGATTTTCATTGAGTATAAAAATAGTATAAGACTGAAAAGGGGGATGTATGGCTCTATTTAGTAAAAAAGATAAATATATTCGAATCAATCCCAATCGTTCGACTGTAAATCAACCTCAGATCAAGCCAGAGGTTCCAGATGAGCTCTTCTCCCAATGTCCAGGTTGCAAATATACGATTTACCAAAAGGACTTGGGGAGTGAGCGGATATGCCCTCACTGTGGCTATACCTTCCGTATTTCAGCTCAAGAGCGTTTAGCTTTAACCATTGATATGGGGACGTTTTTGGAAATGTTTAAAGGGATTGAGACCCAGGATCCTTTGAATTTTCCAGGCTATCGTAAAAAATTGACTTTGATGCGTGAAAAGACAGGTCTTGATGAGGCTGTTGTAACAGGAACAGCTTTGATTAAGGGAGAGAAGGTTGCCCTTGGCATCATGGATTCTAACTTTATCATGGCATCGATGGGGACAGTTGTTGGTGAGAAAATCACTCGCTTGTTCGAATATGCGACCGCTGAAAAATTACCTGTCATATTGTTTACAGCTTCTGGTGGAGCACGAATGCAGGAAGGAATCATGAGCTTGATGCAGATGGCCAAAATCTCTGCCGCAGTCAAACGTCATTCCAATGCAGGTCTCTTTTATCTGACAATCCTTACTGACCCGACGACTGGAGGAGTAACAGCTTCCTTCGCTATGGAAGGGGATATCATCTTGGCAGAACCCCAAAGTTTGGTAGGTTTTGCTGGACGCCGTGTGATTGAAAATACAGTAAGAGAAGACCTACCAGAAGACTTCCAGAAAGCAGAGTTTTTACTGGAACATGGTTTTGTGGATGCAATTATTAAACGGCGAGAATTGCCAGATACGATTGCTCGATTAGTAAGACTACACAGGAGGGAGAGTTGATGAATATTGCGAAAATCGTTAGAGAAGCTCGTGAACAAACTCGCCTAACAGCCTTGGACTTCGCAACAGGAATTTTTGATGATTTTATTGAGCTGCATGGGGATCGCTCCTTCCGTGATGATGGTGCTATTATTGGTGGTATCGGTTGGTTGGGAGACCAAGCAGTGACTGTTATTGGAATCCAAAAAGGTAAAAGTTTACAAGATAATCTTAACCGTAACTTTGGTCAACCTCATCCTGAAGGTTATCGAAAAGCCCTTCGTTTGATGAAACAAGCAGAAAAGTTTGGTCGTCCAATTATAACCTTTATCAATACTGCTGGAGCCTATCCTGGTGTAGGCGCAGAAGAACGTGGTCAAGGTGAAGCCATTGCTCGAAATCTCTTTGAAATGAGCGATCTAAAAGTGCCCATAATCGCCATTATTATCGGTGAAGGGGGCTCTGGTGGAGCTCTAGCTCTAGCAGTAGCTGACCGTGTTTGGATGCTAGAAAACTCTATCTATGCAGTTCTCAGTCCTGAAGGCTTTGCTTCTATTTTGTGGAAAGATGGCACGCGTGCCATGGAAGCAGCTGAGTTGATGAAAATCACTTCCCATGAACTTTTAGAGATGGAAGTCGTAGATAAGGTTATTTCAGAGAGAGGTCTCTCTGCCAAAGAGCTGCTAGCTCGTGTAAAAAATGAACTTCAAACAGAAATTGAACATTTAAAACAATTATCGTTGGAGAAACTTTTGGAAGAACGTTATCAACGCTTTAGAAAGTATTAAAAAGAAAGCTAGAACTAAAAACGGTTCTAGCTTTTTGGTTTTTCTCAAAAATTCATTTCAGGATTAAAAAATGACAGTTGAGGAAATGGAACTGAGAGTCGTTAAAAAAAGATGTATATTTATATAATAAGGAATGATAATCTATAAGTGCTACAGAGAATAGATTAATACTCAATGAAAATCAAAGAGCAAACTAGGAAGCTAGCCGAAGGCTGTACTTGAGTACGGCAAGGTGAAGCTGACGTGGTTTGAATTTGATTTTCGAAGAGTATAAGTTTTTATAGATTTTATGCTGTGCTAGGTCAGTATATAACTGATAAACTGAATAGGGGATTGTTATTCTTTTCCTCCATCAAGGTAATTTTAAATTTTTTTAGGAGTGAGTATGAAAAAAACTTTGGCATTTGGGAGTCTTTATCTTACTGGTATTTCTATCGGTTTATCTACCAGAGTTAGGAGTCTTTGCATCTGACTAAGTTTTTAGAAATGGGGGATAGATGGCTATTTATATCATTTTCAGCAGTTGAAAGCAACTAGCTCTTTTTAGTGATTATTTATCTATTGGCTCAAAAAGAAAAAAAGATGCTCTATATTTTTTTGAAAAAAATGTCTGGACTTAGTCAAGATCTCTTTTTCCTTGTAGTCAGCTCTAGTAGCTACTTTATTTTTCTTCGTCAGTTGGTGGATGCTTTTGACTTACAGATTCATCACTTAACTGATAACAAGTATATCTTTCAAGATCTTCTTTCGGTCCTATACTCCAATGGACAACCAACTTTTCTATCAACTGTTCTCAAGTTTAGTTTAATAGTAGTCGTCGCACCTATATTGGAGGAGATAGTTCTGAGAGGATATTTTATGAATACCTTCTTTCCAAACTCCAAGTATTATCTGGATGTTATCTTATCAGCTCTTATTTTTGGAATCAGTCATTTGGCGTTTTCCCATCGAGATCCCATCAGTTTGATCATTTATAGTTTAGGAGGCCTTTTCTTTGCGCTTGTCTACCGTTGGACAAAGAATCTAAAAATCACAATCCTGTGCCATAGTTTTTTCAACTTTCTTATTTATGCCAAGCCCATCTGGATTTTTGTTTATAATTATGTCTATTACCACTTTTTTAGATAGTGGAAGGCAAAGAAAAAAGTGTTTGATCTGAGTCAAACACTTTTTTTCTATATTATTTAATCTTCTTCTGTCACAAATTGACTGAGGAGTCCATTGATGAAACAGGGCTGACTTTTTGATCTGAAAAAGCTCTTAGCAAGTTCAATAGCTTCGTTAACAGCTACGAGTTGAGGAGTATCAAATGAAGTGATTTCAAAAAAACTCCTAGGCGTAGTAAATTCTTTTTCTACCAAAGTCAGACGATCGATGGTCCAACCAGTTTTTCAAATGTTGAGTGATTTGTTTGTCCAGATCATCCTTCTTAGCTTGGACACCAGAAACGAGCTCTACAAGGAAGTTAGGAAGTTGTACGTCTGTATCTTCGCGATCATGTGTGTAGGCGAAGCGACAAGCAGTTTCTAGATCTGAACCATATTCAAGACTCATCAAGGCTTGGAAAGCACACTTACGTAGTTCACGTCTAGATTCTAATAATGGACTAGTCATTGAGGAAGTCCTCGTCGAATAAGTCTTTCAATTCTGGTTTTGGTGTTTTATCTGGAACGATACCTGAAACGTGAATGTTGACAGCAGAGATTTCAACATCAGCCATGTTACGGACAGCATCCTTAACAGCTTTCTGGATAGCCATAGCAACCTTAGGAACTTTGACACCGTACTCTAGGTAGAGGTAGATATCAGCTGTGAGCTCATCGTTTGCTTCTTTTTAGATATACGCCACGACCAAGAGAAAGTTTTGAAAAGGGTGTCAGATACTGATTTGTTTGAAAAAAAGAGTGTACGCCTTCAACTTTCGCAGTTGCAATAGCAATGATTTTTTTCAAGTACACGTGGGGCGATGACGATTTCGCCAAGTTGTTCTTCAATTCCCATAGAATGACCTCTTTCTAGTTTCTAGAGATTAGGCGCGAGAAACGTAAGTTCCTTCTGCAGTGTTGATAATCAATTTTTTTGACCTGCTTCGATGAAGTCTGGAACGTTCACGACAAGACCAGTTTCCATTGTTGCTGGTTTACCAGAACCTGTAACAGTAGCACCTTTGATAGATGGTTGTGTTTCAGCAACTGTCAATTCAACAGTAGTTGGTACAGTTACACCGATTACTTCAGTTCCGTAGAATTGGATTTTTACATCTGAGTTTTCAAGGATGTAAAGCAATTCGTTTTCAACATTCACAACAGGAATTTCGTATTGGTCATAAGTTTCTGTGTTCATGAAGTAAGCTGTGTCGTCCATTTTGTACAAGTATTGAGCTGGAACTGTTTCGATGATCGCTTGCTCAAATTTTTCTTCTGGGCGGTAGCTTGTTTCAAAAGTTGAACCAGTGCGGACATCACGCAATTTCATACGCATGATAGTGTTTCCTTTACCTGGTTTGTGGTGGCTAGCTTCCAAAACGCGGATCAATTTTCCTTCAGCTGTTTCAAAAGTCATACCAGCCTTTAGTTTACTTGCTTCAATCATGTTTTTACCTCTTTAATAAATAGTTTACTCTTTATTGTACCATAAAATGCAATAATTCTCAAATATCAGATGAGCTTGAATTAGTTGACTGGTACGATATTTCCTTCTTCATCTTTGGTTACGAGAACATACTTACCGTCTACCTCGATGTAAAAGTTCTTGCTTGCAGTTTGCCCGTTATTTTGAACAGGAGCTTGAGTTTGGGCTTGTTGGTTGAGTTGACCGCCAAGTGTTTGTCCTAGATTCATTCCCATAATCATGTTCATACCATTGCCATTGCCTTCATTGTTAGCAGCAGCGATGAGAGCTTCATTACGAGCACGACGTTCTTCAATCTCAATCGTATTGTACTTCATAGCGACAAGCTCGCTATCAAGCTTACGGACAATATCTAAGCTTTCTTGATCATAGCTCAAATCTTCAAGTAGAATGTTGGTTGTTTCAATCCCATAAAGTCCTGCCCATACCTTGTTAACTTCTTGTTTTGCTAGCTCATTGAAAGTATCCTGATTGGCATTAAGGCTATAGATATCGACCTTGTTTTCATTGGTAAATTTAGCAATCGCAATAGCAATCTTTGGTGCGATATTTTGTCGAAGTGTTCCTTGAGCTACATTTTGCAATGTAAAAGCTTTATGGTCTTCAATCTGTTGACTGATGGAGCTAACATAGAATAGGACTGGATCAGCAACTTTGATATCAAACAAACCGTAGAAGCGGATGTTGAGTAATTGTTGATAACGTTCACTGAAGTATTCTACAGCATTCTGTGTACCGAATTTATTTCCGGCAACGGGTTGCATACGAATAAAGATGATTTCTTGTTGGGTAATGACTTGACCACCAAATGAGAAGCGGTTTTTGAAATTTTCCCAAGTACCCTTTAGGCCACCTTTTTCAAGAAGCCAAGCATTGTCTCCAGAACGCCATTCGTGGCTACCAGCTTCTAAGACGTCTCCAAGGAAGGTACCGTTGTTCACTAGAATAGCGACATAGCCTTGAGGAACAATAACGACACTACCATCTGTTAGTAGTCCAGTGTTTTGATTGCTTTGTCTAGATTTGCCATCTGGATCTTTTGAAAGAAGTTGGCCTTTAATGGCCAAAGCATCGGCTGTTAGGTTATTTGGAAGTACGATCGCTTCTTTAAATTTGCTATCGTTGAAACTATTAAGCCCTGAAGATAGGGCGGCACGAATAAATCCCATAATTTCCTCCTAATTATAAAGTTCGTCTTCATCCACAACTTCATAGGTATCAAGAACCCATTGGTTTGGACTACGTGTGAGATCAGCTCCGCAGTATTCACATTGGCTAATAGCTGAGATTTTAAGTGGAGCGCCACAGTTTGGACAGTGGTCGCTAACAGCTTCATCTTGAACAGTGTTTTCGGTTTGGCTACCATGTTTGCGGATGAAGTTCATTTGATAAACTGTAAATAGATCTTGTTGAGGGTCTCCTTCGATAACCTTACGAGTCTTATCATCGATAACATAGTCTCTGAGTGTAGATGAAAGGATAACCACTAAAGTATCATTTCCATCAGGATTTTCATAGAAATCTTTGATGCGGATATTTTCAACATAGACTTTTTCTAAAACATTGGTTGTTTTTGCCCGAATATGATCTTCGAGTTGTGTACTATGTTGGGAATAGAGACTAGTACTTTCGAGAGAGCGAACCAAATTCCAATCCTTTTTAGTCCAGGCTGCCTGCAACTGAATATAGACTTCTTTAACCCATGAAGCGAAGGCATCAGCATCAAAGTTTGGATCACCATATTTGACACGATTAACAGCTAGTGTGTTGTGTTCTACTCGGCGATGGCTAGGTGGATTATATCCAGTTGAACTACCGTAAGACTTGCCAGAAGATGAATTCTGGTCGCTTAGATATTTGATGAACATGTAGAGTAAGAAACCTCCAACACCAAACATGATAAGCATGTTCATACCAGTACCTAAAGAACCACCTGAACTAGAGGAGCTACTTCCAGAGCGATAGCTACTTTTATAAGAGGAGCTGCGACTTGAGCTACTGCGGCTGCTACTTCTTGAACTGCTTCGGCTAGAGCTACCACTTCGCGAATGGCCAACGCCAGCATCAATTGAGTTAAATGGTGTGAAGAAGAACAACAATAAACAAGTGGCGAGAAGAGTATATAACTTTTTCATATGTCTCCTAACTATGTGAGTACAAAGTGCAAGGCATCAAGCAATGACTGATTTCATCAACTTGTGACAGTTATATTGAGATTGATTATTGATCGTTTTTCAACTTAGCCAATTCTTGGGCAAGTAGTTTAAGGGCGACTTGCGGGTTGGCTTGACCCTTGGTTGCTTTCATGAGGAATCCTGTGAAGGCCTTGTCAGCGTTACGTTTTCCTGACTTTGAAGTCGGCAACAGCGGCTTCGTTATCCGCAAAGACTTGATGAATAATTGGAATCAAAACATCAGGATCTGAGATTTGAACTAAACCAGCTTTTTCCACGTATTCACGTGCTCCACCACCATTTTTAGCTAGGTGAACAAAGACTTTCTTGGCAATCTTAGACGAAATAGTACCGTCTTCGATGATGGCAATCATTTCAACCAAGTTTTCTGGTGTCAATTCGATTTGTTCCAGTGTCTTACCTTCGGCGTTCAAGAATTGAGCGACTTCACCTTGGAGCCAGTTAGAAACTTGTTTAGCATCACCACCGAGGGCGACAGCTTTTTCAAAGAAATCAGAAGTGACTTTATTGGCAGTCAACTGGCTAGCATCGTAGTCTGATAATCCGAGTTGAGAGACATAGCGAGCACGGCGTTCTTTTGGAAACTCTGGCAATTCAGTGCGCATTTCCTCAATCCACTCATCTGAGATTTCAAAGAGTGGTAGGTCTGGTTCTGGGAAGTAGCGGTAGTCTGCAGCACCTTCCTTGACACGCATGAGGATAGTTGCTTTATTCGCTTCATCGTAACGACGTGTTTCTTGGCGGATTTGACCACCTGAACGAAGAATTTCAGCCTGACGTTGCACTTCGTACTCAAGACCTTTACGAACGTTTGAGAAGGAGTTGAGGTTCTTCAACTCAGTCTTGGTACCAAATTTCTCTTGACCATAAGGACGAAGGGAAATGTTAGCATCTACACGCATTGAACCTTCTTCCATCTTAACGTCAGAAATACCAGCGTATTGGATAACTTCCTTGAGGGCTGTAAGATATGCATAAGCTTCTTCAGGGGAACGCATGTCTGCTTCAGATACAATCTCAATCAATGGCACCCCTTGACGATTAAGGTCGACATAAGAGAAACCATCTGTTCCGTGAGTATTTTTACCAGCATCTTCTTCCAAATGGGCACGCTCAATACCGATTTTCTTAGTTGTTCCGTCTTCTAGCTCCACTTCAATCCAGCCGTTATAACCGATTGGTTCATCAAATTGAGAAATTTGATAGGCTTTAGGATTATCTGGATAGAAGTAGTTCTTACGGTCAAAGTGCATCTTCTTGTGGATGTCCATGTTGAGGGCAAGAGCTGCCTTGATACCAGCATCGACAACACCCTTATTGAGAACTGGCAGTACGCCTGGGAAAGACCAGTCAATCACGTTTGTATTGGCATTTTGGTCATTTCCAAAGTGGGCAGAAGTAGGTGAGAAGATTTTTGAATTGGTGTTGAGCTCTACGTGGACTTCAAGTCCAATGACTGTTTCAAAGTTCATTAGTTATCACCTCCAAAAATCACGGGTTGTTGTTTGTGGTAGTCTGTTGTTGCTTCAAAAGCAGCAGCAGCTTGGTAGATAGTCTCTTCTGAGTATTTAGGACCAATCAATTGTAGACCGACAGGTAGACCTTGAGCAAATCCTGCAGGAATTGAAATTCCTGGGAGACCTGCCAAGTTGACTGGGATTGTCAAGAGGTCTGCCAAGTACATAGCAACTGGATCGTGGTTGAGTGAATCCAAGTCAAAGGCTACGCTTGGAGCTGTTGGACCAAGGATGAGGTCGTAATCTGCAAAGACTTTTTCAAAATCTTGGATGATGAGGGTACGAACTTGACCAGCTTTCTTGTAGTAGGCATCGTAGTAACCTGATGAAAGACTGAAAGTACCAAGCATGATACGACGTTTCACTTCATCACCAAATCCTTGGCTACGAGTGTTAACGTAAATCTCGTCCAAGTTCTTAGCGTCTTCAGCACGGAAACCATAGCGGATACCGTCAAATCGTTGCAAGTTTGATGAAGCTTCTGATGAAGCGATGATGTAGTAAACAGCAACCCCGTATTTTGAGTGTGGAAGGCTAACTTCTTCTACGACTAGCACCTAGTTTTTCAAAGTGTTTGGCTGCGTTGAGGATGGTTTCTTTAACTTCTGGATCAATCCCTTCACCAAGGTATTCCTTAGGCAAAAGCAATTTTCATGCCCTTGATGTCTTGACCGATTTTTGAAGTAAAGTCAGCAATGCGGACAGGAGCAGAAGTAGAGTCTTTTGCATCTTCGCTAGCAATAGCATTGAGCAAGAGCGCATTTTCCTTAACGGTAGGAGCAAAAGGTCCAATCTGGTCTAATGAGCTACCAAAGGCAATCAGACCAAAACGTGAAACTGTTCCGTAGGTTGGTTTGAGACCAACAATCCCGTTGAAGGCAGCCGGTTGGCGGATGGATCCACCTGTATCAGAACCAAGAGACAAACGGACTTGTCCTGAAGCTACAGAAGCTGCGGAACCACTAGATGATCCACCAGGAACCTTGCTGTGGTCCCAGGCATTTTTAGTTGCACCGTAGTAAGATGTTTCACCAGAACCACCCATGGCAAACTCGTCCATGTTGGTTTTCCCAACAACGATCATGCCCTTAGATTTTGCATTGGCAACAGCTGTCGCATCAAAGATTGGTTCGTAGTTATAAAGCATTTTTGAGGCTGCAGTTGTGAGGATACCGTCTGTAGAGATGTTATCCTTAACTGCTAGCGGAATTCCTGAAAGGACATTGTCAGCGTCAATTCCAGTTTCGTCAATAGCTTTAGCTTGAGCAAGAGCTTGATCTTCAGCGATAGTGACAAAGGCATTGATAGCTTCTTCACGCGCCTTGATATCTTCAAGCGTTGCTTGCGTTAGTTCGGTTGCAGAAATTTCCTTAGATACAAGGAGGTTGTGCAACTCTTCAATGGTTTTATTGTTAAAAGTCATTAGGCATCTCCTCCATCATCCAGGATAGCTGGTACCTTGATATAGTAATTGTCTTTTTCAGGTACATTTTTAAATAAGCGATCACGGTCAGTTCCTTCTTCGGCTATGTCTGGGCGAAGAACGGTCTTGCGATCTGCCATGGTAGTCGTTGGTTCAACACCAGTAGTGTCGACTTCGCCGAGCAATTCGACCATATCAACAATCTTAGACAAGGTTGTCGCAAACTCAGCAGTTTCTTCTTCTGAGAATTTTAATTTTGAAAGATTGGCAACGTGTGTTACCTCTTCTTGCGTAATTTTCATCTTGCATCCTTTCGTGAAATGATGATTATTTATCTGTTCTATTTTACCATATTTTCCTATAAATAAGGTAAGTCAAGTTGAAAAGAAGTAGAAATTGAAAAAAGGATTTTAATTCGATATAATGGTTGAAAATAGAAGCAAGAACAGCATTGGTTTTTAGTCGGCAAACAAGATGGAGACATTTACCGATTCGAATAAGTTAAGGAGAACATATGACAATTTGGGATTTACTTTTTACCAGTAAAAAAACAGTTCCTCCAGACTTGGGGACATGGTACATTTTGTTACCGACTTCTTTGCTAGTCATAGCTGCTCTATCAATTCGCTATGCCTCCTTTAAACCTTATCGAGATTTTTGGTATTGGGGTCAATTGATTCAATTACTGATTATCAACGCTTGGTATATTGCTGCACGCCTGCCCTTGTCTGAGGCTCTCCCTTTTTACCATAGTCGCATGGCTATGTGGATGATTCTTTTTGCCCCTAATAAGACCTTTTTCAAACAATATTTTGCCTTGGTTGGAGTATTTGGTTCTATTATGGCTTTAGTTTATCCAGTTTTTTATCCGTTTCCTTTCCCTCATGTTTCCTCGGTCAACAATGTTTTCGGACACTGGGCCCTCTTGGCTAACTGCTTGATTTATCTTATTAGATATTATAAAGTTGAAAAAGGGGATACTTGGAAAATATGTCAGATGACCTTTGGTGTCAATGCAATTATCTTTCTAGCCAACCTCTTGACAGGAGGGAATTATGGCTTTTTGAGTAATCCCCCTGTGATTGGGGATCATAGCGCCTTGGTTAATTATTTGATAGTAACCAGTCTGATGACAGGAATCCTCATTCTCATCAATCAATTTGTTAAATATAAACTGAAGAATCGTCAGCTAATAAATTAAGGAGATCTTATGCATCATTTTATTACAAGAACCCAAACCACACCACCGCCTATTCCGATTTTTTGGTACGGTGTCATGATAGGCCTTCTTGCACTGTCTATCTATGGATCTCTTACTTACTACAAAAATCCCAAATTTGTTCGATTGTTTAAGTGGATTCAAATAGCGCAACTGCTAGCTCTTTACACTTGGTATATTGGTTTTAGTATTCCATTTTCAAATAGTTTACCTTTATACCATTGCCGCTTGGCCATGTTTGCAGTAGTTTTCTTGCCAGATAAATGGAAAACCAAACAGTATTTTGCCCTTATGGGAGCTAGTGGAGCAGTATTTGCCTTGGGTTATCCGGTTTTTGATCCATATGACTTTCCGCATATTACTAGTTTTTCATTCCTGATTGGACATTATGCTCTCCTGGTAAATTCACTTGTCTATCTCATGAACCACTACGATAAAACCCTCCTTAAAAAGTATCGCATTATCGCCTACACTTTTATTCTCAATCTATTTCTAGTTGGAGTTAATCAAGTCACAGGTGGAAATTACGGACTCTTGAATACCACGCCTTTTATCCCAGATGCTCCTATTTTGATAAAATACCTTTTGGTTTCAATCATTCTATCTTCAGCCTTGGTGCTCTTTGATATCTTGTTTAAGAGACGCTGGCAAAAGAAAATGGCACTAGAATCAACTCTTTCATGATTTAGATTGTAAGCTAAAAGAAGATATAGAATTTGAGTCTACTAATCACAAAATACAAATTACAACATCCATTATTTAAAAGCAAGTCTATTATAGAGACCTGCTTTTTCTTGTGTAGGCGATTGAAAAACTCCCTAAAATCCGATATAATGGAGTGTTGAAAGGAATGTTAGAGTCCAATGTAGAAATAAGAAACACATACAAACATTCACTATTATCCTATAATCAAAGAAAGAGAACTTATGAACATTCAAGAAGAAATTAAGAAACGCCGTACCTTTGCCATCATCTCCCACCCGGACGCTGGTAAAACGACTATCACTGAGCAATTGCTTTACTTTGGGGGAGAGATTCGTGAGGCAGGTACTGTAAAAGGAAAGAAAACAGGAAACTTTGCCAAGTCAGACTGGATGGATATCGAGAAACAACGTGGGATTTCGGTAACTTCATCTGTGATGCAGTTTGACTATGATGGCAAACGTGTCAACATTCTAGATACACCAGGACACGAGGACTTCTCAGAAGATACCTACCGTACCTTGATGGCGGTGGATGCGGCTGTCATGGTTGTGGACTCTGCTAAGGGTATCGAGGCCCAAACCAAGAAATTGTTTGAGGTTGTGAAACACCGAGGCATTCCAGTCTTCACTTTTATGAACAAGCTTGACCGTGATGGCCGTGAGCCACTAGACCTCTTGCAAGAATTGGAAGAAGTCTTGGGCATCGCTAGCTATCCGATGAACTGGCCGATTGGGATGGGGAAAGCTTTTGAGGGACTCTATGACCTTTACAATAAACGCTTGGAACTTTACAAAGGGGATGAACGCTTTGCTAGTCTGGAAGATGGGGACAAGCTATTTGCTAGCAACCCATTCTACGAGCAAGTCAAGGATGACATCGAACTCTTGCAAGAAGCTGGGAAATGAATTCTCAGAAGAAGCCATCCTTGCGGGTGAATTAACTCCAGTATTCTTCGGTTCAGCTCTTACTAATTTGGGGTGCAGACCTTCCTTGAAACCTTCCTCAAGTTTGCTCCAGAACCACACGGTCACAAGAAAACAGATGGCGAAATTGTGGATCCTTACGACAAGGATTTCTCAGGATTTGTCTTTAAAATCCAAGCCAACATGGACCCTCGTCACCGTGACCGTATTGCCTTTGTCCGTATCGTGTCAGGTGAATTTGAGCGTGGTATGAGTGTTAATCTCCCTCGTACTGGTAAGGGTGCTAAACTGTCGAATGTGACTCAGTTTATGGCGGAAAGTCGTGAGAATGTCACTAATGCCGTAGCAGGAGATATTATCGGAGTTTACGATACTGGTACTTATCAGGTGGGAGATACTTTGACAGTTGGGAAAAACAAATTTGAATTTGAACCACTGCCAACCTTTACCCCTGAAATCTTCATGAAAGTTTCTGCTAAGAACGTTATGAAGCAAAAATCCTTCCACAAAGGGATTGAGCAATTGGTTCAAGAAGGAGCTATTCAGCTTTATACAAACTACCAAACGGGTGAATACATGCTTGGGGCCGTTGGTCAATTGCAGTTTGAAGTCTTCAAACACCGTATGGAAAATGAGTACAATGCAGAAGTGGTTATGAGCCCAATGGGTAAAAAGACCGTTCGCTGGATTAAACCAGAAGATTTGGATGAGCGCATGTCTTCAAGTCGAAACATCTTGGCTAAAGACCGCTTTGACCAACCTGTCTTCCTCTTTGAAAACGACTTTGCCCTCCGCTGGTTTGCGGACAAGTATCCGGATGTAGAGTTAGAAGAGAAGATGTAAATCGTTACAAATGACTAGCAACACAAAGTTGCTGTCATTTGACGGTAACCGCTATGGCGGTTTACCTAAACGCTTCACTAGGCAAAACCCACGAATGGTATCGATTCGTGGGTTTTACCGTCGTAACAGAAAGGAAGCGGACTAGCTAACTGCCTTACTAACTCATCGGCGAAAAATAATCGTTTTCGCCTCTTCGTATCGTAACATTTACGAGTGGCCTAGCTAACTACCTCACTAACTCCGTGTCGCAACTTCTCACACTTAATTCGTGTTTCGTTCTTAAATAGACAAAAAAAGACTAGAAATTAGATAGATTTCTAGTCTTTTTATTTTAAATTATATTAGTAGTGGAACCTTCATTTATTGAATGGCATCTATACCAACAACCTTGATAAGAATTGTCAGAAGGATAAGCATGAGAATGCTGACTCCATTAATTACTAAATGGAGGAAGATAGACATCTCTAGACGTTTGGTGCGATAAGCAGTCCAAGTTAGGACGGCAGACATCCAGCCATAGATCAAGAAAGAAGGCGGATTTGTTGGGGTATGTGCTATAGTGAAGATAAACCAACCGAAAATATACCCAATTTTTTTGTATCCTTCGAAGAGTTTATTAGGTATGATACCTCGACAGATAATCTCCTCACAAATAGGTGCCACTATTGCAATTAAGAAAAAGCTTGAAATGATAGAAGTTTCTGACATGAGGCTATTAATAGCCTCTTGATTCGAAGTAGTTGTTTGCTTCAGAAGTTGCAACCAAATCGCACCAATCATATTTCCAGCGACAACGGCTACATAACTAAGAGCGATTCGAGGGGCGTCATTAATAGTAAAGAGTTTCGATTTTAGGTTTAATAACTTACTTTTGTGAGCACCATATAAAAAGAGTGTAACAATAGCAGTAGATACAAACCCCACTATTAGAGATGACCATATAGATCCAAGCTGAGTTTTTTTGAAGTAACATTAAAGTTACGATAGGAACTTGACGATAGGCACATAGCGACAAGAAAGATTCCTAGCCAAATCAATCGTTTACGATAATCTTTAAAAAAATTCATTCATATATCTCCTAAAAAAATTTTTTTATTAATTATAACATAATTATTGCAAGGATTCTATTTGTTACCATAAGAGGAACGTACAGACGACGAATAGAATATCCCGAATCAAATGACTGTAGAATGATACCTCCTGTCTCAAATTTTTGGGGAATAAAAAACTGAGAAATAGAGCACCAAGACCAATATAAAAAGCAATCGATAAAATGGTGATTGGATTACGTAGGAAGATTAAAATGGAAATGATGATGATGGAAAATCTCACTTCCTTGCTACTGGAATTTTTTTGTAACCTTCTCCATTTTTTCAAGGGGAGAAAGGTAACGATATCAACTCCAAAGAGAAAAAAGAAGGAGGGTAGGATGAGTTCCACGGCTTCTTTTTGAAGTAAGTTGACAGTAACGATAGTCTCTGATAGAACCAGCCCAACTCCACAGAGATTGACCACAATCATCATACTATAAAATAAAAAGATAAAGCGACTCCTGTCAATCAGTCTATCTCTTTTTAAGTTGTGACTAGATAAATAATGCATAAAGGCACAAGACCCAGATAAGCCCAATAAAGCCAGTAGAAAATAAAAACAGGATTGTTTGAGGGCCAGAGAGGTTCCAGACCAAAAGATACAACTACAAAGTGCCAGTTGGATTAAGGCAAAGAACAAGAGTAGTCGAATTGATTTTTATGACTTTTTTTCCATAAAGTATCCCCTATATTTTTTTCTTATTATAGCTAAAAGATAGGAGAGAAAAGTCCTTAAATTCCCAATTGTCGATTTTTAGAGCTGACTTGTCTTTTGAAACTAAAAAATCCCCCTTCAAGGGTTCCTTGAAGAGAGGAGATAGGTGATCTAACGTTTAGACCAAGTGCGTTTCATAAAGAGTAGTATGATTGGATAAATTTCAAGACGTCCTGCAATCATTGCAAAAGATAGTAGAAGTTTTGAAAATGGACTAAAAATTGAGAAACTTGCAGTTGTTCCTAAAATAGGACCGATATTGTTAAAACAACTGAAAACAGCACTCGTAACAACCATTAAATTATTGGTATCTAAACTGACGATGAAAATCAAACTGAGTAGAATCATGATGTAAACCACAAAGTACTTCAGAATCTTGTGCTGAGTATCCTTATCAATAACCGTTTGATTAACCTGAAGGGTTAACACACGGTGAGGTGATATGGTAGACAAGACTTGATTTTTAGCAATTTTAGATAGGATGACTCCACGGATAACCTTGAGACCACCTGCAGTGGAGCCAGCAGAACCACCGATTGCCATCAGCATTAGCAAGATGTATTGAGAGAACAAAGGCCAGTTCGTGATATCTCCATATCCAAAACCGGTAGTGGTAATGATGTTAGATACTTGGAAGAAGGCCATCTCAAAGCTTTGCGAAACGCCACTATAGAGGTGGAGTGTGTTAAGCGTGATTAAGCCAGTTGATATGGCTACAATCAAGAGATAGGCTCGGAGTTCTTCATCAAAAAAAGAATTCCTTGATACGACGGAGCATGAGGTAGTAGTAGAGGTTGAAATTGACACCAAACATCAAAACCCCGATACTTGTCAGATAGGTAATGAGAGAACTGTGATAGTGGGCAATTCCATCATTATAAACAGTAAAGCCACCTGTACCAGCAGTACCCATAGCGATGACAAAACTATCGTAGAGTGGCATCCCAGCAAGGTAATAAATAACCACAAAGAGGGCAAACATAGCCAGGTAGAGGATATAAAGGATTTGAGCTGTATTTTTTAGCTTAGATACAACCTTACCAAATACTGGTCCAGGAACCTCTGCCTTCATAACCTCTAAGTGACTGTTTTTTGCATTGTCCATGATAGCTAGGGCAAAAACCAGCACCCCCATCCCTCCGATAAGGTGAGTAAAACTCCTCCAAAATAGAAGGGAACGGCTTAAGACAGAAACATCATTTAAAATGGTTGCTCCCGTTGTTGTGAAGCCAGAACTAATCTCAAAGAAGGCGTCTATCATATTGGGAATTTGTCCTGAAAAGACAAAGGGAAGGGCACCAAAGAATGACCAGAGAATCCAACAGAGAGCTACAATTAAGACCCCTTCTTTTGCATAGATTCGCTGTTTTTTAGGCTTACTGATAATTCCCAGAAGACCTAGAACAACAAGGATTCCGATGGTAGAGAAAAGAGCTGTAAAAACTTGACTCGATTCTCGATAATAAAGAGCAATGCTAACTGGAACTAAGAGTAGACCAGCCTCGATCAAGAGTAGCTTTGCAAGAAGAAATCGTACCATACTTCTATTCATAGCTTACCTCTCTAACAGATCATAGATCTTGGTGATATTTGATAGTAGTGTGATGACAACTAACTTATCACCGACTTGAAGGCTATCTTCACCAGTTGGGAAGATTGTTTTTCCATTGCGGATAATAGCAGCAATTAAAATATCTTTTTTGAGTTTCAATTGAGACAAAGGTTTACCAGTCATCTTGTTAGCTTCCTTGATAAGGAATTGAAGAGTTTCAACCTGTCCATTTGCTAGGTGGTGCATCGCTTGAAGGTCTGAATACTGGGCATTGGCACGACCATGGATAAAGTGCATAATCGTATCAACAGCGATGGTTTTTGGTGTGATGATACTAGAAAACTCAGGTGCATGGATAATCTCTAGGAGACTAGTTCGATTGACCTTAGTAATGTTTTTCTGAACACCAACACTATCCAAGAACATAGATGTAATAATGTTTTCTTCGTCAACTCCAGTAAGGGTTGCGACAGCATCGTAGTGTTGGGCACTTTCTTCTAGGAGAATATCTTTTGCAGTCCCATCCCCTTGGACAATATAGAGTTTTGGATATTTTTGACTGAAAAATGCTGCCCGATCTGGATTGAGTTCAATGACCTTGGTATCAATACGGCTATCTTTCAAAATACCAACAAGGTAGTAGGCGATTTTGCCAGCTCCGATAATGAGTAAACTCTTAACGACACGAGATTTGACATAGTTATGAAAAAGCATCATGTCGACACGATGACCTGTTACAAAGATACGGTCTTTATCTTCTAAAATAAGGTCGCCACTAGGGATCATGAGTTTATGATCGCGCTCAATAGCACAGACAATCACATTGCCAAACTTTTTCCGGAAGTCTGCGATAGACATCTGACAGATATTGCTATCCTTACGGACAACAAATTCCATCAAACTAACCAAACCACCTGCAAAACGCTCAACAGAAAGAGCGTTTGGGAAGTCGATGATGTTAGCAATAGCACGAGCCGCTAGGAGTTCTGGATTGACAATGAGAGAAAATCCGAGAATATTTTTTTCTTTAAAGTAAGGGTTGGAATACTCAGGATTGCGGACACGGACGATGGTTTCTTTAGCCCCCATCTTTTTAGCTAAGACAGCAGAGACCATATTGACCTCGTCATATTGAGTCATAGCAATGAAAATATCGCAGTCTTGAACATTGGCAGCTTCTAGCATGGCAAAGTCAGCCCCATTACCTGCAATTCCAATAATATCAAAACGGCTTGTCATATAATTAAGAACCGTTTCGTTCTGTTCAATTAAGACAACATCATGATTGTCAGCGACAAGTGAACGACAAAGGGCAGAACCAACTTTTCCCCCTCCGACAAGAATAATCTTCATATTAAGTAACCTACTTTTTCAATATGTATCTATCATACTCTTTTTTAGAATAAAATGCACTCGGCAACCGACTCTTTTCCATTATTAGGGTAGAAAATTGTCCCACTGATAATCTTACTTGTTAAAAATTTAAGATATAAATCAGCTATTTTCGTGTAATTCTAATGAATACATATGTATTTTAAGCTAATGTAAATATGTTTGTAAAAAAATTGAAAAAATCAAGTCATTTCTATTGACATTCAAGCTGAAAGTGATATACTAAAACAGTAGTTTCGCTGATTTACTTCAAACCTGTTGTGAGGTAAGTTAACGATGCCTTAACCACGCTGTTTGCTGAGCTTGACTCCGGGCAGTGTGGCTATTTTTTTGCACTAGTGAGAGGAAACAAGGCATGGCAAATCATATTGTATTATTTGAACCCCAGATTCCACAAAATACGGGTAATATTGCTCGTACTTGCGCAGCAACGAATGCGCCCCTTCATATTATCAAACCGATGGGTTTTCCTATTGATGATCGTAAGATGAAGCGGGCAGGTCTAGATTATTGGGACAAGCTTGAGATTCATTTTTATGATAGCTTGGCTGATTTTATGGGAAAAATGGATGGTCAGCTCTACTTGATTTCCAAGTTTGCAGAAAAAGTCTATTCAGATGCAGATTTCACGACAGAAGGAGATCATTATTTTCTCTTTGGGCGTGAAGATAAGGGCTTGCCTGAGGAATTTATGCGTGAGCATCCAGAAAAGGCTCTCAGAATTCCGATGAATGATGAACATGTTCGTAGCCTGAATGTATCTAATACAGTATGTATGATTGTCTATGAGGCTCTCCGACAACAAAACTTTGTGGGCCTCGAACTGGTTCACACTTATGAAACAGATAAGTTGAAATAAACACTTAGATAAAATGCTTGCGCTTGCAAGCTTTTTTTGTTATCATAAAGGGGTCTTCAGGGCTGGGTGTAATTCCCGACCGGCGGTGACTTTTACTCGGAAATATTCTTTTCCTTTTATACTTTGTTGCCAAGCTTTGCCTAACCAAAAGTTATGCCTACAGCTTGTCGCCTAGTCTAAAAGAAAAATCTCCATTTCCTTACTCTAAAAGAAGTCCGCGAGCGCAAGCTGATGTGGTGAGATTCCACAACCGACAGTATAGTCTGGATGGGAGAAGACGAAAGAATGGCTTTGTCTATTCTAATTGATTTTTTATAGGTAAATTGCAACCGCTTGCTTAAACAGAGTGAGGGGAAACTTTTGGAATATAAAAATAGAGGGTAGATAGAGGAATCCTTTCCAACTTCTTCTGATTTTATAGAAAATTGGAGGAACCTGTTATGACAAACACACGTCGACTTTCGACCATTGCAATTCTATCAGCGCTTTCATTTGTGTTGATGTACTTTGACTTTCCGCTTTTGCCAGCGGCATCCTTTTTGAGGATTGAGTTCAGTATTTTACCGGTCCTTGTGGGATTGGTAGTCTTGGATTTACCAGCGGCTTTTGGAGTGCTTTTCCTTCGGTCCTTGTTGAAAATTCTTTTGAACAATCAAGGGGTTAGTACCTATATTGGTTTACCGATGAATATTGTTGCCTTGGGAGTCTTTGTGCTTGCTTTTGGTTTGATTTGGAAAAAAGAGCGAACAACCATGCGTTTCGTCCTAGCTTCACTAGCTGGTACGCTTGGTTTGACTCTAGCTATGCTAGTTCTGAACTACGTCTATGCTGTTCCTTTGTACGCTAAGTTTGCTAATTTTGATATTGAGAAAATCTTAGGATTGAGCAACTACTTGATGACTATGGTCTTGCCTTTTAATCTGATTGAAGGTATTATCTTTGCCATCTCTTTCTGGTTGTTGTTTGTCCTTTTGAAACCAACTTTAAAATACTATGAAAGATAAACAAACATATTTGATGAAGGGCTCTTTTGCCCTTTTGCTTTTTGTAATTTTAGGTTATATTGTCAAGTTTTACCCTAATATGCTGATTGGCTTTGATCAACCAATCCAGACTGCTATTCGAGGCGACTTACCTGCTTCCTTGACCTTCCTTTTCAAAACAATCACACATTTAATTGATATCCCAGTCATTATCACTTGGGTTCTCATTGTAGCTTTTATTTTTTACCGTAAGCAATGGAAACTGGAAAGTTATCTCATGCTGGGGAATTTGACTTTAGCTGGAATCTTAATCGTAACTTTTAAAAATATCTACCAAAGACCACGGCCAGAAATTCTACACTTGGTAGAAGAAAAAGGTTTTTCTTTTCCAAGCGGACATTCTCTGGCAGTAACGATTATGGTTGGAACTTTGATTGTGATTTTGAGCCAAAGGATTAAGAATACAATCTGGAGAAAAATCGTTCAAATCTTGCTAAGTTTATACATCTTCAGTGTATTGGTATCAAGAATTTATCTGGGAGTTCACTACCCATCAGATGTGATTGCCAGCCTTTGTGTAGGCCTAGGAGTTTTGTTTATGGAGTTCCCTTTCTACGATAAACTGCGTTTTCAATGGCGCTTCAAAGGAAAGCAGAAGTAGGAATTGCCCCTTCTTGAGGAGATAAAAATGGAAGTCAACATAAAAGATCTTCATCCGACTCAACTATATTTATCAGAAAAGAAGTTACAAAATATCCAGATGCTTTATCAGTCGGTAGAATTAATCAATGTTGATCCAATCAGCGTTCTTGCATTTGGAGATTATTTGTTGATTACAGATGGGCATCACAGGGCTTATCAGGCTTTATTGATAGGCCAGAATACGATTTCTGCCGAGTGGGATAGAGATGGAGGTGATGAACTATATCATCTCTATGCGCAAGCTTGTGAGAAAAGAAAGATATACTCTGTTCTGGATTTTAAAGATCATATCTTACCTCAAGATGAGTATGAAGCAAAATGGTATAACTGGTGTGATGGTTTTAATCAAGCAGCGGAGCTAGTATTAGGGTTAGAAAATGATGACAAAAATCATTCAGATAGATGATTCCTTGCGTCTAGTTCCCTATTTTTTAGCAGATCATCATGATGCAGCTTTGGCCTGGTATCAAGATGTGGATTTGGTAGAACTTGTAGACGGCATTAGAATACCCTATAGTTCGGAAAAATTAAATGCCATGTATTCCTATTTAGAAAGACACGGAGATTTGTTCTGGATTGAGTTTCGAGAAAAGGGAGAGTGGCTTCCAATTGGGGATGTCACCTTATCTCAGGAGAATCTTCCTATTGTGATTGGCAATCCAACTTATCAACATCAAGGACTTGGACGCAAGGTTTTGAAGGCTTTGATTGATCTAGCTCGTCAAAAGGGTTGGAAGCAATTGAAAGTTCAAGAAATCTACACTTTCAATCGTACCTCTATAAGATGTTTTGAGTCTCTTGGTTTTGTGGAAAGCGGTGCTACTGAAAAGGGCTTGAGTTTTGTACTGACTTTGAGCGAATGAATTCTTTCCATCATGGTAGAAGATTTTGAAGATTAATTGTACCAAAAAAGTGTAACATAAAGAAATATCAAAAATAAAAATTTCTCTTGCATTTTTTTAAAAATAGTGTATAATAGATGGGTATGTGTAAAAGCATACTTGTGGGAGGTAAAAATCTCTAAATTACCGCCAAAACCACAAAGGAGGATTTAAAAATGGCTAAAAAGTCGAAAAAAACTTGTAAAATTGCAAATCCCTGCTGGTAAAGCTACACCAGCTCCACCGGTTGGACCTGCTCTTGGTCAAGCTGGTATCAACATCATGGGATTCACAAAAGAGTTCAACGCTCGTACTGCTGACCAAGCTGGTATGATCATTCCAGTTGTTATCTCAGTATACGAAGACAAATCATTTACTTTCGTTACAAAAAAACACCACCAGCTGCTGTTCTTTTGAAAAAAAGCTGCAGGTGTTGAAAAAGGATCAGGTACACCTAACAAAAACTAAAGGTTGCTACAGTTACTCGTGCACAAGTACAAGAAATTGCAGAAACTAAGATGCCAGATTTGAACGCTGCAAACATTGAGTCTGCAATGCGTATGATCGAAGGTACTGCTCGTTCTATGGGATTCACTGTTGTTGACTAATCAATAACATCCCTATATAACCCGCAAGACTTCATCATTTCGAGAAGTGACGTGGGAGATGAAAATCGATTGAACCACTTACAAGGAGAATAGAAAATGGCTAAAAAAAGCAAACAACTTCGTGCTGCTCTTGAGAAGATCGACAGCACAAAAGCATACAGCGTAGAAGAAGCTGTAGCTCTTGCAAAAGAAACTAACTTTGCAAAATTTGATGCAACTGTAGAAGTTGCTTACAACTGAACATTGACGTTAAAAAAAGCTGACCAACAAATCCGTGGAGCAATGGTATTGCCAAACGGTACTGGTAAAACAGCTCGCGTTCTTGTATTTGCACGTGGTGCAAAAGCTGAAGAAGCAAAAGCTGCTGGTGCAGACTTCGTTGGTGAAGATGACCTTGTTGCTAAAATCAACGACGGTTGGTTGGACTTCGACGTAGTTATCGCTACACCTGACATGATGGCTCTTGTTGGACGTCTTGGACGTGTCCTTGGACCTCGTAACTTGATGCCAAACCCTAAAACTGGTACTGTAACAATGGATGTTGCTAAAGCAGTTGAAGAGTCTAAAGGTGGTAAAATCACTTACCGTGCAGACCGTGCAGGTATCGTACAAGCTATCATCGGTAAAGTTTCATTTGAAGCTGACAAGTTGGTTGAAAAACTTCAAAAGCATTCAACGAAACAATCCAAAAAAAGCTAAACCAGCTACTGCTAAAGGAACTTACGTAACAAGCTTGACAATCACAACTACTCAAGGTGTTGGTATCAAGGTTGACGTTAACTCACTTTAATTAGTAATGATTTAATATGAAAGGTTGAAGACAAGTTTGTCTCAACCTTTTTTTCTATTAAAAAAATAAAAAAATACGTATAAACTTTCTAATCTATTTGATATTGTAAAGTATCTAGATAGAAAATTCAGAAAATTTGCTCTTTTCTCTTGAAAATTTTTGAAAAAATGGTATGATAGTAACAAGCTATTTTTAAGAGAAGAGAAAGGGGAACGATGGAGAAAATCATTTTAGACTCACCTAAGTCGGGATCGGATCTTGTTTTGGAAACACTTCGTGACTTAGGAATCGACACGATTTTTGGTTATCCTGGTGGAGCAGTACTTCCTTTATATGATGCTATTTATAATTTTAAGGGAATCCGCCATATTCTAGGTCGCCATGAGCAGGGTTGTCTTCACGAAGCTGAAGGTTATGCTAAGTCAACAGGAAAACTGGGTGTTGCAGTCGTCACAAGCGGACCAGGAGCTACAAATGCCATTACAGGGATCGCAGATGCTATGAGCGATAGTGTTCCCCTTTTGGTCTTCACAGGACAAGTTGCAAGAGCGGGAATCGGTAAGGATGCCTTCAAGAAGCTGATATCGTTGGTATCACCATGCCAATCACTAAGTACAATTATCAGGTTCGAGAAACTGCGGATATTCCGCGAATTATTACAGAAGCTGTGCATATTGCGACTACAGGTCGTCCAGGGCCAGTCGTCATTGACCTACCAAAAGATGTTTCTGCGCTTGAGACAGACTTCATTTACTCTCCAGAGATAGATTTACCAAGTTATCAGCCAACACTTGAGCCAAATGATATGCAAATCAAGAAAATCTTGAAGCAATTGTCTAAGGCTAAAAAACCAGTCTTGTTAGCTGGAGGTGGGATTAGTTACGCTGAGGCTGCAGCAGAGTTAAATGAATTTGCAGAGCGTTATCAAATTCCCGTTGTGACAAGTCTTTTGGGACAGGGAACAATCGCAACTAGTCATCCACTTTTTTTGGGTATGGGTGGAATGCACGGTTCCTTTGCAGCTAACATTGCCATGACAGAAGCAGATTTTATGATTTCTATTGGTTGTCGTTTTGATGACCGTTTGACTGGAAATCCAAAGACCTTTGCTAAAAATGCAAAAGTAGCGCATATTGATATCGATCCTGCAGAGATTGGTAAGATTATCGCAGTTGATATTCCAGTTGTTGGTGATGCGAAAAAGGCTTTGCAACAATTGCTTGCAGAACCAATTGTTCGTAACAATACTGAAAAATGGATTGAAAAAGTAACCAAAGACAAGAATCGTGTTCGATCTTATGATAAGAAAGAACGTGTGGTTCAACCTCAAGCAGTTATTGAACGCATCGGTGAGTTGACCAAGGGTGATGCTATTGTTGTAACAGACGTTGGGCAACACCAAATGTGGACGGCTCAATACTATCCTTACCAAAACGAGCGTCAATTGGTAACATCAGGTGGTCTAGGAACCATGGGCTTCGGAGTTCCTGCAGCTATTGGTGCTAAGATTGCCAATCCAGATAAAGAAGTTGTTCTCTTTGTCGGTGATGGTGGTTTCCCAGATGACCAATCAGGAATTGGCAATCTTAAATATTTACAAGATTCCAATCAAGGTCATCATGCTTAACAACCATTCACTCGGGATGGTTCGCCAGTGGCAAGAAGCCTTCTATGATGGTCGAACTTCAGAGTCGGTATTTGAAACCTTGCCAGACTTTCAATTGATGGCTCAAGCCTATGGGATTAAAAATTATAAGTTTGATAATCCTGAAACTCTTGAGAAGGATTTGGAAGTCGTCATGGAAGATGTACCAATGTTTATTGAAGTAGACATTTCTCGTAAAGAACATGTTTTACCGATGGTACCAGCTGGTAAGAGTAATCATGAGATGTTGGGGGTGAAGTTTAATGCGTAGAATGTTAACAGCCAAACTTCAAAACCGTTCAGGTGTTCTCAATCGCTTCACAGGAGTCTTATCGAGACGTCAAGTCAATATCGAAAGCATTTCTGTTGGCGCAACGGAAAATCCTAATGTATCACGAATTACCATTATCATTGATGTTGCCTCACATGATGAAGTGGAGCAAATCATCAAACAACTTAATCGTCAGATTGATGTGATTCGCATTCGTGATATCACGGATCAACCCCACTTAGAACGAGAAGTAATTCTTATAAAGGTTTCAGCGCCTGCTGAAAAACGTGCAGAAATTTTGGCTATTATCCAACCTTTCCGTGCAACAGTAGTCGATGTAGCTCCAAGTTCCATTACCATTCAGATGACTGGGAATGCAGAAAAGAGTGAAGCCTTAATTCGAGTGATTCGACCTTATGGTATTAAGAATATCGCTCGTACGGGTGCAACTGGATTTACCCGCGATTAAAAATCCAACCTAAATTTGTTAAACTAGCCTAACAGGCAATAAAAATGGAAAAGAGAGAAAAAACTATGGCAGTTCAAATGGAATACGAAAAAGATGTAAAAGTAGCAGCGCTTGACGGTAAAAAAATCGCCGTTATCGGTTATGGTTCACAAGGTCATGCTCACGCTCAAAACTTGCGTGATTCAGGTCGTGATGTCATCATCGGTGTACGCCCAGGTAAATCTTTTGACAAAGCAAAAGAAGATGGTTTTGATACATACACAGTAGCAGAAGCAACTAAATTGGCTGATGTTATCATGATCTTGGCTCCAGACGAAATCCAACAAGAATTGTATGAAGCAGAAATTGCACCAAACTTGGAAGCTGGAAATGCTGTTGGATTTGCACATGGTTTCAACATCCACTTCGAATTCATCAAAGTTCCTGCAGATGTTGATGTCTTCATGTGTGCTCCTAAAGGACCAGGACACTTGGTACGTCGTACTTACGAAGAAGGATTTGGTGTTCCAGCGCTTTACGCTGTCTACCAAGATGCAACAGGAAATGCTAAAGACATCGCTATGGACTGGTGTAAAGGTGTTGGTGCAGCTCGTGTAGGTCTTCTTGAAACAACTTACAAAGAAGAAACTGAAGAAGATTTGTTTGGTGAACAAGCAGTACTTTGTGGTGGTTTGACTGCCCTTATCGAAGCTGGTTTTGAAGTCTTGACAGAAGCTGGTTATGCTCCAGAATTGGCTTACTTTGAAGTTCTTCACGAAATGAAATTGATCGTTGACTTGATCTATGAAGGTGGATTCAAGAAAATGCGTCAATCAATTTCAAACACTGCTGAATATGGTGACTATGTTTCAGGTCCACGTGTAATCACTGAACAAGTCAAAGAAAATATGAAAGCAGTTCTTGCGGATATTCAAAATGGTAAATTTGCCAACGACTTTGTAAATGACTACAAAGCTGGACGTCCAAAATTGACTACCTACCGTGAACAAGCAGCTAACCTTGAAATTGAAAAAGTTGGTGCAGAATTGCGTAAAGCAATGCCATTTGTCGGTAAAAAAACGACGATGATGCATTCAAGATCTACAACTAATTTTTTTAAGAATATAAACAGAAGGCGAGTTGGGGGAACCTAACTCGTTTTTTTATCTTGAAAAACTCATCTAGGAGGAGATTATGCTAAGTGCAAAAGATGTGGTGAAAGCCCACAAGGTTTTGAATGGTGTAGTAGCCAATACACCACTTGACTACGATCATTATTTATCCGAAAAATACGGAGCGAAAATTTATCTTAAAAAGGAAAATGCTCAACGTGTCCGTTCTTTTAAAATTCGTGGGGCTTATTACGCTATTTCCCAATTGACAAAAGAGGAACGTGAACGTGGTGTAGTGTGTGCTTCAGCGGGAAATCACGCTCAAGGAGTTGCCTACACATGTAATGAGATGAAGATTCCTGCAACAATCTTTATGCCAATTACGACACCTCAACAAAAAATTGGTCAGGTTCGTTTTTTTGGTGGTGATTTTGTAACCATTAAATTAGTAGGGGATACTTTTGATGCTTCAGCCAAGGCTGCTCAAGACTTTACCGTAGCTGAAAATCGTACTTTTATTGATCCCTTTGATGATCCCTATGTTCAAGCTGGTCAGGGGACAGTAGCCTATGAAATTTTAGAAGAAGCTCGTAAAGAATCTATTGAATTTGATACTGTCTTGGTACCTGTTGGAGGCGGAGGTCTCATTTCAGGTGTTTCTACTTATATTAAAGAAACAAATTCTCAGATTGAGGTCATTGGAGTAGAGGCTGAAGGTGCTCGTTCTATGAAGGCCGCCTTTGAAGCTGGGAGGGACCGGTTAAACTTAAAGAAATTGATAAGTTTGCGGATGGAATTGCAGTGCAAAAGGTAGGACAGTTGACCTATGAAGCAACACGCAAACATGTAGAAACTCTTATCGGAGTAGATGAAGGCTTGATTTCTGAGACCTTAATTGATCTCTACTCTAAACAAGGTATCGTAGCAGAACCTGCGGGTGCTGCTAGTGTTGCAGCTCTAGAAGTATTATCCGATTATATTAAAGGCAAGACTATTTGTTGTATCATTTCTGGAGGGGAATAATGACATTAACCGTATGCCAGAGATGGAAGAACGTGCCTTGATTTATGATGGTATCAAGCATTACTTTGTAGTGAATTTCCCACAACGTCCGGGAGCACTTCGAGAGTTTGTAAATGATATCTTAGGACCTCATGATGATATTACTCGTTTTGAATATATCAAACGAGCTAGCAAAGGAACTGGTCCAGTACTAATAGGGATTGCACTTGCTGATAAACATGATTATGCTGGATTGATTCACCGGATGGAAAAATTCGACCCGTCTTATATTAACTTGAATGGGAATGAGACCCTATATAATATGCTTGTTTAATATGCTATGAAATTTTTATCATATTATTTGCCTAACCTATTTACTAGTGCTATAATGTAAGTGAAGAAAGGGGGAGATTCCCATGGTTTTAAAAGTTATACTTGTTCTAATTATTCTAATGCTTATTGTAGGAGCTATATTAATGAGCTCAATCTATGTTGTTCGACAACAATCAGTAGCTATCATTGAACGATTTGGTAAGTATCAAAAATTGAGCAATAGTGGTATTCACCTAAGAGCACCATTTGGAATTGATAAAATTGCAGCTCGTGTACAACTGCGTCTCTTGCAAAGTGAAATCGTTGTGGAAACCAAGACTCAAGATAACGTATTTGTGACGATGAATGTTGCGACACAGTACCGAGTAAATGAACAAAATGTTACAGATGCTTACTATAAACTAATGAGACCTGAGGCTCAAATCAAATCTTATATTGAAGACGCATTGCGCTCATCAGTTCCTAAGTTAACTTTGGATGAATTGTTTGAGAAAAAGGATGAAATTGCATTAGAAGTTCAAAAACAAGTAGCGGAAGAAATGTCAACGTATGGGTACATTATCGTCAAAACGCTCATTACCAAAGTAGAGCCGGATGCGGAAGTCAAGCAATCTATGAATGAAATCAATGCTGCTCAACGTAAGAGAGTAGCAGCACAAGAATTGGCCGAAGCAGATAAAATTAAGATCGTAACAGCGGCCGAAGCAGAGGCAGAAAAGGATCGCCTACATGGTGTGGGGATCGCAGAGCAACGAAAAGCAATTGTTGATGGACTTGCTGATTCTATTAAAGAGTTAAAAGGAGCCAATGTTGAATTAACTGAAGAGCAAATCATGTCAATCTTGTTAACTAACCAGTATTTAGATACATTGAATAATTTTGCAGAAAAACAAGGTAATAATACAATTTTCTTACCAGCAAATCCTAACGGAGTTGAAGATATACGAACCCATATATTATCGGCTTTGAAAGCTAAGTAAATGTAATCTTAACGTCTTATTTGATTGGATATATGTTTTTTTATTGACAAATGCCATAAAAAAACGTATACAATTAAATATCGTAAAGAATAAAATAGGAGAAAAACATGGCTAAGACTAACTTTGAAAAAGTAGAATCAGTTGTTAGCTGGGTTCGTGATAAGAAGATCACTGGTTATCGTATTTCTAAAGAAACGAATGCACGTGAAATGTCTATCATTGCTCTAGCTCAAGGACGTGCAAAAGTTAAAAATATTTCCTTTGAAACAGCCCTTGGATTAATTGATTTCTATGAAAAAAATCATGAAAAATTTGAAGATTAATCTTTGGATACAAGCAGACTCTAATTAGGGTCTGCTTTTATTTATGGAATGGAGAAATAGCCATACTATGACCTACTCAACAAATCTATTTGTTAGAATGAACTAGGTTGACAGGGAGCTGAGTGATCTCATACTCTTCGAAAATCAAATTCAAACCACGTCAGCTTCGCCTTGCCGTACTCAAGTACAGCCTGCGGCTCGCTTCCTAGTTTGCTCTTTGATTTTCATTGAGTATCACTCATGAAAATCAAATAAAAGATTAGTAATATAGCTACAAGTAATACTTGCTCAGGAAACAGAAGAAGGGATAAAAGTGATTTTTAAAGTATATAAAAAGAGGTCGGGATAAAAAACTCCGACCTTGATTTTTATGTTTATAAGCCTTTGACTCAATGTTGATTGGGGTTTGAATAGGAAAACAACTCTTGGTTTAAGAGGTTTATCCAATCGCTTTTATCTTATCCTAAATAGCGTTGTAAAAATTCTCTTGTACGTTCCTCTTTAGGATTTGTAAATAAATCTTCAGGTTTGCCTTCTTCTGCAATCACACCTTTGTCCATAAAGATGACACGGTGTGATACGTCACGAGCAAATTCCATTTCGTGGGTAACAACGATCATTGTCAAGCCTTCTTGAGCTAGTTCTTGCATGATTTTTAGAACTTCACCGACCATTTCAGGGTCAAGGGCTGAAGTAGGCTCGTCAAAGAGAATGGCATCAGGATTCATAGAAAGCGCGCGAGCAATGGCTACACGTTGCTTTTGACCACCAGAAAGTTGTTTTGGTTTAGCTTGCCAGTAGCGCTCTCCCATTCCAACCTTTTTCAAGGTTTTCTTTAGCAATTTTCTCTGCTTCTGATCGTTCACGTTTGAGGACAGTAGTCTGTGCAACAATCGTATTTTCAAGAACATTGAGATTTTCAAAGAGGTTAAAGGATTGGAAAACCATGCCTAGTTTTTCACGATAGTGAGTGAGGTTATACCCTTTTTCAAGTACGTTTTCACCGTGATAAAGGATCTCACCTTCAGTTGGTGTTTCGAGAAGGTTGATAGAACGTAGGAAGGTTGATTTACCACTACCGGAACTACCGATGATAGAAATCACTTCTCCTTTATGAATAGTGAGAGAGATGTCTTTTAGGACCTCGTTTTGCCCGTAGGATTTTTTGAGGTGTTTGATTTCAAGGATTGGTTGACTCATTATTTCAAATCCTCCGTTTGCATTTGGTTAGCACCTGTTGTATAAGTATCCATATCCATACGTTTTTCGATGAAGCGTAGGATACGCGTTACTGTGAAGGTGAGGACAAAGTAGATAACTGCGATGATGGTAAAGGTTTGGAAGTACTGGTAGGTTTGTGTTGCTACTGTATTTCCTGAGAAGTAAAGTTCTACAACAGAGATAACGTTCAATACAGAAGTATCCTTGATGTTGATGACGAACTCATTACCAGTTGCTGGTAGAATATTTCGAACAACTTGAGGCAAAACAATCTTACGCATGGTCTGGTTATGAGTCATGCCAAGTGCAGTTGCTGCTTCAAATTGTCCCTTATCAACAGCCAGAATACCACCACGGACGATTTCGGTCATGTAGGCACCGGTGTTGATTGAAACGATAAAGATAGCAGCTAGCGTACGGTCTAGATTGATTCCGAAAGCTTGAGCAGTTCCATAGTAGATAACCATAGATTGTACAATCATAGGTGTTCCACGGAAAATTTCGATATAGATATTGAGAATCCAACCGATTAGTTTTTGGATGCCAAAGATAAATTGGTTTTCAGATAGAGGTGCCGTACGGAAGACACCGATAGCAAGACCGATAGCGAGACCAACGATGGTACCGATAATTGAAATGAGAAGAGTAATACCAGCACCACGCAAGAGTTGTTGCCAGTTTTCAGTCAGAATTTTAGCGACTTGACCAAAGAAATTACTGTTGCTTTCTTCTGTCGTTGTAGATTCTGCTGGTTGCTCTTTGATCATACGATCCATGAGCGCAACTTGTTCATCTTTAGAAATGGTTTCAATACTGGCATTGATTTGGCTGATACGGTCATCATCTTTACGAAGTCCAATAGCGATAGATGTATCTTCTTCACCAGTTTTAAAACCAGGTTCAGGCTGAATCATTTTGAACTTAGCGTTTGCTGATTCGGCGGTGAGAGCTTCTGGTCGTTCAGAAACATAGGCATCAATGACACCAGCTTCAAGAGCTTGACGCATTTGGGCGAAATCTCCCATGGCAGTTTCCTTCTGAGCACCTGAGATTTGTGAAATCAAGTCATAAAGGTAAACACCTTGTTGAGAAGTGATTTGCTCCGCTAAAGTCCTCTAGTGATTTGGCGTTTGCATAGGCAGAATCCTTTTTGACCAAAAGTACTGGTTCGCTAGTATAGTAGCTGCTTGAAAATGCAATTTCTTGTTTGCGTTCAGCAGTTGGGCTCATACCTGCAATGATCATATCAATCTTACCAGAAGTAAGGGCTGGAACAAGTCCTTCCCACTTGGTTTTAACAACCAAGGGCTCTTTTCCTAGGTCCTTAGCAATCTTTTTAGCTATTTGGACGTCGTAACCATTAGCATATTGGTTGGTTCCATCGATTTTGACAGCGCCGTTACTGTCGTCATCTTGAGTCCAGTTAAAGGGTGCGTAGGCTGCCTCCATACCGATGCGTAAATATTCATCGGCTTGGACCTGGCTAACTAGTCCTAAAGTAAGGGCTAGGCTAGCAAGGATAGTTAAGCATAATTTTTTCATGATTTCTCCTATTTCTAGTCTAAAATTGCTTCTCTCTATTGTATCGAAAAAGCGGAACTTTTTCAATCTTAGTAAACCCTTACTTGTGAAAAATGATATAATAGTGAAAAAACTTGAAAGGGAGTATACGATGAAAAAAAGATGGCTATTTACTTTGGTGTTTACCTGTTTGCTATTGGTACCGCGCCTGGTCTTTGCTGTAGACTTTGATATCCTATCTTATAAGGGAGATTTGAATATTCATGCAGATAATACAGCAGTTTTCCAACAAACAATCACCTATCGTTTTAAAGATGATTTTAATGGTCAATCGGTTGGACTAGGAAAAGCAGGGAAAATGCCAGAAGGCTTTGAGATTGATGATGATCCAACTGTGCTAGTATCAAAGAATGGGGAAATTATAGAAGACGCCCTTTCCTACACAAAGGAAAATGGGAAAGGCTATCAAGTAATAATTTTAAATCCAGGAAAAGCTGGAGATACTGTACGTGTAACCATTACCTGGCAATTGAAAAATCTTCTTTTCTTATATCAGGATATTGCTGAGCTGAATTGGCAACCACTGACAGATAGTTCAGGAGACATCAAAGACTTAGAATTTCGAGTAACTTCAGATAGTCCGGCAGAGAAAGTCTTTTTTCATACTGGGAAGCTCCTCAATGAGGGTAGTATCGAAAAAGTAAATGATATTTATCGGGTGAAGATGAAAAATCTTCCTAGAAAACGTCAAGTTGAGCTACATGCCTATTGGCCCAGGGAGGCTTTCTCGGTAGCTCCAAGCCAAGGACTGGAAGAAGAGCGTTTAAGAGATTTTAAAAAAATTGAAATAGAAATAAAAGCTAGCAAAGTGCAAGCCAGCCTCATGATAAAGTGGATTTTTCCAATAATCTTTATCGTGTTATTGATGATGACCATCATGTATTATCGAGCATTTCGTAAACATACGGCCCTCAAAAAGGTACATCCCAAGGATCATCGACTCTACGAACCTCCAATGGACCTACCTCCAATGGTTTTGGCGGAGGCTATTTACTCTACCTCCTTGGAGGAAATCAGTCCCTTGAATAAGAAGAAGTTTGGCAAATTCTCTTTTGAACGATTGATTCAGGCGACTTTGCTAGACTTAGTTGATCGGGGGCATTTATCCATTTTTCAGGGTGAGGAGGAACCCTGTTTGAAAATCAATAGTGAAAAAGGCTTGTCGAATTTTGAAAAAGAATGCTTGCGGATGACTCTCTCAACTAATAAAGAACTAGCTCTTTCAGACCTTTTTCCAGAGTATCAAGTTTCTTCAGGACTATTCCATGGAGCTAAGGAAGCTGATGAGCAGCATATTCGAGAATTCGGCTTGCATCTCAAGCGTTCCTTCGAGAGACGGCTTGAACGTATGCAAAGTTGTGTTCGAGACAAGGTAAAAATTCTACGTCTTCCAAGCTATTATCGTCCTTTGACTGATAAAGAAAAGTAGTCTTGTGAATGGGATGAAAGTCTGTTCAGCTATAACAGGTTTAATAGGCCTTCTTATCTTCTATTATAGCCTGCGAACACGTGGTTATTTTTCATTTCCTTTACTTTCCCTAGGTTTAATAGGCTTACTTGCCAGTGCCTTAGTTTATTTTGTGACTCGAGGTCCATCTCGTGATGGAGTCTTAAACGAAGAAGGGGCAGAAGCCTATTACCTTTGGACAAGTTTTGAAAATATGCTTCGTGATATTGCTCATCTTGATAAGGCTGAACTAGAGAGCATTGTACTTTGGAATCGTCTTTTGGTTTATGCAACTCTGTATGGATACGCAAAGAAAGTGAATAAGATCATGAAGTTCCACAATATTCAACTTGAAAACGAAACTATGAATCTTTATGTATCTTGTGGCTGGGATAAACAGTTTCATACATCTGCTGCTCACATTAATCAATACACTTCGGTCGCAAATACAGCAAGTACCTTCTCTGTATCATCTGGAAGCGGTAGCTCTGGTGGAGGTTTCTCAGGCGGTGGCGGTGGTGGAAGTATTGGTGCTTTCTAAAGAAAACTCAACACAGCCTTTAAAAGTATGATATAATGGAGGATAGAAAAAGGAGTTATCTATGTATCTTATTGAAATTTTAAAATCTATCTTTTTTGGGATTGTTGAAGGAATTACGGAATGGTTGCCGATTTCAAGTACAGGTCACTTGATTTTAGCAGAAGAGTTTATCCAGTATAAAGATCAAAATGAAGCCTTTATGTCTATGTTTAACGTAGTTATTCAACTGGGCGCTATCTTAGCCGTTATGGTTATCTACTTTAACAAACTTAATCCCTTCAAACCAGGTAAGGATAAAGTTCAAGTTCGTAGAACTTGGCAATTATGGTCTAAAGTATTTGTTGCGACTCTCCCTCTTCTTCTAGTCTTTAAGTTTGATGATTGGTTTGATACTCACTTCCACAATATGGTTTCAGTAGCCATTATGTTGATTGTTTATGGGGTTGCCTTTATCTATCTTGAAAAACGTAACAAAGCGCAAGCGATTGAGCCAACAGTCACAGAGCTAGACAAGTTGCCTTATAAAACGGCCCTCTATATCGGACTTTTCCAAGTCTTGGCTCTTTTACCTGGGACTAGCCGTTCAGGTGCAACTATCGTCGGTGGTTTGTTAAACGGAACCAGTCGTTCGGTGGTAACTGAGTTTACCTTCTATCTAGGAATTCCAGTTATGTTTGGAGCTAGTGCCTTGAAGATTTTTAAATTTATCAAGGCAGGAGAAGTTTTGAGTTTTGGTCAATTCTTCTTGCTCTTAGTAGCCATGGTAGTAGCTTTTGCAGTCAGCATGGTTGCCATTCGTTTCTTGACCAGCTATGTTAAAAAACACGACTTTACGATGTTTGGTAAATACCGCATTGTCCTTGGTAGTGTCTTGCTACTTTATACCTTTGTACGATTATTTGTATAAGAAAAAAACCTTGAGGGAAGATTCCTTCAAGGTTTTTAAAATCCTGTCATAGTGACTCCCAATAAGCGAACACCCTTGTCTTTATCGCTAAGTGTTTCGTAGAGTTGGATAATGCTTTGTGCGATTTCTTCAGAGTCTTGTGTTTGTTGGCTCAGTGTTTTTCGTTTTGTCAAAGTAGAAAAGTCAGCATAGCGGATTTTCAAAATGACGATTTTACCACTTTTTTCATGTTTTTGAAGACTAAGGGCCACTTTTTCCGAAAGGAGAGTTAGCTCTTTTTTTATATCTTCATCTAGACTTAGAATCTTACTGTAAGTTTTTTCTTTACCAATAGACTTACGGATACGATTTGATTTAACGGGAGAGTTATCTATACCTCGAGCTTTACGATAAAGGTCAAAACCGAGTCTTCCGAAACGATCAATGAGAGTGATTTCAGAAATCTCTAAAAGGTCAGTACCCGTATATACACCCATTTGATGGAGTTTTTCAACTGTTTTCTTGCCAACACCGTGAAATTTAGCGATATCCATTTGTTGGAGAAAATCTACGGCTTCATCAGGAAGAATGACCGTCAAACCACGAGGTTTTTGATAGTCACTAGCCATTTTAGCTAAAAACTTATTATAAGATACACCGGCAGAAGCGGTCAGATGGAGTTCTTGCCAAATATCCTGCTGAATTAAGCGAGCAATCTTGACAGCAGACTTGATACCGAGCTTATTTTCAGTCACATCTAGATAGGCTTCGTCGATACTCATAGGTTCAATCCTATCCGTATAACGTTTAAAAATAGCTCGAATCTGTTGACCAACAGCAGTATATTTTTCGTAGTTTCCGGAAATGAAAACGGCTTGTGGACAACGTTCATAGGCCTCTTTGGAACTCATAGCTGAGTGGATGCCAAAGGTTCTCGCTTCATAACTACAAGTCGAAACAACTCCGCGACCTCCTGTTTTTCTTGGGTCACTACCGATAACAACGGGTTTCCCTTTTAGTTTGGGATTGTCTCGAATTTCTACCGCAGCAAAAAAGGCATCCATGTCAATATGGATGATTTTACGAGATAAATCATTCATTAGTGGAAAAATCAACATGGAGAAACCTCTCAGTGCTAGTTTGTTTAATTTTTATTATACTCTTTTTTTCTGAAAAAAATGAAAATCAAATAATCTCTTTCAAAAAAATATAATACAGTTTGCGGTATATTTTTAACTGTATTAGAAAAAGAAAGTGTTAAAAAAAGTGAGTTTTTAGTTGTTGAAATCGTTTACTGTGTGTTATACTGAATACATGAATGTAACAGATGACTGTTACTAGAAAGAAAAAAGAGGACATTAACATGGTTGTTAAGACAGTTGTTGAAGCACAAGATATTTTTGACAAAGCCTGGGAAGGCTTTAAAGGTGTTGACTGGAAAGAAAAAGCAAGTGTATCACGCTTTGTACAAGCTAACTACACACCTTACGATGGAGACGAAAGCTTCCTTGCAGGACCAACAGAACGTTCACTCCACATCAAAAAAATCGTAGAAGAAACTAAAGCACACTACGAAGAAACTCGTTTCCCAATGGACACTCGTCCAACTTCTATTGCTGATATTCCTGCTGGATTTATCGACAAAGAAAACGAATTGATTTATGGTATCCAAAACGATGAACTCTTCAAATTGAACTTCATGCCAAAAGGTGGTATCCGTATGGCTGAAACTACTTTGAAAGAAAATGGATATGAACCAGATCCAGCTGTTCACGAAATTTTCACTAAATACGTAACAACTGTTAACGATGGTATCTTCCGTGCTTACACTTCAAACATCCGTCGTGCTCGTCACGCTCACACTGTAACTGGTCTTCCAGATGCATACTCACGTGGACGTATCATCGGTGTTTATGCACGTCTTGCTCTTTACGGTGCAGACTACTTGATGCAAGAAAAAGTTAACGACTGGAACTCAATCGAAGAAATCGATGAAGAAACAATCCGTCTTCGTGAAGAAATCAACCTTCAATATCAAGCATTACAACAAGTTGTACGCTTAGGTGACCTTTACGGAGTTGATGTTCGCAAACCAGCGATGAACGTTAAAGAAGCAATCCAATGGGTTAACATCGCCTTCATGTCTGTCTGCCGTGTTATCAACGGTGCTGCTACATCTCTAGGACGTGTGCCAATCGTATTGGATATCTTTGCAGAACGTGACCTTGCTCGTGGTACATTTACTGAATCAGAAATCCAAGAATTTGTTGATGATTTCGTTATGAAACTTCGTACAGTTAAATTTGCTCGTACAAAAGCTTATGACCAATTGTACTCAGGTGACCCAACTTTCATCACAACTTCTATGGCTGGTATGGGTAACGACGGTCGTCACCGTGTTACTAAGATGGACTACCGTTTCTTAAACACTCTTGACAACATCGGTAACTCTCCAGAACCAAACTTGACAGTTCTTTGGACTGACAAATTGCCATACAACTTCCGTCGCTACTGTATGCACATGAGCCACAAACACTCTTCAATCCAATACGAAGGTGTAACAACAATGGCTAAAGATGGATATGGTGAAATGAGCTGTATCTCATGTTGTGTATCTCCACTTGACCCAGAAAACGAAGAACAACGTCACAACATCCAGTACTTCGGTGCTCGCGTTAACGTTCTTAAAGCTCTTCTTACTGGTTTGAACGGTGGTTACGACGATGTTCATAAAGACTACAAAGTATTTGACATCGAACCAATCCGTGACGAAGTTCTTGAATTCGAATCAGTTAAAGCTAACTTTGAAAAATCTCTTGACTGGTTGACAGACACTTACGTAGATGCTTTGAACATCATCCACTACATGACTGATAAGTACAACTACGAAGCTGTTCAAATGGCCTTCTTGCCAACTAAACAACGTGCTAACATGGGATTCGGTATCTGTGGATTCGCTAACACTGTTGACACATTGTCAGCTATCAAATACGCTACAGTTAAACCAATCCGTGATGAAAATGGCTACATCTACGATTACGAAACAATCGGTGAATACCCACGTTGGGGTGAAGATGACCCACGTTCAAACGAATTGGCAGAATGGTTGATCGAAGCTTACACAACTCGTCTACGTAGCCACAAACTTTACAAGAATGCAGAAGCTACAGTATCACTTTTGACAATCACATCTAACGTTGCTTACTCTAAACAAACTGGTAACTCACCAGTCCACAAAGGTGTATACCTCAACGAAGATGGTTCAGTGAACTTGTCTAAACTTGAATTCTTCTCACCAGGTGCTAACCCATCTAACAAAGCTAAAGGTGGATGGTTGCAAAACTTGAACTCACTTGCTAGCCTTGACTTTGGTTACGCAGCTGATGGTATCTCATTGACAACTCAAGTATCACCACGTGCTCTTGGTAAAACTCGTGACGAACAAGTTGATAACTTGGTAACAATCCTTGATGGTTACTTCGAAAACGGTGGACAACACGTTAACTTGAACGTTATGGACTTGAACGATGTTTACGAAAAGATCATGTCAGGTGAAGACGTAATCGTACGTATCTCAGGATACTGTGTAAATACTAAGTACCTCACTCCAGAACAAAAAACTGAATTGACACAACGTGTCTTCCACGAAGTTCTTTCAATGGATGACGCATTGAGCTAAGATTCATAAATAATAAATTAAAAACCAGTCATTTTGACTGGTTTTTGGTATAAAAAAATTTTTAAAAAAGTTGGTCAAAGTTGGTCAAATCTATTGACTATTACTGACCAAAGTGATATACTAAGAACATAAGGATAAGGAAAATCCTTAGAAAAACCTTGATTTTAAGGTGATTGTGTAATTTATCTTAAGGTCAAAGTATGGGTAAAAACCTAGAAAAGAGGTACAACCTATGATGAACATTAGTATTTTTTTAGAAATCCAATCACAAAAACCTGTATTGGATAAAGAAAAACCTGAAATTATACGTAGAGTAGCAAATAGCTAGTCTAAATTTTTTTAAAAACAAAGGTCAGAGAAAGTCAAATTGTTTTGACTAACTAATTTTGAAAACAAACGAGGTATGAAATATGAACAACAACTTTAATAACTTTAACAACATGGATGATTTATTTAACCAATTGATGGGCGGTATGCGTGGATATAGTTCTGAAAATCGTCGTTACTTGATTAACGGTCGTGAGGTAACTCCGGAAGAATTCGCGATATATCGTCAAACAGGTCAACTGCCAAGTGAAGGAAGTGATCAATCTCAATACGTTCAAGGTAAAGCAATGAAACAAGATGGTATTCTTTCAAAACTTGGACGTAACTTAACAGCAGAAGCACGTGAAGGCAAGCTAGATCCGGTTATTGGACGTAATAAGGAGATTCAAGAAACATCTGAAATCCTTTCTCGTCGTACAAAGAATAACCCAGTTCTAGTCGGTGATGCTGGTGTTGGTAAAACGGCAGTAGTGGAAGGTCTTGCCCAAGCTATCGTGAATGGTGACGTTCCAGCAGCAATCAAGAACAAAGAAATCATTTCAATTGATATTTCTGGACTTGAAGCTGGTACTCAATACCGTGGTAGCTTTGAAGAAACATTCAAAACTTGGTAAAAGAAGTTAAAGAAGCTGGAAATATTATCCTCTTCTTCGATGAAATTCATCAAATCCTTGGTGCAGGTAGCACAGGGGATGGTCAAGGATCTAAGGGTCTTGCTGATATTTTGAAACCAGCTCTTTCACGTGGTGAATTGACAGTGATTGGGGCAACAACTCAAGATGAATACCGTAATACCATCTTGAAAAACGCAGCCCTTGCTCGTCGTTTCAACGAAGTAAAAGTTAATGCTCCATCTGCTGAAGATACTTTCAAGATTCTCCAAGGGATCCGTGATCTTTATCAACAACACCACAACGTTATCTTGCCAGATGAGGTTCTGAAAGCGGCTGTTGATTACTCTGTTCAATATATTCCACAACGTAGCTTGCCAGATAAGGCTATCGACCTAGTCGATGTGACAGCTGCTCACTTGGCAGCTCAACACCCAGTGACAGATGTGCATGCTGTGGAACATGAAATTGAAGAAGAAAAAGCTAAACAAGAAGCTGCAGCAGCCAAAGAAGATTACGAAGCAGCCCTTAATGCAAAAATTCGTATCGAAGAACTTGAAAAGCAAATTGCTAACCATACAGAAGATCACAAGGTTACAGCGACTGTAAATGACGTAGCTGAGTCTGTAGAACGTATGACAGGTATTCCTGTTTCACAAATGGGTGCAACTGATATCGAACGTTTGAAAGACATGGGTCACCGTTTGCAAACTAAGGTTATCGGTCAAGATAAAGCCGTTGAAGCAGTGGCACGTGCTATCCGTCGTAACCGTGCAGGTTTTGATGAAGGAAATCGCCCAATCGGTAGCTTCCTCTTTGTAGGACCTACTGGCGTTGGTAAGACTGAGTTGGCTAAACAATTGGCTCTTGATATGTTCGGAACTAAGGATGCTATCATCCGTTTGGATATGTCAGAATACAGCGATCGTACAGCCGTTTCTAAATTGATTGGTACAACAGCTGGTTATGTTGGTTACGATGACAATAACAATACCTTGACTGAACGTGTTCGTCGCAATCCATACTCAATTGTCCTTCTTGACGAGATTGAAAAGGCAGATCCTCAAGTGATTACTCTTCTTCTCCAAGTATTGGATGATGGTCGTTTGACAGACGGTCAAGGTAACACGGTAAACTTCAAGAATACGGTGATTATCGCAACTTCAAACGCAGGATTTGGCTATGAAGCGAACTTGACAGAAGATGCGGACAAACCAGAGCTCATGGATCGTTTGAAACCATACTTCCGTCCAGAATTCCTCAACCGTTTCAATGCTGTTATTGAATTCTCACATTTGAGTAAGGAAGATCTTTCTAAGATTGTTGATTTGATGTTGATTGATGTCAATAAGACACTTGCCAAGAAAGAGATCGACTTGGCAGTGAGCGATGCAGCTAAAGAATACATGACTGAAGAAGGTTATGATGAAGTCATGGGTGTTCGTCCACTCCGTCGAGTAGTTGAACAACAAATCCGTGACAAAGTAACAGACTTCCACTTGGATAATCTTGATGCTAAACACCTTGAAGCCGACATGGAAGATGGTGTCTTGGTCATTCGTGAAAAAGCCTAAATCAAAGTTTTGAGAATAAAAAAGGAACCAGTTGAAAAAACTGGTTCTTTTATGTTAAATGACATGACGCTCAAAGGCATCATCTGAGATTCCTTGTTCAAGAATCAATTTTGCCCATTCCTTAGCAGAGAAAAGGCTATGATCCTTGTAGTTACCACAAGACTCAATGGTTGTTCCTGGGACATCTTCCCAAGTTGTTGTTTCAGCGATTTCCTTTAGTGAATCCTTGATGACAGCAGCGATTTCTGCGCTAGTATGACGTCCCCACATAATCATATGGAAACCTGTACGACACCCAAATGGTGAACAATCAATCATCCCGTCGATGCGAGTACGGATGAGTTTGGCTAAGAGGTGCTCGATTGTATGAAGACCAGCAGTAGGGATAGAGTCTTCATTTGGTTGAACCAAGCGAATATCAAAGTTAGAAATGATATCTCCCTTAGGACCTGTTTCTTCTCCGATTAAACGGACATAAGGTGCTTTAACAATGGTGTGATCCAGTTCAAAACTTTCAACAATAACTTCTTTTGACATGGTATTTCCTTTCAATTTTCTCCTTTCATTATATCATAAAGATTTACTTGAAAACTGCTAACAAAGAGATTTTTCAAATATGAATGCCATAAAAGTGACTGACTGTAAAAAAAAATTTTAAAATGGCAATTGTTTTCAATTCAATTTGAAAAATTCTGAAAATTGTATTGACACTTAGCTAAAAAGGGACTATAATGTATAAAAAGTCATAAAGGAGTTTATTATGAAATTTTCAAAAGTAATGGCCCTAGCAGGAGTGACTCTGTTAGCGTCAGGTGTTTTGGCAGCTTGTTCAGGTTCAGGCTCTAGTGCAAAAGGTGAGAAAACTTTCTTATGTTTATGAAACTGACCCAGACAGCCTAAACTATTTGATAACTGGTAAGGCTGCGGTTGCTAATATCACAAGTAATGTTATTGACGGTTTGATGGAGAATGACCGCTACGGTAACTTCGTGCCATCTTTGGCAGAAGATTGGTCAGTGTCTAAAGACGGGTTAACTTACACTTACACAATCCGTAAAGATGCTAAATGGTACACTTCTGAAGGCGAAGAGTATGCACCAGTTAAAGCGCAAGACTTTGTAACAGGTCTTAAATATGCGGCTGATAATAAGTCAGAAGCCCTTTATCTTGTTCAAGAATCTATTAAAGGTCTTGATGCTTATGTAAAAGGTGAAGTTAAAGACTTCTCAGAAGTTGGAATCAAGGCTGTAGATGATCAGACAGTTCAATACACTTTGAACAAACCAGAAAGCTTCTGGAACTCTAAGACAACCATGGGAATTCTTGCACCAGTCAATGAAGAATTCCTTACTTCTAAAGGAAGTGACTTTGCTAAAGCAACAGATCCAAGCAGTATTCTTTATAATGGTCCTTTCTTGTTAAAATCATTAGTAGCAAAATCTTCAGTAGAATTTGAAAAGAATCCAAACTACTGGGATAAGGACAATGTTCATATTGATAAAGTAAAACTTTCATTCTGGGATGGTCAAGACAATAACAAACTTGCAGAAACCTTTAAAGATGGTGGTTTCTCAATGGCTCGTCTCTTCCCAACAAGTGGAAGCTACTCTGAACTTGAAAAAGAGTTTAAAGACAATATCGTTTATACACCACAAGATTCTTCAACCTTCTTAGTTGGTACAAATATTGACCGTCAGTCTTACAAATATACTTCTAAGACTACAGACGAGCAAAAGACTTCAACTAAGAAAGCTCTTCTTAACAAAGACTTCCGTCAGGCTATTGCCTTCGGTTTCGATAGAACAGCATATGCTTCTCAAGTTAATGGAGAAAGTGGAGCAAGCAAACTCCTTCGTAACTTGTTCGTACCACCAACATTTGTTCAAGCAGATGGTAAAAACTTTGGTGACTTAGTTAAGGAAAAATTGGTGACCTATGGTGATGAGTGGAAAGATGTTAATCTAGACGACGCTCAAGACGGTCTTTACAATCCTGAAAAAGCAAAAGCAGAATTTGCTAAGGCTAAGACAGCTCTCCAAGCGGAAGGAGTTCAATTCCCAATCCATTTGGATATGCCTGTTGACCAAACCAATACTACAAAAGTTCAACGTGTTCAATCATTGAAACAATCGCTTGAAGCAACATTAGGAACTGACAATGTCGTTATTGATATCCAACAACTACAAAAAGATGAAGTCCTCAATGTTACTTACTTTGCTGAAACGGCTGCCGGTGAAGATTGGGATCTTTCAGATAACGTTGGTTGGTCTCCAGACTACATCGACCCATCTACATACCTTGATATCATCAAACCATCAGTAGGTGAAAATACTAAGACTTACCTAGGATTTGATTCAGGTACAAATAACGCTGCTGCCAAACAAGTTGGTTTGGAAGATTACGAAAAGATGGTTGTTGAAGCTGGAAATGAAGACACTGACGTTTCAAAACGTTATGATAAATATGCTGCAGCCCAAGCTTGGTTGACAGATAGTGCATTGATTATTCCAACAACTTCTCAAACTGGACGTCCAATGTTGTCTAAGATGGTACCATTCACACTTCCATTTGCTTACTCAGGTAACAAGGGTATGAGTGAAGCCCTCTTGTACAAATACCTTGAACTTCAAGATAAACCAGTAACTGCTGATGAATATCAAAAAGCTCAAGATAAATGGAAGAAAGAAAAAGAAGAATCTAATAAAAAAGCGCAAGAAGATCTTGCAAATCATGTCAAATGAGAAAAAAGAGGCCGGACAAAAAGTCTGGCCTTTTGATATCATTCCTGAGACATCAGTTTAGCATGTTGATTATTGGTTTAATCAACTGCATTGAAGTAGTAGAACAGGCTTTTTAAGTCACGTCCCAGTTCATAGATAAACTACATAAACACAAGGTATCTTTTAAACAGTTTTCCCGACTATTTAACTTGTGTTTGGGATAAGGTTGCGGTTGAGATAGCTTTGACAGTTTTTTAGTCTGTTAAGTTGTTTCTCTTCCTAATTTTAAAAGTTTGGCTTTATAAAAATTAAGATTCCACCATAAAAATCTGCATACAAAAAAACTGAGAATAAATCCTCAGTTTTTTATATATTTTATTGTTGTCTTCGTAGATTTTGTTGGGGTTGATTTTGTTGTTGAGAATTTGCAGATGAGTTTGGTTGCGTTGCATTTGGATTGGTAGTGCCATTCGTATTTTCATTTGAAGAGCTTTCACTTTCAGTTGTTGAAGTTGAACTTGAGCTAGAGCTCTCTGTAGTCGAACTTTCTTGAGTTGACTGTGGAATCCAGTTGCTACGTGCCCCATTCTTGAAGATGTAATCACCACTTCTATGAAGTCCTTCTGGCATTGTCCAATCACCAGGGTGATCGTCCTCTGCTAGATACTGCATCATAGAACGATAGATACTAGTGGCAACAGTAAAGCCATCACCAACGATTGGAGTAAGGCGGTTTGAGTAACCAGTCCAGACCGCCATTGAATATTTACGGGTATAACCAACAAACATTTCATCTGGAGCAACAAATTGACTTGTTTTAATGTGGTTTTCAATCTCTTCATCAGTGTAGTTTGATGTACCAGTTTTACCTGCTTGTGGAAGCCATGAAATATAAGCGTCTCGACCTGTACCAGAGTATAATACTGTTTTCATCATTTCTGTCATCATATAGGCGGTTGTTTCTTTCATAGCACGAGTACCTTGATCAGAAAACTCTTTTGAACTACCGTCACTAAAGACAACTTTGTTGATATACATTGGTTTGTGATAGATACCACCGTTAGCAAATGCAGCATAAGCAGCAGCCATTTTTTCACTACTTGCACCGTACTGTTTACCTGATTCAGTCGTATTACTTGAAATTGCGTTTGCATATACCATGGTTGGATAATCAATGCCAAGTCCGTTTAAGAATTTTTGGCTTTATCGAGTCCAACTCTATCAAGAGTTTCAACTGCTGGTACGTTACGAGATTGTTGGATAGCAGTTTGAAGGGTGATGTTACCATAATAGCCACGATCCCAGTTGTAGACTGGAGTGCTAGTACCTGGGAAGTTATATGGTACATCCTTAAGCATATATGCAGTTGAGTCATAGATATCGTACTCAAGTGCAGGTGCATAGTCCGTAATTGGTTTCATAGTTGAACCCCAGTCACGGTTTGTTTCCACTGCTTGGTTAGTACCAAAGGATACATTGCTAGCTTGGTGACGAGACCCGAGTTGGGCAATAACTTTACCATTTGATACATCAATGATAGTAGAGGCTGCTTGGATATCATCATCAGGATAGTTTACGTATTGATCAGTATTATAGACGTCCCAAAGGTGTTTTTGTACCTCTTGGTCGACGTTGGTATAGACTTCCATACCTGTTGTTAATAGATTATAACCTGTCTCTTGTTCTACTTGGTCAATAACCTCTTTAAGATAGTTATCCATGTACTGTGGATAGCTATTAACAGATTTTAGACTTTGAAGTCCATCTGTGATTGGAGTATTGATGGCTGTTTCATATTGTTCGGCTGTAAGGTATCCTTGCCTTTGCATTTCTGACAAAACAAGGTTTCGTCTTTCAAGGGCAACTTCAGGATGAGAATAAGGATCGTATTGGTTTGGAGCCTGTGGCATACCTGCTAAGAGTGCTAGCTGAGGAATGGATAAGTCTTTGAGGTCCTTACCATAATAGTTTTCCGCAGCTGTCTGCATACCATAGTTACCATTTGACATGTAAACCTTATTGACGTAATAGGTCAATATTTCTTTGCTTAGTTGCAGTTCGCTCTAGTTGGATAGCTAACCAAGCTTCTTGAACTTTACGGGATAGGGTTTGATCAGCTGTCGATGTTGAAAAGTAAGTTAATTTAATTAACTGCTGAGTCAAAGTTGATCCACCTTGAAGACCACTATTGCTTCGAAGGTTACGAAGGAATGCTCCTGCTATACGAATGCTGTCAATTCCTCTGTGGTTAAAGAAACGGTGATCCTCGATAGAGATAATCGCATTGACAAGATCAGTAGGAATGTCACTACTTTGAGCATTGACACGACGTTCAGCACCTAAATCTGCGATTAGTTCATTTTTGCTATCATAAATTTTACTTGATGTAGTTGCAACAAGTTTACTCTCGGAAAGTTCAGGAGCCTTGTTTGCATAGTAAAGAAAGACACCACCACCAAGCAGGAAAGCTGCGATAAATAAGCTAATCACACCAATGCCGAGGTATTTAGCAATGCGTAAGATAGTTTGTTTGTTCATATTGTTTTACCACCTAGTAAATGTTGTTTGACTGTATCAAGGTAAGGAATTTGTGGAAAGGCAGACTGCTCAATCACATAACCGAATTCTTTGATATAGTCAAGCGGCATTGACTTTTTACCCATATCCTGATGATAAAAACGGATGAGGTCAAGTGCCGGCAATAAATACGTTTCTTGATAAGAAGAAAAATGAAGAAGGACAAAGCAAATCCCTTTTTGATCAAGGACTTGTTCCATATGCCGAATCTGATGAGGATGGAAGTTCTTCATCGGAATGGCATGTTTTTGCTTGGTTTCCTTGGCTTCGAAATCGATGTAAAACCCTTCATAAACTCCAGAATAATCGGTAGTTGATGCTTGTCTAAAATAAGCTTCAACAATCTTAGCCCGACTACGTTGAGGATAGTCTACGCGGACAATCTGAACAGGAGTTGGTTTCTTGTGGATAACAGCTAAACCGTGTGTCAGATAATACTCGTTTGTAGCATTGATCATCTTTTCAAAGGTCATCCCACGATTTGCGAAATTTTTAGTTTGTGAGGTGACTTGTTGTTTTTTTGATGAAAGTTTATGAGGATAGTTGACCATAATTCTCCTTATTGGTACAATAACATCACTCTATTATACCATAAAGGTGCACAGAAAGGGTGAAAAAATGCATACAGCCTTGATTTTAGGCTATTCTAGCTTTGATTTAGGATTGTTTAATGAAAAAGATATTCGTTTAAAAATTATTAAAAAAGCCATTCGTAGAGATTTGGAAAAAATGGCAGACGAAGGATTGAAATGGTTGGTATTTACGGGAACTCTGGGATTTGAACACTGGGTTTTAGAGGTGGCTAGAGATATGAAAGATGACTTTGGTTTCCAACTAGCGACTATTTTTGACTTTGAGACTCATGGAGAAAACTGGAATGAGGGAAATCAGGTTAAACTTAGTGAATTTAAACAAGTTGATTTTGTTAAATACGCCTATCCGAACTATGAACACAAGGGTCAATTACGAGACTATCAACTTTTCTTACTTGAAAATACAGATGGAGCTTATCTTTTTTATGATGAAGAAAATGAAACAAAACTGAAGTATTTTTACGAACTGATGAAAAAGAAAGACAACTATATTACAAAAAGATTAACATTTGAGGAATTAAACGAAGTAGCTGAAAATTTTTCCGAAAATTGAGCCTTTGACCTTGCTTTTTGTTTGCCTTTTTTTATATAATAATACTAGCAACTGAGAATGGAGAGAGACATGGCAAGTATTATTTTTACAGCAAAAGATATTTTTGAGCAGGATTTTGGAAGAGAAGTACGTGGATATAGTAAAGCAGAGGTTGATGAATTCTTGGATGATGTCATCAAGGATTATGAAACTTATGCAAAGATTAGTAAAGTCACTCCGTTTAGAAATTGCAGAGTTGAAAGAGGAATTGGCGAAAAAACCTCAAGTGACTCCAGTAGCTTCTGAACCAGCAGAGCTTGGAAGTACAACTTCTATGACAAACTTTGATATTTTGAAACGTTTGAATCGTCTTGAAAAAGAAGTATTTGGCAAACAAATCATGGATAATTCTGATTTCTAAGAATACTTCTGTTGTGCAATTTTTGGATAATCGCGTGAAGAGAGTTTCTTTTCATGAGGAAAGTCCATGCTAGCACAGGCTGTGATGCCTGTAGTGTTTGTGCTAGGCGAAACCATAAGCCTAGGGACGAGAAATCGTTACGGCAGTTGAAATGGCTAAGTCTTAGGATATGTCAGAGTAGACTTGAAAGTGCCACAGTGACGGAGTCTCTCTGGAAACAGAGAGAGTGGAACGCGGTAAACCCCTCAAGCTAGCAACCCAAATTTTGGTCGGGGCATGGAGTGCGCGGAAACGAACGTAGTACTCTGACTGCTAGCAGCTAGAGCTGCTAGTGGTAGACAGATGATTATCGAAGGAAGTGGTCCTAGTCACTTCTGGAACAAAACATGGCTTATAGAAAATTGCATATAGGTTGGGGCTGAGATATATTTCTCAACCTCATTTTTTAAAGTGAATAAAGAAAGGTCTATAAAAGACTGAAATGAAAACAACATTTAATTTAATTGCGACTGCTGCTGCGGGTTTGGAAGCTGTAGTTGGACGTGAAGTGAGAGATTTGGGTTATGATTGTCAAGTTGAAAATGGGCGTGTTCGTTTTCAAGGTGATGTTAAAGCGATTATCCAAACTAACCTGTGGCTAAGAGCTGCAGATAGAATCAAAATTGTTGTGGGAACTTTTCCTGCAAAAACATTTGAAGAACTCTTCCAAGGCGTTTTTGCTATAGATTGGGAGAACTATCTCCCACTTGGAGCTCGTTTCCCAATTGCCAAGGCTAAGTGTGTTAAGTCAAAATTACACAATGAGCCAAGTGTGCAGGCAATTTCTAAAAAGGCAGTTGTTAAGAAACTACAAAAACACTATGCACGACCAGAAGGTGTTCCCCTGATGGAGAATGGTCCAGAGTTCAAGATAGAAGTTTCTATTTTGAAAGATATAGCGACTGTTATGATTGATACGACTGGTTCAAGTCTCTTTAAACGTGGTTACCGTACCGAAAAAGGTGGAGCTCCAATCAAAGAAAATATGGCAGCTGCAATTTTGCAACTTTCTAACTGGTACCCTGATAAGCCTTTGATTGATCCAACCTGTGGTTCGGGAACCTTCTGTATTGAGGCGGCTATGATTGCGCGCAAGATGGCACCAGGTTTGCGTCGTTCCTTTGCCTTTGAAGCATGGAACTGGGTCAGTGATCGATTGATTCAAGAAGTCAGAACTGAGGCAAGCAAGCAGATAGATCGAGAGATTGAACTGGATATTATGGGTTGTGATATCGATGGTCGTATGGTGGAAATTGCCAAAGCCAATGCCCAGGCAGCAGGAGTATCTGGAGATATTCTCTTTAAACAGATGCGCGTACAGGATTTGCGTACGGATAAGATTAATGGAGTCATTATCTCTAATCCACCATATGGTGAACGTCTGTCAGATGATGCAGGAGTAACTAAACTTTATGCTGAAATGGGTGAGGGTTTTTGAGTCGCTCAAAACTTGGAGTAAGTTTATTCTGACGAGTGATGAAGCCTTTTGAAAGTAAATATGGTAGTCAGGCAGATAAAAAAACGAAAAACTCTATAATGGTACTTTGAAAGTTGATTTGTATCAATATTTTTGGTCAACGTGTCAAAAGAAATTTGACAGATTAGAAAGGAGCTACCATGGATCAGAAGGATAAAAAAAGAAGAATTGTTAGAAACTGAGAAAACATCTCAGGAACCTCAGTTTGACTTTTGAGGAAGCTAAGGATCTAACGGTTGGACAGGTTATTCGAAAAAAATGAAGAAATCGAAGCAGGAGTAACTCCTGATGATACGATTTTTGGACAAATACATTAAACAACACCGTGAAGAAATTGAAGCTGATAAATTTACAAACATTCAGGCGAAGAAAGAGGAACTGCAAAGTCTAGATGATTTGATCCAAGAAGCTAAAGAGACGATTGAAGAAGAGGTGGAACCAGTAGAAGAAGTCTCTGAATCAGAAAAGTTTGCTGAAGACGAGGGAGTAGCAACTGAAGAAGTTCTCCTTTCGCCACTAGAAGAAACTTTAGTTATGGACAAAAAAATCTTGTAGAGGAAGTATTTGAACCAGAACAGGTAGAAAATGAGGAAACTTTACAAGAAGAAACCCCAATTCTAGCTCGCTCTCTTCAAGAAGAGGATGAGCCACGACGGAAAAAACTGTGGGTCATCTTGTCAGCTCTTTTAGCGATTATTGTCTTGATTATTGGGGGTAGCTACTACGTTTATCGTCAAATTACGCGTTCTTCCCAAGAAATTCAGTCTCAGTCATCTGATGCAGGTTTGGTAAGTAATCAAGCAATTGTCGATCAATTTAACAGCCTCTATGACACTTTTTATACTGATGAGAATAAAACTGCTCTAAAAAATAGTCAGTTTAGTCAACTAAATCAACTCAAAGAACTTTTAGATAAACTTGAGGGAGCTAGAGAGCATACTCTTGCTAAATCAAAATACGATAGTCTTGAAACACAAATCAAGGCAGTACAAGATGTTAATGCTCAATTTGAAACACCAGCTATTACAGATGGTGTTCTAGATACAAATGCTAAAGTAAAGGCAGATGCTAAATTTACCGAAGTTAAGACTGGGAATACTGAAATTGATAAACTGCTAGATAAGGCTATTAGTCTCGGTAAGAGTCAACTTTCAAGTTCTACAAGCTCAAGCAGTAGTCAGTCAAGTTCATCAAGCCAAACAGAGTCAAGCTCAGCAACTGAAAGCAATGCTAGCAGCTCTGCAAATGCATCAACTTCAGCGGGTGAAACAGCCTCAGCAAATAATATCCTAAATAGTGGACTAGCAAGCAATGGTGTGAACCTACAAAGAAGTGTCAGTCGAGTACCGTACAATCAAGCTGCTGTTAGTGATAGTAGTAATCCTGCTTGGACTTTTGCAGATGGTGTCCTTGAACGCATTCTTGAGACTTCGCGTGCGCGTGGCTATATCACGGGTAATCAATACATTTTAGAACCTGTGAATATTGTTAATGGCAATGGTTATTACAACCTTTATAAACCAGATGGTACCTATCTCTTTACCCTTAATTGTAAGACAGGTTACTTTGTAGGGAATGGTTCTGGACATGCGGATGATTTAGACTACTAGTCAAATTGTTACAAAATTCTTTCTTTTCACAGATAAACATGATAAAATAAAACATATTAAACAAGAGGAGTGTCACATGACAAAAGCTAACTTTGGTGTTGTTGGTATGGCCGTAATGGGTCGTAACCTTGCCCTTAATATTGAATCTCGTGGTTATACAGTTGCTATTTATAACCGTAGTAAAGAAAAAACTGAAGATGTGATTGCTTGCCACCCTGATAAAAACTTCGTGCCAAGCTATGATATCGAAAGCTTCGTAAACTCAATTGAAAAACCACGTCGTATCATGCTTATGGTACAAGCAGGACCTGGTACAGATGCGACCATTCAGGCCCTTCTTCCACACTTGGATAAAGGTGATATCTTGATCGATGGAGGGAATACTTTCTACAAAGATACCATCCGTCGTAATGAAGAGTTGGCGAACTCAGGTATCAACTTTATCGGTACAGGTGTTTCTGGTGGTGAAAAAGGTGCCCTTGAAGGTCCTTCTATCATGCCTGGTGGACAAAAAGAAGCTTATGACTTGGTAGCAGATGTTCTTGAAGAAATCTCTGCTAAAGCACCAGAAGATGGAAAACCATGTGTAACTTACATCGGTCCTGATGGAGCTGGTCACTACGTGAAAATGGTCCACAATGGGATCGAGTACGGTGACATGCAATTGATCGCAGAAAGCTACGATCTTATGCAACACTTGCTTGGTCTTTCTGCAGAAGACATGGCTGAAATCTTTACGGAGTGGAACAAGGGTGAATTGGACAGCTACTTGATCGAAATCACTGCTGATATCCTTGGACGCAAAGACGATGAAGGTCAAGACGGACCAATCGTAGACTATATCTTGGATGCTGCAGGAAACAAAGGAACTGGTAAATGGACTAGTCAATCAGCTCTTGACCTTGGTGTGCCATTGTCACTCATTACTGAGTCAGTATTTGCCCGTTATATCTCAACTTACAAAGAAGAACGTGTACACGCTAGCAAGGTGCTTCCAAAACCAGCTGCTTTCAAATTTGAAGGCGACAAGGCTGAATTGATTGAAAAAATCCGTCAAGCCCTTTACTTCTCAAAAATCATCTCATACGCACAAGGTTTTGCGCAATTGCGTGTAGCTTCTAAAGAAAACAACTGGAACTTGCCATTTGCGGACATCGCATCTATCTGGCGTGATGGATGTATCATCCGTTCACGTTTCTTGCAAAAGATCACAGATGCTTACAACCGTGATGCAGATCTTGCTAACCTTCTTTTGGATGAGTATTTCTTGGACGTAACTGCTAAGTACCAACAATCTGTTCGTGATATCGTAGCTCTTGCTGTTCAAGCTGGTGTACCAGTACCAACATTCTCAGCAGCTATCACTTACTTTGACAGCTACCGTTCAGCTGACCTTCCAGCTAACTTGATCCAAGCAGAACGTGACTACTTTGGTGCCCACACTTACCAACGTAAGGATAAAGAAGGAACATTCCACTACTCTTGGTATGACGAAAAATAAGTAGGTCAGCCATGGGGAAACGGATTTTATTACTTGAGAAAGAAAGAAATCTAGCTCATTTTTTAAGTCTGGAACTCCAAAAAGAGCAATACCGAGTTGATCAGGTTGAGGAGGGGCAAAAAGCCCTCTCCATGGCTCTTCAGACAGACTATGACTTGATTTTATTGAATGCTCATCTGGGGGATATGACAGCCCAGGATTTTGCAGATAAGTTGAGTCGAACCAAGCCAGCTTCGGTTATCATGGTCCTGGACCATCGAGAAGAATTGGAAGAAGAGTTGGAAGTCATTCAGCGATTTGCAGTTTCTTACATCTATAAGCCAGTCATTATCGAAAGCTTGGTTGAGAGAATTTCAGCGATTTTCCGTGGGCGTGATTTTATTGATCAGCATTGTAATCAGATGAAGGTGCCAACGGCCTACCGAAATTTGAGGATTGATGTTGAAAATCACACGGTCTATCGTGGCGATGAAATGATCGCTCTCACTCGTCGTGAATATGACCTCTTAGCTACACTCATGGGGAGTAAGAAAGTCTTAACTCGTGAACAATTGCTAGAGAGTGTCTGGAAGTATGAAAGTGCTACAGAGACCAATATCGTGGATGTTTATATCCGTTATCTACGTAGCAAACTTGACGTAAAAGGTCAAAAGAGCTACATTAAAACCGTGCGTGGTGTGGGTTATACCATGCAGGAATAGAAAAGCAGTTGCAGTTTTGTAACTGCTTTTTTTGAGTCGTTAAAATGTTGACATATGATTTGATCTTTGCTACAATCATTTTGGAGGAAACAAGAATGAAATTTTTGAAAAAAATGATGCAAGTCGGTCTAGCAGTCTTCTTCTTTGGTCTGTTAGCAACAAGTACAGTATTTGCGGATACTACAGGTGGACAGTTTGTTGATAAGGACAATAGAAAATATTATATAAAAGATGACCATAAAGCAATCTATTGGCATAAAATAGACGGCAAAACCTACTATTTTGGTGATAGAGGAGAAATGGTTGTCGGTTGGCAATACATAGAAATTCCTGGGACAGGTTACCGAGATAATTTATTTGATAATCATGGAGTAAAAAGAAATTGGACTCCAACAAAAATGGTTTTACTTTTGGTCCGGATGGCGCTCTGCTAGAACAGCAAGAGAAACAAGTCTTAGAGGCAAAATCGTCTGAAAATACAGGAAAAGTATATGGTGAAAAGTACAATCCATCTGCTGAGAAGAGAGCCTATTACTTTGATGATGATTACGCCTTGAAGACAGGTTGGATTTATGAAGATGGTCATTGGTATTATTTAAATAAGCTAGGAAATTCCAACGACGATTCTTCTTATCCACTACCAATTGGTGAAATTGCTAAGGGTTGGACTCAAGATTTCCATGTTACTTTTGGCATTGACAGAAGCAAACCTGCTCCGTGGTACTACCTAGACCCAGAAACTGGCATTATGCAAACTGGTTGGCAGTATCTTGGTAATAAGTGGTATTATCTCCGTTCATCAGGTGCTATGGCGACAGGCTGGTATCTAGATGGTTCAACTTGGTATTACCTAGATGCTCAAAATGGTGATATGAAAACTGGCTGGATTTATGTCGATAATACTTGGTATTATCTTCGTTCGTCAGGAGCTATGGTGACAGGCTGGTTCCAAGTTAATGGTAAATGGTACTATGCCTATAGTTCAGGTGCCTTAGCTGTAAATACCACAGTAGGTGGCTACCAGGTCAACTATAATGGTGAGTGGGTACAATAATGAAAACAAGCGATTGTGAAAGGAAACAATCGCTTTTTTTGCGAAAATATAATAAAATAGAAAGGAATAAAGTTCTAAAATTTTATCTAGAAACAGATGATTTTCATCTGATAGTAGGATTAAATGACAAAAGAAGTTGGTGTCGGTCAGGCACATAGTAAAATTATTTTAATAGGAGAGCATGCGGTGGTTTATGGCTACCCAGCCATTTCTTTACCTCTTTTAGAGGTTGAAGTGACTTGTAGGGTAGTTCCAGCAGCGACACCATGGCGTCTGTTTGAAGAGGACACCTTGTCTATGGCTGTGTATGCTTCTCTCGAGTATCTAAATATCAAAGATGCTTGCATCCGTTGTCAAATTGACTCGGCTATTCCAGAAAAACGGGGGATGGGATCTTCAGCAGCTATAAGTATTGCGGCCATTCGTGCAGTATTTGATTATTACCAAGCGGAACTTCCACATGACGTGTTAGAGATTTTGGTCAATCGGGCGGAGATGATTGCCCATATGAATCCTAGTGGTTTGGATGCCAAGACCTGTCTTAGTGACCAACCTATTCGTTTTATCAAGAATGTTGGTTTTGAAGAATTAACCATGGATTTATCAGCTTATCTGGTCATTGCAGATACAGGAGTCTATGGACATACTCGTGAAGCTATCCAAGTCGTGCAGAGCAAGGGCAAGGATGCCTTACCATTCTTGCATGCGCTAGGAGAGTTGACCCAAGAAGCAGAAGAAGCGATAAAAACAAAAGATGCCGTGAAGCTGGGAGAAATTCTAACCAAAGCTCATGGAAATCTAAAAGAAATCGGAGTTAGTAGCCCTGAGGCAGATGCCTTGGTTGAAACTGCTCTCGAACATGGCGCTTTAGGTGCCAAGATGAGTGGTGGTGGTCTAGGAGGCTGCATCATCGCCTTGGTTGCTAATGTCAGTCAAGCACAAGAACTCGCAGAGAGATTAGAAGAGAAAGGAGCTGTTCAGACATGGATCGAAAGCCTGTAACAGTACGTTCCTATGCCAATATCGCTATTATCAAATATTGGGGTAAGAAAAAAGAAAAAGAGATGGTTCCTGCAACTAGCAGTATCTCTCTGACTTTAGAAAATATGTATACGGAGACGACACTTTCACCTTTGCCAGCAGATGCTAGGACAGATGAGTTTTACATCAATGGTCAGTTGCAAAACGAAGCTGAGCATGTCAAAATGAGTAAAATCATTGACCGCTACCGTCCTGAAGGAGCAGGTTTTGTTCGTATCGATACCAAGAATAATATGCCAACAGCGGCAGGTCTTTCTTCAAGTTCCAGTGGCTTATCTGCCCTGGTCAAAGCCTGCAATGCCTATTTCCAATTAGGGCTAGATTGTAAAGAATTAGCTTTGGAAGCTAAGTTCGCATCTGGTTCTTCATCTCGTAGTTTTTATGGACCTTTGGCAGCTTGGGACAAGGATAGTGGAGAAATCTATCCTGTCGAAACTGATTTGAAACTAGCTATGATTATGCTGGTCTTGGAAGACCAGAAAAAACCAATCTCTAGTCGAGATGGCATGAAACTCTGTGTGGAAACTTCGACAACATTTGATGAGTGGATTCGTCAGTCTGAACAAGACTACAAGGATATGCTGGTCTACCTCAAGGAAAACGACTTTGAGAAGGTTGGAGAATTAACAGAGAAAAATGCTCTCGCTATGCATGCTACGACAAAGACTGCAACTCCATCCTTCTCTTACTTGACAGATGCGAGTTATGAGGCTATGGATTTCGTTCGTCAGCTTAGAGAACAAGGAGAAGCTTGCTACTTTACCATGGATGCGGGGCCTAATGTAAAGGTTCTTTGTTTAGAAAAAGACTTGGAACATCTATCAGAACTCTTAGGTCAACGCTATCGCTTAATCGTTTCAAAAACAAAGGATTTGAGCCAAGATGACGATTGTTAAAACTTGTGGGAAGCTCTATTGGGCTGGGGAGTATGCCATTTTAGAACCAGGACAGTTGGCGCTAATAAAGGCTATTCCCATCTATATGACGGCTGAGATTAAAATATCTGATGCTTATCGACTCTACTCAGATATGTTTACTTATAGTGTAGATATGCGATCGGATTCTTCTTATGCCCTGATTCAAGAAACAGTTGCCTTGGTGGAGGAATATCTGACTTCCCAAGGAGTTGACTTGCGTCCTTTTTCCATAGACATTCGTGGGAAAATGGAGCGTGAGGGCAAGAAGTTTGGTCTGGGCTCTAGTGGTAGTGTAGTTGTCTTGGTCATCAAGGCTATGCTTGCTTTTCATGAAAGATTAGCCGAAAGAGACCTCTTGTTTAAACTGGCGAGTGCAGTCCTTCTCAAACGTGGGGACAATGGTTCCATGGGTGACATTGCCTGTATCGTTTCAGAAGACCTAGTCCTCTATCAGTCATTTGATCGGGAGAAAGTGGCACAATGGCTAGAAAAGGAAGACCTGCCAACTGTATTGGCACGTGATTGGGGTTTCTATTAGGAATGTTGAACCAGCCTTAGAATTTGATTTTCTGGTAGGTTGGACCAAGGAAGTAGCGGTGTCTAGTCACATGGTCAAGCAAATCAAGGATAATATGAACGCTAGCTTCTTGCAAGCTTCAAAAGAAACAGTAGCTAACTTGGTAAAGGCTTTGCAGAAAGGTCAAGAAGAAACCATTATTGACTTGCTAGAACAAGCCAGCCAACTTTTAGAAGGCTTGAGTTCAGATATTTACACCCCTTCTCTCAGACAATTAAAAAATGCCAGTCAAGACTTGAAAGCTGTTGCTAAAAGTAGTGGCGCCGGTGGTGGAGATTGCGGCATTGCCCTTAGTTTTGACCAAGACTCGACCACATTACTGAAAAAACGCTGGGATGATCTAGGGATTGAGCTCTTATATCAAGAAAGGATAGGACATGACGATAAATCGGAAGGATGAGCACATCCGCTATGCCCTTGAACAAAAAAGTTCTTATAATAGTTTTGATGAGGTGGAGTTAATCCACTCCTCATTACCCTTATATGACTTAGATGAGATTGATCTTTCGACAGAATTTGCAGGGCGTAAATGGGACTTTCCTTTTTATATTAACGCCATGACAGGTGGGAGTGACAAGGGCAGAGAAATTAATCAAAAATTGGCTCAGGTGGCAGAGGCCTGTGGAATTTTATTTGTGACGGGTTCTTACAGTGCTGCCCTAAAGAATCCATCGGATGATTCTTTCTCAGTCAAAGCTAGTCACCCTAATCTTCTACTTGGAACCAATATTGGCTTAGACAAGCCTGTTGAATTGGGGATACAAACGGTAAAAGAGATGAATCCTCTTCTCTTGCAAGTTCATGTCAATGTTATGCAGGAATTGCTCATGCCAGAAGGTGAGCGTCAATTTAGATTGTGGCAAAGTAATCTGAAAGATTATGCTAATCAGATCTCAGTACCCCTTGTTTTAAAAGAGGTCGGCTTTGGCATGGATGTAAAGACCATTGCTAAGGCATACGAAATGGGGATACGTACGGTTGATTTGTCTGGCCGTGGGGGAACTAGTTTTGCCTATATCGAAAATCGTCGTAGCGGTCAACGGGATTACCTCAATGATTGGGGGCAATCGACCATGCAAACCCTTCTAAATGCCCAAGACTGGAAAGACAAGATGGAGCTTTTGGTTAGCGGAGGGGTGCGCAATCCACTAGACATCATCAAATGCTTGGCCTTTGGAGCCAAAGCGGTTGGACTATCACGCACCATGTTAGAGCTGGTTGAGAATTACTCAGTTGATGTCGTTATTACTATTGTTGAAGGTTGGAAGGAAGACCTACGTTTGATTATGTGTGCCCTTAATTGTAAAAGAATTGAGGATTTGCAAGAGGTCGACTATCTCCTTTACGGAAAATTAAAAGAAGCAAAAGATCAACTATAAGGAGGTCGGGATTTTAGTCCCGATCTCTTTATCATTCCTCAGACTGATGTGACTTTTGGGATTTGTGATACAATAAAATAGAGAGGACGGATACATGCGAAAATTTCAAATTTTTCTATTTATTGAAGCTTGTTTATTGACAGGAGCTCTGATTATGATGGTATCAGAGCATTTTTCCCGTTTTCTGCTGATATTGCTCTTGTTTTTACTGCTGATTCGATACTATACTGGAAGACAGGGAAATAACCTCATATTAGTGGCAGTGAGCATCCTATTTTTCTTTATCATCATGCTCAATCCCTTTGTCATTTTAGCCATCTTTGTAGCCTTGATTTACAGCCTGTTCTTACTTTATCCTATGATGAACCAGGAAAGAGAAGATACCAATCTGTTTTTTGAAGAAATTGTGACGGTGAAGAGGGAGAAAAATCGCTGGTTTGGGAATCTCCACCACTTTTCAAGCTACCAGACTTGCCGCTTTGATGATATCAACCTTTTTCGTCTCATGGGGAAGGATACCATTCATCTAGAGCACGTGATTTTGAGCAATCATGATAATGTCATCATCTTGAGAAAGCTAGTCGGTACGACTAGAATTATCGTACCAGTGGATGTAGAAGTCAGTCTTAGTGTCAATTCTTTGTATGGAGACTTAACCTTCTTTGACCAGCCTAAGCGAGCTTTGCGCAATGAACAATTCCATCAAGAAACCAGGGATTATCTCAAAAGTCCAAAGAGTGTTAAGATTCTTTTGACAACTATGGTTGGAGATGTTGAGGTGGTGCGAGGATGAAAAAGCAACCTTATATTTTAATCGGTCTCACCTCGTTTCTCTTTGTTGCTTTTCTATTTCGAAGCCTTTTTAAGGTCTTAGATTTGGAGTGGACTTCTCTCTTCCAAGATTTAGAAAAGACAGAAAAAGTCCTTTTTCTAGCCCTGATGTTTAGTCTTGCTCTAGCTTTTTTATTAGTCCTATTTTGGACAATGGTTGACGAAATTTTAAGAAGAAGAATCCAAGCAAATCTCAAACGCCTCCTAGCTGGTAAAGATATTGAATGTCTGGGAGATGCTGACTTAGACGCAAGTTTTAGAAATTTATCAGGAAAGCTTGGTTTGTTGACAGAAGCTATTCAAAAAGCAGACAATCAGGCCTTGGTCAAAGAAGAAGAAATTGTTGAAAAGGAGCGCAAGCGAATCGCACGTGACTTGCATGATACGGTCAGCCAAGAAATTTTTGCAGCCCATATGATTTTATCTGGGCTCAGCCAACAAGCTTCTAAATTAGACCGCGAGAAGATGCAAACACAACTCCAAAGTGTGACTGCCATTTTAGAGACAGCTCAAAGAGACTTGCGCATTCTTCTTTTGCATTTACGACCAATTGAACTGGAACAAAAAAGCTTGGTGGAGGGGATTCAGCTACTCCTCAAAGAGCTAGAAGAAAAAAGTGAGCTCAAAGTCAGCTTTAAATATCAGGTATACGAACTACCTAAAAAGATTGAGGAGCATGTCTTCCGAATTGTCCAAGAATTGATTAGTAATACACTTCGGCATGCACAAGCTTCATGTCTAGATGTTTACCTTTATCAAACGGAAACGGAATTACAGTTGAAGGTCGCAGACAATGGGCGTGGTTTTCAGCTAGATGATGTTGATGAATTAAGCTATGGTTTACGCAATATCAAAGAACGAGTGGAAGATATGGCTGGAACTTTACAATTATTAACAGCTCCCAAGCAAGGTTTGGCAGTGGATATCCGCATTCCCTTGCTTGATTTGGATAGATAAGAGGAAGTAAGATGAAACTATTATTGGTAGATGACCACCAAATGGTGCGTCTGGGTTTAAAAAGTTATTTTGAATTACAAGATGATGTAGAGGTTGTAGGAGAAGCAACCAATGGTGCGGAAGGAATTTCCATGGCCTTAGAGCTTCGTCCAGATGTGATTGTCATGGATATTGTCATGCCTGAAGTCAATGGGATTGATGCAACACTTGCTATTCTCAAAGAATGGCAAGAGGCTAAAATCTTGATTGTGACCTCTTACTTAGACAATGAAAAAATCATGCCGGTTTTGAATGCTGGGGCTAGAGGATATATGCTTAAGACTTCGAGCGCAGATGAATTGTTACACGCTGTTCGTAAGGTGGCGGCTGGAGAGCTAGCTATTGAACAAGAGGTGAGTAAGAAGGTAGAATACAACCGTAATCATATTGAACTTCATGAGGACTTGACTGCGCGTGAACGGGATGTCCTTCAACTAATTGCTAAGGGTTATGAAAATCAGCGAATCGCAGATGAATTGTTTATCTCCCTCAAAACTGTAAAAACTCATGTTTCAAACATCCTTGCTAAACTTCAGGTTAGCGACCGCACCCAGGCAGCAGTATATGCCTTTCAGCATCACTTGGTAGGGCATGAGGATTTTTAGATGAATCTTTTTGGAGCCAAAGCAAGGTTTATTTTTTTCAAAAAGTCATTCAAAAGATTTACTTTTAGTTAAGAATGTATCTATATAATTCATAAGTACAGAATAAATGGATCAGGAAAAACTGGTCTATTTTTATTTTGTTTTTTTACGATTTTTTTAATACTTATTCTATTAACAGGCATACAATGTTTCGATTAAAGTTATTAAAGAACTAGGAAGATTATCTAAACGATACATTCTATAACATTCACGTCATATTATAATAAAGTTTTTTTGCAATAATGTATCAAGAAATCTTTTTGTTTTTACAAAAAAATAGTTTTTGTTATCAAAAAAATCCACAGTTATAGTGGATGAAAAATATTCCGACAACAAATAACCAATTCTAAAAAGACGATAAAAAAATATAAAAAAATAGTTGAAAAATTAATTTGAAATGGTATACTAGTGTATGTAAACAATTACAAATATTTTAAGGAGAATAAAAATGAAGTATCATTTTTAATGAACGCCAACGCTTTTTCTTTTACGTAAGTATAGCTTTGGTTTAGCGTCTGTTCTTTTAGGAACTGCCTTCTTTTTGAGTGGCCAAGTCGCTAGCGCTGATGAGACAAATATTTCAGAAACTTTGTCTACTTCCGTAGTATCTGCTAGTCCAGATAGTTCGACTAGTACATCGGAATCTTCAGTGTCAGAAACTTCTGAATCAAACCTACAGTAGCTGAAAAGCCTACTGTAGCACCAGAAACTTCTGAGTCAAATTCTACACTTGCAGATAAAGCTGTTGTAAAACCAGAAACAACTGAAGTTTCTTCAGATTCTGAAAAAGGTACAACAGAAAGTCCAAAATCTGAAAAGTCAGAAGCATCAGCTAAAGAATCAAGTGAAGATACGGCAAAAACAACTGAAGGTAAAGCTGAAGTTGCTGAAAAAGACGATAAGTCTACTGACAAAGCTCCAGCTGAAGTTGCTGAAAAAGACGATAAGTCTAATGATAAAGCTCCAGCTCCAGCTGAAGCACGCCGTTCAACACGTACACGTCGAGCTACTTCAGAAAATAAACGTGAAGTATCAAATTGGAGTGAGTTTGTTTCAGCCTTAGAGGATGGAAATGTCAACGAAATCACTGTAAATGGTGATGTCGTTGCTCAAGGTGATAATGGAAACACAGATGGCCGAAATCCTGGTTCTGTAGACCGTAGAACTACCATTAGTGCACCATCACGTCCAGTTACTATCCAAGGTAAAAATGAAAACGCTCGTCTTGAACTTTTGTCACACACTTTGGAGTTGACAGGAGCTAGCTGGGAACTAAATCTTAAAAACCTTAAAATAGCGACTGCTAATTCTAAAGGTCCAATTGATTTATCAAGAACTAGCGGTTCAAATACTGTTACCTTTGAAAACGTGACAAGTGTTGGGTCATCACTTTATGGTGGTGGTGGTAACACAAATGTCGTTATCAAAGGGAATACAACATCAACAGTAAGTGACAGTTACCAAGCAGCAAACGGTCAAACACAATACGTACAACGTAATGTTGGCGCGGTTGGCCGTTCAGATCAACGTCGTGAGTCAAATATTCACGATGCCAAATCTGTAACAGTTGCTGAGGGAGCTAGTTTAACGCTTAATCGCTCTTCTCAAGGGGATGCTATTACTCTTGAAAGTGGAGCTAAAGTCAGTGTAAAAGATAAAGGTAGTCTTACTATCAACATGAACACTGACAACCGAACTGATAATGCTCGCTACCATAATGCTGGTATTTTCATGGCTGATAGTGGTACCGTAGAAACTGGTAAAGGCTCTAAGTTAGTCTTAAATAATAGTATCGGTCAAGGTATTTCAATTGGTATAGACCGTCCAGGGGATGGAGTTAACGATAAGGATCGTTTCGGTGGTTACGGTGCAGGTAACCATGGTCGTAAAAATGGCCCTAGCCGTGTTCTTATTGGTGAAGAAGGTACCTTTGAGTTTAATGGCCGTGACGGTATTATGATGGGTAATAACTCAGAACTTGTCACAGGTCAGGATTCAAAAGTTCGCTTTGAAAATAGAGGACGCGGTGTAGCACTTGATTTTGGTAATGATTCAAGAGTAGCTTTTGGTAAACATTCGACAAATACCTTCCATTCAGATGGTAAAGGACCTAGGAGCGGTGGTGGACCTTCTGGTAGTTACGATGGTTATAACTATATTGGTCTAAATGAAAATGGTAAGATCTTAGTAGATGACTTTGCCACTTTCCGTGTGCAAATGGACAATCGTGGCGACAATGCCTGGGACGATGTCATTTCACTTGGTTCTCAGAGTGGTACTAAGTCTGAGCCACTTTTCCAAGCTAATAAGGGTTCTATCGTAGATATCCGAGACGATAATACGAACTTCTATGCGGAGTTGATTTCCGTAGCCTTGGGATCAAGTAAGAATACTGTCTTCCAGTTCAATAACCCACTTTATGTATCCTTCATGAGATATACAAACTCACAAGGTCTTTCAGCAGGGGAAATTACGGGTAAATTACCAGTATCTATTCCTCAAGGGAACAACCCACAGGACATTGGACACGGAAATATCCTTTATATCTCAGATAATCAAAAACATCTGGAAACAGAATCGAATTTAACGGTCCAGCTAGTCAGAACGGTGGCTCTACTGTTGGAACTTATACCGTCTATTCTATGAATAAAGATGGTAGGGATAGCCAAACTAAAGATAAACAAAGTTCTGTTTGGACTAATATACGGAGCGGTTCAATGTCAATCGCTGGTTTCATAAGTGGAAGACCAGATATTCAACCTGCTAACGCTGCATCTGTTCAAACAGGCTCTTCTTCTGGTGGGGTAAGCGCTACAGATAGAACCTATGGTATTGACCCTGTTGATCATAACCGTCAAAACATTTGGGTTTCAAATGGTACTAAAATCAACCCGACTGGTGTTCATAAAAATATCATCAAATATGTCTACGAAGATGGAACTCCAGTTAAAGAAGATGTTATCCAGTCATCAGAATGGAACCGTACTTTGGATGTCTCAATCGATAAAGAAGGCTTCGAAAATATTTTGAGAAATTCAAGCGTTAGAAATGGTGATGAATTCTTAGCAGCTTATAGTAAAGCGAAGTATCACATTTCTGATGTCGATGGAGATAACATCGCTGATACAGGTTGGAAAGAAGCTGAAACAAATTCAGGTATCTATAATTATGGTACTATCGCTTCGCCAAAAGTCGAAGGCTATGAAGCAGAAATCAAGTCAACTAATGTTCCTGGATTAAAAGCTGGGGCTAACGCTGATTCAGTTTCTGTTTCATATGATTCAAGCAATGCACCAGAAACGCTTATTGATGCTCAAGCAGGTAAACGTACCGTTTCAGAAACTTATTGGCGTAATATTGTAGCCAAATCTGATTTGGGTGTCTATGAAACAGTTGTTGTCTATAAAAAAGTAAAACAAAAAGCTATTGTCAAATACATTGATACAAGTGATAATAATAAGGAATTAGCAAAAGATGAAGTTGAAGGTAAATCTGGTGAAGCCATTAACTACTCAACTGAAGCTAAGATTACTGATTTTGTTAATAAAGGTTACAAACTTGTAGAAGATGGATTTACAAACTCAACTGCAGATCAAAAGAAATTTGATGATGATAAAAACATTGATCAAGAATTCGTAGTTAAATTAAAACACGATGTAACACCGGTTGGACCAAATAACCCACATAACCCAACAGATCCAATCAATCCAAATGATCCAAACAGTCCAAAATACCCTGCGAAAGATCAATGGACGAAAGATGTAACATCAACTGTTAAGTATGTAGTATCAGACGGTAAGGCAACTGCCCCAGCTGACAATGTTCAAAATGCACAATGGACACGTACCTTGACGCTTGATAAGGTAACAGGTGAAGTTCTCTCATCTACTCCATGGGCATCGAATAAGGATAACTATGATGCAGTTCCAACACCTGGTTTGACAGGCTACTACGCTGATAAAGGAAGTGTTGCTTCTAAGACAGTCACTCAAGAAAAATCTTGAAGAAACTGTAACTTACAAACCACTTGGAAAACTTGGTTCCAAAAACCAGAGACACCAAACGATCCAAACTTCCCATCAACACCAGGAGTGAAGTATCCAAATGATCCAACGGATCCAACTAAACCAGGTCAACCAGTTGTTCCAGATGTACCAGGTTATGAACCACATCTTCCAGATCCAAAAGATCCAACTAAACCAGGTAAATCAGTACCTCCAGGAACACCAATCACTCCTGAAAAACCAGGTGAAGATACACCAATTATCTATGTACCAAAAAAACAACTGAAGTTACAAAACCAACTAAACAAACGGTAACGTTTGAAGGAGCAGGAACAGCTACTCCAGCTGATAAGGTTCAAGATAACTTCACCTTTACTGGTAAACAAAAAAATGGTACAACAACATGGGATCAACCTAATCACACTTATGGCAAAGAAACAGTTCCAGTTGTAGAACATTACTATGCCGATAAGAAGGAAGCTGGATCTAAGACAGTTACTCCAGATCAACCAGAAGTTACGGATAAGGTTACTTATAAACCACTTGGTAAGATCATTCCAGTTGATCCAGAAGGAAACAAAATTCCAAGTGCACCAACTCCACAGTACAACAATGATCCACAAGATCCAACTAAGGGTGGCGAAACTCCAACTCCAGTCATCCCAGGTTATGTGACAGATACACCAAGTGTAACTCCTAACAAACCAGGAGAGGATACACCTGTTGTCTACCGTAAGGCAGAACAAAAAGCTATTATCAAGTATGTAGACCAAAATACTGGTAGAACACTTGAAAATGATCAAGTTTCTGGTAAATCTGGTGAAGCTATTGACTACTCAACTGCAGCTAAGATTAAGAAATACCAAGATCGTGGCTATGTTCTTGTAAGTGATGAGTTCCCAGCAGGAGCTACTTATGACACAGATGCATCTGTTGATCAAACTTGGACAGTAACTTTGAAACATGGTGAAACTCCAGTTGGACCAAATGATCCACATAACCCAACAGATCCAATCAATCCAAATGATCCAAACAGTCCAAAATACCCTGCGAAAGATCAATGGACGAAAGATGTAACATCAACTGTTAAGTATGTAGTATCAGACGGTAAGGCAACTGCCCCAGCTGACAATGTTCAAAATGCACAATGGACACGTACCTTGACGCTTGATAAGGTAACAGGTGAAGTTCTCTCATCTACTCCATGGGCATCGAATAAGGATAACTATGATGCAGTTCCAACACCTGGTTTGACAGGCTACTACGCTGATAAAGGAAGTGTTGCTTCTAAGACAGTCACTCAAGAAAATCTTGAAGAAACTGTAACTTACAAACCACTTGGAAACTTGGTTCCAAAACCAGAGACACCAAACGATCCAAACTTCCCATCAACACCAGGAGTGAAGTATCCAAATGATCCAACGGATCCAACTAAACCAGGTCAACCAGTTGTTCCAGATGTACCGGGTTATGAACCACATCTTCCAGATCCAAAAGATCCAACGAAACCAGGTAAATCAGTACCTCCAGGAACACCAATCACTCCTGAAAAACCAGGTGAAGATACACCAATTATCTATGTACCAAAAACAACTGAAGTTACAAAACCAACTAAACAAACGGTAACGTTTGAAGGAGCAGGAACAGCTACTCCAGCTGATAAGGTTCAAGATAACTTCACCTTTACTGGTAAACAAAAAAATGGTACAACAACATGGGATCAACCTAATCACACTTATGGCAAAGAAACAGTTCCAGTTGTAGAACATTACTATGCCGATAAGAAGGAAGCTGGATCTAAGACAGTTACTCCAGATCAACCAGAAGTTACGGATAAGGTTACTTATAAACCACTTGGTAAGATCATTCCAGTTGATCCAGAAGGAAACAAAATTCCAAGTGCACCAACTCCACAGTACAACAATGATCCACAAGATCCAACTAAGGGTGGCGAAACTCCAACTCCAGTCATCCCAGGTTATGTGACAGATACACCAAGTGTAACTCCTAACAAACCAGGAGAGGATACACCTGTTGTCTACCGTAAGGCAGAACAAAAAGCTATTATCAAGTATGTAGACCAAAATACTGGTAGAACACTTGAAAATGATCAAGTTTCTGGTAAATCTGGTGAAGCTATTGACTACTCAACTGCAGCTAAGATTAAGAAATACCAAGATCGTGGCTATGTTCTTGTAAGTGATGAGTTCCCAGCAGGAGCTACTTATGACACAGATGCATCTGTTGATCAAACTTGGACAGTAACTTTGAAACATGGTGAAACTCCAGTTGGACCAAATGATCCACATAACCCAACAGATCCAATCAATCCAAATGATCCAAACAGTCCAAAATACCCTGCGAAAGATCAATGGACGAAAGATGTAACATCAACTGTTAAGTATGTAGTATCAGACGGTAAGGCAACTGCCCCAGCTGACAATGTTCAAAAATGCACAATGGACACGTACCTTGACGCTTGATAAGGTAACAGGTGAAGTTCTCTCATCTACTCCATGGGCATCGAATAAGGATAACTATGATGCAGTTCCAACACCTGGTTTGACAGGCTACTACGCTGATAAAGGAAGTGTTGCTTCTAAGACAGTCACTCAAGAAAATCTTGAAGAAACTGTAACTTACAAACCACTTGGAAACTTGGTTCCAAAACCAGAGACACCAAACGATCCAAACTTCCCATCAACACCAGGAGTGAAGTATCCAAATGATCCAACGGATCCAACTAAACCAGGTCAACCAGTTGTTCCAGATGTACCGGGTTATGAACCACATCTTCCAGATCCAAAAGATCCAACGAAACCAGGTAAATCAGTACCTCCAGGAACACCAATCACTCCTGAAAAAACCAGGTGAAGATACACCAATTATCTATGTACCAAAAAAACAACTGAAGTTACAAAACCAACTAAACAAACGGTAACGTTTGAAGGAGCAGGAACAGCTACTCCAGCTGATAAGGTTCAAGATAACTTCACCTTTACTGGTAAACAAAAAAATGGTACAACAACATGGGATCAACCTAATCACACTTATGGCAAAGAAACAGTTCCAGTTGTAGAACATTACTATGCCGATAAGAAGGAAGCTGGATCTAAGACAGTTACTCCAGATCAACCAGAAGTTACGGATAAGGTTACTTATAAACCACTTGGTAAGATCATTCCAGTTGATCCAGAAGGAAACAAAATTCCAAGTGCACCAACTCCACAGTACAACAATGATCCACAAGATCCAACTAAGGGTGGTGAAACTCCAACTCCAGTCATCCCAGGTTATGTGACAGATACACCAAAGTGTAACTCCTAACAAACCAGGAGAGGATACACCTGTTGTCTACCGTAAGGCAGAACAAAAAGCTATTATCAAGTATGTAGACCAAAATACTGGTAGAACACTTGAAAATGATCAAGTTTCTGGTAAATCTGGTGAAGCTATTGACTACTCAACTGCAGCTAAGATTAAGAAATACCAAGATCGTGGCTATGTTCTTGTAAGTGATGAGTTCCCAGCAGGAGCTACTTATGACACAGATGCATCTGTTGATCAAACTTTGGACAGTAACTTTGAAACATGGTGAAACTCCAGTTGGACCAAATGATCCACATAACCCAACAGATCCAATCAATCCAAATGATCCAAACAGTCCAAAATACCCTGCGAAAGATCAATGGACGAAAGATGTAACATCAACTGTTAAGTATGTAGTATCAGACGGTAAGGCAACTGCCCCAGCTGACAATGTTCAAAATGCACAATGGACACGTACCTTGACGCTTGATAAGGTAACAGGTGAAGTTCTCTCATCTACTCCATGGGCATCGAATAAGGATAACTATGATGCAGTTCCAACACCTGGTTTGACAGGCTACTACGCTGATAAAGGAAGTGTTGCTTCTAAGACAGTCACTCAAGAAAATCTTGAAGAAACTGTAACTTACAAACCACTTGGAAACTTGGTTCCAAAACCAGAGACACCAAACGATCCAAACTTCCCATCAACACCAGGAGTGAAGTATCCAAATGATCCAACGGATCCAACTAAACCAGGTCAACCAGTTGTTCCAGATGTACCGGGTTATGAACCACATCTTCCAGATCCAAAAGATCCAACGAAACCAGGTAAATCAGTACCTCCAGGAACACCAATCACTCCTGAAAAACCAGGTGAAGATACACCAATTATCTACGTACCAAAAACAACTGAAGTTACAAAACCAACTAAACAAACGGTAACGTTTGAAGGAGCAGGAACAGCTACTCCAGCTGATAAGGTTCAAGATAACTTCACCTTTACTGGTAAACAAAAAAATGGTACAACAACATGGGATCAACCTAATCACACTTATGGCAAAGAAACAGTTCCAGTTGTAGAACATTACTATGCCGATAAGAAGGAAGCTGGATCTAAGACAGTTACTCCAGATCAACCAGAAGTTACGGATAAGGTTACTTATAAACCACTTGGTAAGATCATTCCAGTTGATCCAGAAGGAAACAAAATTCCAAGTGCACCAACTCCACAGTACAACAATGATCCACAAGATCCAACTAAGGGTGGTGAAACTCCAACTCCAGTCATCCCAGGTTATGTGACAGATACACCAAGTGTAACTCCTAACAAAACCCAGGAGAGGATACACCTGTTGTCTACCGTAAGGCAGAACAAAAAGCTATTATCAAGTATGTAGACCAAAAATACTGGTAGAACACTTGAAAATGATCAAGTTTCTGGTAAATCTGGTGAAGCTATTGACTACTCAACTGCGACTAAGATTAAGAAATACCAAGATCGTGGCTATGTTCTTGTAAGTGATGAGTTCCCAGCAGGAGCTACTTATGACACAGATGCATCTGTTGATCAAACTTGGACAGTAACTTTGAAACATGGTGAAACTCCAGTTGGACCAAATGATCCACATAACCCAACAGATCCAATCAATCCAAATGATCCAAACAGTCCAAAATACCCTGCGAAAGATCAATGGACGAAAGATGTAACATCAACTGTTAAGTATGTAGTATCAGACGGTAAGGCAACTGCCCCAGCTGACAATGTTCAAAATGCACAATGGACACGTACCTTGACGCTTGATAAGGTAACAGGTGAAGTTCTCTCATCTACTCCATGGGCATCGAATAAGGATAACTATGATGCAGTTCCAACACCTGGTTTGACAGGCTACTACGCTGATAAAGGAAGTGTTGCTTCTAAGACAGTCACTCAAGAAAATCTTGAAGAAACTGTAACTTACAAACCACTTGGAAACTTGGTTCCAAAACCAGAGACACCAAACGATCCAAACTTCCCATCAACACCAGGAGTGAAGTATCCAAATGATCCAACGGATCCAACTAAACCAGGTCAACCAGTTGTTCCAGATGTACCGGGTTATGAACCACATCTTCCAGATCCAAAAGATCCAACGAAACCAGGTAAATCAGTACCTCCAGGAACACCAATCACTCCTGAAAAACCAGGTGAAGATACACCAATTATCTATGTACCAAAAACAACTGAAGTTACAAAACCAACTAAACAAACGGTAACGTTTGAAGGAGCAGGAACAGCTACTCCAGCTGATAAGGTTCAAGATAACTTCACCTTTACTGGTAAACAAAAAAATGGTACAACAACATGGGATCAACCTAATCACACTTATGGCAAAGTAAAAGTCCCAGTAGTTGAACACTATTATGCGGATAAAGCTGAAGCAGGTGGTAAGACAGTTACTCCAGAACACCCAGAAGCTACAGATAAAGTAGTTTATAAGGAACTCGGTAAGATCATTCCAGTTGATCCAGAAGGAAACAAAATTCCAAATGCCCCAACTCCACAATATACGAATGATCCAAACGATCCAACTAAGGGTGGTGTAACACCAACACCAGTCATCCCAGGTTATGTGACAGACATTCCAAATGTAACACCATCTAACCCAGGAGCTGATACCCCAGTTGTTTACCGTAAGGCAGACCAAAAAGCAGTGATCAAGTACGTTGATCAAACAACTGGTCAAACCCTTGCCAATGATCAAGTCGGTGGTAAATCAGGTGAGGCAATTAATTACTCAACTGCGGACAAGATCAAGTATTATGAAGATCGTGGTTACGTTCTCGTTAGCGATGAGTTCCCAACAGGTGCCCACTTCGATAACGATGCTTCAGTCGATCAAACATGGACAGTAACCTTGAAACATGGTGAAACACCAGTTGGACCAAACGATCCACATAATCCAACAGATCCAATCAATCCAAATGATCCAAACAGTCCTAAATACCCTGCGGAAGATCAATGGAAGAAAGATGTAACGTCAACTGTTCATTATGTAGGTGCAGGTAGTCAAACACCAGCAGACAATGTTCAAAATGCACAATGGACACGTACCTTAAAACTTGATAAAGTTACAGGTAAAGTTCTTAACCCTGATGAAGCATGGACAACTAATAAGACTAACTATGATGCAGTTCCAACGCCAGGTGTTACTGGATACTATGCGGATAAAGCAAGTGTTGATTCTAAGACAGTCACTCAAGAAAATCTTGAAGAAACTGTAACTTACAAACCACTTGGAAACTTGGTTCCAAAACCAGGAACACCAGACGATCCAAACTTCCCATCAACACCAAAAGTGAAGTATCCAAATGATCCAACAGATCCAAGTAAACCAGGTCAACCAGTTGTTCCAGACGTACCAGGCTACAAACCATACTTGCCAGATCCAAAAGATCCAAGCAAACCAGGTAAACCAGTAGAACCAGGAAAACCAATCACTCCTGAAAACCCAGGTGACGACACACCAATCATCTACGTACCAATCGTAAATGATGTGAAGAAACCAACTAAACAAACAGTTAAGTTTGAAGGAGCAGGCGATAAGACTCCAGGAGACAACGTCCAAGACGACTTCACATTCACTGGTAAAGTAAACAAAGCTGATGGAAGTACAACATGGACTGAGAAGAGCCATACTTACGGTAAGGTATCTGTACCAGTAATTCCAGGTTACTACGCTGATAAGACAGAAGCTGGTGGTAAGACAGTTACTCCAGAAAATCCTGAAGCAACAGATACAGTAACCTACAAACCACTTGGAAACTTGGTTCCAAAACCAGGAACACCAGACGATCCAAACTTCCCATCAACACCAAAAGTGAAGTATCCAAATGATCCAACAGATCCAAGTAAACCAGGTCAACCAGTTGTTCCAGACGTACCAGGCTACAAACCATACTTGCCAGATCCAAAAGATCCAAGCAAACCAGGTAAACCAGTAGAACCAGGAAAACCAATCACTCCTGAAAACCCAGGTGACGACACACCAATCATCTACGTACCAATCGTAAATGATGTGAAGAAACCAACTAAACAAACAGTTAAGTTTGAAGGAGCAGGCGATAAGACTCCAGGAGACAACGTCCAAGACGACTTCACATTCACTGGTAAAGTAAACAAAGCTGATGGAAGTACAACATGGACTGAGAAGAGCCATACTTACGGTAAGGTATCTGTACCAGTAATTCCAGGTTACTACGCTGATAAGACAGAAGCTGGTGGTAAGACAGTTACTCCAGAAAATCCTGAAGCAACAGATACAGTAACCTACAAACCACTTGGAAACTTGGTTCCAAAACCAGGAACACCAGACGATCCAAACTTCCCATCAACACCAAAAAGTGAAGTATCCAAATGATCCAACAGATCCAAGTAAACCAGGTCAACCAGTTGTTCCAGACGTACCAGGCTACAAACCATACTTGCCAGATCCAAAAGATCCAAGCAAACCAGGTAAACCAGTAGAACCAGGAAAACCAATCACTCCTGAAAACCCAGGTGACGACACACCAATCATCTACGTACCAATCGTAAAATGATGTGAAGAAACCAACTAAACAAACAGTTAAGTTTGAAGGAGCAGGCGATAAGACTCCAGGAGACAACGTCCAAGACGACTTCACATTCACTGGTAAAGTAAACAAAGCTGATGGAAGTACAACATGGACTGAGAAGAGCCATACTTACGGTAAGGTATCTGTACCAGTAATTCCAGGTTACTACGCTGATAAGACAGAAGCTGGTGGTAAGACAGTTACTCCAGAAAAATCCTGAAGCAACAGATACAGTAACCTACAAACCACTTGGAAACTTGGTTCCAAAAACCAGGAACACCAGACGATCCAAACTTCCCATCAACACCAAAAAGTGAAGTATCCAAATGATCCAACAGATCCAAGTAAACCAGGTCAACCAGTTGTTCCAGACGTACCAGGCTACAAACCATACTTGCCAGATCCAAAAGATCCAAGCAAACCAGGTAAACCAGTAGAACCAGGAAAACCAATCACTCCTGAAAACCCAGGTGACGACACACCAATCATCTACGTACCAATCGTAAATGATGTGAAGAAACCAACTAAACAAACAGTTAAGTTTGAAGGAGCAGGCGATAAGACTCCAGGAGACAATGTCCAAGATGACTTTACATTTACTGGTAAAGAAAATAAAGCTTCTGGAACTACAACATGGACTGAGAAGAGCCATACTTACGGTAAGGTATCTGTACCAGTAATTCCAGGTTACTACGCTGATAAGACAGAAGCTGGTGGTAAGACAGTTACTCCAGAAAATCCTGAAGCAACAGATACAGTAACCTACAAACCACTTGGAAACTTGGTTCCAAAACCAGGAACACCAGACGATCCAAACTTCCCATCAACACCAAAAGTGAAGTATCCAAATGATCCAACAGATCCAAGTAAACCAGGTCAACCAGTTGTTCCAGACGTACCAGGCTACAAACCATACTTGCCAGATCCAAAAGATCCAAGCAAACCAGGTAAACCAGTAGAACCAGGAAAACCAATCACTCCTGAAAACCCAGGTGACGACACACCAATCATCTACGTACCAATCGTAAATGATGTGAAGAAACCAACTAAACAAACAGTTAAGTTTGAAGGAGCAGGCGATAAGACTCCAGGAGACAATGTCCAAGATGACTTTACATTTACTGGTAAAGAAAATAAAGCTTCTGGAACTACAACATGGACTGAGAAGAGCCATACTTACGGTAAGGTATCTGTACCAGTAATTCCAGGTTACTACGCTGATAAGACAGAAGCTGGTGGTAAGACAGTTACTCCAGAAAATCCTGAAGCAACAGATACAGTAACCTACAAACCACTTGGAAACTTGGTTCCAAAACCAGGAACACCAGACGATCCAAACTTCCCATCAACACCAAAAGTGAAGTATCCAAATGATCCAACAGATCCAGGTAAACCAGGTCAACCAGTTGTTCCAGACGTACCAGGCTACAAACCATACTTGCCAGATCCAAAAGATCCAAGCAAACCAGGTAAACCAGTAGAACCAGGAAAACCAATCACTCCTGAAAACCCAGGTGACGACACACCAATCATCTACGTACCAATCGTAAATGATGTGAAGAAACCAACTAAACAAACAGTTAAGTTTGAAGGAGCAGGCGATAAGACTCCAGGAGACAATGTCCAAGATGACTTTACATTTACTGGTAAAGAAAACAAAGCTTCTGGAACTACAACATGGACTGAGAAGAGCCATACTTACGGTAAGGTATCTGTACCAGTAATTCCAGGTTACTACGCTGATAAGACAGAAGCTGGTGGTAAGACAGTTACTCCAGAAAATCCTGAAGTAGTAGAGATTGTTACCTATAAACCACTTGGAAGCTTGGTTCCAAAATCTGATGATCCTAAATTCCCATCAACACCAGATGTGAAATATCCAAATGATCCAACAGATCCAACAAAACCAGGAAAACCAGTTGTTCCTAGATGTACCAGGCTACAAACCATACTTGCCAGATCCAAAAGATCCAAGCAAACCAGGTCAACCAGTAGAACCAGGTAAGGAACTTCCAAACCTTCCAACAAACCCAGGTGATGACACACCAATCATCTACGTTCCAATTGTACCAGTTACCCCAGTGACTCCAGTGACTCCAGTTACCCCAGTGACTCCAGTTACCCCAGTGACTCCAGTTACCCCAGTGACTCCAGTTACCCCAGTGACTCCAGTTACCCCAGTGACTCCAGTGACTCCAGTGACTCCAGAGAAACCAGTAGCTCCAGAGAAACCAACCTCTGCTAAAGAAAATACTCCTCAGTTGCCAAATACTGGTACTGAAGATCATACTAGCTTAGCAGCACTTGGACTTCTTGGAGTAATGAGTGGATTTGGACTTGTAGTTCGTAAGAAAAAAGAAGATTAAAATAAAAATTTAATCCTATTGAAATTACTTCGGACTAGATGATAGAGTCTATAGCATTAAGAGGACAAACATTTTAAGAATGTTTGTCTTCTTTTTAGTTATCAAATTTGGTATTCAATATTAGCTTACAATACTTTATAGAGATAATTTTGTATGTGTAATACTCAAAATGAATCAAACTTTAATTTTTTTATGTGGAACACTTTATGCAATTGAAAATATACTCTCAAAGAATATTCAAAATTAAAATAATAATACTTGGAAATACTAGCTAAAAACTAACTCTAGAATGTCAAAAATTTACTAAATTTTTCCTGAGTAGACTAAGATAGAAAATTATAAAAAAATGTGTTTTAGCCAGATTTATCTGCATTAGTCTAGCTTTTTATCAATGGAAAATGTTATAATAGACTGTATTTAAAAATTTTAAGGAGAAATGACAGAATGTCTGTATCATTTGAAAACAAAGAAACAAACCGTGGTGTCTTGACTTTCACTATCTCTCAAGACCAAATCAAACCAGAATTGGACCGTGTATTTAACTCAGTAAAGAAATCTCTTAACGTTCCTGGTTTCCGTAAGGGTCATCTTCCACGTCCTATCTTCGACCAAAAATTTGGTGAGGAGTCACTTTACCAAGACGTTATGAACGCTCTTTTGCCAAACGCTTATGAAGCAGCTGTAAAAGAAGCTGGTCTTGAAGTCGTTGCACAACCAAAAATTGACGTAACTTCTATGGAAAAAGGTCAAGACTGGGTTATCACTGCTGAAGTTGTTACAAAACCTGAAGTTAAATTGGGTGACTACAAAAACCTTGAAGTATCAGTTGATGTAGAAAAAAAGAAGTAACTGATGCTGATGTTGAAGAACGTATCGAACGTGAACGCAACAACTTGGCTGAATTGGTGATCAAAGAAGGTGCTGCTGAAAATGGCGACACTGTTGTTATCGACTTTGTTGGTTCTATTGACGGTGTTGAATTTGACGGTGGAAAAGGTGAAAACTTCTCACTTGGACTTGGTTCAGGTCAATTCATTCCTGGATTTGAAGACCAATTGGTAGGTCACTCAGCTGGTGAAACTGTAGACGTTATCGTAACATTCCCAGAAGACTACCAAGCAGAAGATCTTGCAGGTAAAGAAGCTAAATTCGTGACAACTATCCACGAAGTAAAAGCTAAAGAAGTTCCAGCTCTTGACGATGAACTTGCAAAAGACATCGATGAAGAAGTTGAAACACTTGCTGAATTGAAAGAAAAATACCGCAAGGAATTGGCTGCTGCTAAAGAAGAAGCTTACAAAGATGCCGTTGAAGGTGCAGCAATCGATAAAGCAGTTGAAAACGCTGAAATCGTAGAACTTCCAGAAGAAATGATCCACGAAGAAGTTCACCGTTCAGTAAATGAATTCCTTGGAAACTTGCAACGTCAAGGTATTAACCCTGACATGTACTTCCAAATCACTGGAACTACTCAAGAAGACCTTCACAAACAATACGAAGCAGAAGCTGAGTCACGTACTAAGACTAACCTTGTTATCGAAGCAGTTGCGAAAGCTGAAGGATTTGACGCTACTGACGAAGAAATCCAAAAAGAAATCGAGCAATTGGCTGCAGACTACAACATGGAAGTTGCACAAGTACAAAGCTTGCTTTCAGCTGAAATGTTGAAACACGATATTGCAGTGAAGAAAGCTGTTGAATTGATCACAAGCACTGCAACAGTAAAATAATCTTTACAAGATAAAAGCCCACCGGATTCGGTGGGTTTTCTTATGCTTTATTTTCCGAAAAATTCTTGCAGGTCTTCTTCAGTAATCCCAATCATGGCTGGGATACTAGACCAGTTGTCTTCGGTTAGAATGTAGGATTGTTCAGTATCTGTAATTGGTGTAGCTTCAGTAGCTGATTTACTAGTTCCATCAGTTGATTCTATTAAGTCAGCGAAACGTTCAATTAGATAGGTCTTACGAGCCGTTCCGATGTGCTGAGTTGCATAGTCAAAGGCCTGTAATTCACCTAGTAGGATCAGCTTGCTTTTGGCTCGAGTGATAGCAGTGTAGATGAGATTACGCTCTAACATGCGCTTGCTTGCACTGGTGATGGGTAAAATAACGACGGGAAACTCGCTACCCTGAGACTTGTGGATACTCATGGCATAGGCTAAGCGAATCTTGTACCATTCATTCCGAGGATAGGAGACCTCGTTGCCGTCAAAATCGATGACAATCTCATCCTGCTTGGACTCGGTGTATTTTCCTGGAATCAAGTCTGTGATATAGCCTAAGTCTCCGTTAAAGACATTGACCTCTGCATCGTTGACTAGGTGAATGACCTTATCTCCTGTTCGATAGTGACACTGAGGAGCTTCAAAGCTAAGCTGGTCTTTTTGTGGAGGATTGAGTAGGTCTTGCATGAGCTGGTTGATGGCATCAATACCAGCAGTTCCACGGTACATAGGGGCAAGAACTTGAATATCACGAGCAGGGATGCCACTTCTGATAGCAGCACCTAGGATTTTTTCAATGCTAGCAGGAATATGGTTACTAGCGATTTCAAAGTAGGAGCGATCTGCTTTTTTCTGGGTAAAATCTGTAGGCAATATTCCCTGACGAATCTGACTTGCAAGAGTGACGATGGTCGATTCTTCGCTCTGACGGTAGATTCTTTCCAAACGTGTTTGAGGGATGGTTGGTATCTGGAGTAAATCTGCTAGGACTTGACCAGGACTGACAGAAGGTAACTGATCGCTATCACCAACGATAAGGATTTTACTGTTAGAGGAGATATTGGAGAAGAGCTGGTTAGCTAGCCAAGTATCTACCATGGAAAACTCGTCAACAATGATAAAGTCAGCATCCAGATAATCTTCCAGATGGCTGGTATCATCGTCTCCAGTCATACTAGGTGGCGGTGAATAGTTGCACTTGGTAGTCCTGTCAATTCATTCATGCGACGAGCCGCACGACCAGTGGGAGCAGCTAGGAGAATAGGCAAATTGCCCTTTTTCTTGAGGTCCAGTCCTTCCAAAAGAGCATAGACAGCGATAATGCCATTGATAACAGTGGTCTTACCAGTACCAGGTCCACCTGTAAGGATAAAGACCTTGTTCTGGATAGCATCGCAGATGGCCTGTTTTTGAATGCTATCATACTCAATCCCCAGTTCTTCCTCAACAGTTGCGATATGTTCTTGAATGGTTTCTAGATCCTGTTTTTTACTCTGCCCTTTTTCGAGGATTCTGATGAGATGGCTGCGAATCCCTTCTTCTGCAAAAAAGAGGCTATTATCAAAGATTTTGGTATCAATCTGCTGGACCTTATCTTCTTCAATCAGATAAGCAAGTTCTTGGGCAACTTGACTTGGATCTAGTTCGACTGGACGGGAGGATTCTAGAAGATTGAGGGTTTGCTCCAACAAGTCTCTAGCTTCCATATAGGTATCTCCAGTTTCCATGCAACCTTGAAAGAGGCTATGGACGAGACCCGCACGGAAGCGTTCGGGAGCTTGGCTCTCAATCCCCAATTCTTGGGCCAATTGGTCAGCGATGGTAAATCCCAAGCCCTTGATATCCTCAACCAGTTGATAGGGATAATTCTCGACAATCTCTAGCGTTTCTTCCTTGTAAAAATCTTGGATCTGAAAGGCTAGTTTATTTGGGATGCCGTAATTAGCCAGTTTGGCTAAGACCATCTCTGTTCCGTAATTAAGACGAAGAGTTGAGACGAAGGCTTCACGATTTTTAGCAGAGAGTCCGGAGATAGACTGGAGTTTGTCTGGATTTTCTAAGATTTTGTCAATAGTGTTATCTCCGTAAATATCCACAATTTTCTGAGCTGTTTTGAGTCCAATTCCCTTAAAATGGCTACTGGAGAAATACTTGACCAAGCCCTTACTAGTCGGCTTGGCTCTCTCATAGCGAGTCATTTGTAGCTGTTCCCCATACTTGGAGTGTTGGACAATTTGTCCCCAAAAGGTGTATTCCTCTCCTTCAATGATATCAGCCATGGTACCTGTGACAATGATTTCATAATCATCAAAGTCTTCAGCATTGGTATCCTCAATATCTAGGAGTAAAATACGGAAAAAATTGCTGACATTTTTCAAAAAAATAATGCGTTCAATGGTGCCTGAAAAAAATAAACTTCCATAAAATTCCTTACAATAATTTCTGAGAAAATTTATCCCAGATTTAGTCAAAATAGAATGAGAAGAGGCTGAGATAGAAAATTCTCGGCCTCTTCCTAGTTTTTAAAATGTTCCGATACGCTTGAGTGGCCAGAAGCGGAATTTGGCTTCTCCGGTGATATCTTTTGCCTTAAAGGTACCAACATGTCGACTGTCGCTAGATACCAGACGGTCATCACCCAGTAGGAGGTATTCCCCTCTGGTACAGTGAAGGTAAAGCTAGTGTTGTAATTAACATCTAGGGTAAAGGCCTGAGCCTTTTGAGCTAAAGTTCTAAAGTATTCTCCCTTTTTACCATCCCAACCAGTTCCAGTATAGGTGCTCTGGAGTTTATCTTCCTTGAAACGCTTGAGGTATTCTGCTAAATAAGGGCTCATCAGTTTCTTGACCGTTAATATAGAGTTTATCGTTGTCATAACGAATGGTATCTCCTGGCATACCAATGACCCGTTTAACGATATCCTTGTTCCCATCGTCTTCATGAGCAACCACAATATCAAAACGATTGATTGGGAGATGTTTAACCACAAAGAGGATTTCTCCATCTGCCAGGGTAGGATCCATAGAATGTCCTTCTACGCGGACATTGCTCCAGAGAAAGAGACGGCTAAGACCTACTAGTGTAATAAGTAGGAAGATAACTCCCCACTCTTTTTAAAAAAACGATTTTAAAATATTTCATAATTTACCTTTCTAGCATTTTTTTGCTTTTTTCAGTATTTTTAAAGTGTAGTTTGGCGCAGAAGTTGAGTCCCTGCATACCATAAGCTCGAAGGATTTGGCTAGCTACCTTATCAGAAGCTGTTCCAGCCCCGCTTGGAAGTTGATAACCAAGTTCTCTACCCAGATTTTCGAGATTTTCTAGAAAGAGATCACGCGCAATGATAGAACTTACTGCGACAGCCAAGTACTTACCTTCAGCTTTTTCCTCTAGGCTGACTGGATTAGAAAAATGATTGGCTTCATTTTTTAAGTACTTCTCATAGTTTTGAGCACTCGTAAAAGCATCGATCACAATCTTTTCTGGCTGGACTCCCTTTTGTAGGAGGAGAAAAATCGCTTGATTGTGCAGAGCTACCTTTACGGAAACGGCATTGTAGCGCTCTCCGATGACTTCATTATACTTACTTGGAGAAAGAAGAAGCGCTTGGTGCTGGATTCTCTCCTTAAGCAGAGGGGCAAGCTGACGAATCTTTTGGTCTGTCAGAGTCTTAGAATCCCCTACACCTAGTTTTCGTAGGAAGTCATGTTGGTCAGGAGTCACAAAGGATGCTACTACAGCCAGACCACCGAAGTAGGAACCATTCCCCACCTCATCTGTTCCAATCAAGGGGAAATTTTGTCCGCTAGTTCCTTGACTGACTTGATAACCAAAAAAACTGGTATAGTTTTCAGCCATTTCTCCCTGAAGCAAGACTTTTCCAGAAGTGTAGATGGAGACACTAGCTTGGGGAAGCTTCAAAAAGTAGCGAATATAAGGATTTTTACTAGGAGTCAGTGCCTGTTCATATTTCTGAACAAAGGCTTGAATTTCCTTTTCACTCGGGGTTAATGTAATACTTGCCATAGTTCTTATTGTACCATAAAAGCTGTAGAATTGGTAAAAACTGACAAACTTAGTGAAATTTGGTATAATATCGTGAGGTGAATTTTATGGCAAATTTAAATCGATACAAGTTTACATTCGGCAAAAAAACATTGACCCTAACAACTGAGCATGACAACCTCTTTATGGAGGAAATTGCCAAGGTCGCAACAGAAAAATATGAAGCAATTAAAGAGCAGATGCCTGGAGCGGATGATGAGACAATCGCTATTTTATTAGCAGTCAATAGCTTGTCAACCCAACTCAGCCGTGAGATTGAATTTGATGATAAGGAGCAAGAATTAGACGCCCTTCGTCATCAAGTTGTAGCGACTAAACAAGAGCATAGCAAGATTGAGGACTCACTATGATTTCCATCTTTCTTTTATTGGTTCTGGCTTGGAGTTTTTATATCGGCTATCGCAGAGGCTTGGTCCTACAGATCTATTATCTCTAGCTACAATCGATTTCAGCTTATTTTGCAGGGAATTTTTATCAGTCATTGGGAGAAAAATTTCATTTGTTGATCCCATATGCAAGTCCACAGCAAGGGCAGGGAACCTTCTTTTTCCCGTCGAATCAACTTTTCCAGCTGGACAAAGTCTTTTATGCAGGGATTGGTTATCTCATAGCCTTTACGGTGTTTTACTGCTTCGGTCGATTTGCTGGGTCTCTTTCTTAATCTTCTACCGACTAAAAAGCTAGCGGGTCAATATTTCCGTATAGGCGCAGGAGTTTTATCAGTGGCTGTGACCTTATTTGTCCTCCAGATGATACTGACTATTCTTGCGACTGTTCCTTTACAAATTGTTCAAAATTCACTTGAAAACAGTTTTGTAGCTAAACATATTATCCAGAGTGTTCCCATCACTAGTCATGTGATTAAACAACTTTGGGTAACCAAAATAATCGGATAAAAGGGCGGGAACTATTCCTAGCCTTTTGTTTACAATTTCAATAGTTTAGGAGCCTTTTTGAAAAGAGTGAGAATTTAAAAAAATCGTTCGCTCATTACGAAGGAAAAGAAAATGAATAAAAAGATACTAGAAACATTAGAATTTAATAAGGTTAAGGCTTTATTTGAACCTCATCTTTTGACCGAGCAAGGACTAGTGCAGTTGAAAGAACTTGCTCCGACTGATAAAGGAGACAAGATTAAGCAAGCTTTTGCAGAGATGAAGGAAATGCAAGAACTCTTTGTCGAACATCCTCATTTCAGCATTTCGGGAACAAAAGACATTGCTGCAACCTGCAAACGTTTGGAGATGGGTGCTGACCTCAATATCGAGGAATTTCTCCTTCTCAAGCGTGTCATATTTGCCAGTCGTGAGTTGAAGAATTTCTATGACAATCTTGAAAATGTACGTTTGGATCACCTGGCAAGTTGGTTTGAGAAACTTCATGATTTCCCGCATCTGCAGGGTAATCTCCAAGCAATCAACGAAGCTGGATTTATTGAGAACTTTGCTAGTGAGGACTTGGCACGAATCCGTCGAAAAATCCATGATAGTGAAAGTCAAGTCAGAGATGTCTTGCAAGACCTTCTCAAGCAAAAGTCACAGATGTTGACGGAAGGTATCATCGCAAGTAGAAATGGTCGCCAAGTTCTTCCAGTCAAAAATACCTATCGTAACAAGATTGCTGGGGTCGTTCATGATATCTCTGCTAGTGGTAATACTGTCTATATCGAACCACGTGAAGTAGTCAAGCTAAGTGAAGAGATTGCAAGTCTTCGTGCAGATGAACGCTATGAGATGATGCGCATCCTCCAAGAACTCTCTGAAAGAGTAAGACCTCATGCAGCTGAAATCGCCAATGATGCTTGGATTATTGGACATTTGGACCTAATTCGTGCTAAGGTCCGCTTTATCCAAGAGACGGAGGCAGTAGTACCTCAAGTATCTGAGGAACAGGAGATTCAACTTCTTCACGTTCGTCATCCCTTGGTGAAGAATGCTGTTGCCAATGATGTGCATTTTGGTCAGGATCTAACAGCTATCGTCATCACTGGTCCCAATACTGGTGGTAAGACCATCATGCTGAAGACTTTAGGTTTGACGCAGTTGATGGCCCAGTCTGGTCTGCCAATTTTAGCTGATAAGGGTAGTCGTGTAGGGATTTTCGAGGAGATTTTCGCAGATATCGGAGACGAGCAGTCCATCGAACAAAGCCTCTCAACCTTCTCTAGTCACATGACCAATATCGTTGATATTCTGGGTAAGGTCAATCAAAACTCGCTCTTGCTACTGGATGAGCTTGGAGCAGGTACAGATCCCCAAGAAGGGGCTGCTCTTGCCATGTCTATCCTAGAAGACTTGCGTTTGCGTCAGGTCAAGACTATGGCCACCACTCACTATCCTGAACTTAAAGCCTATGGTATTGAAACTGCCTATGTTCAAAATGCAAGCATGGAGTTTGATACAGCTAGCTTGCGCCCAACTTATCGTTTCATGCAGGGAGTTCCTGGTCGAAGTAATGCCTTTGAAATTGCCAAACGTCTAGGCTTGTCAGATGTCATCGTAGGTGATGCCAGCAAGCAGATTAATCAAGACAATGATGTCAATCGCATCATTGAGCAATTGGAAGAACAAACACTTGAAAGCCGGAAACGTCTTGAGAATATTCGCCAAGTCGAGCAAGAAAACCTCAAGATGAACCGTGCCCTTAAAAAACTTTATAACGAGCTCAATCGTGAGAAAGAAACTGAACTCAATAAGGCGCGAGAACAGGCTGCTGAGATTGTTGACTTAGCACTAGCTGAGAGTGATGATATACTTAAAAATCTTCACAGTAAATCTCAACTAAAACCACATGAAATTATCGAAGCCAAGACTAAGCTCAAAAAATTAGCCCCTGAAAAAGTTGACCTTTCTAAAAACAAGGTTCTTCAGAAGGCCAAGAAAAAACGAGCTCCAAAAGTTGGAGATGATATTATCGTTTTAAGCTATGGTCAACGTGGTACCTTGACCAATCAACTCAAGGATGGACGTTGGGAAGCACAGGTTGGCTTGATTAAGATGACACTTGAGGAAAAAGAGTTTGACTTGGTTCAAGCCCAGAAAGAAGCGCCAGTCAAGAAGAAACAAGTTAACGTCGTTAAACGTGCAGCAGGAAAAGGTCCACAAGCTCGACTAGACCTTCGTGGCAAACGCTATGAGGAGGCTATGGAAGCCTTGGATGCCTTTATCGACCAAGCCCTGCTCAACAATATGGCCCAAGTTGACATCATCCATGGTATCGGTACAGGAGTCATCCGTGAAGGGGTAACTAAGTACCTGCAAAGAAACAAGCAAGTCAAGAGCTTTGGTTATGCACCGCAAAATGCAGGTGGATCTGGCGCAACCATTGTAACCTTTAAGGGATAAAGCGAAACGAATGAAAATTTGATCCTAGATAAACTACCTCTACCTGCAAGATAATCTGTTACAGTCTTTTCTTTTAACTCTGAACTATATTTCTTCCAGCTATGACGCTCCTTGAGCCCTTCTACACCCTCTGTTTGATACTTACGAATCCAATTTCTGATTGTGTCACTATTTACTCCAAATGCTTTGGTCAAAATAGATATTGACTTCCCTTGTTCAAGGTAAAGATGAACAACTTCTAACTTCTCCTCCACTGATTTCGGACCTCTTTTTGCCATACGAAAAGTCCCCCTGTAGTTTCTAGTGAAATTTTGTTTTTTCACTATCCACTATAAGGGGAGTGTATAAAACTTTAGTAGTAAGCAAAAGAAGGGCAAAAATATTATAGTCAATTGAAATAAGAACAAGACTATATCGTGCCACTTTCAAGTGGTGTAGTTATCGGTGCTGGAGTGCTGGCTTGTGTGGGAATTGGTTTTCTCTTTCCTGAAGTCAACAAGTTAGAAGAATAATACAAAAAATCTCGAGATTTTCTCGAGACTTTTTCTTTATTGACCTGCGTAATATTTTTGAATTCCCTTAACGATACCTGCAACTAATCTGTTTTGGTAGGCATCACTGCGGACTTGTTGATTCTCGTTGAAATTGTCAATATAGCCCAATTCCAATAGAACGGCTGGTTTATTAGTTTCTCTGAGGACAGCAAAACTACTTCGTAGACGACCGGCATCCTTAGCACCAGTTTCAGCTAGTAGTGAAGAGTGAATATCTGCAGCTAGGCGATTACTTTCACTGATACGGTCGGGATGGTTATGCCAGTATGGATTAATCTTAGAAGGATAACTAGAGTCTGCTTCATAAGAATAAGTCTGAATTCCAGCTCTATTTGAAGCTGGATTACCACTAGCATTGAAGTGAATACTAATAAAGATATCTGAGTCAGTCTTATTAACCATTCTTGAACGTTCAGTGACAAAGTCTACAAAGACATCACTGTCTCTTGAAGAAAGAACAGTATAGCCGAGTCCTTCAAGCTCCTTGCGTAGCTTTTGGTAAACTTGCATATTCAGTTCTTTTTCAGTGATGTTATAATAAGATGCTCCAGGATCTTTACCCCCATGGCCCGGATCTAGGAAGATGATATTGTTATATTTCCCCTTTTCAAAACCATGACTTGTAGAAGCTTCACCAATCCATTTTCCATCACTTTGAAATTGTTGGTTTTTTCCATCGATTTTATGGGTCCCTGTAACATAGACTCCATTTTCATCTACATAGTAGCGAGCTTTATAGTAGCTGTCGTCAATCCATTCGCTCTTAGCCATGTAGCCACCTGCCTTGAGGTAGTAAGAACCAATCCATTCACGCGCTGCGTAAGCACCACCAGATTTTAAGTAGAACCAGCTATCATAGTTTTTATCGAAAATCCATTCTTTTTCAGCCATGGCCCCGCTAGCTTTTAGGTAGTAGCTACCTTGCCATTGGTTACTTGCCATAGTAGCATCTTTGTTAAAGTAGTACCAGGTATCACTGATTTTATCCCACTTGTTTTTGATTAATTTACCAGAAGCAAGGGCATAGTACCATTGTCCATCTTGCTTGACCCAAGAACTCTCAGCCATGGCACCACTATTGGTAAACAGATAGTCGTCAAAAATTGTGTTGCTGAGCATGACACCATCTTGATCAAAATAGTACCAGACACCACCGATTTTTTCCCATTTTTGTTGAGAAATTTTTCCATAAGCGTTAGCGTAATACCATTTATCTTGGAGTTTACTCCAACCAGAATCGACCATAGCCCCGCTACTAGTTAGGATATATCCATCAAAAATAGTATCACTCAGCATGATGCCATCTTTGTTGAAGTAGTACCATTTTCCGTGGATTTTTTTCCAGTTTAGAACAGGGGCATTGTTTTCATAGAAGCGCCAGATATTTTCCTCTAATACCCAACCATCTTTTTGGACTTCAGGAGCCTTATCTTCTTCTTTCTTAGCTGGATTTGTCGTTTGATTGGTATTTGCTTCAGTTGAAGCTTCAGTTTCCTTAGCTGGGAGACTGTTTTTCTCCACTTTGTCAGTAGCGGTTTCACTGTGTGTTGTTTCTACTGGGGTTGACTGTGCTTGGTTTTCCTCAGCATAGCTAAGGTTGCTTGTTAGACCAAATACTGAAAGCGTAATGGCACTTGCCAAGAGCGTTTTTTTCACTTGATTTATCTCCTATTTTTACTTTTTTATAATTTTATCAGAAAAGTGCCTCATATGGAACATTTAGTGACCAAGATCGAGGTGCTGGTGAGCTATATTGTAATAGTTGACTATTTCATCATGAAAATTTGAACAATCATGATGATATAGATGAGCAGTGTTAGTAAAAATCCAGCTGCCAAAAAGAATTTAATAAATTTGGGATAATAAAAGCTACGTCTTTTGTTTAAGAAGAAAAAGACTAACACAATTGCTAGTATTGATAAGGCTATTCCCAATACGGGAAGTTGATTGTGTGTAAACATCTTAGCCGTAATCAAATAATATTCAAAATATCAGAAAAGGAAAAAGCTAAATCAGCAGCATTGATGCCCCTTTTTCTTTTAACTTAAAGAGTCTGCTTAAAATAATCGCCAGAGCTAAGGTTAGTACCAAAAAGCAAGATGGAAGCAAGTTTCATTAAAATCATACCATTATTGTATCATAAAAATTTTGAGAATAGAAAAGTAAATTCCCTGATTTATCACTGTTTTTAGCAAAAATCATTGGTAAGAAACAGATTTTATAATTCCTGCTTGATCAGAATGAATCATGTGTTTTGCTACGATGATAGTTTGAACTCTCAATATAAATCTTTTTATGGTGACCATAGAAAAATATATTAGTCAGAAAGAAAGAATAGTAGTAGAATGAGTAGCAAATAAAACAAAAGGAGTTTCTTATGAAAATAGTTACGTTATGGTCAAAACTCTCACTAGGAATCCAATTATTGGTGGCTTTGGTCTTGGGTGTTATTGCTGCAGTCATCTGGCCACAATTTGCAGGCTTTTATCAATTTTTAGGACAAGCCTTTATTAAATTGATCAATATGGTCATCATTCCTTTAATCTTTCCCTACTATCGTTGTTGCAGTAGCTGGCGTTATCGGGAAAAATCTTTTGGAAAAATATTGACCAAGAGTTTGGTTTACTTTTTTTCGCAGTAACAACTGCTATTACCCTTTTGTTTGTATTTGCTAGTTACTATTTAGGATTTGGTCAAGGAGTGAACATTGGTCAAACTGGTGGAAACCTTGATGGAATTGCCAATAATGTCAAATTTAGCGAATTTTTGCTTGGTTTCATTCCATCAAATATCGTTAAATCTCTTTCAGCTGGCGCTCTATTGCCAATTATCGTGTTTGCTATCTTTCTTGGTTACGGAATTGGTAACCTTAAATCTGATAAATCTCAGAAAATCATCGAAGGTTTCCAAATCTGGATTGAGGCCATCTACAAGATTGTTACAGTGATTGTCAAACTTTCACCGATTGGAATTTTTGGATTTATAGCAAAAGATGTTGCAACGACTGGCCTTGATAAATTGATTGGACTTGGTCAATTTGTAATCGGAACTTACTTGGCTTATGCTGTATTGGTTCTCCTCATTTTCCCTTTGATTGCTCTATTCTTTAAAGTACCTTATTTGACAGCCTTTCGTGAAAATTGGAGTCTCTTGACCCTGGCCTTTGTTACGGGTAGTTCGAGTGTTGTCTTGCCATCACTTCTTAAAGATTTGAAAAAACAGGGTCATGACGAGCATACGATTGATTTAGTTGTTCCTTTAGGATATACTTTTAACTTAGAGGGAGCAGCGGTTTACTTCTCAGTAGCGACGATTTTTATCGCCCATGCCTACGGCATTCAATTTTCTTTATCAAGTCTCTTGTTTACTGTTTTGCTTTTGACATTGATTGGAAAAACTGCAGCAACTGTACCATCAGGTGCTATCGTGGTTCTACTAGCTGCAGCACCTCAATTGGGCTTGCCAGTTGAAGGAGTAGCCTTGATTTTTGCAGTTGATTTCTTTGTCAATGCTGGCCGTACCATGATCAATGTTTTGGGTCAAATCTTAACAGTCAGCGTTATTGAAAAAACAGAAGGATATATTTTAGAAGAAGAAAAGGAAAGCCAATTATCAGTCAGCTTTTCTTAAGGAGATATGAGTAATGAGTGAAGCAAAAATTTATGTAATTCATGAGAATCTTGAATGGACCCAGCATTTGGTCAAATGGTTGGAAGAACTAGGAGTCCCTTATGAACTGTGGGATTTATCTAGTGGTATATTGGACCTTCAAAGCCCACCACCACAAGGTATCTTTTACAATCGCATGTCTGCGTCTTCTCACACCAGAGGACATCGCTATGCACCAGAATTTACAGAGCAGGTGATTACTTGGTTAGAAGCACATGGACGCAAGGTTGTGAATGGAACAGGTGCTATCAACCTTGAAATCAGTAAAATCAAACAATATTTGAAGTTAAATGAGTCGGGCATTGAGACTCCTGCGACAGTTGCAGTTTTAGGCCAAGAAAATATCATTGAAGCAGCAAGAAAATTGAACATTTATCCTTTGATTACCAAGCATAATCGAGCAGGTAAGGGCTTAGGGGTTCAACTCTTCCAAAATGAAGAGGAACTGGCAGCTTATGTCAAAAGTCCCCTTTTTGAACCATCAGTGGACGGGATTACCTTGTTACAAGCCTACATCAAACCAAGTGATGGACGTATTCGTCGTTCAGAGTTTATCAACCAGAAGTTCCTTTATACTGTTTCAATCGATTCTTCAGATGGTTTCCAACTGTGCCCAGCAGATGGTTGCCAAATCGGCAAGAGGCCAGAGCAGTTGGAAACGTCTGAGAAATTTCAGATTACTGAACCTTTACCAGATGACCGAAGAGAAGCTTATGAAAACTTCCTTAAAAATGCTCAGATTGATGTTGCGGCGATTGAATGGGTTCAATCAGAGAGTGGTGATATTTATGTTTATGATGTAAATACCAACACAAACTACAATCCTACCGCAGAAAAGAATGCCAATATTTTTGCCCACCAACATTTGGCTCACTATCTAAAAACAGAATTGCAAGCCCTAACGAATGGACAATAAAGTAACTAATTCAAAAATCCCCCAGTATTAAATGACTGGGGGATTGATTTGTTTATACTCTTCGAAAATCTCTTCAAACCACGTCAGCTTCCATCTGCAACCTCAAAACGGTGTTTTAAGCAACCTGCGGCTCGCTTTCAAGTTTGCTCTTTGATTTTCATTGAGTATTAATCGATAAAAGATTATTGCTTTGCTTTAAAGTCTGGATCCTTAAGGCTTTGAACACTGGCATTGATCACTGCACCGATAATCAATATCTTGGCAATGATAATAAACCAGAACATCATGACAACAACGATGATGGAACTGAAAAATCGAACGTCAACTAGATAGTTAACATAATTATTGAAATAAGCTGAAAAGATGTTTAATAAAGCAATCGTTGTAACTAGTACAAAAGAGACTTTCCAGGTATGACGTAACGAATCTTACTTACTTTAACATTTGGTAGGAAATAATAGAGCATGATTACGATTGCAAAAAGAAAGGCATAAATCAGCGGTCCTGTAAAATCTTGTAGATAAGAAAACAGAGCACTATCGGATTTCCAGTAGTTTTTAAGCAAATCCAATAGCATATGACCAAACATACTTAGGAATAGGGCAAGCGCAAAAAGAATTTGAAGTCCCAAACTAACTAAGAGGCTCATCAGCTGATGTGAGATAATTCCTCTATTTTTTGCGATTCCATAGGCTTTATTAAAAGCCTTTTGAAGAAAATTCATGGATTTGGAGAAAGTCCAAAGAGCTGATAAGATAGCAAAGCTCAGTAAACCTGTCGATGGTTGAGTCAGAACTTCTCTGACAATCTTTGCAACAACATCATAGATTGTATCCGGTAAAAACTCCTTGATTGTTAATAGAAAGTTTGAGATAGGAATCTGAAAGTAGGGTAAGATATTGACTACAATCATGAGTAAGGGGAAGATTGAAATCAACCAATAGTAGGCAACAGCGACGCTGGTTAACTCACTATCAGAGGCTTGACAGTAGTGTAAAAAAGTTTTTAATAAGGGTCTATCGTTCAGCTGTTTCCACAACTTTTTCATTGCATAATCCTCCACAATAATAACCTAAATCTTAATTTCTGCGAACTAATTCCATCATATCATAAGGCAGTGTGTTGGCTGATTCTTTTAGGGAATAAGTTTCTAGGTTGTTCACATTTTGTCGCAGTTTTTTAGCATACTGGGCTGAAATAAGTTTTTGTTTCTCGTATTCAAAGATAGACTTACGTTCTAAATAGTAGCCTCTTAACATTTCGTCGATATTATTGGGTTTGATACGATTGATAACCCGTTCCACAAAGGCACCACTGGTAATATGACTGGTTTCACGGAGACGTGATTCCTGCATGAAGCTGATCAGAGAACTCTTATAAATCCCTTTGAGGTTTTCTAAACTTTCGATGATGATTTCAGTGTTGGCTAGATAGAGCTCTGCAATCTGATCATAATCGATGGCAAGAAGTCTTTGGTTTTCCTTGTCTCTCCAAGAACGAAAGGTTTTTCCAAATGTGAGCAACTCATGAAGTAGAAAACGCACAATCCGTATAGAAACAAGGAAGTAGTAGGTTAGGCGAGAAGCAAAGTTTCGCTTAATATTTTTCTCCATGCTTTTCAAGTAGCGTTGATAAACACGATAACCTCTTTCACCGATTTTGCCTTCTTCATAGGCTTGTTCCAAACCATCGTTCTCGATACTGAGAATCAAGAGTTTAAGAGCTTCCCAGTCTTCTTGGATTTCTTTATTTTCTTGGCTGAGGATGAGATTTTCAATCCGTCCATGATAGTTATCAATCGCAGCATAGAGTGGAACCTTGTTTTTAGTATGGTCCAAATCTCTCTCTAACTCCATGGCAACATCATTTAGGATAGCGATGTGCATGAGATGATCCTTAGATGGCTCTTGCTCTTCAGAAAGATGTGGCAAGACCAGTAATCCAGTAAGAAAACTGACCAGGGTTACACCAGCTACGAGAAAGAGAAGGAGCGGATATTCCTGCTCTAAGTTAGACGGTATCAAGAGGATAGTAGCAATAGAAACTGTTCCCTTAACTCCAGAAAATGTTAGAAGGAGCATATCTTTGACATACTTGTGGAGACTTTTTTGAAGTTTCTTTATTCGAAACGCGTAAAAGCCGTAAATCATCACAAAGCGGATGGCAAAGAGTAGGAAGGTTAAAAGAAAGACTGTGACGAGAAGAAGCACATTGTTATAAAAAGCACTCTTAAGAATCGGCTCCGCAATCATTTCCAGTTCCATTCCTAACAGGACGAAGACAGAACCATTGAGCATAAAGGTAACAGTGTGCCAAACGGTCTCAGTCACTGTATCCACTTGAGCTTCGAGAAGATTTATCTTTTTAAAACGACTGGCTTTTAAAATACCAGCGACAACGACTGCGATAATTCCAGAAACGTGAATCTCTTCAGCGATGAAGAATGTTAAAAGTGGTAAACTAAGATCCAGCAAGAGTTCACTGGCTATATCAGTAGCTCGAACACTGAGTAGAAAAGTATGGAGGAAACGATTGATTAAGGCTGTTATAAAGCCGACTGCAAACCCTCCAACGATGGAAATAGCTAGGGAAATTCCTGCTTGAGCGATTGAAAAGGTTCCAGTTGTCCATGCGATGAGAGCAACACGAAAGGCAATTAGCCCAGAAGCATCATTAAGGAGTCCTTCTCCTTTTAAGATATTTGAAATTCGTTTTGGAAATGTAAACCGTTCAGAAAGGGAAGCAAAGGCAACCAGGTCAGTAGGACCAAGTGCAGCCCCTACGGCTAGGCAGGCAGCTAATGGTAAGCTCGCCCAAAGAACATGGGCAAGTCCCCCCATGCTTAGAGTAGATATAAAGATGACAGGGAAAATTAGATAGAGAACGATTCTCCAGTGCTTTAGGATAGAGGTTACATCCGCTTCTTGAGCTTCACGAAAGAGTAGTGGACCAATGACTAAAGCTAGAAACAACTCAGTATCTAAGTGATATTGGTTGTTGGGTAAGCAAAGACCAAGTCCGATTCCCAGAAGAATCTGAATCAGGGGCATGGGTAAAAAGGGAAGAAGTTTATTGGTCGTACTAGAAACAATGAGAACAAGCAAAAATATCAAGAGATAAAAAAGTAAATCCATCTTCTACCTCCTTATTTTTGTTTTCGACAAGCTTCAAAAAGTTCCTTTTGTTCTTGGATTTTTTGATCAATTTTCGAGCAGTCCTTGTGCTCGATTTTCTTCTGACAACGCTCCATTTCAAGTGTTATCATTTTTTTCTTGATTTTCAGCATCTTCTTGCTCATATGAGCTTCATCTAAGATCCCAACTGCTCGTTCATGTTGGGTTGATTCAACGAATTTGTGGCGAAGACCTTCTATTTTATCTCGTAGGTATTGTTTATCCATGGCGATACCTTTCTAATTTTTCAATCATGACTAAAAACGGTGGATTGTTGATCTGGTTGAGGGTGCGATAGATCGTAGCAGTATATTCTTGTTGTGGTAAGTGACTGACAAAATCCATGACTGCATCCCGTTCTATATCTCCGCCTTCATGCCCGTAATAAATCATGATGGCTATTCGTCCACCTTTAACTAGCATTTGGCAAAGTTTATCCAGTGCTTCAATAGTTGTTTGAGGTTGGGTGATAATGCTTTTATCAGCTGAAGGAAGATAACCAAGATTAAAGATGGCTGCCTTAACTTCCCTTACAAACTGATCCACGGTTTCATGACCTTGTAGGATTAATTCTGCATTGGTCAAACCAGCTTCTTGTAGACGTTGACTAGTCTTTTCTAGAGCTTGTTCCTGTATATCGAAAGCATAGACTTGTTTAGCTAACTTAGCTAGAAAAAGGGTATCATGGCCATTTCCCATGGTCACATCGACGACAATATCCTCTTGGGTGATGACTTGGGCAAGAAAATCATGCGCCATTTCGAGTGGTCTTTTCATTCATAAACTCCTGTTTTACAGCCTTGCATCCTTGGACGCTACCGCGTCGTCTCATTTCAGCCTCAATGCTATTTAGAACTTCCCATTTATTGAGACTCCACATAGGACCAATCAACATCTCCCTAGGCGCATCACCTGTAATCCGATGGATAACGATATGTTTGGGAATAATTTCTAGTTGGTCACAGATGACCTTGACATATTCATCCTGACTCATGAGCTGCAAACGACCTTCATGATAGTCGCGTTGCATCCGAGTATTGGTCATGAGGTGAAGTAGGTGAAGTTTAATCCCTTGGATATCATTGTCCCTTACACAACGCCGAACGTTTTCCACCATCATTTCATGAGTTTCGCCTGGCAAACCATTGATCAAATGGGCAACAATCTCGATCTTCGGATACTTCCGAAGTCGTTTGACTGTATCTACGTAGAGTTCATAGGAGTGGGCGCGGTTAATCAATTCGGAAGTTTCTTCATAAGTAGTTTGTAAGCCTAACTCTACGGTAACATGCATTCGCTCTGATAATTCTGCCAAGTATTCAATTGTCTCATCAGGAAGGCAATCTGGTCGAGTCCCGATATTGATACCGACAACCCCAGGTTCATTGATGGCTTGCTCATAACGCTCGCGAATCACTTCCAGCTTTTCATGTGTATTGGTAAAATTTTGGAAATAAACCAAATATTTTTTAACTTCAGGCCACTTACGGTGCATGAAGTCAATTTCATAGAATTGCTCACGGATAGGAGCATCAGGTGCAACGATTGCATCTCCAGAACCAGAAACCGTACAAAAAGTACAGCCCCCATGTGCTACAGTTCCATCGCGATTGGGACAATCAAAGCCAGCATCAATAGGGACTTTAAAAGTCTTTTCTCCAAATAAATTTCGATAGTAATCATTTAAGGTATTATAGGATTTCAGTAGCTAATATTATATCAGAAAAGACCCGCAAAACTCAAAAAGGTCAGTAAGAGAGAGCATGCCTAGAAAAGTGAAACGAGAGAAAAAGTCAAATTTTTTTTATAAAAGCCTTTACAAAAAAATAAAAAGTGGTAAAAATTAAAACATAAACATGCGCAAACGTTTTCGTAAAAACGTTTGCCAAATAAATATAAAGGAGATTTGAATGATGAAAGATACATTCAAAAATGTCTTGTCTTTCGAATTTTGGCAGAAATTCGGTAAGGCTCTAATGGTGGTTATCGCTGTTATGCCAGCGGCTGGATTGATGATTTCAATCGGTAAGTCACTTGCAATGATTGACCCAAACCTTGCTCCCCTAGTTATTACTGGTGGCGTACTAGAGCAAATTGGTTGGGGGTTATCGGTAACCTTCATATTTTGTTTGCCCTTGCTATTGGAGGAAGCTGGGCTAAAAGAACGTGCTGGTGGTGCTTTGCGGCAGGTCTTGCATTTATCCTTATTAACCGTATCACTGGTACAATCTTCGGTGTATCAGGGGATATGTTGAAGGATCCTAACGCTATGGTTTCAACAATTTTTGGTGGATCTATCAAGGTTTCTGATTACTTCATTAGCGTACTTGAGGCACCAGCGCTTAACATGGGGGTATTTGTAGGGATTATCTCAGGTTTTGTTGGAGCGACTGCTTTTTAACAAATACTATAACTTCCGTAAACTTCCTGATGCACTTTCATTCTTTAACGGGAAACGTTTTGTACCATTTGTAGTTATTCTTCGCTCAGCAATCGCTGCAATTCTTCTTTCAGCTTTCTGGCCATTGATTCAGACAGGTATCAACAACTTCGGTATCTGGATTGCCAACTCACAAGAAACTGCTCCAATCCTTGCACCATTCTTGTATGGTACTTTGGAACGCTTGCTCTTGCCATTTGGTCTTCACCATATGTTGACTATCCCAATGAACTACACAGCTCTTGGTGGTACTTATGACATTTTAACTGGTGCAGCTAAAGGTACTCAAGTATTTGGTCAAGACCCACTTTGGCTTGCATGGGTAACAGACCTTGTTAACCTTAAAGGTACTGATGCTAGCCAATACCAAACATTGCTCGATACAGTTCATCCAGCTCGTTTCAAAGTTGGACAAATGATTGGTTCATTCGGTATTTTGATGGGTGTGGCTGTTGCTATTTACCGTAATGTTGAAGCAGACAAGAAACACCAATACAAAGGAATGATGATTGCGACAGCTCTTGCAACTTTCTTGACTGGTGTTACTGAGCCAATTGAATATATGTTCATGTTCGTTGCAACACCTATGTATCTTGTTTATTCAGTAGTTCAAGGTGCTGCCTTTGCTATGGCTGACGTGGTTAACCTACGTATGCACTCATTCGGTTCTATCGAATTCTTGACTCGTACACCAATGGCGATCAATGCGGGTCTTGGTATGGATATCATTAACTTTATCTGGGTAACAGCACTATTTGCAGTTATCATGTACTTTATCGCCAACTTCATGATTCAAAAATTCAACTATGCTACTCCAGGACGTAACGGAAACTACGAAACTGCTGAAGGTTCATCAGAATCTGCTGCTTCTGGTGAGTCAAAAGTTGCAGAAGCTTCTCAAGCTGTTAACATCATCAACCTTCTTGGTGGACGTGCTAACATCGTTGACGTTGACGCATGTATGACTCGTCTTCGTGTAACTGTTAAAGATGCAGATAAAGTAGGAAATGCAGAGCAATGGAAAGCAGAAGGAGCTATGGGTCTTGTCATGAAAGGACAAGGGGTTCAAGCTATCTACGGACCTAAAGCTGATGTTTTGAAATCAGATATTCAAGACCTTCTTGACTCAGGTGAAGTGATTCCTGAAACTCTTCCAAGTCAAATGGCATCATCTTCTAAAAATGCTGTTGTATATAAAGGTGTAACTGAAGAAGTTTATTCAGTTGCTGACGGTCAAGTGGTTGCCTTGGAACAAGTAAAAGACCCAGTATTTGCTCAAAAAATGATGGGTGATGGATTTGCGGTGGAACCAGCAAACGGAAACATTGTATCTCAGTATCAGGTACTGTATCAAGCATCTTCCCAACTAAACACGCTCTTGGTCTTGTGACTGAAGCAGGTCTTGAAGTGCTTGTTCACATTGGTTTGGACACAGTAAGTCTTGAAGGAAAAACCATTTACAGTTCATGTTGCTGAAGGACAAAAAAAGTTGCGGCAGGTGATCTTCTTGTCAGGCTGACTTGGATGCTATCCGTGCAGCAGGACGTGAAACCACAACTGTGGTTGTCTTCACAAATGGTGATGCAATCAAATCAGTTAAATTAGAAAAACAGGTTCTCTTGCTGCTAAAACAGCAGTTGCAAAAAGTAGAATTGTAATATTTAAGAGGTTGGAAGCTGTTTCCAACCTCTTGTTTATAGGAGAAAAAGAATGAAGTTTTTTAACACTCAATACCCATAGTTGGATGGAAAAAGATCCTGAACAAAAGTTTCAATTTTTACTCAAGATATACTTGAAAACAGTTATGATTTTGATTTGTTTTCAGGAAATCAACCAAGAAATCACTTCAGCTCAAGTAGAAACATAGTACCACTTTATCAGCCATTACCATCTGCTGAGCCGATTCATCAAGACCACTATGTGCGACTTTTGGTAGAAGTTGGCTGAGCAAGGTCAAAAACTATTATTGGACTTGCGTATACAACCATATCGGTTATGATCGCTATCATGAGGGTGTGGCAATTCTTTCTAGAAACACCGATTGAGGGCGCGTGAAATTTTTGGTTTCAGATGTCGATGATCCGACAGACTATCACACTCGTCGAGTTGCTTTAGCAGAAACAGTAGTTGAAGGCAAAGAACTTGCAGTTGCGAGTGTCCATCTCTCTTGGTGGGATAAAGGCTTCCAAGAGGAATGGGCGCGCTTTGAAGCGGTTCTGAAAGAGTTGAACAAGCCACTCTTGCTAGCAGGTGATTTTTAATAATCCTGCAGTACGAAGAGGCTACCAAAAGCTATTTTAGCTAGTCCACTAAACTTACAAGATGCATTTGAAGTTGCAAAAGAAAGAAGTGGTAGCTATACTGTTCCGCCTGAAATTGATGGCTGGAAGGGGAATACAGAACCTCTTCGAATCGATTATATCTTTACGACAAAGGATATGCAGGTAGAAAAACCTTCACGTGGTCTTTGATGGTAAAAACAGCCACACAGGTGAGCGACCATTATGGTCTCCAAAGCAGAATTAGCTTGGAAAGACTAAATAAAGGTATTTTAGTAAAAACAAACCAGTCCCCCTTCTACTAGCAGAAGGGGTTGATTTATTTAGGAGTTAATATAGTTAAAGTTTTTATTGAATAACTTGTAAAAAGATAAAATCCTTTAAAATAAAAAGTGTTGGAGGAATTTATGATTGTAAATCAAATAAAGCGTATGATCCCCGACGCTAAAGGTAAATAATAGAAATTTAAATGAATCATTTTTATATCGAGACTTTGGGGATGAAACCCTTGCTTGAAGAGTCAGCCTTCTTATCCCTAGGAGACCAATCAGGTATTGAAAAGTTAGTTTTAGAAGAATCACCAAGTATGAGAAACCGTAAGGTTGAAGGAGTAAAAATTATCTAGACTACTTGTAAAGGTAGAGAAGCCATCTGAAATTGAAGCCTTACTAGCTAGAATGGAAAAACATCCTCATGCCTCTACAAAGGAAACAAGGGATATGCTTTTTGAGGTTCTTTTCTCCCGGAAGGAGATTGTGTCCTTATCCATGCGGAAGATGATATCAAAGATTTGAATAAAGTTGAGGAAGAAGTCACTTTTTCAAAAGATGAGAACTGAGATATTTGACAGCCTTTGAAATCTCGGTGAAATCAACTTGCCAGATGAGACATCAAGTCTGCTTGAAAAAGAAGAAATCGAAAACCGACTGAAAAGCTTTCAAAAAGCCCAAGGAAGTGATTTGCTGGTTGAAAATAATGTAACTGGGACTTGTCCATGTTGAAATTTCAAGTAGAGAATCTGGATCTTGCTGTGTGCGTCAGAGATTTGAAGAAGTCAGTTACTTTGATTCCAAAATCAGAGAGTTTTTCCTCACTAAGGATACCAACAATATCGAATTGTGGTTTGAAACAGTATGAAACAAAAAAATCATTCAAAAATAGAGCAACAAAATTGAGGGCGGGGATTTATCCTGGTGCCTCTTTTGCATATTATCAGGATGGCGTTTGGTCTGACTGGTATCTAGGAGAAGCAAATCCAGAAATTGGTGAGCAGACTCGTGAGGACTTGGTCTATGATTTGAGCAGTGTCAGCAAGGTTGTTGGGTAGAGAACGGTCTTAACCTTCTTGTGGAAGGAAGGTAAGATTGAGCTTGATAACTCCATAAGAGACTATCTTCCAGAAGTGGATTACCCAGACATCACCATTCGACAATTACTAACGCATGCGACAGATTTGGATCCTTTTATCCCAAATAGGGATCAGCTTTCAGAAGACCAGTTGAGGAATGCCATGTATCATTTGAATCGCCGAGAGAAGAGACTTTCTCTACTCGGATGTGCACTTTCTCTTGCTAGGTTTTCTCTTGGAAAACTATCTTGAAAAAGGACTTGGATCAGATTTTACAAGAGCAAGTTTTTGGATCCTTGAGGGAATGAAGGAAACTCAGTTTGGTCCAGTTAACTGTGCTGTTCCAACGGTCCGTGGACAGAAAGCAGGAGTGGTCCATGATCCCAAGGCTCGTTTGCTTGGGAAACATGCTGGAAGTGCAGGCTTGTTTTCAACAGTTCATGATTTAAAAATCTTCCTTGAGCATTATTTACAGGATGATTTTGCTGCAGATTTGAGCCAGAATTTTTTTCGGATCTGAGTGATAAAGAACGCTCATTAGCATGGAATCTTGAAGGTGACTGGCTTGACCATACAGGCTATACTGGGACCTTTATCATGTGGAATCGTAGAAGCAAGAGGCGGCAATTTTTCTATCTAACCGAACCTATGAAAAAGATGAGCGTGCTCAATGAGTTTTGGATCGTAATCAGGTCATGGACTTGATTCGAGAGGTAGACTAGGGAAGTATGTCAAAAGCTTTTAAAAGGAACTCTTTTACAGTGATTGCAGGTATTGCCTGGGGTTTGTCTGGCACCAGTGCTCAGTACTTGATGGCTCATGGGATTTCTGCTCTTGTTCTGACCAATATCCGTTTGATAATTGCTGGATTACTCTTGGTTCTTCTGGCCTATACTAAATCGAGGGATAAATTTGTGGCCTTTCTGAAGGATAAATCAAGTCTGATTTCTCTTTTGCTATTTTCTTTATTTGGTCTTTTTCTGAATCAATTAGCTTATCTATCGGCTATTCAGGAGACAAATGCTGGGACAGCGACAGTCCTCCAGTATATCTGTCCAGTTGGAATTCTTGCTTACACTTGTATCAAGGATAAGGTGGCTCCGACGCTTTCAGAAATCATCTCTATGTTTTTAGCTATAGGTGGTACCTTTCTCATTGCAACCCATGGGCAATTGGATCAACTCTCGATGACTCCATCTGGTCTATTTTAGGGTTTGTTCTCAGCCCTAACCTATGCTCTTTATATCATTTTACCTATAAAATTGATTCAAAAATGAGAACATATTGGTTATTGGTGTTGGAATGACCATCTCAGGTTTTCTAGCAGTACCTTTTACGGGGCTTATCAAGTACGAGTATTTCCATATCTTTTGATATCTTTCTAGCTTTTTGCCGGCATCATTCTGATTGGAACGGTCTTTGCCTAGTACAGTCTTCCTCAAGGGAGCTAGTATGATAGGACCAGTCAAGTCGAGCCTTTTGGCTTCGATTGAGCCTATCTCGGCAGTATTTTTTGCCTTCATGATTATAGGGGATATCTTTTATCCTGTAGATTTTTCTTGGTATGGCAATGATTTTTACTAGCTGTGACTATCATTTCATTGAAGGATTTAATGCTTGAAAAGAAACATCACTCCGTTTAATGGATTAAAACAGTTTTTGAAGACTGGCTGACACTCAGCACTATAAAATATTCTGAGTTCACACATCTTATGAGTGAATTAAAAGACAGTTCAAAATGAGCCGTCTTTTTCATATATTCAATTATCGTTCACTAAAGGAAATTTGAAAATTATACATTGTACAATTAGGATTTTTACAAACTTTTTATTACTTTACCACGCGCTCTATCTTCTGCATAAAAACCATAAAACTTCTTGGCATTTTGTGCATTTTTTCAGTCATATTTATACTCCTATAGTTTATTACCGCAATGGCTACACCGTTCTGGACGGTCGCTTGTTTTTGCCCGCAAGTTGGGCATTCAATAGTTGCTGTAAGAATTTTTAACTTTTTAATCATAATGATTACCATCCAGATTTCTTTTTGACAAGTTCCATAATCACACCTATGGTAAGAAAGATTGTGGTAAATAGCTTCTTTACACCAATCGCATTTATTACCACTTAAAGCACGTTCTACAAGCACAATACCATTCATTAGGGTTTCCCATAATAAAAACCTCTTTCTATTTACAATATTTTATAGTAAAAATACCGCAATCTTGTGCTAATTCTTCTAATGTAAAGTCCAGAATAACGTCGTAGGTTCAAAAGTTCTTATCGATTTCCAGTCTTCCACCTGAAGAATCAACTCTCACTGCAAAAATTGATTCCAGAGCTCGAATACTTGCTTCAATTGTCTCTAAAGTTTCTTGAGCGATTCTCTTTCTTGAGTTAGACTGATGTATTGTTCACGGTCTGCCGAAGCCATTCGTCCACCCAGCTCGTTAATATCAGCCATTACTTCTAAGCGAATTCTTTTCGATTTCTCAAGAATTTTCATCGCTAATTCTTGTTTTTAGTGTATTTATCAATGTCAGATTTTCTAATAAACCATAAAAATCCCGCCAATAGTGCAATTATAAAAATTAAACCCATATTTTCTCCTTAATAAAACCTCTAAGCATTTGTAGCTACATTAAAAATCGTATTTATTTTAATACGAAATACCTCCTTTTTATTTTTCACTCAAAAATCCCTGCTACAATAAGGGTTGAGCTTGTTTTAGTAGACGGTCGTCAACTAAAAACAATGAAAAAACAAAAATGCTAATTCAACAAGGTAACCAAAACCCTATTAAATCAGCATTTTTAAATATTTTTATTGATAACTTTGATTGTTTTAACAAACGACCGTTTACTAAAAACTGTTGATAGGTTTAATTTACTATTTTTCTAAGGATTTGTCAATCAATTATAGGTGATTTCTTCTATTTATTTGGATACCATTGCGCTTTAGCACATTATAAATGGTTGCTGTGGAAATATTCAGCTGATTTGCAATCTTTCGCTCAGAAAAATTCTTTTTCGTAGATATTGCTCGATTATTTGTTTTTCGCTATCTTTAGGCAACCCTTATTGCCAAGTTTCACACTTTTTCTTTCGCTTTACGGAGTCCGTCTTTAGTGCGTTCAGAAATCGCTTGAAGCTCCCATTCTGCCACATAGCCCAACATCAAACAAAAGAACTTTCCAGTTAAAGAATCTGTTTCAATATTTTTCATGAATTGATTGAAGATGAATACCATGTTTAGTTAAATCTTCAATAATAGTGAGAGGTGAAAGCATCTTTCTTGTAAGCCTATCCAATTTATATACGACAAAATTTGTTTTAACGCCTTGTTTAGCATATTTTTGGCTAATTTTAACGCTTTGTCAAGCTGTTGTCGCTCCTGATTTTCCGCCTGAATCTTTTTCGATATAGAGCTTGTCGCAAAAAGCCAGAGTGCTTCTTTTTGAACAGATAACCCCCAACTCTTGACGATTATCTGTCGAACTGACTACGAGCATAGCCGATAGTTATGGTTTTGATATTTTTCTAATTTGTTCTTGTGATGATTTGTCAAAATTTCTCCTTTCTTTACTATTGTAGCAGGGTAATTATATTGTAAAAGGAATTTAGACAAAATAAAAGACCCTAGTTTATATCAAAGGCTTCTTGTTCATAAAAACGAGGTCAGGGATTTTTGGTCCCGACCTCTTGATGATTCTATATGGATTAGTCTTTGTTTTCGTATGGCAGGATCAAGTTTAGGATGATACCTGTCATAGCTGATAGGAGCAGTACCTGAAAGGGTAACTGGACCAAGTTTAAGGATTGCTCCACCAAGTCCAAGCACCAACATAGCACTAGCGATGATAAGGTTACGCATTTGACCGAAGTCAACACGTTCTTTGATCAAGACTTTCAAACCGTTACTTGCGATAACCCCGTAAAGAAGGATAGACATACCACCAAGTACAGCGTTTGGAATTGTTGAAATCAAGGCAGTAAATTTCCCAAAGGAAGCTAGGGCAATGTGCGATAAAAGGCAGCGTTACGGATAACTGAGACAGAAGCGATACGAGTCATACCGATAACTCCTGTATTTTCACCGTAAGTTGTATTTGCTGGTCCACCAAGGAAGGCAGAAACAGAAGTTGCGATACCGTCACCAAGAAGGGTACGGTGAAGACCTGGTTCTTTCAAGAATTGGCGTCCACAGATTTGACCTAAAACGGTGTGGTCTCCGATATGTTCAGAAATCGTTACGATTGCGATTGGTAAGATGGCAATGTTTCAGGACCGAAGTAAAGGTTGTATTGTTTGAAGGCACCACCTGTATTGAACGGTAGGTAGAAACCAGGGATTTCAAACCAGTTAGCTTCAGAACAGGAGTGAAGTCAACCAATCCAAGTGCTAGGGCAAAGAGGTAACCACCGATAATGGCAAAAAAGGAATGGGATGATTCGTAGGAAGCCTTTTCCTTTTGTATTGATAAAGGCAGCAATCAAGAAAGTAACAACTGCTACAAGAGCGTTTTTCCAATTTCCGTCCGCTACAAGACCAGCGTTGGTAACAGCTGAACTAGCAAGTCCAAGACCGATAACGATGATCATAGGACCGATAATGATTGGAGGTAAGAGTTTGTCGATCCACTTTGTACCTGCAAAGCGAACACTTGCAGCAACAAGGACATAGACAAAACCTGTAAGAATAACCCCAGTTTGAGCGGCAGATACATCGCCACCCATTTCTTTCATAGCAAGTGACATGGCTGTGATAAAGGCAAAAGAAGAACCCAGATAAACTGGAACTTTAAAGCCAGTACAGATCATGTAAATGAGTGTTCCTACACCTGATGCAAAAAGGGCAACAGATACAGGCATTCCCAAGATCAAAGGTACCAAGATAGTAGCACCAAACATGGCGAATACGTGCTGGAAGCTAAGAAGAATTCCTTTTCCAGCTGAAGGACGTTGGTCAACGTCTAATAACAAATCAACAGTTGATTCCTGTTTCATATTAACCTCACTTTTTGGGCATCAAAAAGAGCCCATTATTTTTACAGCAATAGGCTCTCAGAGTAAGACTTCTTCAAAAACATGGTTATCCCAATATTAAAGAATTTCATATATTTCTGCGTCTTCGTCACCTCACGGGATGACATTAAAAACCTTTGCTTAGTGATAGTATAGCAGATTCTTTTGTAAACAACTTTTTAAAAATGTTTTTAAAGTGGTCGTTTGTTAGGCATACCAGCCTTTCTTGGGTATTTATTTGGAGTTTCTTTTTTCTTCTCGACAATAGTAATGTAGCGAGGGTCTCCGTTAGGGAAGAGTGTAACTGAGGTTTTCTTCAACCTTACTAAAGAGAAGATTGAGGGCATTTTTAGCTTCAGTTAATTCCTCAGGTGCATTGCTAGCCTTGAGTGCAGCAATGTTCCACCAACTTTTAAGTGAGGGATAGTCAACTCGGACAAGACCTGCATACGGGCAACAGCACGAGCTGTAACAATATCAAACTGAGCACGGAAGTTCTTATCTTGGGCGAAGTCTTCGGCACGTCCATGATAGAAGTGAACATTTTCTAAACCTAGTTCTTTGGCTAATAGATTCAGAAAGTTGATTCGTTTATTGAGAGAGTCAATAATGGTTACATCTAGATGAGGATAGAGATTTTCATAGGAAGGCTAGGAAATCCTGCTCCAGCACCGATATCTAAGAGTTTAATGGGCTGGTTTTCAATCAATTCCCTGTAAAATAGGAGCGATGGAATCATAGAAGTGTTTGAGATAGACTTCTTCTTTTTCTGTAATAGCAGTCAGGTTGATTTTTTCGTTCCACTCGACCAAGAGTTCAAAATAACTCTCAAATTGAACTTTTTTGCTGGTCAGAAAGAATAATCTTGTGTTCAGCTAGCAAGTTATAAAATGTTTCTGGTTTCATAGTAGTTTTCCTTCTTTAGTATCATCTTATTTTACCACAAAAAGATAGAAAATTTGATATACTGGTACTAATCTAAAAACAGAAAGGAGATATCAGATGAATTGGATTATTCTTGGAGTTCTTGCTCTTATTGTTATCTTTTGTGATTCTTACCTATAATGGATTTGGTTAAAAATCGCATGCAAACTAAAGGAGGCATGGAGTCAGATTGATGTTCAGTTGAAACGTCGTAACGATCTCTTGCCAAACTTGATTGAGACTGTAAAGGGATATGCAAAAGTATGAAGGTTCAACACTTGAAAGAGTTGCAGAGCTTCGTAATCAAGTAGCCGCTGCAACATCACCGGCAGAAGCTATGAGAGCTAGTGATGCCCTTTCACGCCAGGTGTCAGGAATTTTTGCCGTTGCAGAAAAATTATCCAGACCTAAAAAGCGAGTGGCAACTTTGCTAAATTGCAAGAAGAGCTGACCAATACTGAAAATAAAATTTCATACTCTCGCCAACTTTATAATAGTGTTGTTAGCAATTATAATGTCAAAATTGGAAACTTTCCCAAAGCAACCTAGTTGCTGGACTCTTTGGTTTTAAAGTGGCTGATTTCCTTCAGACTCCTGAAGAAGAAAAGGCAGTACCTAAAGTCGATTTTAGTGGTTTAGGTGACTAGGATGTTGTATGATCAAATCGCTAGTAATAAGCGAAGAACTTGGATTTTACTACTAGTATTCTTTTTACTTTTGGCTTTGGTTGGATATGCAGTTGGTTACCTCTTTATGCGGTCTGGTCTTGGTGGCTTAGTTATCGCTCTGATTATCGGCTTTATCTATGCCTTGTCCATGATTTTTCAATCAACAGAGATAGTCATGAGTATGAATGGTGCGCGTGAGGTGAATGAGCAGACTGCACCAACCCTCTATCATGTTGTGGAAGATATGGCTATGGTGGCGCAAATCCCCATGCCACGTGTCTTCTATCATCGATGATGCCAGCTTGAAATGCCTTTGCAACAGGGTTCAAATCCCCAAAAATGCAGCGGTAGCAGCAACGTCAGGACTCTTAGCGATTATGAATCGTGAAGAGTTAGAAGCGGTTATAGGCCATGAAGTCAGTCACATTCGTAACTATGATATTCGGATTTCTACGATTGCGGTTGCCCTTGCAAGTGCTATTACACTTTTATCAAGTATGGCTGGACGCATGATGGTGGGGAGGTGCAGGTACGTGGTCGTAGAAGTGATGATCGAGATAGTGGTGGACTTGAAATTATTATGCTAGTTGTTTCTCTCCTTGCAATTGTTTTGGCTCCCCTAGCAGCAACCTTGGTACAACTAGCCATCTCTCGTCAACGAGAATTTTTAGCAGATGCTTCAAGTGTAGAGTTGACTCGTAATCCTCAAGGTATGATCAATGCTCTACGTAAGTTGGACAATAGTCAGCCCTATGAGTCGTCATGTGGATGATGCTAGCAGTGCACTTCTACATCAACGATCCTCAAAAAAACGAGGGTGGCTTTGCAAAAACTCTTCTATACCCATCCGCCAATCTCAGAACGTATTGAGCGTTTGAAACATATGTAAAAACATCCAGAGATTTTCCTCTGGATTTTTTGCATCAATCACCTCACTTGTGACTTGTCCTCTCACAAAAAGTAGTATAATATATGTAATTAAATACTAGTGAGAGTGAATCATGTATAAGCGTTGGATGACCTTTTTTTCTTGATTTTTGATTTTTCATACCAATACACTTGAGTATAGCTGATAAAGTCATGTGGACAAATTCATTAGCCCTATCAATCATTTTTTACACTTGTTGAGCTTGCAATATATATGTAGGAAGAAAGTATGACCTGTTTCACATTCGAAAAACTCTGCCTAAAAAGATATGTTGAAGTGGTTTCTCTCTACGCCTTGCTTTTTCTTATTTTTATATGTTGGTCAATTTTTTTAGGACCCTACCCAATCAGACACTACTCAATCAATTCAAAAGTTTATCACTTTCATTGCCTGTGCTCTTTCTAGATCTCTGTATTTTAGCACCAGTCACGGAAGAAATTTTTATGCGAGGAATGTTACAAGGGACAGTATTTAAGAATACATATATTGGCTTGGTTGCCACATCGGTTCTCTTTTGCTTATCTACATACCTATACAATTCCTAGTTTTATCACCTATTTTGGTATGGGATTTGCATTTGGTATAAGGTATAAGACTTCCGACAATCTTTGGAATTCCATTCTCTTACATGCCCTCAATAATCTAGTTGCATTTTGCTTTATGTATTTTAGATAATCCAAATTAGAATACTCTGAGTTTATAAATATAGGTAAAAATTTTTTTCCCTATAGAACTGTAACAATAGCTAGCCATGAGGGTGTCTTGTAGAGTATGTAACAGAACCTTCTATAGCAAGGCTCTCAAAAACTCTTCTATACTAAACCCTTAATATCAGAACGAATTGAACGTTTGCAACATATGTAGAAAGAGAGAGTGGGACAGAAATCGGTAATTCGTTAGAATTCGATTTCGTCGTCCCCTCCGCACAGTTGAGTAGGGCTGTAAAAGCTGATGAAATCAGCGTAGTAGAGCCCACTCAACCACTGCGTCTTGCTCGACAATCCAAAGACAATTGAGAGGCCCAGGGACTTTTTGTCCCAGCCTCTTTTGAGATTTACTACATTTATAAATCTTGTAAAATCAACTATTTCTAAACCATGTTTTTGTCAAACGATAGATACTCCTACAGACTTCTTTTAAGAAACGTCGATCATGCGAAACAGTAACCAGACCACCGGGATAATTGGCAAAGAGTTTTCTGATTTCGGGTTGAGAAGTTGGAGAAAAAGTTTCGTGTGGGTTCATCCAGAAGGAGAAAGTTTGGTTTTCGCAGCACTAAATTCAAAGAGAAGGAGTTTACCTTGTTAGCCACCAGATAAAGAGTGAATCTTGTGGTGCATCTCTGGATAGCTGAAGTTGAGACTGGCTAAGTGAGATTGAATTTTTCTGTAATTCTTCTTTATGTCCCAGTTTGGCTGAGAAATTCTACTGGAGATAGATCCAAATTCAATGTTTCTTGGTAATCTTGTGGCATAAATCCAAGCGAGATTTCTCTCTTATTATTAAGAAGTTGCTGTAGCTTGGCTAAAAGAGTGGATTTTGCCAATGCCATTTGGCCCGATGATACCGATTTTTATCTTGGCCACGGACAGTTAGTTGTAACTCCTGAGCCAAAACACGCTCACCAATGGATAAATTTTCCTTTTCCAGTTGGACTAAGACTTTAGAAGACGGTAATGGTTGGATGTCTGAAAAAGAAAAGTTGGATTGTTCCTCTTCAAGTGGCTTTTGGGTCATGGACTGAGCTTTCTTTTCAAAGCGTTTTTCTTGAGAGAGAACATTTTTCATCTTTTTAGCCAGTAGGCGCCCGGCAACATCATTTTTAGTGTTTCGCAAGGCAGTTTTCTACTTTTTGCTTGACTCTGCGATGCTTTTTCCATGGTTTTTCATAGGAACGTTGGTCGTTGGCAGCTTGCTGACTTTTGTCTGGCAAAAATCAGCCTTTCTCTGCTCGCTATAGCAATCATAGTCTAAATGCTCGACTAGGGTTTCAGCTTCCTTTCGGTGCTTGACCAGTCGCAAGTGGACAATAGTGTCTGCCGTTTGAGAGAGGAAGTCTTCATCATGGGAAATGAAAATAACAGTTTGCCTGGTCTTTTGAATCTGACCTTTTAGCCAATCAACCGTCTCAAGGTCTAGGTCATTTGAAGGTTCATCTAAAAATAGAATCTCAAAGGGTTTTGCTAACTCATGGATGAGCTGAATTTTCAAAGCTTCGCCTCCTGAGAGGCTACCAATCTCTTGGTCACTAGCAAAACGACTGCTGTCAAAATGTAATTCCTCAGCCAAGCGATAGAGAATACTGAAGTCCAAATCAGCAGACTCTAAAAAGAAGTAGTCCTGTAAAGATTTTTTCTTCAGTTCTTCAGGGAGATGTTGGGGAATGTAGGCCAGGGACTGAAGGTCAGATTGGATTTCTCCCCTGATAGTGAAATCTGCTAATCTTTCTCCCATTAAAGTTCGAAGTAAGGTTGATTTTCCATTTCCTTCTTCTCCAATAATAGCGACCTTTTCTCCGTCTTGTATGGTAATGTTTAAATCGGAAACAAGGTCTCGTAAATCTTTGTTTTGTGTGATGGTCAGATGATTGATTTTTATCATATTGTGCCCTTTCTAGAATGTTCACATTGCATAACAAAAAGCTCTACTTTACCTAGTAGAGCCAATCGTCTATGTCAAAAAATCCTCTTTTAAAAGGGCTGAAAAAGCAGCAGAAAAAAGAGCGCACAAAAAGAGACAGAAACAAGATCTACTAAATAAAGGTTCTTTATTTGATAGACTTAGTTGTTCATGTCTCCCTTACCTCCGAGTATTGTTGCAATCATCATACTCTTTTTGAGAAAATTTGTCAAGGTTTAGCTAGAAAAACCCACTATTTTTAAAAACCAAAAACAGGTCCATAAAGTGTCAAAACGTGTTTGACTTGATCGTAGTGGAATTTGTCATAGTTTCGCCAAGCTGTGCGAGCTTCTTCATTCAGTTTAAGTGTGCCAAGTCCAATCAAAGAGACTAGTACGTTGGTAAAATTTCTCAAGGTCAATTAAGATAGAGTTATCTAGTTTCTCAGTCTTTTTGAGTTGATTGAGTAGCTCGTCGATATTTTGCTGCAAGCGCAGATCATCAGGCAATCCTTGTTTGCAAGTTTGGTAAGCTTTGTTTAACTCGGAAATGAGTTGATAAGCTTCTAAGATTAGTTCTTTGTCTTCCATATGAGCGTCCTCCTTTGCTCATGTATTGATGTCTATAGTAGCTACTAAAAATTTGTCATAGTAAATATATCAAAAACTAATAAAATATAAATCAAGATCTGAGAGCGGTTAAATTAAGTGATTTCATGGTATAATCAAGTGAGTAAAATCTTTATGGAGGAAGTATGAAATTAAATATTCAAGAAATTCGTAAGCAGCCTGAAGGTTTGCACTTTGAGCAAACTTTAGACTTAGCAGCTGACTTGCGTGCCCGTAATCAAGAAATTTTAGATGTAAAAGATATTGTTGCTATTGGAAAAGTTCAGTACGAAGACCGTATGTTTTTCCTAGATTATCAGTTGTCTTATACAATCGTCTTAGAATCTAGCCGTAGCATGGAACCGGTAGAATTGAAAGAGTCTTATCCAGTGACAGAAGTCTTTATGGAAGGTGCTACAAATCAACTGGACCAAGAAGTTCTAGATGATGACTTGGTCTTTACCTATTGAAAATGGAGAAATTGACCTAGCTGAAAGTGTTTCGGACAATATCTTGCTCAACATTCCAATCAAGGTCTTAACAGCAGAAGAAGAAGCTGGTCAGGGTTTGTTTCTGGAAATGACTGGCAAATCATGACTGAGGAAGAGTATCAAGCCCAACAAGCAGTCAAGAAGGAAGAAAACAGTCCTTTTGCAGGCTTACAAGGGCTGTTTGATGGAGATGAATAGATGGTTTTATCCAAGAAACGTGCCCGTCATGTCATTGAGGAAATCATCGCTCTTTTTCCAGATGCAAAACCTAGTCTAGATTTTCGCAATCATTTTGAACTTTTGGTTGCGGTGATGTTGTCAGCCCAGACGACAGATGCAGCAGTCAACAAGGCTACACCTGGTACTTTTTGCAGCCTTTTCCAACCCTACAAAGCCATGGCAGATGCAAGTGAGAGGAGATTGCATCGTATATTTCTCGTCTGGGCTTTATCGCAATAAGGCTAAGTTTCTGAAAAAATGTGCTCAACAGTTACTAGACGATTTTGATGGTCAAGTACCTCAGACACGTGAGGAATTGGAGAGTCTGGCAGGTGTTGGTCGAAAAGACAGCTAATGTTGTTTATGAGCGTGGGCTTTCGGGGATTCTAGCCTTTGCTGTAGATACTCATGTAGAGCGCATCTGTAAACACCATGATATTGTTAAAATCAGCAACACCCTTGAGAGTCGAAAAAACGTGTCATGGATGTTTTGCCACCAGAAGAATGGCTTGCAGCCCATCAGGCTATGATTTACTTTGGTCGTGCTATCTGTCATCCGAAAATCCAGAATGCGATCACTATCCACAGTTGTACGATTTTTAGTTCGTTATAAAATTGATTTCTTGTGTTTTTTCTTGCATCGATTCCTGGTTTGTGTTATAGTAGTACCAATCAAATATTCCTTTAATCCTGTCCCGTGAGGCAGGCAAGGAGCTGAATCAAGTAGAAGGGTGGAGTCTCTGCTGTTTTGGTAGGGCTAGCTTAACTATACATTCTGAAGTCTCCTTGTTTAAGGAGACTTTTCTTTTTGGAGGTTTGTCATGAAGACAAAAGAAGTTGTAGACGAATTGACCGTCAAGCGAGCGATTACTCGGATTACCTACGAGATTATCGAGCGAAATAAAGATTTGAACAAGATTGTACTGGCTGGGATAAAAACACGCGGTGTCTTCATTGCCCACCGTATCCAAGAGCGATTGGAACAGTTGGAATCTATCTCAGTGCCAGTCGTTGAGTTAGATACCAAACCATTCCGTGACGATGTCAAAAGCGGTGAAGATACTTCTATAATCTCTGTTGATGTGACAGAACGTGAGGTCATCTTGGTGGACGATGTGCTTTACACAGGTCGGACCATCCGAGCAGCTATTGACAACATCGTAGGTCATGGTCGTCCTTCTCGTGTGAGTTTAGCTGTTCTAGTTGACCGCGGGCATAGAGAATTACCGATTCGTCCAGACTATGTAGGGAAAAATATCCCAACCAGTCGTTCAGAAGAAATCATCGTAGAGATGACTGAACTAGATGGACAAGATCGTGTTCTTATTACCGAAGAAGCTTAGATAGCCAAAGGAGTTAGCCATGTCAGAAAATCAACAAGCCATTCAACATGTAGTCTCAATGGAAGACCTTACTGTAGAACAAGTCATGAAATTGATTAAACGCGGGATCGAATTTAAAAATGGAGCAAAGGCTTCTTATGAGGACCAACACATCGTCTCTAATCTCTTCTTTGAGAGTTCGACTCGTACCCACAAATCTTTTGAAGTAGCAGAGATTAAACTGGGACTTCACCTACTGGACTTCGATGTGAAAACAAGTTCAGTCAACAAGGGTGAAACACTCTACGATACAATTTTGACCTTGTCAGCCTTGGGAGTAGATGCCTGTGTCATCCGACACCCAGAGGTGGATTACTACAGAGAGTTGATCGATAGTCCGACGATTACGACTTCGATTATCAATGGTGGGGATGGTTCGGGTCAACACCCAAGCCAAAGCTTGCTTGATTTAATGACGATTTATGAAGAATTTGGACACTTCGAAGGACTCAAGGTAGCCATTGCTGGTGACCTTGACCATTCGCGTGTGGCTAAATCCAATATGCAAATCTTAAAACGCTTAGGGAGCAGAACTCTACTTTGCTGGACCTGAGGAATGGAGAAGTCAAGAGTTTGCAGACTATGGACAGTTTGTAAGCATTGATGAAATCATTGACCAAGTTGATGTGATGATGTTTCTCCGTGTTCAACATGAGCGTCATGATAGTGGAACAGTCTTTTTCAAAAGAGGTTATCATGCTCAGCATGGTTTGACTCAAGAACGTTATGATCGCTTGAAAGATAAAAGCTATTCTGATGCATCCTGCTCCTGTAAATCGCGATGTTGAAATTGCTGATCACTTGGTCGAAGCACCAAAATCACGTATTGTTCAACAAATGACCAATGGTGTCTTTGTCAGAATGGCAATTTTAGAATCTGTATTGACTTACAGAAACGCAAAATAAGACACAAAACGTTAAAAGATGCCTGAGAGCATCCACGAGAGGTGAATTTATGACTAAACGACTTCTAGTTTTTAGAAGATGGAACAATTTTTTGAAGGAAAAAGCCTTTTGGGGCTGACATCGATGTCACTGGTGAAATTGTCTTTAATACTGGGATGACTGGTTATCAAGAATCCATTACGGATCAGTCTTACAATGGGCAAATCCTAACCTTTACCTATCCTTTGGTGGGTAATTATGGGATTAACCGTGATGACTACGAGTCTATCAGTCCAACCTGTAAAGGTGTAGTGGTGTTTGAAGAAGCTCGTAGAGCCAGTAACTGGCGCAACCAGATGACACTGGATGAATTTTTGAAGTCTAAGAAAATCCCTGGTATTTCAGGTATTGATACGTGCTTTGACAAAAAAATCATTCGCAAACATGGGACTATGAGAGCGACTCTGACACATGTGGGAGATAGTATCGATCACATCACAGATCAGCTTCAAGCAACTGTTCTACCAATTGACAATATCAAACAGGTTTCTACAAAAACTGCTTACCCAGCTCCAGGAGTAGGTTTGAGTGTGGTACTTGTAGACTTTGGTCTTAAGCATTCAATCTTAAGAGAGTTGTCTAGAGAGATTGTAATGTAACGGTCGTTCCTTATACTACAACAGCAGAGGAAATCCTCCACCTAAACCCTGACGGAGTTATGTTGTCAAATGGTCCTGGGAAATCCAGAAGATGTACCAGAAGCACTTGAGATGATTCGTGGTATTCTCGGAAAATTCCAATCTTTGGTATCTGTATGGGGCATCAGCTCTTTTCAATGGCTAATGGTGCCAAGACCTATAAGATGAAGTTTGGTCACCGTGGATTTAACCACGCTGTACGCGAAATTGCAACAGGGCGCGTGGACTTTTACTAGTCAGAAACCATGGATATGCAGTGAGTCGTGAAGATTTTCCAGAGCATTTGATGATTACTCATGAAGAAATCAATGACAAGTCAGTTGAAGGTGTACGTCACAGATACCAACCAGGTTTCTCTGTGCAATTCCACCCAGATGCTGCACCAGGTCCGCACGATGCAAGTTATCTATTTGACGAGTTCATCGAGATGATGGAAGCTTTTAAACAAGCAAACGTAAAAACTGTGAAATCGTCGGAGAATTTATGTAACTGAACACGGACGAAACTCGGAATTTAGAAAACCCAACTCGGAGTTGTCGATAGCCATGGTTTCCTAAACTAATCCTTTCTATTCGTCCTTTGTATCTTATTTAATGTCGCCCTGTGAGGGCGACGATAGAAAAGCAGGTCGTTTCTTTTTAGTCGCTATTGGCGAACTAAAAACTCCCTCACTAGATTTTTATCGATCGTTTTCGCTAAAAAATCGTCGGAGAATTTATTTAATGGCAACCCGGAGTTGCCAGAATAGAAAGGAGAAGGTGGTCCATGTTTGCTGAACTGAATACGGGCTACGGACGTGCTAAAAGATAGTTATTCCTAGAACTGACAGTTCTTCGTCATAACTCCTATTTTAGCTTTTGTCCGCTTGACGCCCTTAATATCTTATAAATGCCTAAACGTACTGATATTCAAAAAATTATGGTGATTGGTTCTGGTCCGATTATCATTGGTCAGGCTGCTGAGTTTGACTACGCTGGAACCCAGGCTTGCTTGTCGTTGAAAGAGGAAGGTTATGAGGTTGTCTTGGTTAACTCAAACCCTGCCACCATCATGACGGACAAGGAGATTGCGGACAAGGTTTACATTGAACCGATTACACTTGAGTTTTGTGACATCGTATTCTCCGTAAAGAACGTCCAGATGCCTTGCTACCAACACTTGGTGGGTCAGACAGGGCTCAATATGGCATGGAATTGTCTAAAAATGGTATCCTGGATGAGCTTGGTGTTGAACTTCTAGGTACCAAATTATCTGCCATCGACCAAGCTGAAGACCGTGACCTCTTTAAACAATTGATGGAAGAGCTTAACCAACCAATTCCAGAATCTGAAATTGTAAATACAGTTGAGGAAGCAGTTGCCTTTGCTGCGACAATTGGCTACCCAGTCATTGTCCGTCCAGCCTTTACACTTGGTGGTACTGGTGGTGGTATGTGTGCCAACGAGGAAGAATTGCGTGAAATCGCTGAAAATGGTTTGAAATTGTCACCTGTCACCCAATGTTTGATTGAGCGTTCAATCGCAGGTTTCAAGGAAATCGAATACGAAGTGATGCGTGACTCAGCTGACAATGCTTTTGGTTGTTTGTAACATGGAAAACTTTGACCCAGTTAGGGATTCATACAGGGGATTCCATTGTATTTGCCCCTGCGCAAACCATGTCAGACTATGAAAACCAAATGCTACGTGACGCAAGCTTGAGCATTATTCGTGCCCTCAAGATTGAAGGTGGATGTAACGTTCAGTTGGCCCTTGACCCACATAGCTTTAAGTATTATGTTATCGAAGTAAACCCTCGTGTATCGCGTTCGTCAGCCCTGGCCTCTAAAGCGACAGGTTACCCAATTGCTAAATTGGCTGCAAAGATCGCAGTCGGTTTGACCTTGGATGAGGTTATCAACCCAGTTACAGGTTCAACCTATGCCATGTTTGAGCCTGCCCTTGACTATGTGGTTGCCAAGATTCCTCGTTTCCCATTTGACAAGTTTGAAAAGGGTGAACGTCTTCTTGGAACACAGATGAAGGCGACAGGAGAAGTCATGGCGATTGGTCGAAACATCGAAGAGTCACTTCTTAAAGCTTGTCGTTCACTTGAAATTGGCGTTCACCACAATGAAATGCCTGAACTTGCATCTGTTTCGGATGATGCCTTGATTGAAAAGGTTGTCAAGGTCCAAGATGACCGTCTCTTCTACGTATCAGAAGCTATTCGTCGTGGTTATACACCTGACGAGATTGCTGAATTGACCAAGATTGATATCTTCTATCTTGATAAACTCTTGCACATCTTTGAAATTGAGCAAGAATTAGGGTGCCCATCCACAAGATCTAGAAGTTTTGAAAACTGCCAAACTCAATGGCTTCTCAGATCGTAAGGTTGCTGAGCTCTGGAAAACGACTGCTGATCAAGTTCGTCAACTTCGCTTGGAAAACAAGATTGTTCCAGTTTATAAGATGGTCGATACTTGTGCGGCAGAATTTGACTCTGAAACACCATACTTCTATTCAACCTATGGTTGGGAAAATGAGTCTATCAAGTCTGATAAGGAATCTGTACTTGTCCTAGGTTCTGGTCCAATCCGTATCGGTCAAGGGGTCGAGTTTGACTACGCAACTGTTCACTCTGTTAAGGCTATCCAAGCTGCTGGCTACGAAGCCATCATTATGAACTCAAACCCAGAGACCGTTTCAACAGACTTCTCAGTATCTGATAAAGCTCTACTTTGAACCATTGACATTCGAAGATGTTATGAATGTTATTGACCTTGAGCAACCAAAAGGGTGTTATCGTTCAGTTTGGTGGTCAAACAGCTATCAACCTTGCTGAGCCATTAGCAAAAGCTGGTGTGACTATCCTTGGTACTCAAGTTGCTGACTTTGGACCGTGCGAAGACCGTGATCTCTTTGAGCAAGCCCTCAAAGACTTGGATATTCCACAACCACCAGGACAGACTGCAACAAATGAAGAAGAAGCAGTACTTGCTGCACGTAAAGATTGGTTTCCCAGTTCTCGTTCGCCCTTCATATGTTTTAGGTGGACGTGCTATGGAAATCGTTGAGAATGAAGATGATCTTCGATCTTACATGCGAACTGCTGTTAAGGCTAGTCCAGACCACCCAGTTCTTGTCGACTCTTATATCGTCGGACAAGAGTGTGAAGTCGATGCCATTTCAGACGGACAAAATGTCTCATCCCTGGTATCATGGAGCATATCGAACGTGCTGAGTGTCCACTCAGGTGACTCCATGGCGGTTTATCCTCCTCAAACCTTGTCGTCAAAAAGTGCAAGAAACGATTGCAGACTACACCAAACGTCTTGCAATCGCCTCAACTGTCTTGGGATGATGAACATTCAGTTTGTTATCAAGGATGAGAAAGTCTACGTTATCGAAGTCAAATCCACGTGCCAGCCGTACTGTTCCATTCCTTTCAAAAAGTAACCAACATCCCTATGGCACAGGTAGCGACTAAGTTGATTCTTGGTCAAAGTCTCGAAGAGCTTGGTTACCAAGATGGGCTTTACCCAGAAAGCACACGAGTTCATATCAAGGCACCAGTCTTCTCCTTTACCAAGCTAGCTAAGGTAGACAGCCTACTTGGCCCTGAAATGAAGTCGACAGGGGAAGTCATGGGTTCTGATACCACTCTTGAAAAAGCACTCTACAAAGCCTTTGAAGCTTCTTATCTTCACTTACCAACCTTTGGTAATGTTGTCTTTACTATCGCAGATGATGCAAAAGAAGAAGCTTTGGGATTGGCTCGTCGTTTCCAAGAGATTGGATACGGGATTTTGGCAACTCAAGGAACAGCAGCCTTCTTTGAAAATCATGGTCTTAAGGCCCAATTGGTAGGGAAAATTGGTGATGATGAAAAGGATATTCCGAGCTTTGTACGCAAAGGGAAAATCCAAGCCATCGTCAATACCGTTGGTACTAAGCGAACTGCTGATGAAGATGGTGAACAAATCCGCCGTTCAGCTATTGAACACTGGAGTTCCTCTCTTTACAGCTTTGGATACAGCGGATGCTATGCTTAAGGTACTTGAAAGCCGTAGCTTCGTTACAGAAGCAATTTAGTTTCTTGTTAAATGATCTAAGTAGCTTTTTATCCAGCGTCAAAAAGACGCTGGTTTTTCCTCTTTATAGAGAAATCGAGTTAGAAATAATAGTTACAGTTCACTATTAAATGTCAAAGTTTATCAATAGATTTATCATTATCGTTAATGAGTAGACTTATTCTGACTTTCCCTAAAATTTTGTTGAATTTTCTTAAGTTTTTATCATATTTTTTATAATTAAGGTGCCTTAAGAAAAATAATGAAAAACTAAATGTTTTTCATATAGTTTTTCATTTTTTTGTGTTATAATTAAGGTGCCTTAAGAAAAAAATATTAAGGTGCCTTAAGAAAAAAATAATGAAAAAAACTAAATGTTTTTCATATAGTTTTCATTGTTTTAATAGTTTAAAGTCAATCTTATTTTTCTCTAATAGAAAATAATGAAAAAGTAGGTTTAGAAAGAGGTAAGTATCTATGTCTTCTCATAAAAAAGTGTCACTCTCTGAGATTAATCAATCTATCGATACTCCAAATAACAATCATTTCTGGCAAAATTTAAAAAGGCCTTTTTTAGGTCCGGGTGCTCTTGTCGCAGTTGGTTATATGGATCCAGGAAACTGGATTACCAGTGTAGTCGGTGGTGCTTCCTATAAGTATAGTCTCTTGTTTGTTATCTTGATTTCATCTCTCATTGCCATGCAACTTCAGCAGATGGCAGGAAAGCTTGGGATTGTAACCCAGATGGACCTGGCTCAAGCAACGGCTCATCATTCACCTAAATGGCTTCGTTATAGTCTATGGGTGATTTTAGAATTAGCCTTGATGGCGACAGATCTGGCAGAAGTTCTAGGTTCAGCGATTGCTCTCAATCTTCTCTTTAAGATTCCGATTATGATAGCAATTCTCTTGACCGTGTTGGATGTTTTTCTCTTATTGCTTCTGATGAAATTTGGCTTTAAGAAGATTGAAGCTATTGTGACAACACTGATTTTAACCATTCTAGCAATTTTTACCTATCTGGTAGCTTTGTCACATCCAAGCTTCCAAGGAATCGTTGAGGGTTATCTACCGAATGCAACCTTATTTGAAAGTCCTTTGCCAGGGCATGAAAGTCAATTAACCTTGGCACTAGGGATCGTGGGAGCAACAGTGATGCCCCATAACCTCTATTTGCATTCTTCCTTGTCTCAGACTCGGAAAATCAATCACAAGGACAAGAATGATGTTCGAAAAGCCGTGCGCTTTATGACCTGGGATTCTAATCTCCAGTTATCCTTGGCCTTTGTGGTTAACTCCCTTCTTTTGATCTTAGGGGCGGCTCTCTTCTTCGGACATGCATCTGAGATTTCTGCTTTCTCTCAAATGTATAATGCCTTGCAGGATTCAACTATTGCGGGAGCTATAGCCAGCTCAACCCTATCAACCTTGTTTGCCTTGGCCCTATTAGCAAGTGGTCAGAATTCGACTATCACAGGTACCTTGACAGGGCAAATCGTTATGGAAGGTTTCTTACATATGCGATTGCCTCAGTGGTTCATTCGTTTGGCGACTCGTCTCTTTGCCTTACTACCTGTCATGATAGTAGCAGTTTTGTTTGGTCATCAGGAAAAAAACCTTGGATCAGTTATTGGTCTATTCACAGGTCTTTCTTTCAATCGCTCTTCCATTTTCAATCTTCCCTTGATTTATCTTACTTCTAAGAAAATCACTGATGGGGAATTTACCAATGCCAAATGGAATACCATCCTTGGTTATATTGTTTCCATTATCTTAACCATCCTCAATGTGAAATTGCTATTTGATATTTTTAAGAGCATCTGAGATGAAGTAGAAAAAAATCACCCTGAGAGTTAACTCTGGGTGATTTTTGAATTCAAATCTTTGATGACGAAAAATCCATTATAAAAAAAGCTGCATGAAGATGCAGCTACACTATAGCAACGGAAGACATGGGATTCGAACCCACGCACGCTTTTCACACGCCTACCGCGTTTCCAACACGGCCTCTTAAGCCTCTTGGAGTAATCTTCCAATACTTACTAAAATAGTTTATCATAAAGGGAATTATCTTGCAAATAAAATTCAAACAATTGGAAAAATGACAGAAAAGTGAAAGAAAATGACAAAAAGTGCTTGACTTTGATTTTTGTGGTAGAATGATTATTGTAATCGTTAACAGGAGGTGAGTAAGTGCTAAAAACCGAGAGAAAAAAATTGATTTTAGAGGAGCTGGGCAAACATAAAGTCGTTTCTCTAGAGAAATTAGTAGGTTTGTTAGACACGTCAGAATCAACGGTTAGACGAGATTTAGATGAATTGGAATCGGAAAATAAACTTCGCCGAGTTCATGGAGGAGCAGAGTTGCCTCACTCCTTGCAAGAAGAAGAAACCATTCAAGAAAAATCTGTCAAAAACCTTCAAGAGAAAAAATTGATTGCGCAAAAGGCAGCTTCCCTCATCAAAGAAAAAGATGTTATCTTTGTGGATGCAGGAAGTACGACAGCCTTTCTCATTAAGGAATTGGAGCGAAAAGACATTACTGTTGTGACTAACTCCATTCACCATGCAGTACAATTAGTGGATAAGCAAATTCCAACTGTGATTATCGGTGGTGGAGTCAAGATGACAACGGATGCCAGTATCGGGGGTGTAGCTCTCAACCAGATTAACCAATTGCACTTTGATCGTGCCTTTATCGGAATGAACGGTGTGGATGAAGGTTATTATACAACTCCAGATATGGAGGAGGGAGCGGTTAAGCGAGCTATTTTGGAAAATGCCTAAACAGACTTATGTCTTGGCGGATTCGTCCAAGATTGGTCAGTCTTGTTTTGCTAAGGTAGCTCCTATAAAACGTGCTATTGTCATTACAAGCAAGGGTCATGAGCTCTTGCCAGCTATCAAAGAGAAAACGGAGGTAATAGAAGTATGATTTATACAGTTACACTCAATCCATCTATAGACTACATTGTTCGTCTGGACAAAGTGGAAGTTGGTAGTGTCAATCGCATGGACAGTGATGATAAGTTTGCTGGTGGGAAAGGAATCAATGTTAGCCGTGTCTTGAAACGCTTGGGTATTCCAAATACGGCTACTGGATTTATCGGAGGCTTTACTGGTAAATTTATCACAGATACTTTGGCAGAGGAAGCAATCGAGACACGTTTTGTCCAAGTAGCAGAAGATACTCGTATCAATGTCAAAATTAAAGCAGACCAAGAAACAGAAATCAACGGAAGGGGTCCAACTGTTGAACCAGCCCAGCTAGAAGAGTTGAAAGCTATTTTATCTAGTTTGACTGCAGAAGATACAGTTGTGTTTGCGGGTTCGAGTGCTAAAAACCTAGGAAATGTTATCTATAAGGATTTGATTGCCTTGACTCGTCAGACAGGTGCACAAGTGGTTTGTGACTTTGAAGGACAGACCTTGATTGATAGTTTGGACTACCAGCCACTTCTTGTAAAACCAAATAATCACGAACTTGGAGCTATCTTTGGAGTGAAACTCGAAAGTTTAGATGAAATTGAAAAATATGCTCGTGAGTTACTGGCTAAAGGTGCTCAAAACGTCATTATCTCTATGGCTGGTGACGGTGCTCTTCTTGTCACATCTGAGGGAGCTTACTTCTCAAAACCTATCAAGGGAACAGTCAAAAATTCAGTTGGAGCTGGTGACTCTATGGTTGCTGGATTTACAGGTGAGTTTGTCAAATCCAAAAGACGCAGTAGAAGCCTTCAAATGGGGGAGTGGCTTGCGGAACAGCAACCACCTTCTCAGATGACTTAGCAACTGCAGAATTTATTAAAGAAACATATGAAAAAGTTGAGGTGAAAAAAAGATGAAAATTCAAGACTTTATTGAGAAAAGATGTCATGTTGCTGGATTTGCAGGCAACTGAAAAACAGCTGTCATTGAAGAGATGATTAAAAAGTTTGACAGACCACGGTTATGTGACAGATTTTGAAACCTTTTAAAGAAGGAATTTTTGGCGCGTGAAGCTCTGACTTCTACTGGTTTAGGAGATGGTATCGCAATGCCTCACAGCAAAAACGCTGCTGTCAAAAGAAGCGACTGTTCTCTTTGCTAAGTCAAATAAGGGTGTTGACTATGAGAGCTTTGGATGGACAACCAACTGACCTCTTTCTTTATGATTGCAGCTCCAGAAGGTGCCAATGATACCCACTTGGCTGCCTTGGCAGAATTGTCTCAATACTTGATGAAAGACGGTTTTGCTGACAAACTTCGTCAAGCAACATCAGCTGACCAAGTCATCAAACTCTTTGATCAAGCTTCAGAAAAAGCTGAGGAACCAGTTCAAGCTCCTGCAAATGACTCTGGTGACTTTATCATGTGCAGTTACAGCTTGTACAACAGGAATTGCCCACACTACATGGCTCAAGAGCTCTTCAAAAAGTGGCTGCGGAAATGGTGTTGGTATCAAGGTTGAAACCAACGGTGCAAGTGGTGTTGGCAACAAATTAACAGCAGAAGATATCCGCAATGCCAAAGCTGTTATCATCGCTGCAGATAAAGCAGTTGAAATGGATCGTTTTGATGGCAAACCATTGGTCAATCGTCCAGTTGCAGATGGTATTCGTAAGACAGAAGAGTTGATCAACTGGCTCTTTCTGGTAATGCTGAAGTATATCGTGCTGCTAATGGAGCGCAAGCTTCAACAGCATCTAATGAAAAAAACAAAAGTCTCGGTGGTGCCTTCTACAAACACTTGATGAGTGGTGTATCACAAATGTTGCCATTCGTTATCGGTGGTGGTATCATGATTGCCCTTGCTTTCTTGATTGATGGTGCTATGGGTGTACCTAATGAGAGTCTTGGAAATCTTGGATCTTACCATGAACTCGCTTCTATGTTCATGAAAATCGGTGGCGCAGCCTTTGGTTTGATGCTTCCAGTGTTTGCAGGATATGTTGCTTACTCTATCGCTGAAAAACCAGGTTTGGTAGCAGGTTTCGTAGCTGGAGCTATTGCTAAAGAAGGTTTTTGCCTTTGGTAAAAATCCCTTACGCTCAGGTGGTGAAGCAACTTCAGCTCTTGCAGGTGTATCATCAGGTTTCTTGGTGCTCTTGTTGGTGGATTTATCGCGGGTGCCTTTGGTGCTCTTGGTTAAGAAATACGTGAAGGTTCCTCGCTCACTTGAAGGTGCTAAATCAATCCTTCTCTTGCCACTTTTTGGAACAATCTTGACAGGATTTGTCATGTTGGCTGTTAATATCCAATGGCAGCAATCAATACTGGTATGAATCGACTTCCTTGGTGGTCTTGAAGGAGGCTCAGCTGTCCTTCTTGGTATCGTTCTTGGAGGAATGATGGCTGTTGACATGGGTGGACCAGTTAATCAAAGCAGCCTATGTCTTTGGTACAGGTACGCTTGCAGCGACTGTGTCATCAGGTGGTTCAGTAGCCATGGCAGCAGTTATGGCTGGAGGAATGGTGCCACCACTTGCAATCTTTGTCGCAACTCTTCTTTTTCAAAAGATAAATTTACTAAAGAAGAACGTAACTCTGGTTTGACGAAACATCGTTATGGGCTTGTCATTCATCACTGAAGGTGCGATTCCATTTGGTGCAGCTGACCCAGCTCGTGCTATCCCAAGCTTTCATCCTTGGTTCAGCAGTAGCAGGTGGACTCGTTGGTCTTGCTGGATATCAAACTCATGGCTCCCTCACGGAGGAATCTTCGTTATCGCCCTTACTTCAAAATGCTCTTCTTTACCTTGTCTTTGTCTTGGTAGGAGCAATTGTCAGTGGTGTGGTATACGGTTATCTTCGTAAACCATCTGAAAAATAATCACAAACATATTCAAATGACTGAACACAAAAGTGGGCAGTCATTTTTTTGATTTCTCTAGATGTCTCTGAAATATGGTATAATAGAAGAATGGCAAACAAAGAAATACAAGTAAAACAAGACGGAGACCGTCAAAAGCTGAATTAGAAAGAAAGCAAGCTATCCAACGGATGTTAATTTCCTTAGTCATAGCTTTTTGCTTAATGTTCGCTGCCCTGAAATTAGGAGCAGTGGGACTCACCCTCTATAACCTTATTCGATTACTAGTAGGAAGTCTGGCTTATCTGGTCATTCTTGTCGTTCTAGTCTATCTTTTTCTTTTTCAAATGGATTCAGAAGCAAGAAGGTCTAATCTCAGGTTTTCTTTTGCATTTTTTTCAGGCTTATTGCTGATTTTTTGAAGCTTATCTTGTATGGAAATATGGCATCAGAGCAGTCTGTCTTAAAGGGGACTTTTAGCCCAAGTTTTGACAGATTTGACAGGCTTTTCGTGTACTAGCTTTGCTGGAGGAGGGCTGCTAGGTGTTGCGCTTTATATTCCAGTCGCCTTTCTCTTTTCAAATATTGGTACTTACTTTTATCGGAGCTATCTTAATCTTGATCGGTGCTCTTCTAGTCAGTCCCTGGTCTGTCTATGATGTCGCTGATTTTTCTTGGAGCACGTTTTGCACTTTGGATGGAGCGACGTGAGCAGAAGAAACAAGAACGTTTTCATCAAACGAGAAGAAGAAAAAAAGCTCGTAAGGAAGCAGAGGAGCAGGAAAGACTAGAAAAAGAACAAGCAGAGCAAGCCTTGTTAGATATACCTCCTGTTGATATGGAAACTGGCGAGATTTTAGAAGCTTCCCCTGTTCACTTTGATGATTTACCACCCTTCCAGAGGAAGAATGGGTAGAACCCGAAATTATTCTCCCTCAAGCAGACTATGAAGTTCCTAGCGAAGTTTGACATTCCAGAGGAAGATGAGTTCTTAGAGGATGAGGATGTTGAGGTAGATTTTTTCTGCTAAAAAGGCTTTAGAGTACAAACTTCAAGCTTGCAACTCTTTTGCACCCGATAAGCCCAAAAGATCAGTCCAAGGAAAAAGAAAATCGTTCGAGAAAATATCAAAGATTTTGGAAGAAACCTTTTGCGAGTTTCGGTATCAAGGTAACGGTTGAACGTGCTGAATTGGTCCATCAGTTACCAAGTACGAAGTCAAGCCAGCCGTTGGTGTTCGTGTCAATCGCATTTCCAATCTAGCAGATGACTTGGCTCTGGCCTTGGCTGCTAAAAGATGTCCGTATCGAAGCTCCAATTCCTGGGAAAATCCTTAGATTGGGATTGAAGTGCCTAACTCAGAGATAGCGACAGTTTCCTTTCCGAGAGCTCTGGGAACAATCGCAAACTAAACCTGAAAATCTGCTAGAAATTCCTCTTGGGAAAAGCAGTCAATGGAACAGCTCGTAGTTTTGACTTTGGCTAAAATGCTCTCACTTGCTAGTGGCTGGTTCTGACAGGTTCTGGTAAATCTGTTGCAGTCAATGGTATTATTGCAAGTATTCTCGATGAAGGCTCGCCCGGACCAAGTCAAAGTTTATGATGGTGGATCCGAAGATGGTTGAGCTGTCACGTCTACAATGATATTCCTCATCTCTTGATTCCAGTTGTGACGAATCCTCGTAAAGGTCAGCAAGGCACTTCAAAAAGTCGTTGATGAGATGGAAAACCGCTATGAACTTTTTGCCAAAATTGGAGTTCGTAATATTGCTGGTTTTAACGCTAAGGTTGAGGAATTCAACGCTCAATCTGAGTACAAACAAGTACCTCTTCCTTTGATTGTCGTGATTGTCGATGAGTTAGCTGACCTCATGATGGTAGCTAGCAAGGAAGTAGAAGATGCCATTATCCGTCTTGGACAGAAGGCGCGTGCAGCTGGTATTCATATGATTCTTGCGACGCAGCGTCCTTCAGTGGATGTTATCTCTGGTTTGATTAAGGCAAATGTGCCGTCACGTGTAGCATTCGCTGTTTCTTCTGGAACGGATTCTCGAACGATCTTTGGATGAAAATGGTGCGGAGAAATTGCTCTGGTCGAGGCGATATGCTCTTTAAAGCCAATCGATGAAAACCATCCCTGTTCGTCTGCAAAGGTTCCTTTATCTCGGATGATGATGTGGAGCGTATCGTTAGCTTTATCAAAGGCTCAAGCAGATGCTGACTATGATGAAAGTTTTGATCCTGGAGAGGTTTCTGAGACAGAAGGTGAGTCTGGCACAGGAGATGAAGGTGGAGATCCGCTATTTGAAGAAGCCAAGGCTTTGGTCATTGAAACTCAAAAAGCGAGCGCATCCATGATTCAACGTCGATTATCAGTTGGTTTTTAACAGAGCAACTCGCTTTGATGGAAGAATTAGAGATGGCTGGGAGTTATTGGACCCTGCAGAAGGAACGAAGCCACGAAAAGGTTTTACAACAATAAAAAAACGTAAAAACAGTATAAAAATGCATGGAAACTTTATTGAAAAGTTAGTCAAAAATGGTCTAACTTTTTGCTGATGAAAGTTTTCTTTTGTAACTATAGTAGATTGAAATAAGATATGAACAGAGAGATTAGGAAAGTCAAACTAATTTCTAGAAATGTTTTAGAATCCATAGTGTACTACTCTAAGTTCAATCCACTATATTTCTTTAGAAATAAGACTATCTGAAAAATCGTTTCAGACTTGCTAATAATCGGATTTTACTTTTACTAGTTTTACCTGTTAAAGTATTGATTTTTTAAACTAGATTTCCTGCGAAACAAAAATATGATACAATAAAACTATGAATTATGAATCAAGTAAACCATTAACTGATGCACGCTTTAAGCGCTTTGTTGGTGTTCAGTGCACTACTTTTGAAGAGATGTTAGCCGTATTAAAAACAGCTTATCAACGTAAACACGCAAAAGGTGGACGGACCCCTAAGTTAAGCTTAGAAGATCTCCTCATGGCTACTCTTCAATACATGCGCGAATACCGTACTTATGAACAAATTGCGGCTGATTTTGGCATTCACGAAAGCAACTTAATCCGTCGGAGTCAATGGGTTGAAGCAACTCTTATTCAAAGTGGTTTTGCGATTTCAAAAACTCATCTTAGTGCTGAGGATACGGTGATTGTGGATGCAACAGAGGTAAAAATCAATCGTCCTAAAAAAATCAACTAGCCAATTATTCTGGTAAAAAGAAATGTCATGCTATGAAGGCTCAGGCGATTGTCACAAGCCAAGGGAGAATTGTTTCTTTGGATATTGCAGTGAACTATTGCCACGATATGAAGTTGTTCAAAATGAGTCGCAGAAACATCGGACAAGCTGGTAAAATCTTGGCTGACAGTGGTTATCAAGGACTCATGAAGATGTATTCACAAGCGCAAACTCCGAGGAAATCAAGTAAACTTAAGCCACTAACTCTTGAAGATAAATCCTATAACCATGCGCTATCTAAAGAGAGAATCAAGATTGAGAATATTTTTGCCAAAGTAAAAACGTTTAAAATATTTTCAACAACCTATCGAAATCGACGCAAACGGTTTGGATTACGAATGAATTTGATTACTGGCATTATCAACCGTGAACTAGGATTTTAGTTTCGCAGGAAGTCTAATAAAAACCAGCGATTCAATCACTGGCTGTTAGATAGTTCTTTTAAGAAGCTCCATTAGTAGTAGAAGTTTTTGTATCTGTTGTTTGGGTGCTAGATGACGGAACAGTTTGTTGTTCTTGTTTACTGCTAGTGTCTTCTTTCTTGCTTTCTTCACTGCTACTAGATTGACTTGTCGTTTCTTCTTGTGTGTTGTCCTTTTGTAGAAGTATTATCCTTGTTGGGAGTAGTGTTCTCTTGAGAGTTCCTTTTGAATCTCTTTTTATGACAGTTGTCTGGGTTGTCGTAGTTTCTTTTTTAGAGTTATTATTATTGTTGTTATTCATAGCATTCATAATGGTGATGCTTGCAGTAATCAGCCCTAGAATACTACCGATAGTAGCAATCGTTTTTGAAAAACAGTAAATCCTTTTTTTGATGTGTTCCGTTTTAGGTTTTTGATGTTCTACGATAATTAGACATAATATCTCTCCTTTTACTAAAATTCATTATACCGAAAATCTTTAAAAACTTAAATGAACCTGGATTGCCTTTCTTGTCGCCCTGAGACTGTTTCGTGATACAATAGAAGGGTGATTTTTAGAAAGCGTGAGAAACCATGATTTACTTTTGATAATTCGGCAACGACCAATCCTTATCCAGAAGCACTTGAAACCTATATGCAAGTGTCTGCAAAAATTATTGGAAATCCTTCAAGTCTCCATCGTTTGGGAGACCAATCTAGCAGAATTTTAGAAGCTTCTCGACAGCAGATTGCAGATTTGATTGGCAAGAAAAGCGAAGAAATCTTCTTTACCTCTGGTGGGACTGAAGGGGATAATTGGGTTATCAAAGGTGTGGCTTTTGGAAAAAGCGCAGTTTGGTAAACACATTATTGTGTCAGCTATTGAGCACCCAGCAGTCAAGGAGTCGGTTCTCTGGCTCAAGACTCAAGGGTTTGAAGTGGATTTTGCACCTGTAAATGAAAAAGGATTTGTAGATGTAACTGCTTTAGAAAACCTACTTCGTCCTGATACAACGCTAGTCTCTGTTATGGCAGTCAACAATGAAATCGGCTCAATCAGCCTATTGAAGCTATATCAGAACTATTAGCTGATAAAGCCAACGATCTCTTTTTCACGTCGATGCCGTTCAAGCTTTGGCTAAAATACCGACAGAAAAGTATTTGACTGACCGAGTGGATTTTGCGACCTTCTCAAGTCATAAATTCCACGGAGTTCGTGGTGTTGGATTTGTCTATATCAAGTCTGGCAAGAAAATTACACCGCTTTTAACTGGTGGTGGCCAAGAGCGTGACTATCGTTCAACAACTGAGAATGTAGCAGGAATTGCAGCAACAGCCAAGGCACTGCGTCTAGCTATGGAAAGATTGGAATTGTTTTCTAACAAAACGAGTCAGATGAAGGAAGTCATCCGTCAGGCTCTTCTTGATTATCCAGATATTTTTGTCTTTTCAGGTGAGGAAGACTTTGCTCCTCATATTCTGACCTTTGGGATTAAGGGAGTTCGTGGGGAAGTCATCGTTCATGCTTTTGAAGACTATGATATTTTCATTTCTACAACGTCAGCTTGCTCGTCCAAGGCTGGGAAACCTGCTGGGACTCTGATTGCCATAGGGATTGAAAAGGATAAAGCCCAGTCAGCAGTACGCCTCAGCCTAGACCCTAGAAAAATGACATGAGTCAAGTTGAGCAATTTTTTGACCAAACTAAAATTAATTTACAATCAAACTAAAAAAGTAAGATAGGAGTATTCATGCAGTATTCAGAAAGTATGATTCCTACGGAGAGCTTTCAACCAAAGGGTAAAAAACCGGATGCGTTTCATCAACAAACCTCGTAATAACATTTCAGATGTCTTTGTCCATCTATCCTCAAGTCAAAGGTAACTGCAGATCGCGATCTGTGCCCATGCTTATCTTAATGGAGCAGACTACGCAGCATAGCTGAGTCTCAAGCAAGTTTTCAGGATTCAAAACTTTTTCGCCAGTATACAAGGTTGAAAAAAATCTGTAGAAGTTCTGAAATCTGCTGTCCAAGAGATTATGAAGGACATCTACAAGGAAGGTATGACCTTTAAAATCTCAAGCAAGCGAAGCGACCACAACTTTGAGTTAGACAGTCGTGAGTTGAACCAAACTCTTGGTGGTGCAGTATTTGAAGCCATTCCCAATGTACAAGCACAAATGAAAAATCCTGACATCAATCTTCAGGTGGAGATTCGTGAAGAGGCGGCCTACCTTTCTTATGAAACCATTCGAGGAGCTGGTGGTTTACCGGTTGGAACTTCAGGGAAAGGCATGCTCATGTTGTCTGGTGGGATTGATTCACCAGTAGCTGGTTATCTAGCTCTAAAACGTGGAGTGGATATCGAAGCTGTTCACTTTGCTAGTCCACCATATACTAGTCCAGGTGCCCTCAAGAAAGCCCAGGATTTGACCCGTAAATTGACTAAATTTGGTGGCAATATCCAGTTTATCGAAGTGCCATTCACGGAGATTCAAGAAGAGATTAAGGCGAAAGCTCCAGAAGCCTATCTGATGACACTGACTCGCCGCTTTATGATGCGGATTACTGACCGTATCCGAGAAGTGAGAAAAGGATTGGTCATTATCAATGGGGAAAGCCTTGGTCAAGTAGCCAGCCAAACTCTTGAAAGTATGCAGGCTATCAATGCGGTGACCAATACACCAATCATCCGTCCAGTTGTAACTATGGACAAGCTAGAAATCATTGATATTGCTCAGGAAATTGATACCTTTGAAATTTCCATCCAACCCTTTGAAGACTGCTGTACCATTTTTGCGCCTGATCGTCCCAAAACAAATCCTAAAATTAAGAATGCAGAGCAGTATGAAGCGCGAATGGATGTCGAAGGTTTGGTTGAACGTGCAGTAGCAGGAATCATGATTACTCAAATTACACCTCAAGCTGAGAAGGATGCAGTCGATGAGTTGATCGATAATCTCCTTTAATCAGAAAAACCAGAGGAAAAAGATGAAATAAGTAAAAAGTTAGTTTATTGTCCTAAAATTGGACGGAAACTGACTTTTCTATTTTTATGATATAATTAGATAAAATTTTGAATATAGAGTTTTCTGACAATGAATCAATCATATTTTTACCTGAAAATGCGAGAGCATAAATTAGTGGTTCCCTCACAGGTAAGGAGCGCCGTGTACGTGTTCTCCTCCCAAAAACTATGAAAAAGACACGGATAGAAGCTATCCAGTTGTGTATTTTCACGATGGACAAAACGTCTTTTATAGTAAGGAATCTTACGTTGGACATTCCTGGAAGATTATTCCTGCTATCAAGCGAAATCCAGATATCAGCCGTATGATTGTTGTGGCTATTGACAATGATGGACTTGGACGGATGAATGAGTATGCGGCATGAAATTCAAGAGTCTAACATTCCCAGTCAGCAGTTTGGTGGGAAGGGAGTTGAGTACGCTGAGTTTGTCATGGAGTGGTCAAACCCTTTATCGATGAAAACTATCGCACAAAATCAGACCGCAAACACACTGCCATGATTGGATCTTCACTTGGCGGCAATATTACCCAGTTTATCGGCTTGGAGTATCAGGATCAGATTGGGTGTTTGGGAGTTTTCTCATCAGCCAACTGGCTCCACCAAGAGGCCTTTGATCGCTATATGGAGCGAAAAACTGTTGCCTGACCAACGTGTCTTTATCTATGTTGGTACGGAAGAAGCAGACGACACAGACAAGACGCTGATGGCTGGTAATATTAAAGCAGGCCTATATCGACTCTTCCCTTCGCTATTATCATGATTTGATAGCGGGAGGAGTGCAGTTGGAAAATCTCTCACTCAAGGTTCAGGCTGGAGCCATTCACCATGAAGTGCCATGGTCAGAAAATCTACCAGCTTGTCTACGATTTTTTGCAGAAAATTGGTAAATAGTATAAAGGAGACAGGATATGAATATTGAACATCTTAGCCACTGGAGTGGCCATCTAAATCGTGAAATGTATGTCAACCGATACGGACACGCAGGTATCCCAGTTGTTGTCTTTGCATCCTCAGGTGGTAGCCATAATGAGTACTATGATTTTGGCATGATTGATGCTTGTGCGTCCTTCATCGAGGAAGGCCGTGTTCAGTTCTTTACCCTTTCAAGTGTAGACAATGAGAGCTGGCTTGCGACTTGGAAAAATGGTCATGATCAAGCTGAGATGCACCGTGCCTATGAACGATATGTCATTGAAGAAGCCATCCCTTTTATCAAACATAAGACAGGCTGGTTTGACGGTATGATGACGACAGGTTGCTCTATGGGAGCTTATCACGCTTTGAATTTCTTCCTCCAACATCCTGACGTCTTTACCAAGGTCATCGCCCTCAGTGGTGTCTACGATGCCCGCTTCTTTGTAGGTGACTACTATAATGATGATGCTATCTACCAAAATTCACCAGTAGACTATATCTGGAATCAAAATGATGGTTGGTTTATCGACCGTTACCGTCAAGCTGAAATTGTGATCTGTACGGGCCTGGGTGCTTGGGAACAGGATGGGCTACCTTCTTACTACAAGCTCAAAGAAGCCTTCGACCAAAAACAAATTCCTGCCTGGTTTGCAGAATGGGGACATGATGTTGCCCATGACTGGGAATGGTGGCGCAAACAAATGCCTTATTTCCTTGGTCATATGAGTCTATAAAAGGAGTCGCTTATGAATTATCTTGTAATTTCACCCTATTACCCACAAAATTTCCAACAGTTTAGTATTGAGCTTGCCAATAAAGGAATCACAGTTCTAGGGATTGGGCAAGAACCCTATGAACAACTAGATGAACCATTGCGCAATAGCTTGACTGAATATTTCCGAGTTGATAATCTTGAAAATATCGATGAAGTTAAACGTGCAGTATGCCTTTTCTTTTCTAAAACATGGTCCAATTGACCGCATCGAATCTCACAATGAATACTGGCTAGAGTTGGATGCTGCCCTTCGTGAACAATTTAATGTCTTTGGTGCCAAACCAGAAGACCTCAAGAAGACCAAGTTTAAGTCTGAAATGAAGAAACTTTTCAAGAAAGCTGGAGTTCCAGTTGTGCCAGGTGCTGTTATTGAAACAGAGGAAGATGTTGATAAAGCTGTGAAAGAGATCAGGTCTTCAATGATTGCCAAACCTGACAATGGAGTGGGAGCGGCAGCAACCTTCAAGCTTGAAACAGAAGAGGATATCAATCACTTTAAGGCATGAATGGGACCATTCAACCGTTTATTTCTTTGAAAAATTTGTCACCTCTAGTGAAATCTGTACCTTCGATGGTTTGGTAGATAGAGATGGAAATATTGTTTTTTCTACGACCTTTGACTACGCACACACACCTCTCGATCTTATGATTTACAAGATGGACAATTCTTATTACGTTCTCAAAGAGATGGATCCAAAATTACGCAAGTATGGTGAGGCAATTGTCAAGGAATTTGGCATGAAAGAACGTTTCTTCCATATCGAGTTCTTCCGTGAAGGTGATGATTATATTGCCATTGAGTACAATAACCGTCCAGCGGGTGGTTTCACTATTGATGTCTATAACTATGCCCATTCTTTTGATTTGTATAAGGGCTATGCAGCGATCGTTGCGGGTGAGTCATTCCCAGCTTCTCAATTCGAGCCTCTATACTGCTCGGCAACATCTCGTCGCGCTAATGCCAACTATGTTTATTCAGAAGAAGACTTGCTCGCCAAGTATGGTCAGCAATTCAAGGTCAAAGAAAATCATGCCGGCTAGCCTTTGCTGAATTGCAAGGAGACTTTCTCTATATGCTAACGACGTCAAGTCGTGAAGAAATGGATCAGATGATTAAGGACTTTTGGTCAGCGTCAAGAATAATCAAAATTTTGACTTAACAAACTCTCTTTGTTAGGTCTTTTTTGAAGTGCTGAAATAAAAGCGTTTTCCTGCAGTATTCTTTTAGAAAATCTGTTGCTAAAAGGCTTAAAAATTGATAGAATAGGGATTGTCTAAAAAATATTAAGGAGAATCTATCAATGGATTTCACATGGGCAGTCAAATATGCCACTGAATTTTTGGGAACAGCCATCTTGATTATCTTGGGAAATGGTGCAGTTGCCAACGTTGAACTTAAAGGTACGAAAGGTCACCAAAGTGGCTGGCTCGTTATCGCTGTTGGTTGCAGTATGGGGGTTATGATCCCTGCCTTGATGTTTGGTAATGTTTCTGGTAACACATCAACCCAGCCTTCACTCTTGGTCTAGCAGTTAGCGGGCTTTTCCCTTGGGCACAAAGTAGCACCATACATCGTTGCACAAGTCTTGGGAGCAATCTTCGGACAAGCCTTGGTTGTTGCAACTCACCGTCCCTTACTACTTGCAAACTGAAAAAGCAAACAATATCTTGGGAACTTTCTCAACAATTTCAAGTATGGACCAAGGTACAAAAGAATCACGCTTCGCAGCAACAGTTAACAGTTTTTATCAACGAGTTTGTTGGTTCATTCGTTCTTTTCTTTGCAGCTCTTGGTTTGACAAAGAACTTCTTTGGAGCTGAAGTCCTCAATACATGAAACAAATGGCAACTCAAGCTGGTCAAAATGTTGACTTCTCTGATTTGGCAATTAAAAGCTCAAGTAGCGCCTCATACAGCTTCAGGACTTTCTGTTGCTCACTTGGCACTTAGTTTCTAGTAATGGCCTTGGTAACTTCTCTTGGTGGACCTACAGGACCTGGTTTTGAACCCAGCTCGTGACTTTGGACCACGTCTCCTTCCATGCCTTCCTTCCAAAAATCAATCCTTGGTCAACACAAGGGTGATTCAAAATAATTGAGTATGCTTGGGTACCAGTAGTTGCACCGATTGCAGCAGCTATTGCAGCAGTAGCGCTCTTCAAATTACTTTACCTATAATCACTAAAAACTGGGGAAATCCCAGTTTTTCTTGTCCATGAAAGTCAGTTTTAGATGAGATTCTTAAATCGTCAGACTTTTTCATTTTAATGCTAAAGGTGAAAATGTGGCGAAAATATGGTAAAATAGAGTACTAAGTAAACGTTAAAAGGAATATTATGCGTAAAGAGATTGCACCCGAATTATATAATTACAATAAATTCCTGGTCCTGAATTTCATCTATCTGGAGATAAAGTCAAGCTGAAGGCTTTACCTTTACTTTAGTTGAAAATAGTAAGGATGCTTTTGATGCAACAGCATTTACTCAACGCTTTTCTGAAGTTTTCTAAGTAAGTTCGATTATATTGTTGGAGACTGGAGTAATGAGCAGTTGCGCTTACGTGGTTTCTACAGAATGAGCGAGCAGAAGAGTCTCTTGAGAAAAATCAGTCGTTTACAAGATTACCTACTTGAGTATTGTAGCTATGGTTGTGCCTATTTTTGTTCTAGAAAAATGAAGTTCCTAAACGAGCACCGTTTGACCAAAAGATGCGCAAAAAGAGGAAAAGGGATTCTCGTAAAGGGAAAAAACTTTTCAAAAGTAAGAAAAAAATCATACGGATAAGAGAAATGAGACGCCGTTCAAAAGAACAGAAATCTCAGAGAAAGAAGACAAGGGGCAGCGTCATTTTCGTCATCCGTCAGAAAGATTAGAGAATAAGGAGAAAACATGAAACCGTCTATTTATAGTTTTAACACGTCAAGGCATGCAAGAATGGGTCTTGGAGCAGGGAGAAAAAGAAATTCCGTGCCGACCAAATCTGGGAGTGGCTTTACCGTAAACGTGTACAATCATTTGAAGAAATGACAAACTTATCTAAGATTTGATTGCCAAACTCAACGATCAATTTGTAGTCAACCCTTTGAAACAACGCATCGTTCAAGAATCAGCTGATGGTACTGTAAAAGTATCTCTTTGAGTTGCCAGATGGGATGTTGATTGAGACAGTGCTGATGCGTCAACACTACGGTTTGTCAGTCTGTGTAACGACTCAGGTAGGATGCAATATCGGTTGTACCTTCTGTGCATCAGGCTTGATCAAGAAGCAACGTGACCTCAATAACGGTGAAATCGTTGCGCAGATTATGTTAGTCCAAAAATATTTTGACGAACGTGGACAAGATGAACGTGTTAGTCATATCGTTGTAATGGGGATTGGAGAACCTTTTTGATAACTTCAATAACGTCTTGAACTTTATCCGTACCCTATCAATGACGATAAAGGGAATGGCTATCAGTGCTCGTCATATCACTGTTTCAACTTCTGGTTTGGCCCACAAAATCCGTGAGTTTGCTAATGAAGGTGTACAGGTTAACCTTGCTGTCTCACTTCATGCGCCAAACAACGAACTTCGTTCAAGCATTATGAAGATTAACCGTGCCTTTCCGATTGAAAAACTCTTTGCAGCTATCGAGTATTATATCGAGACAACCAACCGCCGTGTTACTTTTGAGTATATCATGCTCAATGAAGTTAACGATGGAGTAGAGCAGGCACTTGAGTTGGCAGAATTACTTAAGAATATCAAGAAAGTTGTCTTATGTCAACTTGATTCCTTACAACCCGAGTTAGTGAGCATGACCATGTATAGCCGAAGCCCTAAAGAACGTGTCATGGCTTTCTATGATACACTCAAGAAAAAAGGTGTCAACTGTGTCGTTCGTCAGGAACATGGTACAGATATCGATGCGGCTTGTGGACAATTGCGTTCAAATACCATGAAGCGTGATCGCCAAAAAGCAGTAGCTGAAGTAAATCCATAAGATGAGTCGAAAAACATTACTAAGCTTGGGAGTGCTTTTATACAGTCTTTGTATTGTCTGTTTTTGTTTTACTCCCCAGCCTCAACTTCCTACAGAGTGGAAACTCAGGTATTCAAACTTTTGGACGCCTGGTTTTCTTTTGACGCCTTTTAACTCCCTCTGGAAAACTGGGTGAAGTAACCAGCTTTCTGCAGCTATTCTGGATATTTTGCAAAACGCCTTAAATATCCTTTTTACTTTTTCCACTGGTTTTCCAACTTCTCTATCTCATGCCTATTCTAAGAAATACTAAGAAAGTGATTTTGTTCAGTTTTTCTGTGAGTCTAGAATCGAGATGTACACAGTTAGTTCTTGACTTTTTCTTTGATTTTAATAGGGTCTTTGAGATTGATGATTTGTGGACCAATACACTTGGGTGGCTACCAACTGGCTCCTCTATAAACTACTACATAAAAACAAGATAAGGATTTAAATGAGTATCTTAGAGTTAAAAATTTGAGTCACGGTTTTGGTGACCGTGCGATTTTTGAAGTATGCTTTCCGCCTCCTTAAAGGTGAACATATCGGCTTAGTTGGTGCCAATGGTGAAGGAAAATCAACCTTTATGAGCATCGTGACTGGTAAAATGTTACCTGATGAAGGTAAGGTGGAATGGTCAAAATATGTGACAGCAGGCTACCTTGACCAGCACGCTGTGTTAAAAGAAGGCCAAACCGTGCGTGATGTCCTTCGTACTGCTTTTGATGAGTTATTTAAGGCAGAAGCACGTATCAATGAACTCTACATGGAAATGGCAGAAGAGGGCGCTGATATTGATGCCCTAATGGAAGAAGTCGGCGAACTTCAGGACCGTTTGGAAAGTCGTGACTTCTATACCTTGGATGCTAAGATTGACGAAGTCGCGCGTGCTCTTGGTGTTATGGATTATGGGATGGATACAGATGTAACAGCCTTGTCAGGTGGACAAAGAACCAAGGTACTTTTAGCCAAACTTCTTCTTGAAAAAGCCAGATATCTTGCTTTTGGATGAGCCTACCAACTATTTGGATGCTGAGCATATTGACTGGCTCAAGCGTTATCTGCAGAACTATGAGAATGCCTTTGTCCTTATTTCGCACGATATTCCATTCCTCAATGATGTTATCAATATCGTATATCACGTTGAAAATCAACAGTTGACTCGTTATTCTGGAGATTACTACCAGTTCCAAAGAAGTCTATGCTATGAAGAAATCGCAGCTAGAGGCAGCCTATGAACGTCAACAGAAGGAAATTGCTGACCTCAAGGATTTCGTAGCCCGTAATAAGGCGCGTGTCGCAACTCGTAACATGGCCATGTCTCGCCAGAAGAAATTGGATAAGATGGATATCATCGAACTTCAAAGCGAGAAACCAAAGCCGTCCTTTGATTTTAAAACCAGCTCGTACACCTGGACGCTTTATCTTCCAAGCCAAGGACTTGCAGATTGGTTACGACCGCCCACTTACAAAACCATTAAATCTTACCTTTGAGCGTAATCAGAAGGTTGCTATCATCGGTGCCAATGGTATCGGTAAAACAACCCTCTTGAAGTCTCTTTTGGGTATTATCCCGCCAATTGCTGGGGAAGTTGAACGTGGGGACTATCTAGAACTCGGTTACTTTGAGCAAGAAGTGGAAGGTGGCAATCGCCAGACACCACTAGAAGCAGTCTGGAATGCTTTTCCTGCACTAATCAAGCAGAAGTTCATTGCAGCCCTTGCCCGTTGTGGTTTGACAACGAAGCATATCGAAAGCCAGATTCAAGTTCTATCAGGTGGAGAACAAGCTAAGGTTCGTTTCTGTCTCTTGATGAATCGTGAAAACAATGTTTTGGTGCTAGACGAGCCTACCAAACCACTTGGATGTGGATGCAAGAGATGAGCTCAAAACGTGCTCTGAAAAGAATATAAAGGCTCTATCCTTATGGTTTGCCACGAACCAGACTTTTATGAAGGCTGGATGGACCAAATCTGGGATTTTAACAACTTAACTTAAAATAAGAGTAAAAGAAATACAGTACCTAACGAGGATACTGTATTTTTTGGTTTTTAAGATTTAAAATCGTAGTCCTTAACAATTTCAATGCTGTCGATAGTGATAGCAGTAGTTGGTTTATCTTTTTCGTCTTTTTCAGCCTTGGCAATCTTGTCAATAACATCCATACCATCGATGACTTGACCAAGACAGGGTGCTTACACAGTCTAGACTAGGGTTACCACCGTCTTTGTAGGCTTCGATAATTTTCTTTGGATAGCTACTCGTAGGGAGTTTGGCAGAAATATCCGTCGTATTTTGGTTGATGAAGAACTGACTACCATTTGAATTTGGTTGACCAGTATTGGCCATAGAGGAGAACCACGAGATGTTATAGAGGTATGGAGAGATTTCGCTCTTTGAAACCAGTTCCCTGGTCTTTAGTCTTGTCATATCATGCCAAATGGATTCGACCTCCAGTACCATCTCCTTTTGGATCACCAGTCTGGACCATGAAGCCATCAATCACTCGGTGGAAGGTAACGCCATTGTAGTAGCTTTCTTTTTGCGTGAGTTAGGAAATTTTCAACATAAGTGGAGCTAGCTTTTGGAAAGAGTTTGATGCGGATATCTCCTTGACTGGTGTGGAGAATGACTGCAACTTCGTCTTCAGCAACCTCCTTAGAGAGTTGTGGAAGTTAGCATTTTCATTTGTCAAGGCGTCTTTGAGATCCTTGGCAGATTGGGCAGCTGCTTTGGAACTTTCTTCAGCTAGCTAGAATCTACATAGTCATCCCTCGGAGACTACGTTGGATACTGCTACATCCAGCAAGGGCAAAAGTTGAGATTAATAGAAGTGTATTCTATTTTTCATGGGAATCATAAAAATCATTTCTACCATTGTACCCCTAATTGAAAGTGGATTTCAAATATTCAATTGTGATCATTCCGATGGTACATACAATTTTATGGCCTTACTTACCCCATTTTGATCATTAGAATCTGTTACTTTATTTGCACAGACTTTAACATCTGTAGGAGCATTTCCCATTGCAACACCAAGTCCAGCGGTCTCAATCATTGGAATATCGTTATAATTATCTCCAATACTCATAATTTCAGTGAGTGATAGTTGATAGTAGTTGACTAATTCTAACAGAGCTTGTTTTTGAGACTTGATTATGTGTGACTTCAAGATAGTTATCCTTCGAAAGGTAAAGTCAGTTTGAGGGAAATCTATTGTTGCTAATGTCTCTTTAAGTTTCTGGATAGTAGCTGCGTTATCTATTAATAAAAGTTTATGAATAAGATTCTTTTCTTTCTGAAGAAAATCTGCTAGTGAAGTAACTTTTGGGCTCTCTCCAGTAATCTGTGCTTCAATTTCTACCCATTTATCTAAAAAGCATTTACGTACAATCTTTCCAGAATAAACATTAATTGAAACTGTCGGAAATTCTTTTGTTAAAAATCATGTAGTAAAGAGTAATTCATTTTTATTAATAGTATGATGATTCAGAATTTTATCACCTGCACTAATAGAGAGCACCATTATAACTTGCAATTGGAAAATCTGTGATTCCAAGTTCTTTCGAAATTGGAGCTATACCAAGAGGAGAGCGAGCAGAAGCTAAAACAAAAGGAATTTCACTTTGTTTCAAAAGTGGCATAAGCTCTAGTAAATGAGAGTCTAATTGGTGCTTTTGGTCTAAAATGGTACCATCGATATCTACTTATGATTAACTTTATTACTGACATATGTTTCTCCTTTTTAAAATAGAATAGTTGTTTTACCATCTAAAGATTGTTGAATTTCTATGTCAGGTTCTTTGTCTGTAATCCAATAATCAAAAATCAGTAAGTTCGGAAAAGAATATAATGAGGTGTTTGTTTATCTTGCTGGTTTCAGCTAACAAGACGTGAATTTTACTGGTTTTAAATGCTCTTTTTCATTAGAACATCTTCTCGATCTTCAAAAACTAACTTGTCCGTCTGAAAGACTAGCTGCACCAAAAAAATGCTAAGTCAAATTTAATTCTATTCAAAGATTCGGATTCTTCTAATAGTAATAGAAACGATTCTTTTTATAGAAATCGTCCACCGATAATGTGAAAAATCGACATTTTCATTTTTCTCCCTAAGACCAGTGCATTATCCAATGAATGACTGAAAATAGTAACTTTTTTATCTGTTATTTTTGCTAACTCAAGTACAGTTGTTGAAACATCATAGAAAATTAATTGTGAATCAGAAATAAGTTGGGTAGCTAAATGAGCAATTTTCTCTTTTTCTTTGGAAGACTGCTTCTGCCTCGACCTTTATAACCAAGAATCCTTTGCTTTTGGATTGGCAATAAACCTCCATGAGTTCTTTTTGCTCGCTTTTCCTTTGCAAGAATGGAAAAATCTCTCCGGATAGTATCCTTGGATACTTGGAAATAGTCAACCATTTCTTTTGCTGATAGACTTCCTCTATCCTCTAAAAGTTTAATGATTTCTTCTAATCGTTGTTCTTGGTACATATAAATTCCCTCTTTTAATACTAATATACCTCCTTTGTAAGTGATTGTCAATAATTATAATGTTTTATAAGTGTTTTGAAAAATTTACAAAAAAATCAACCTGACTTGGTTGATTAAAGATTCTTCTTTGGATGGCGGTCAATGATTGCCTGATGGTCCTTGAGAGCTTGTTCTCCTTTTGGAGTTAATTTATAACCGCGAATCGAAAAGTGACCAGCTAATTCTTCTTCTGAAAAATGGTCATGAAGAGCTTGATTCAGGTCGGCAGCCTTCATTTTAGAAAGTCCAGTAACTCCCTTCTTCTTCAGGATATTCTTTTTCATGGTGCTATTTAGATGGTCAAGTGAGTCAAAAGAAGTTTCGACAAGAGCATAGCCTTTTTCAACAAGAGCTTCTAAATGTTTTGGGGCATCAATGCCATAAGTGTACTCGAAGTATTTAGGGAACCAGCTTTCGGTGATAAAGGTACCAAAGTTGATTCTCCAGAGGAGGATAATATCTCCTGCTAGTAAATAATCTGCTAATAAGTCCATGTGTTATTTGGGAACGGGCTTGAGATTTAGTAGCCAAGTCTCGATATCACGATTTGGAGATGTGAGGTTTGACTTGATGGTCTTTGCAAAATCTTCTCTGAACTAGTATTCATAAAGTTTCTCCTTCTATTTTTCCCTATTAGTCTAAAAAATTTAAAAAAATTTTTAAAGTCTGTCAAGTTTTTCTTGACACCTCTTAGAAAATCTGCTATAATAGAACATGTGCTAAATAGCTCAGCTATTTCACCGAACTAAAAAAATAAAAAGAAAGAGATATTAAAAATGGCAGTAAAATCCGTTTGACTCGTATGGGTTCTAAGAAAAACCTTTCTACCGTATTAACGTATGAATTCACGTTCACCACGTGACGGACGTTTCATCGAAACAGTTGGAACTTACAACCCACTTGTTGCTGAAAACCAAGTAACTTTGAAAAGAAGACCGTATTTTGGCATGGTTGGCTGATGGAGCTCAACCTTCAGATGCAGTACGCAACATCCTTTCAAAGAAGGCGTATTGAAGAAATTCCACGATTCTAAATTCTCTAAATAATTCTAAAGTAGGTTGACAGATGGATACGATTGAAAATCTCATTATTGCAATTGTGAAACCTTTGATTTCACAACCAGATGCTATAACTATCAAGATTGAAGATACACCAGAATTTTTGGAGTATCATTTTGGATCTTGACCAAAGCGATGTGGGTCGTGTGATTGGTCGTAAGGGTCGCACTATCTCTGCGATAAGAACGATTGTCTACTCTGTCCCAACTGAAGACAAAAAGTAAGAATCGTTATTGACGAAAGAAATAGAAAAGCGGGACGGATGTCTCGCTACAAGAGCAGGATATGAAGGATTTAACGTTTAGACAATTACAAGACTACTTACTCGAACATTACCAGCAGTCTCGGACTGAGGAAGGTCTTTTTATCAAGCTAGTGGAGGAAGTCGGAGAAGTAGCTGAGGTTTTGAATGGACGCTCTGGTCGAAAAGAAGGGTTCAGGATTCTAACGAGGAACTTGCCAAAGAACTGGTTGATATCATTCACTACACCGTCGCAATTGCAGCCATCAACGACATTGATCTAACCAAGACCATTTTTGAAAAAGACAAAAAGGCAGCTATCAAATATCAACATGAACGAGATTTGGAAGGATATTTAGAAGCCGAAGGTCAGAACTAGCTTTTTCCTCCAACTTGTGAAAATCCCTAGAACGTGATAAAATAAAGGTTAAGGGTATATAATAAATCATTGCATAGAATGAGTGGATTTCTTTATGAAGAGATTTGAAATATCTACAGAAATTGGTGAGTCTCTCTGTTACTTATCAAAAAGCAAAAAGAAAGTGCTAGTTTGTTTAAAGTGGCGCAGGTTTGTTACCAAGTTATGAAAATTTTTCACTTATACTCGAAAAACTTCCTCCCACAATTGGTTAGTTTGACAATTGATTTTTCCAAACACAGGTAGAAGTCCGATTCATGACCAAGCTGGAAAAAATCTGGATAATCTTGCAGATGCAGTTTATGAAGTACTTGAAGAATTGGCGATTTCTGAATATATACTTTGTGCACATAGTTTGAGTGGAATTTTAGCTTGCAAATTGCTCAACAAACCAATTAAGTGTCAGGGTTTAGTAGCGCTTGAACCGACCACTAAAAAAGTAATGTTTGCTGATTTTTCAGAAAATCCTTATCCAGAAATGGAAGAGCAAATGAGACTGATTGAAGAATTTGGTCCTGAACTTTATTTTAAGAACTTAACTCAATCCACATTTAACCCTGAAACTAACAAAGAAATCTGGAAATTAATGCAAGAAAAAGGCTTAGAGTTGGAAAATCAAGATCCAGAATTTCAGATATCTGGAGAAATTACTGAGGAAGATTTTGAGAATTTGTCGATAGAATCTCATATCCCTGTATTTATTTTTTGTCAGGCTTATAGAGAAAAAGAGTACAGAGAATCAGAATATTGGACTTCCAATACTAAACTCATTTTAGGAGAATCACCATTATTTACAGTGGTCCGAATCAGAAAAATTGTAGATATTATTAAAAATTGTAAGAAGAAAATGGAGATAAAGAAATTACAGGAGATCAAATGAACTATTTTAACGTTGGAAAAATCGTCAATACGCAAGGTTTGCAAGGTGAGATGAGAGTCTTATCTGTGACGGATTTTTCGGAAGAACGCTTTTAAAAAGGTGCAGAGCTGGCCTTGTTTGATGAGAAGGATCAATTTGTTAAAAACAGTGACTATCATAAGTCACCGTAAGCATAAAAACTTTGATATCATCAAATTTAAGGATATGTATCACATCAATGATATCGAAAAATACAAAGGGCTACAGTTTGAAGGTTGGAAGAAAACCTTAATGACCTAGATGAGGGTGAGATTTTACTATCACGAGATTATTGGACTAGGGTCTACGAGGGCTGATAACTGATTGGAACCATTAGAAATTCTTCAACCGAGGGGCCAATGATGTTTGGGTAGTTAAGCGTAAGGAAAACGTGATCTGCTCTTTACCATATATCCCACCGGTCGTGCTCAATGTTGATATTCCTAATAAGCGCGTGGATGTAGAACTCTTAGAAAGGGTTAGACGATGAAGATTGATATTTTAACCCTCTTTTCCAGAGATGTTCTCACCGCTAGAACATTCTATCGTTGGGAAAGGCCCGTGAAAAGGGACTTCTTGATATCCAGTATCATAATTTTCGTGAATATGCTGAAAAGGCTCGTCATGTCGATGACGAACCCTACGGTGGTGGTCAAGGCATGCTCCTGCAGAGCGCAACCAATCTTTGATGCCTTTGATGCTATTCAAAAGAAAAATCCGCGCGTGATCCTTTTTGGATCCTGCTGGTAAACAGTTTGATCAAAGCTTATGCTGAAGATTTAGCACGAAGAGAGAACTCATCTTTATCTGTGGTCACTACAGGGCTATGATGAACGCATTAAGACCTATGGTAACAGATGAGATTTTCCCTAGGTGATTATGTCTTGACTGGTGGTGAACTGGCAGCTATGACGCATGATTGATGCGACAGTTCGCTTGATACCAGAAGTAATTGGGAAGAGACCAGTCACCAAGATGATAGCTTTTCATCAGGAGCTCTTGAATATCCTCAGTACACTCGATCCCTATGATTATCGAGGTATGGTGGTTCCAGAAGTACTTATGAGTGGGCATCATGGAAGATTCGTCAATGGCGTCTCTATGAGAGTCTCAAAAAACTTATGATCGTAGACCAGATTTGTTGGAACATTATGAATTAACAGCAGAAGAAGCTAAAAATGTTAGCGGACATTAAAGAAAATACAAATTAAAAGGAGAAGCCTATGCAAGTCATTAAACGTGATGGACAAGTTGCTGACTTTGATCCAGATAAAATCTATCAAGCCATTCTCAAAAGCTGCTCAAACGGTTTATGTTTTGACAGATGATTTACGTCAAAATCTAGCTCAGGTAACTAAGAAAAGTTGTCTTGGATCTAGAAGAGGCAAAAAGTGGAGCGTGCGACTATCAGCATGATTCAATCAATGGTTGAACACCGCTTGCTTTGGTGCAGGTTACATCACTCATCATGAACACTATATCTCTTACCGTTTGCAACGGGATTTAGAGAAGTGGTTACGGAGAACACATTGCTGTTCACCTTCATTTTGAACAAATCCGTTAATAGAAAAGAGTGAGATGAAGAAAACTCATCTCACTCTTTCTTCATCGATTTTTGGGCAGTTTGGACAGTTGAGGGAACAAAACTTATTTTTCGAATATCTGGGATTCGAATAATGCAGGTCACATTTTTGCAAAAATTTTACACGATAATTTGCTGGCGGTCTGTATCAAATTTGATGATATCCCCTGTAAAACTTGTATCTGAAAAATAAATGTGGACAGCAGTTTTTCAGGAGCGCCTCTTTAATGGTACTTGTCAGGAGTCAGCTTTGGAATGATCTGATTCTTCTCGTCCGTTGAGAAATCCTTTGGAATTTTTTGTTGAATATAGTAAATAAATCTTTCATCGGAGCCTCCTTCTTTTACCATTATTATATACAATTTTTAAAAAATCTACAAGATTTTTACGAATAATCAAGTGAAGACAATTAAAAGGAGAATACAATGGCAGAATTTACATTTGAAATCGAAGAACACTTACTTACGCTCTCAGAGAATGAAAAAGGTTGGACCAAGAAATCAATCGTGTCAGCTTTAATGGAGCACCAGCAAAGTTTGACATTCGTTCTTGGAGTCAGACCACATTCTAAGATGGGGAAAGGAATCACCCTCTCAAACGAGGAGTTTCAAGTGATGGTCGATGCCTTTAAGAATCAATAAGCAATCATGTAAGAATAATCCAAAAGAAGCTGGGAAAAACCCGGCCTCTTTTTATTTGCTTGAAAAATAGGATTGAGTACGGAGACGTTGAAGGAGTGGTCGACCGATAAAACTGATGGCAAGGATTTTTGCAAGATCAGGAATGATAAAGGGAATGACACCGACAGCTAGTGCTTTATCAAAAGGCATACCAGCAAGGAAGTGGAGGCTGAGAATACCACCAACAAAGACAGAGGAATCTCCCAAGAGATTTGCAAGAAAGATACGAATATAGCCACTTTTCTTATGGATAAGATAGGACGTAAGCCCAGCATAGACAAGGTCAAACCAAAGATAGCCAGCGCTTGGACCTACCAAAACATGAAAACCAGCTCCCCCACTGGCAAAGACAGGAATACCGATAGCACCCAGCAAGAGATAGAGACCAACAGAAAGAACGGCTTCCCTAGGTCGAAAAACAGTAGCGATGAGTCCGATAGCAAAGTTTTGTAGAGTAAATGGTACTGGTCCAATTGGGATACTGATTTGGGCTAATACTGCAATCAGAGCAGCTCCAATAGCAGGAATAGCGTAAATGTGTGCTTTTTCATAATAGTTAACCTCTTTTTAATTTATAGTAACTATTATACTGGAAGGGGATGATTGTAAACCTATTTTTAAAAATAAAGGTTACAAATCTGTAACTGACCGATTGAGACAAAAAGTTGGCTAGTCAGAACACAGATAGATCCTATCCGTAATAGTACCCTTATGGAGCTTGGTTTACCATATAGTGAAAAAATTCTTAGAAATCTTGATGGCATGCTATTATAAGAGTTCTTTCATTTGATCTAGTAAAAGAAAAAGATTGAAGAAGATTGTCCAAAATAGACTTTTTCTTCAATCTGAGTGACCAAGATAGTCTCTTTTTGTATTAACGCATAGTCACAAATTCTTCTGAACCTGTAGGATGGATAGCGACCGTCGCATCAAAATCAGCTTTTGTAGCTCCCATCTTGATTGCTACAGCAAACCTTGAATCATTTTCATCAACGCCGTAGCTGATACCATGAAGGCCAACGACCTTTTCGTTCTCACCAGCTGTAACTAGCTTGAAGCGAGCTTCTTGACGGTGGCTAGTAACTGCAGAATACATAGAGGCAAATTTTGAAGTATAAACTTTAATGTTTTCTTGCCCATACTCTTTGATAGCTTCTTCCTCAGTTAGACCGACAGTTCCGATAGCTGGGTGAGAGAAGACAACAGTTGGAATAGTAGTGTAGTCCATTTTAGCATTGGTTTTACCGTTGAAAAGTCTCTCGGATAGGGTACGCCCAGCCTTGATAGCAACAGGAGTTAGTTCCTTTTCACCTGTGACATCTCCAAGAGCGTAGATACCTTCAATGACAGTATTTTGGTATTCGTCAACTTGAATGAAACCACGTTCATTGAGAGTAACGCCTGCTTTTTCAAGCTGAAGCCCTTCAACATTTGGACGGCGACCGGTTGCCCAGATAACTTGACTGGCAGTATGAGTGCTCCCATCTTCAAAAATGAATCCGAATACCTTGCTCTGTTTTTTCCAGTTTAGCAGGAACCTTATGGGTGTGTAAGTATAATCCAGTATTTTCCATTTCTTGAACCAGACTCTCAACAATATAGCTATCAAATCCACGAAGTGGACGCTCACGACGGACGAATAAATCAGTCTGTACACCAAGGGTATGGAGCACGCCAGCTAATTCGACAGCAATATAACCTGCACCCAGAATGGCTACAGAATCTGGCAACTCTTCCCAGGCAAAGACATCATCAGAACTACCACCTAGTTCAGCATCAGGAATGGCAGGGATATGAGGATGGGCCCCAGTTGCAATCACGATATGCTTAGCACGGATCAACTCACCATTGACACTGACTGTATGAGCATCAACGAACTCGGCACGTCCTTCAATCAAATCAACTCCGTTACGCTTAAAGCTTCCACCATAAGAAGAGCGAGCACGGTCAATATAGGCTTCACGATTCTTACGAAGCGTTGCGTAATCAAATTCACTACCAGTACTTGTAAAACCATAGTCAGGTCCATATTTGTGGATGCTCTCTGCGATTTGAGCTCCGTACCACATGATTTTCTTGGGAACACAGCCCAAATTTACACAAGTTCCACCTAATTTCTTTTCCTCAATAACTGCGGCCTTAGCACCATGTTCACCAGCACGATTCATGGTAGCAATACCTCACTACCTCCACTCGATAGCGATAATATCATATTCTCTCATAGAAAGCTCCTTTACTTGTTTTTAGTCATATTCTATCTTTTTTGGGAGTCAATGCAAAAATCTGCTACGCTTAAAAATTTTAAGAAAATGCTTGCAAAAATTAAAAAGAAAGTGTATTATATAACTAATACAACAACAAAAAGATTTTAGCAAATGTTTTTGGATAATGAGAAATCAATTGTCCATTTTTGGGACTGTGCTATAATCTTAATATATATTTGTAAAGAAGGAGTTCTTATGAAAAAAGAAAGAAAACCGCCAAGAAATGGCCTTTTATATACCGCTATCGGAGTTGCAACAGCCTCGTAATTGGTGCAGGAGCTATTCTCTTATTTAGACAACCAAATCAGCTGCAGCAAAAGATGAACCTGCTAAAATTGCTGTAGCTAAAGAGGAACGGTTGCTTCATCGGTTCTTCTATCAGGGTAGTGTAACTGCTCAAAAAGAACAATATGTTTATTTTTGATGGTAGTAAGGGAGATTTGGATGAGGTTCTAGTTTCGGTTGGTGACAAGGTAAGCGAAGGCCAGGCCTTAGTCAAGTATAGTAGTGCAGATGCTCAAGCAGCCTATGATGCTGCTAGTCGTGCAGTTGCTAAAGCTGACCGTCATATCAATGAATTGAATGAGGCTCGAAATACTGCTGCTTCAACACCTGTGCTTCCTCAAGCAGGATTGAAGGCGCTACGGACCAAACCCAGCACAATCTTCTACATCAGCTACAGCTTCTATCGATTCACAAATCAGTGATGCGCGTGATGTTCGTGCAGATGCAGCGGCACAACTTGAAAAAGCCCAGGCACAGTTGGATGCCACTACAGTTTTGAGTACTGTAGAAGGTACAGTTGTCGAAAGTCAATCGCAATGTTTCAAAAATCTCCAACAGGAAATAGCTCAAGTATTGGTACATATCGTTAGTAACGACAACTTGCAGGTCAAGGAGAGCTTTCTGAATACAATCTTGCAAAATCTATCTGTAGGCTGCAAGTTACCTTTTACTTCAAAGGTTTACCCAGATAAAACTTGGGATGGTAAGATTAGCTATATTTCAAATTATCCAAAGAACAGTAGTGAAGCAAGTAGTAGCTTAGCTGGTTCAAACTCAGGATCTAAGTACCCATATACGGTCGATGTAACTAGTGAAATTGGCGATTTGAAACAAGGTTTTTCTGTCAGTGTCGAAGTGAAAAGTATGAGTAAGGCATTGCTTGTTCCGATTACCAGCATTGTGATGGAAGAAGATAAAAACTACGTTTGGATTCTTGATGAAAATCAAAAGGCCAAAAAGGTTGAAGTTGGATTGGGCAATGCAGATGCAGAAAACCAAGAAATCACATCTGGTCTGACAGATGGAGCAAAAGTCATCAGTAATCCGACAGCTTCCTTGCAAGAAGGAAAAGAGGTGAAGACTGATGAAGCAACTAATTAGCCTCAAAAATATCTGCCGTAGCTATCGAAATGGTGACCAAGAACTTCAAGTCCTTAAAAACATTAACCTAGAAGTTCAAGAGGGAGAATTTGTAGCTATCATGGGACCATCCGGTTCAGGTAAGTCCACCCTCATGAATACCATTGGTATGTTGGATACTCTCACAAGTGGTCAGTATTTTCTAGATGGCAAAGAAGTAGCTGGTCTGGGCGAAAAACAATTAGCCAAGGTTCGAAATCAAGAAATCGGATTTGTCTTTCAACAATTCTTTCTCTTGTCCAAAATGAATGCTCTACAAAATGTGGAACTTCCTCTGATTTATGCAGTGAGTTGGTAGCTTCAAAAACGTCGCAAATTAGCAGAAGAATATCTGGAAAAAGGTTGAACTGACTGAGGCATGTCATCACTTGCCTTCGGAGTTGTCAGGTGGTCAGAAGCAAAGGGTTGCTATAGCACTGCACTCGTTAACAATCCTTCTATCATCTTGCAGATGAACCTACTGGAGCCTTGGATACTAAAACTGGAAATCAGATCATGCAACTCTTAGTTGAACTAAATAAAGAAGGAAAAACCATCATTATGGTTACGCATGAGCCTGAAATCGCTGCTTATGCCAAACGTCAGATTGTCATTCGTGATGGCGTCATTTCATCTGATAGTGGTCTCGTAGAAAAGGAGGAAAACTAGATGCAGAATCTGAAATTTGCCTTTTCATCCATTATGGCCCACAAGATGCGTTCTTTCTTAACCATGATAGGTATCATTATCGGCGTATCATCCGTTGTCGTGATCATGGCCTTGGGAGACTCCCTGTCGCGCCAAGTCAATAAAAACATGACCAAGTCCCAGAAAGATATCCATGTCTTTTTCTCACCTACTAAGAGTAAGGACGGTTCTTTTACACAAAGACAATCTGCCCTGACCTTGTCTGGCGGTCAAGAAGAAAGATTTTTTGTTGAACCACCAAAACCTCAAGAAGCTTGGGTTAAAGGAAGCTGCAAAGCTCAAGGGAGTGGATAGTTACTATGTGACCAACTCAGCCAATGTGACCTTGACCTATAAGGATAAAAAGGTCGAACACGCTAACATGACGGGTGGGAATGTCACTTACATGGATGCGGTCGAAAATGAAATCATTGCAGGTCGTGGCCTTAGAGCGCAAGATTATAAGGATTTTGCAAGTGTGATCATTTTAGATGAAGAGCTTGCCAATAGCCTTTTTGGTTCAGCACAAGAAGCTCTCAACCAAATTGTTGAAGTAAATGAAGAAATCAGTTACCGTGTTATTGGTGTTTATGCAAGTAAAGAAGCTAAGGCTGCGAAAACATTTGGAGTCGGAGGACTACCAATTACGACCAATATTTCCTTAGCAGCTAATTTTAACACAGACGAGATTTCAAATATTGTCTTCCGTGTCAATGATACTAGCTTGACTCAGACTTTAGGACCAGAGCTGGCAAGAAGAATGACAGAGATTGCAGGTCTTCAACAAGGGGAATATCAAGTTGCAGATGCGTCTGCCGCCTTCCAAGAAGTTCAACAACTCTTTGGCTTCATAACAACGATTATTAGTGCTATTGCAGGGATTTCCCTCTTTGTTGGTGGTACTGGTGTTATGAATATTATGCTTGTTTCGGTGACAGAGCGTACCCGTGAGATTGGTCTACGTAAAGCACTAGGAGCAACACGAGCTAATATTCTGGTTCAGTTCTTGATTGAATCCATGATTTTGACCTTATTAGGTGGGGTCATCGGTCTTCTGCTTGCTGCAGGAGTGACCATGCTTGCAGGAGTTCTTCTTCAAAACATGATTGCAGGAATCGAAGTTGGAGTATCCATCCCAATCGCTCTCTTTAGTTTAGCGGTCTCAGCAGGTATCGGTATGATATTTGGTGTTCTACCAGCCAATAAAGCCTCTAAGCTGGATCCTATCGAAGCTCTTCGCTATGAATAAGATAATCAACAGGAAAAACAAGATGGACATCAGTCTGTCTTGTTTTTGTATGGATTTCCTTATCGAAAATCATCAAAATATGATATAATGAAGTGTTAGAAAAACAGGTTTCATTTGCCTGGAAAGGAAATATTATGTCTGAAAAGAATTTTTATATTACAACACCGATTTACTATCCATCTGGTAAACTTCATATCGGTTCTGCCTACACAACTATCGCCTGTGATGTCCTAGCTCGCTACAAACGCCTTATAGGCTAAGATGTCTTTTTATCTGACAGGTCTTGATGAGCATGGTCAAAAGATTCAACAAAAAGCAGAAGAAGCTGGGATCACACCTCAAGCCTATGTTGATGGCATGGCAGTTGGTGTCAAAGCACTCTGGCAATTACTTGATATCTCATATGATAAATTTATCCGTACAACTGATGACTACCATGAAAAAGTAGTGGCTCAAGTTTTTGAACGCTTGCTTGCTCAAGATGACATCTACCTAGGTGAATACTCTGGCTGGTATTCAGTCTCAGATGAGGAATTCTTTACAGAAAGCCAGCTTGCAGAAGTTTTCCGTGATGAAGCTGGAAATGTAACGGCGGTATCGCTCCATCAGGCCACGAGGTTGAATGGGTTTCAGAAGAGTCTTATTTCCTTCGCCTCAGCAAATACCAAGACCGCTTGGTCGAATTTTTCAAATCACATCCTGACTTCATCACTCCTGATGGCCGTCTCAATGAAATGCTACGTAACTTCATTGAGCCAGGTTTGGAAGACTTGGCGGTTTCTCGTACAACCTTTACCTGAGGTGTACAAGTCCCATCAAATCCAAAACACGTGGTTTACGTTTGGATGGATGCCCTTCTCAACTACGTGACGGCTCTTGGTTATGAACAAGATGAGCATGGTAACTTTGACAAGTTCTGGAACGGAACAGTCTTCCACATGGTCGGAAAAGACATCCTTCGTTTCCACTCCATCTATTGGCCAATCTTGCTCATGATGCTCGATATCAAGTTGCCAGAACGTTTGATTGCCCACGGTTGGTTTGTCATGAAAGATGGCAAGATGTCCAAGTCTAAAGGAAATGTCGTTTACCCTGAAATGTTGGTAGAGCGCTATGGTCTAGATCCGCTTCGCTACTACCTCATGCGTAGCCTTCCTGTTGGTTCAGACGGAACCTTTACTCCAGAAGACTATGTAGGTCGTATCAACTATGAATTAGCAAATGACCTTGGAAACCTCCTCAACCGTACGGTTTCAATGATTAACAAGTACTTTGATGGTCAAATCCCTGCCTATGTAGAAGGTGTAACAGACTTTGACACTGCTCTTGCTGATGTTGCAGAACAATCAATCGCTGACTACCATACCTACATGGAAGCAGTTGACTATCCACGTGCACTTGAAGCAGTTTGGACTCTTATCTCTCGTACTAATAAATACATCGATGAGACAGCTCCATGGGTACTGGCTAAGGATGAAGCTCTTCGTGAGCAATTGGCAAGTGTGATGAGCCACTTGGCAGCTAGCCTTCGTGTCGTAGCTCACTTGATTGAGCCATTTATGATGGAGACCAGTCGTGCAGTCTTGACACAACTTGGTCTAGCAGAAGTTTCTAGCCTTGAAAACTTGAGCCTGGCTGATTTCCCTGCAGGTGTAACAGTAGTTGCTAAAGGAACACCAATCTTCCCACGTCTCGATATGGAAGAAGAAATCGGCTATATCAAGGAACAAATGGAAGGCAACAAGTCTGCCGTCGAAAAAGAGTGGAACCCAGACGAAGTTGAACTCAAACTCAACAAGGAAGAAATCAAGTTTGAAGACTTCGATAAGGTTGAAATCCGTGTCGCTGAAGTAAAAGAAGTGTCTAAAGTAGAAGGTTCTGACAAGTTGCTTCAATTCCGCTTAGATGCTGGAGATGGTGAAGAACGTCAAATCCTTTCTGGTATTGCAAAATACTATCCAAACGAACAAGAATTGGTCGGCAAGAAAGTCCAAATCGTTGCCAACCTCAAACCACGTAAAATGATGAAAAAATATGTCAGCCAAGGGATGATTCTCTCAGCTGAACATGATGGCAAATTAACCCTTCTCACAGTTGATCCAGCTGTACCAAACGGAAGTGTGATTGGCTAAGATTTAAAAAGAACCAGTTTAAACTGGTTCTTTTTTTTTCTAAGTATCAGTTGATAAAAGTATCATTCTGCTTTATAATGAAGAAAAACGGAGGAAATTGCCATGAAATACATTCCATTTGGTCAAGAGAAAAGAGAATTGTCCGAAATCGTTCTGGGCATGATGCGAATCAGTGACAAGTCGGTTAAAGAGGTTGAGGAGTTGGTTGAAACAGCCTATCTGTAGGAATCAATGCCTTTGACTTGGCAGATATCTACGGTGGTGGTCGTTGCGAAGAATTACTGGGTCAAGTGTTAAAGCATCGTCCTGACCTGCGAGAAAAGATGTGGATCCAGTCCAAGTGTGGCATTCGCATAGAAGAATTTACCTATTTTGATTTTTCAAAAGATTATATTTTAGAATCAGTAGACGGGATTCTAAAAAGATTGCAGGTTGATTATCTAGATAGCTTGCTTCTCCATCGTCCAGATGCTTTGATGGAAGCTGATCAAGTGGCTCAAGCCTTTGAAATTCTACACAAATCAGGTAAAGTTCGAGACTTCGGTGTGTCCAATCAAAATCCTATGATGATGGAATTGCTGAAGAAAGAAGTCAAACAACCTTTATCTATCAATCAATTACAGCTAAGCGCAGCTTTCACGCCAGGATTTGAATCAGGTTTCCATGTCAATATGGAAGGTGATAAGGCAGCTTTGCGTGATGGTAGCGTCTTTGAATACTGCAAATTAAACGACATGGTTATTCAGGCCTGGTCAGTCTTGCAATTCGGATATTTCAGAGGGAATTTTGTCGACAATGAGAAGTTCCAACAACTAAACCAAGTCCTCAATCGATTAGCCTTAAAAATACGGTGTGAGCCCATCAGCTATTGCTATCACTTGGGTATTACGCTACCCAGCTAAGATGCAGGCAGTAGTAGGAACCACCAATCCTAAGCATTTAATAGAGGCAAGCCAAGCAAGTCATGTTAACCTAACTCGAAAAGAATGGTATGAGATTTACCTAGCAGCTGGGAATGATTTGCCATAGGAAAAAATGCATTTTAAGAAATCACAGTCAAAAAGCCGTTGAAAAACGGTTTTTGTTGTTTATAATTACCTTGATAGTTTTTAAGCAATATAGTAAAAATGAGGGAAATATAGTCAATTGAAACAAGAATAAGACAAAAGAGCCTCGAAAAAAGTACTACAACTCGGCAATACCTTTTTGAGATGCTTTTTAATATGAGCCCATTTCTTCTCAATAGGATTGTACTCAGGTGAGTAGGGAGGAAGTGGTAAAAGTTTATGCCCAAATTCTTCACATAAGAGCTCTAGCTTACCCATTCTATGGAATCTTGCATTATCCATAATAATAACTGATGGTGTGTTTAATGTTGGTAAGAGAAACTTCTGAAACCAAGCTTCAAAAAAGTCGCTCGTCATCGTCTCTTCGTAAGTCATTGGAGCGATTAACTCGCCATTTATTAGCCCAGCAACCAGTGAGATCCTCTGATATCTTCTTCCAGATACTTTACCCCTTATTAACTGGCCTTTTAATGAGCGACCATATTCTCGATAAAAATAAGTATCGAATCCTGTTTCATCAATATAAACAGGTGCTAAGTGCTTTAAACTATTAAAATTTTTAAGAAATAAAGCTACTTTTTCTGGGTCTTGTTCATAGTAGGTGTGATTCTTTTTTTTCGAGTGTACCCCATAGCTTTGAGAGCATAGTGGATAGTAGTTGGATGACAGCCAAATTCAGAAGCTATTTCAGTCAAATAAGCGTCCGGATTGTCAGTAAGATAGTTTTTAAGTCTATCTCTATCAACTTTTCTTGGTTTTGTTCCTTTTACTTGATGGTTTAGCTCTCCTGTTTTTTCTTTTAGCTTTAACCAGCCATAAATGGTATTACGTGAGATTTGGAAAACGTGTGATGCTTCTGTTATACTACCTGTTCTCTCACAATAGCCGAGAACTTTTTTACGAAAATCTAATGAATATGCCATAAGAAGATTATACCACACTACGTACTGTTTTAGGTTCATTTACTATAATTTATATCTACTGGAGATTAGTATGAAGAAAACACTCATATATTTTTGGGGTTATTTCTCTCTTAATGAGTTTAGTTTTATTTCTTTATATAAGAATCATAGGAGAGTGATAACCAGAAAAATACAATCAAATACTGATAAAATAATAAGTTCAGACTTTTTAGATTTATCAGGGAGATTATGTGTCTTCTACAGGTGAGAAAGCTACTGTTGCTAAGAATGATCAAAATTGGAGAATTTCATATAATACAGACGAAGGTAATGTATTTGGAGATTTTTCTACGGATTGGAAAGAAGATGGCAACAATAGGTCTTCTGTTACAGAATTTAATAAGTCAGACGGAAATAAGGATTTTAAAATATCTATTTCAATTAATAATGTAGATGATTCGTCTAAAATTTTTAAGGGTAATCACCTTATCTGATGGAAATAAGAATCATGAAATGGTATTTGCTAGTAGTAGTGATTATTTTTAAAAATAGTAAGGATAATATTCTTCAAGGAGATTTAAGTGCTTTTTGAAGGGACTTATTCTAATGATTATTTGGAAAAAGCAATAGCGGAATCTAAATTCACTTTGTATGGGTATAAACCTGAAGATTATTTTAAGGATAATACTTCTGTTTTTCCAAAAGATATCCTATCAAGATGGAAAGTGGCTGTTTTGGGTGGCTCTACTCATGCTCAATTCATGTTAGATAAAAGTAAAAACACCGAAGAAAACCAATGCTTATTATGAAGTTTACTTTGTAGGAATAATAGAAATGCTGTTATTGGGCAAGAATTGGTGTTAACATTTATCCCTGCGAATGAAACTGGACCAGATAATGATAAAACTCAAGAGAGCAGAATTCTTTATGGGAAAAGTTATCTTAGACCTTATAGAGTGAGTTGGTGGGAAAACTATCCATATACTTCACTTTCAGAAGTTGATTTAGATATTGAAGCGATTGAAAATGGTGATATTTCAACACTTGTTGGAATATGGAGGAATAGTCGTGGAAATGAATTGATAATTAATTCTGATGGAACAACTGGGGATGGAAATAGTATTAAAGTAATTAAAGATTCATCTAAAATAAGTAGTGTTCCATATGTCAGTTTACAGAGTGGTCACACAAGTGCTGCTATCGGATTGTTTAAAATTGGATTTAAAAATCATGGGTGATCAATCTGATAGTTCAAGACCACGCTTAATTATTACTCAATCAGCTGGGAATTATAAAGCTGAATCTTATTTTTACAGAGTTGAAACAAATGATAGTCCATAGAAAGATAAATAACTAACAGTCAAAAAGCCGTTGAAAAACGGTTTTTGTTATAATTAAATTAAGATTCATAGATAACAAAGAGAAAAAAACATGACATTTGAAGAGATCCTGCCTGGGTTAAAGGCTAAGAAGAAATATGTACGTACTGGCTGGGGTGGAGCTGAAAACTATGTGCAGCTTTTTGATACCATCGAGCAAAATGGCGTCGCCCTTGAAGTGACACCTTATTTCCTCATCAACGTATCTGGTGAAGGGGAAGGTTTTTCTATGTGGAGCCCAACTCCTTGTGATGTCTTAGCGACGGATTGGGTGGAAGTCCATGACTAAACGTGTACTGATTACAGGTGTTAGCTCAGGGATTGGTCTGGCTCAAGCTCGACTCTTTTTAGAAAAAGGTTATCAGGTTTTTGGAGTGGATCAGGGTGAAAATCCTGATTTACAGGGTGACTTTCACTTTTTACAACGTGATTTAACGCTTGACTTGGAACCAATTTTTGATTGGTGTCCTCAGGTGGATGTTCTCTGCAATACAGCTGGGGTTTTGGATGACTACAAACCTTTACTAGAACAATCTGCTCAGGAAATCCAAGAGATTTTTGAAATCAATTACGTAACTCCAGTGGAGTTGACCCGCTATTATTTGATGAACATGTTGGAAAATAAGCGAGGGATCATCATCAATATGTGTTCCATTGCCTCAAGTCTGGCAGGCGGAGGTGGGCACGCCTATACCTCATCTAAACACGCCTTGGCTGGATTTACCAAGCAGTTGGCTCTAGACTATGCAGAAGCTGGGATCCAGATCTTTGGGATTGCTCCTGGTGCAGTCAAGACGGGCATGACGGCAGCTGACTTTGAACCAGGTGGTTTGGCGGACTGGGTTGCTAGTGAAACACCTATCAAACGCTGGATTGAGCCAGAAGAAGTGGCAGAAGTCAGCCTCTTTTTAGCAGGTGGAAAAGCAAGCGCCATGCAGGGGCAAATTCTCACTATTGACGGTGGCTGGTCTTTGAAGTAGCATAGTTGCTATTCTATAAATATGTGGATGTAAGCTATGAAAAGAGATGAGTTTGGATTTGTCTTGCCCAATCTCTACTATCAGTTTTTATCGGACTGGAAAGAGATTGACCCCTATGAAATTGGAGATACAGGTATCTGTTTGTATGCCAAGGAGGATCTCCAGGAGCGTAATGAGACTTATCAGATTGAGGAAGTAGAGCCAGATTACTTTATGATTGGACAGGAAGGAGATTTGGCCTACTTTATCAAGAAAAATGCTGATGATTGCATTTATGAAAATGACTTGGGTGCTTTTGGCACCTTAGAAATGCAAAAAGTTGCTGCAAACATCTATGACTTTATTGATAAGGTGTTGGAAGAAGAATTGTAAAAAAGGAAGAAATTAATCATGTTTAGAGTGCTAGATGCAGATTCACCGATTTCAAAAGAAGATTTTTTACAATTTGAGGAGATTCTTGGAAAGAAATTACCGAAAGCTATGAAGGATTTTTATCTCAAGTACAACGGAGGCCAGCCCCAAGTAAGGGGTGTTCACGATGATCGTCATATCTTTCCTTTCAATTCCTTTGATTCAATTGAGGAGATGAGGAAGTCTCTTACCTGGTTTGACGATGAGGTTGTGCCTGAAGGATTTAAGGCAACAGATCTTCTCCATTTCGCCTATGATCCTGGATCTGGTAACTATGCTCTTTCTCTAAAGCCAGAGGACTATGGAAAGGTTTACTTCTATGTTTTAGAAGAAAAAGCTGAGTTGTATGGTCAATGGCCATCTTTTGAGGATTTTTTGAATTCCTTTGTTGAAGAGTGAGATAAAAAAGGAGAAGGGATGCAGAAATACCAAGAACTTTCACTAGAGCAGATCATCGAGCAGGTGCGCGTGGACGAGTCTTCTTCAGATGATTTTTGCCTCTATGGCAAGGAGGATGGAGAGCTAGCACTAGATAGGCTCTATTGGGTATCAGATTATCCGGATGTCATAGAAGACCGTGATATTTACCCTGCTGATGTAGTGGAGCAAGATCTCCAGCTAGTCTACTATGGAGAGCAGTTGATTGATGTTCTTTCGGTTGCACTTGAGGAAAAGCCAGACGCAAGTTTCCAAGACTTGGTCGAGGCTTTAAATTATTATAATCAGCATGATTGCTTTTATGACCTTTGAAAGCTAGTTACAAAGCTAGAATGTTCCAGTTCCATTGACAATAAAAAGGAGTTAAGAAATGATAGATTACGAAAACATAAATGAAAAAATTTCCCCTTTTAACTTGCTTGTTTATGATGAGGATCCTCAAAATGTTCGCGGGTCGCTCATTTATTACCCTGATGGAGAATACAGACAGGAAGTATTTGACACTCGAGAAGAGGAGGGATTTGAAGGAAATGGCTACGATTGGGAATCGCTGGCTTTTGGTATTTTTGGAGGAAAAAATGCCTGAATTAAGCGATGCTATCGACTTTGATCCTGAAGGAAGTATGTTTTTGTGCCTATTCTTCCAAGGTAGACGCCTTAGCTAGATTTGCTCTTGGTTTTAAAGAGTTTTTGCGATGATATAGAAGCCATGAAGGACTTGTTTAGTCGAGCAGAGTTGGATTAATTGACTAAAAATTGTTTTTAATTATTTGGAAGATAATAGAAAAGGATTTTCAGATGAAGTTACCAGAAGTAGTTGAGCTAGTGGAAAATCATCCAGACCTACATCTCTATTTAGATAAAATTTTTAAAAAGAATAAAAGACCCAAGTTAGTTATCTCGAATCGCTGAATCATCTGGCCTATTTACTTTTATCTGGATGGTCAAGAGGAAATGGCTAAGGAATTATTATATCGTATCATACAAGTCCCATTTGAAGGGAATTATAACACTTGGACCTTTGTTGATAGTTCTCTGGTTTTATTGGCCTATATGGAAAGAGAAACAGAAAATAAACTATCTGCCTATAAAAAACTGCTTTTATCTCCGTTGGAACAAGGGGAGGAATCCACTCGAAACATAAGAAGGAGAGTTCATCAGAGATTTTTGAATGGTGATAGCTTGGAGCAAAAGCTTGCAAAAATCGAGCAAGCTTCAAGTCTTGAATCAGAAATGGAACGTCGTCTGCTATACTTGACAGATTTATTGAAGATTCACCTCTTTATTGCTGAGTCAACGTGTGAAGAGACAGATATTCAGGCAAAAATTGAAGAGAATATGGAGATACTGAAGAAGTATATCAAGGAACATGAAATCTATAGCCTCTTTCCTTTTAAAGGATAAGGTGAGCTAGAAATCTTTGACTTTTAGAAAGAGTGGAATATGGAAATCAAAAATCACTTTGGTGTCTATGGCATTTGCTATGAGAAAGGGAAATTGCTTTGCATTGAAAAAACAAGAGGACCTTATCAGCATCGTTTTGATTTACCGGGTGGTAGTCAGGAAGTAGGGGAAGGGCTGACAGAAACTCTCAAGAGAGAAGTTCTTGAAGAGACAGGGTATTCTCTTAGTAGTTATTCAAATCCTAGAATTTACGATGTGATGGTTCAAGAAAATGGGGAAGACTTCGCAGTTCACCATATCATGGCCCTTTTTATGATATAGTACTTGATTTAGAATGCTCTCAAAAATCCCTTCCTCAAGAGGTTCTTGATGGAAGCAATGATTCAACAAATGTAGTTTGGGTCCCTATTGAGCAGATGACCCATGAAAATGCCTCACCCTTAGTATTGAAGGTGAAGGCAGAGTTACGAGGATTTCCAGAATTGGACATGACAAGCTATAATAATTGGAAGGTAAAACATGCAAAATCAACTGGCTCTTAGTGGCGAAAGAATTGTTGAAAAAATTTACCCACAACTATTTCATCATGTTGGTATGATTCGTGGCGAATATTTGGTGAGGGAGATCAGTCAAAATATACTGCTAAAAAGTTGTCAGCAATTTGTAAAAGATTATCTAGACACTATTTGCCATTTGTACCCAGATGAAGAAGTCTGGTATCGCTTTTCAGAGTTAACAAATGCAGAAGCAAATAGTCTAGACGGGACAAAAGAGTATTTCGATGAACGCCACCCCTTATTTGGATATAGAGGGACTAGGCGTTTATTGGCGTGTCCAGATGAATTTCAGTCTGAGGCACATGTCGTTACAGAAGTTTATCAAACCAATCCCAATTTGTCTGTTATTTTTCCTTTTGTCAATGATGCCGACCAATTAAGACAAGCTATTAGAGTGTTGCGCCAGCATGGTTTTACTGGAAAAGTTGGAACAATGATTGAATTACCGTCAGCTTATTTTGACTTGGACAGGATACTGGAAACTGGTATTTCAAAGATTGTAGTGGGAATGAATGATTTGACTTCTTTTGTTTTTGCCACTGTGAGAAATAGTCAATGGCATGATATGGAAAGTCCCATTATGTTAGAAATGCTGAGACAGATGCAGGATAAAGCAAGGACGAAAAAGATAGATTTCGCCGTAGCAGGACATCTGAATGCTTTTTTCATACAAAAAATGAATCAAATGGATATCAAGTGCATTATCCATTATAGTTCTATTCCAGAGATTTTTAATTTAAAAATTGACCATCCAGACCATCTCAAACGTGTAAAAGAAGAAAGTAAAAAAATACAAAGGAGCAACCTATGACACCTCAAGAAATGTGGAATGCCTACAAGCAAATCAACCCCTCTATCGGAGATGAGATAGATGCCTGGGCCTTTGGAGTGGAACCAGACCTTTTAGCGGATCTGGTCTTTAAAGGCGAAAAGACTGCAACAGCATCAGCTTACGACCTCTACGCAGTAGATAACGACCCCCTTCCCCAAGAAGGAACTTTTGATGTTATTTTAGACAGTCAAGATCAAGCTGTTTGCATCGTCGAAATTACCAAGGTTTCCGTTCAGCCGTTCCATCAGGTTTCAGCCGACCATGCCTACAAGGAAGGTGAAGGCGACAAATCTCTGGCCTATTGGCGTCAGGTTCATGAGGAGGTTTTCACCGAGTGGATGAGCGAGGCCGGACTGACTTTTACACCTGATAGCAAGGTTGTGTTAGAAGAATTTCGCAAGGTCTACCCTCTGTAGACTACTAGAAGGAAGAAAGTTTTGGAAATCACCGTCCAAAGCTTTTTTCTGACTTAAAATATGATAAAATAGGTATGTTTGAACTAGAGCATTTGCTCAGAAATTTAGAATAGGAGAATATGATGCAAGCAGTAGAACATTATATTAAACAATTTGTTCCTGAACATTATGATTTGTTTTTAGACTTGAGTCGTGAGACCAAGACTTTTTCAGGAAAAGTAACTATTACTGGTCAAGCTAAAAGTGACCGTATTTCCCTTCACCAAAAGGACTTAGAAATCGCTTCTGTTGAAGTAGCAGGTCAAGCTTGCCCATTCACTCTTGATAATGAAAACGAAGCTCTTCATATCGAACTTGAAGAAGCTGGTTCAGTTGAATTGGTTCTAGCATTTTCAGGTAAAATTACTGACAACATGACAGGAATCTACCCATCATACTATACAGTTGATGGTGTTAAGAAAGAAGTTTTGTCAACTCAGTTTGAAAGTCACTTTGCTCGTGAAGCCTTCCCATGTGTGGACGAACCAGAAGCCAAAGCAACCTTTGACCTAGCTCTTCGATTTGACCAAGCAGAAGGTGAGTTGGCCTTGTCTAACATGCCAGAAATTGACGTTGAAAAACCGTAAGGAAACAGGTATCTGGAAATTTGAGACAACTCCACGTATGTCTTCTTACTTGCTAGCTTTCGTTGCTGGTGATTTGCAAGGGGTAACTGCTAAAACTAAAAATGGTACTTTGGTAGGTGTATACTCAACCAAGGCACATCCACTTTCAAACCTTGATTTCTCACTAGATATCGCTGTTCGCTCAATCGAGTTTTACGAAGACTACTATGGAGTTAAGTACCCAATCCCTCAATCTCTCCACATCGCCCTTCCTGACTTCTCAGCTGGTGCTATGGAAAACTGGGGTCTGGTAACTTACCGTGAAGTTTACTTGGTTGTGGACGAGAACTCGACCTTTGCCAGCCGTCAACAGGTAGCTCTTGTCATTGCTCACGAACTTGCTCACCAATGGTTTGGTAACCTTGTGACTATGAAGTGGTGGGATGACCTCTGGCTCAATGAAAGCTTCGCGAACATGATGGAATACGTCTGTGTGGATGCCATCGAGCCAAGTTGGAATATCTTTGAAGATTTCCAAACAGGTGGAGTACCTCTTGCTCTTGAACGCGATGCGACGGATGGTGTTCAGTCTGTTCACGTCGAAGTCAAACACCCAGATGAAATCAATACGCTCTTTGATGGAGCTATCGTCTATGCCAAAGGAAGTCGCCTCATGCACATGCTTCGTCGTTGGTTAGGGGATGCTGATTTTGCCAAAGGTTTGCATGCTTACTTTGAAAAACACCAATACGGAAATACCATTGGTCGTGACCTTTGGAATGCTCTCGGACAAGCATCTGGTCGTGATGTAGCAGCCTTCATGGATTCTTGGTTGGAGCAACCTGGTTATCCAGTCCTTACAGCCACAGTTGAAAATGATGTATTGAAGATTTCGCAAAAACAATTCTTTATCGGTGAACACGAAGATAAGAACTCGACTCTGGGTAGTGCCACCTAACAGTAACTGGAAAGGCTTGCCGGATACTCTCGAAACTGAGAGCATCGAAAATTCCAGGTTATGCAGCTCTTCTTGCTGAAAACAAAGGAACCCTTCGTCTTAACACTGAAAATACTGCCCACTATATTACAGATTATCAAGGCGACTTGCTTGATGCTGTTCTTTCAGAATTAGTAGAACTTGATAACACAAGTAAACTTCAAATCGTTCAAGAACGTCGTTTGCTAGCTGAAGCTGGTCACATTTCATACGCAGACTTGCTTCCAGTAGTGGATCAATTGGCACAAGAAGAATCTTACCTAGTTGTTGCTGCAGTTTCTCAAGTTATTACAGCCCTTGAACGTTTCATTGATGAAGGAACAGAGGCAGAAAAAGCCTTTAAAGCCCTTATTACTAAACTGGCTCGTTACAACTATGATCGTCTTGGTTTTGAAGCTAAAGAGGGTGAATCTGATGAGGATGAATTGGTTCGTCAATTGACAATTTCTATGATGATTCGTTCGAATGACGAGGAAGCCAGTCAAGTTGCTAGCCAAATTTTCGAAGCCCACAAGGATAATCTTTCAGGACTTCCAGCAGCTATTCGTTCATAAGTTCTCATCAATGAAATGAAACACCATGAGACTAAGGAATTGGTCGCAACTTATCTCGATCTTTATACTCATGCCACAGATGCCGCCTTTAAACGCCAATTGGCAGCTGCTCTTGCCTACAGTACAGATGCGGATAATATCCAAACCTTGATTGCTTCTTGGAAGGACAAATTTGTGGTAAAACCACAAGATTTGTCTGCATGGTATTATCAGTTCTTAGGTCATAAGGAAACTCAGGAACCAGTTTGGGCTTGGGCGCGTGAAAACTGGGATTGGATTAAGGCTGCTCTTGGTGGAGATATGAGCTTTGATAGCTTTGTTATTCTGCCTGCCCATGTATTTAAGACAGAGCAACGCTTGACAGAATACAAGGCCTTCTTTGAGCCACAACTTTCTGACCTTGCCCTTAGCCGTAACATCGGTATGGGAATCAAGGAAATCGCAGCACGCGTTGAATTGATCAAGCGTGAAAAAGCAGCAGTTGAAGCAGCTGTTGCTCAATATAGCAAAGCTTAAAAGATTCTAGTCTAACTAGATTACAAAAACTCAACTTTCTCTTGGAAAAACAAGGGAAGTTGAGTTTTTTTTAAGATATTTTTGCTATAATAGGGTTTAATAAGGAGGAATTTTTGATGATCAAGATTCTATTAGTGGAAGATGACCTAGGCCTTTTCAAATTCAGTCTTTGACTTTCTGGATGATTTTTGCGGATGTCATGCAGGTTTTTGATGGTGAAGAAGGTCTCTATGAGGCTGAAAGTGGCGTTTATGATTTGATTCTGCTTGATTTGATGTTGCCTGATGGTTTCAAGTCTTAAAAGAAATTACGTGAAAAAGGCGTTTTCGACACCAGTTCTTATCATGACAGCAAAGGAAAGTCTCGATGACAAAGGTCATGGATTTGAGCTTGGGCAGATGATTATCTAACAAAAACCATTTTATCTAGAAGAACTAAAGATGCGTATTCAGGCCCTTCTCAAACGTTCTGGCAAATTCAATGAAAATACTCTTTCTTATGGTGATTTGACTGTCAATCTATCTACCAATGAGGTTAAAGTCAATGATACTGTTGTGGAATTATTGGGTAAAAGAATTTGATCTTTTGGTTTATTTCCTCCAAAATCAAAATGTTATCTTACCAAAAACACAAATTTTTGACCGTTTGTGGGGATTTGACAGTGACACAACCATCTCCGTGGTAGAAGTCTATGTATCAAAAGTTCGTAAGAAATTAAAGGGCTCAGTCTTTGCTGAAAACCTCCAAACCTTGCGTAGTGTTGAGTATATATAAAACATGTTTAAAAATTAAAAAGAATTGGTATGAGGAGGATTTTTAGTTACTTTATTCGTAACTTTGGAGTATTTACTCTGATTTTCTCCGCTATGACCTTGATTATCTTGCAGGTTATGCATTCGAGTCTTTATACCTCAGTGGATGAGAAGCTATTGTCACTCAGTGCTAACCCTCAGGATGTTATCCAGTTGGCTGTCAACACGTGCGACAGAAGATGTAAAAGATTTGAATAGTGAATCGGTAGGGCCGCCTTCAAATAGCAAACCTACAGTCAGTTCTAATACGGAAGTAATTTTATTGGACTCTAGTTTAAATCAACTAGTAGCTGGAAATCGCTTTTTAGGTCTTGATAGGGTTACATTTAATAAAAAGGATTTGAATCACATTAGACAGCTTCATGTCCAGAATAGCTATGGGCAGGATGAGATTTATCGAGTGATTCTGACTGAGATGAATATTGAATCTGTCTCGACCAATATTAAGTATGCAGCTGTTTTGATTAATACCAGTCAGCTGGAACAAATCAGTCAAAACCATGAGCAATTAATCGTAGTCGTTATGGCCAGCTTCTGGATTATATCCATTCTTGCCAGTCTTTATCTTGCTCGCGTTAGTGTCAAACCCTTGCTTGAAAGTATGCAGAAGCAGCAGAGTTTTGTCGAAAATGCCAGTCATGAGCTACGTACTCCACTTGCTGTTCTTCAAAATCTTGGAAACTCTTTTTCGAAAACCGGAAGCTACTATTATGGAATCTAGCGAGAGTATTGCTTCTAGTTTAGAAGAAGTTCGAAACATGCGCTTTTTAACAGCAATCTCCCTAAATTTAGCCCGTCGTGATGATGGTATCAATCCTGAACTAGGAGAAGTACAGCCAGACTTCTTTAATACAACCTTTACCAACTATGAGATGATCGCATCTGAAAATAACCGCGTTTTTCATTTTGAAAATCGCATCCATCGGACCATCATAACAGACAAGCTTCTTCTTAAGCAACTGATGACTATCTTGTTTGACAATGCTGTCAAGTATACTGAAGAAGAAGGAGTTATTCATTTTGTAATCGCTGCGACAGAGCGTAATCTCTAGTTGTCAGTGGCTGATGATGGAATCGGTGTTTCTGCAGTAGATAAAAAGAAAATCTTTGATCGTTTTTACCGGGTAGACAAGGCTCGTACTCGTCAAAAAGGTGGCTTTGGTCTAGGTTTGTCCTTGGCAAAACAAATTGTTGATGCCCTTAAAGGTTCGATCAATGTAAAAGACAATAAACCTCATGGAACAATTTTTGAAGTAAAAATTGCTATTCAGACACCATCTAAACGTAAAAGTAAATAAGAAAAGGCGCTGACTTAGAAAGTGATAGACCAAGTATCGCTTCTCTAGTCACAGCCATGTAGTTATCGTGTTACATAAAAAATAGGTCGGGATCAAAACCCCGACCTTTTTGAATCTAATAAAATTTTTCTTAATCATAGAACGTTGGAACTTTAGAGCTACCAAACTCAAGGCAATTGCTAGACTAAAAGCCAGAACTGTGTTGAATTTGAGGGCTAAAAAGATAAAGCTAAACAAGGCTAAAAAGACGCAAAAACAAGCAATGTTTACAAAGAAAAGAACTTCCTTCAAACTAGCAACGGAAGTGGTTTCTGGAACATAGTCTTGATAGAGCGCTGTTTGAGTTTCCTCTTCTTCAAACTCATACGGTTGATATTTTCTTACGGGCATGATTCTCTCCTTAACAGTACTCTTTCATTTTACCATTTTTCAAGATTATTACAGTAAGGTTACAAAAATAATAAAGTAAATTTATCATTTTAGGGAATAGCTGATTTTGCAGAAATGTGGTATAATTTTCTCTATGGAAAAGATTATCATTACAGCAACTGCTGAAAGTATTGAACAAGTAAAAACAGCTACTTGAAGCTGGTGTCGATCGCATTTATGTCGGTGAGAAAGATTTTTGGTCTTCGTTTGCCAACTACGCTTTAGTCATGAAGAATTGCGTGAAATCGAAAAATCATTCATGATGCCGGTAAAGGAATTAATCGTTGCGGTTAATGCTCTTATGCACCAAGACATGATGGACCGTATCAAGCCCTTCTTGGACTTTTTAGAAGAAATCAAAACGGACTATATCACAGTTGGGGACGCAGGTGTCTTTTATGTGGTTAACCGTGATAACTATTCTTTCAAAACGATTTTACGATGCACTCAACCATGGTTGCCAGCAGTCGTCAGATTAACTTCTGGGGGCAAAAGGCTGGCGCATCTGAGGGCTGTTTTGCCCGCGAAATTCCATCCGCTGAACTTTTCAAGATGCCGGAGATTTTGGAAATTCCTGCTGAAGTTTTGGTTTACGGTGCTAGTGTCATCCATCATTCTAAGCGTCCACTCTTACAAAACTACTATAATTTCACTCAAATTGATGATGAAAAACACGTCAACGTGATTTGTTCTTGGCGGAGCCAAGTGATCGAAGAGCCACTATTCCATTTTTGAAGACAATCATGGAACCCATTTTTGCCAACAATGACCTTGATTTGATGACAAAATTGACAGAGTTAGTAGAACATGGTTTCACTCATTGGAAGCTAGAGGGCTTTATACTCCAGGGCAAGACTTTGTTGAGATTGCTAAACTTTTCATCCAAGCTCGCAGTTTGATTGAAGAGGGTAACTTTAGCCATGACCAAGCCTTCTTGCTGGATGAGGAAGTTCGTAAACTCCATCCCAAAAATCGTTTCCTTGACACAGGATTTTATGACTACGATCCTGATATGGTTAAATAAGAATCAGAAACCCGACATAAAATGTTCGGTTTTTCTAGTCTAAGGATGAATTTAAAAGCGTATTCATGTTATAATAAAAGTAGCTTTTTTTGTTTGGAGGTGTTTAAGTGGAAAAATCTGAAAAATAGCAGGCATCAAAGGCTGCTGAGTTCGTATCGATGGAATGGTTGTAGGACTTGGAACAGGCTCGACTGCCTATTATTTTCGTAGAGGAGATTGGTCGTAGAATCAAGGAGAAGGACTTAAATTACAGCCGTAACGACTTCGGAGTGTAACGACGAATCAGGCACAATGCTTGAATATACCGCTTAAGTCTCATTGATGAGGTGGATGAGGTTGATGTGACTGTTGATGGAGCTGATGAGGTGGATCGTCCAGTTTAATGGTATCAAAGGAGGCGGTGGTGCACTTCTAATGGAAAAAGTAGTTGCGACACCAACTAAACAGTATATCTGGTGGTAGATGAGAGTAAAATGGTTGAAAAAACTGGGCGCTTTTTAAACTACCTGTCGAAGTTGTCAATACGGAGCAGAACAGGTTTTCCGTCGTTTTGAAAAAGGCTGGTTATAAGCCAAGTTTTCGTGAAAAAGAGATGGCCAACGCTTTGTGACGGATATGAAAAATTTCATCATTGACCTTGATTTAGAGTGTTATTGAAGATCCGATCGCTTTTTGGTCGTCAATTGGATCTTTCAGGTTGGTGTTGTTGAGCACAGGGTTTATTTAATCAAATGGTTGATAAAGTGATCGTTGCAGGACAAGCTGGCGTTCAGGTTTTAACTTCAACAAAAAGGGAAATAAAGGAGGCAAATGATGTCAACATTTAAACGTATTCACTTGTGGTACTCGATTCTGTAGGAATCAGTGCGGCACCAGATGCTCATAACTTTGTCAATGCAGGGGTTCCAGATGGAGCATCTGACACGCTTGGACACATTTCAAAATCAGTAGGTTTGAATGTACCGAATATGGCTAAGATTGGTCTTGGGAACATTGAACGTGAGACAGCGCTTAAAACCGTTCCCGCAGAAGCAAATCCTAGCGGTTACTACACTAAACTTGAGGAAGTGTCACTAGGTAAAGACACTATGACAGGTCACTGGGAAATCATGGGGCTTAATATCACTGAACCGTTTGATACTTTCTGGAATGGATTCCCAGAGGAAATCCTTACTAAAATCGAAGAATTTTCAGGACGTAAGGTTATTCGTGAAGCCAACAAACCATACTCAGGAACAGCTGTCATCGATGACTTTGGACCACGTCAAATGGAAACTGGCGAGTTGATTATCTATACATCAGCTGACCCAGTTCTTCAAATCGCAGCTCATGAAGATATCATTCCGTTGGATGAACTTTACCGTATCTGTGAATACGCTCGTTCTATTACTTTAGAGCGTCCAGCTCTTCTGGGACGTATTATTGCTCGTCCTTATGTTGGGGAGCCTGGAAACTTCACACGTACTGCAAATCGTCGTGACTTGGCCGTATCACCATTTGCACCAACTGTGTTGGATAAACTGAACGAAGCAGGTATTGACACTTACTCAGTAGGTAAGATTAGTGATATCTTTAATGGTGCTGGGGTTAACCATGATATGGGTCACAATAAGTCCAATAGCCACGGTATTGACACGCTTTTGACAACGATGGGACTTGCTGAGTTTGAAAAAGGATTTTCATTCACTAACTTGGTCGACTTTGATGCACTTTACGGTCACCGCCGTGATCCACATGGTTACCGCGATTGCTTGCACGAGTTTGATAAACGTTTGCCAGAGCTTATCGCTGCTATGAGAGAAGATGATCTACTCATGATTACTGCTGACCATGGTAATGATCCTACTTATGCAGGTACAGACCATACTCGTGAATACATTCCACTTTTGGTCTACAGCCCATCACTAAAAGGAAATGGACACTTACCAATCGGACATTTTGCAGATATTTCGGCAACAATCGCTGATAACTTTGGCGTAGATAAGGCTATGATCGGTGAAAGCTTCTTAGATAAATTGGTTTAAGATGAATCGCTTTGCATTACTGGTTAGAGGTATCAATGTCGGTGGAAAGAATAAGGTGGTCATGGCCCAGCTTCGTCAAGAATTGACAGGGTTGGGATTAGAAAATGTTGAAACCTACATCAATAGTGGAATATTTTTCTTTGATACTAGCATGCCTAGAATTCAGTTGGTTGAGAGTCTACAGGATTTCTTTAAAGAACATTATCCATTTATCCGATATTTTTCCTTGTTAAGTCAAGAAGACTACGAAGAGGAATGTAGCCATCTACCAAACTGGTGGTCGCAAGACCTAGCAAGAAAGGACATCCTCTTATACACTGAGGGCTTGGATGTGGATCAAGTCATCGAGAAAGTGAACAGTTTGGAACTAGTCGATGAAGTGCTTCATTTTGGGAAATTAGGGATCTTCTGGGGTAAATTGTCAGAAGCTAGCTACTCTAAAACAGCTTATCATAAGCACTTGCTAAAGATGCCTTTTCTATCGCCAAATTACGATTCGCTAATGCAAAAACCTTTGACAAAATCGGTCAATTTTTAAAACATAAAGAAGGAGATACCTAATGACATTTTTAGATAAAATAAATGAAACAGCAGCATTTTTGAAGGGCAAAGGAGTAGAAGCACCAGAGTTCGGCTTGATTCTTGGATCAGGACTTGGCGAACTTGCTGAAGAAATTGAAAATCCAGTTGTGGACTACGCTGAGATTCCAAACTGGGACGTTCGACGTTGTTGGACACGCTGGAAAGAAATTGGTGTACAGGGTGAACTTGCAGGACGTAAGGTTTTTAGCACTTCAAGGACGTTTCCACTTCTACGAAGGAAATCCGCTTGAAGTTGTTACTTTCCCAGTTCGTGTCATGAAAGTTTTGGGCTGTGAAGGTGTGATTGTGACCAACGCTGCTGGTGGTATCGGCTTTGGTCCTGGTACTTTGATGGCTATCACTGACCATATCAATATGACAGGACAAAAATCCTCTAATCGGTGAAAACTTAGATGACTTCGGTCCACGTTTCCCAGACATGTCAAAGCCTACACTCCAGAATATCGTGCTACAGCTCATGCAGTTGCTGAAAAGCTTGGTGTTAAACTTGATGACGGTGTTTATATCGGTGTAACTGGTCCAACTTATGAAACTCCAGCTGAAATCCGTGCTTATAAGACACTTGGTGCAGACGCTGTCGGAATGTCAACCGTTCCTGAAGTTATCGTTGCAGCACACTCTGGGCTTGAAGGTTCTTGGTATTTCATGTATTACCAACTTTGCGGCTGGTTTCCAAGAAGAACTCAACCACGAAGAAGTGGTAGAAGTGACCGAACGTGTCAAAGGCGACTTTAAAGGCTTGCTGAAAGCGATTCTTGCTGAATTGTAAGACTATGAGAGTACGACTCAAAGTATTCCCTATGGACTGAGAGTGCTTCTAGCCACTTTATCATTAGGAATAGGGACGGGTCTGGTCGGAATTGCCTGTCATTATCTACTAGAAGGGGTGCAGGGCTGGCCTTTGGCCAAGATAAGTCGGATTTACTCCAGCAATTTCAAGAAGCTGGAGGTCTCCGTAGATTTTTGGTCTTATGTGTGACTGGGTGCTTGGCAACTGCCTTCTGGCATGTCCTGCAAAAGCGTTATAAGATTCTGTCTATTCGCCAGCAAATTGACTTAGCTGGAGACAGGGGAACCAGCGCCCTTAGCCCACCTCCTTCATGCAGGTATGCAGGTTGCGATTGTCGGAGCAGGTGCATCGGTCGGAAAAGAAGGAGCACCACGTGAGGTCGGGGCTCTTCTAGCTGGTCGCTTGGCGAAAGGTTTTTCTCTAGCCCTCAAAGAGCGAAAAGTCTTGGTCGCCTGTGGAGCTGGAGCTGGTTTAGCTGCGGTCTATCAAGTTCCTTGCCAGTAGTTTGTTCGTCTTTGAGACCTTAGGGACTCGCCTACAGTTGGCAGAACCTTTCTACTGGTTTTGACCAGCACTTATCTAGCCACCTGGGTCGCTCAGTCCATCATTGGTCAGGAGGCTATTTATCACCTGTCCGCAGTCTCATGGTCGGCTAGCAGTTTCTTACAGGCTATTGTGCTTGCTTTCTTGGTTACTCCCTTGGCTCTGGTCTTTGCTTTCCTCGCCAAGCGGGCTAGTCACAAACGGCGGAAGGATGGGACGATTCTTTGGGCTCTTCCTCTAGCCTTTCTAGTGCTGGGGAGCCTAGTAGCCTTTTTCCCTATCTTTATGGGAAATGGCCAGGTACTAGCGCAAGCCCTCTTGTCTAGCCAGTCGATTCCTTATCTTCCACTGGCTCTTGCAGTGAAGGGGCTTCTGGTTTATCTCCTCTTGCGCAATGGTGCTTATGGGGGAACTTTAACACCATCATTTGCCTTGGGTATAGCAGGAGCTGCACTCCTGACCATGATTCTAGGAGGTGGCAACCAGCCAGCAGTCTTGCTATTAGGTTCGGTTTGCTTTTTTAGCAGTGATCCTGAAGGCTCCTTGTCTGCAACTGGATTGGTAATGGGTTTCACTGGTCAGTCATTTGAGGCTATACCTTTTCTTATGGTGACTTCTTACTTGGCATTTGGTTTTGCTAAAAATGCTGGATCGAATCTCTTGGGAGAAAGACTACGACCAAAGACAAGGATAATAGAAAATTAATAAGAATACTCTAGTTTTTCTAATCCAAAAATATTTTTTTGATTTATAATCAATATCATTTAATAAAAGAAAGGTAGAGCGTGTGTTCTATTTGAACACGAGCGGAAAACTCAGAAAATAGATAATCTGACTGAGAAATCAGGATTTCTCGTCAGATTCCTAATTTTCAGTCGCTTTCTGGTCGCTCTTTGTATCATAAATTATGTCTATCCATATTGCTGCTAAGCAAGGTGAAATTGCTGATAAAATTCTTCTTCCTGGGGATCCTCTTCGTGCGAAATTTATCGCTGAGAATTTCCTTGAAGATGTTGTTTGCTTTAACGAAGTGCGTAACATGTTTGGTTATACAGGTACTTACAAAGGTCACCGTGTATCTGTCATGGGTACAGGGATGGGTATGCCATCCATCTCTATCTATGCTCGTGAATTGATTGTCGATTACGGTGTGAAAAAATTGATTCGTGTGGGAACTGCTGGTTCTTTGAATGAGGATGTTCACGTTCGTGAGTTGGTCTTGGCTCAAGCAGCTGCAACCAACTCAAACATCATCCGCAACGATTGGCCTCAATACGATTTCCCACAAATCGCAAGTTTTGACTTGCTAGATAAGGCTTACCATATTGCCAAAGACCTTGGTATGACTACTCACGTCGGAAATGTCTTGTCATCAGACGTTTTCTATTCAAACTATGGTGAAAAGAATATCGAGCTTGGTAAATGGGGTGTGAAAGCTGTAGAAATGGAAGCAGCAGCTCTTTACTATCTTGCTGCCCAACACCACGTCGATGCTTTAGCTATTATGACGATTTCTGATAGCTTGGTTAATCCAGATGAGGATACAACCGCTGAAGAACGCCAAAATACTTTCACTGATATGATGAAGGTTGGTTTGGAAACATTGATTGCTGACTAAAAGGTAGGCTGTATTCAGAATGATTTCTCTTGTTCTTAAAATGATAACCACCAACAATGAATCAATCCTGTAATAGGTAAGAATAAGGAAATTGAAGAAAGCCTAATTGTGTCAAAGGACCGAGACTAGTCAGTTTAATATCTAAATCATAATCAAATAAAGTTGGAAGCCAAGTTGACAAGAAGTCAAGGCTTTCAACTTTTTAACTTGAAAATTCCTAGGAGTACAAAATGGATAAAATTGAACAACTACAAGGTATTATTGATCAAAGTCAGAGAATTGTCTTTTTCGGTGGTGCAGGGGTTTCTACAGAGTCTAATATTCCAGATTTTCGTAGTTCAGATGGTGTTTATAGTCTGAAACTAGGTCGCCATTTTACTGCCGAGCAACTGGTTTCACGCACTATGTTTGAACGCTATCCAGAGATTTTTAATTTCTATAAAAAGTATCTGGTCTATCCTGATGCCAAGCCGAATTTAGCACATGATTATCTAGCGTCGTTGGAAAAAACAGGTAAATTAAAGGCGATTGTGACGCAAAATATCGATAGTCTCCATGAAATGGCAGGATCTCAGAAAGTTTTGAAACTGCATGGTAGTGCAGATCGTAATTATTGTTTGGGCTGTCATCGCTTTTTATGATTTGACTGCCTTTTTGGAACTTGAAGGTCCAGTTCCCTACTGCTTAGATTGTGGCAAGGTGGTCAAACCTGACGTGACCCTTTATGAGGAAGCGCTAGATATGGATGTATTTAGTCGCGCAGCCCAAGTCATTCAGCAAACAGATTTGTTGATTATTGGTGGCACTTCCTTAGTTGTTTACCCTGCAGCTAGCCTAATCAATTATTTTTCAGGGTCAAATCTTGTCGTTATCAACAAGTCCAGCACTCCTCAAGACAGCCAAGCTGATTTAGTTATCGAAGGTAAGATTGGAGAAGTTTTTTCTAAATTGAGACAATCATAACCACCCGTCTAACGGGTGGTTTGCACCAGGGCTATAAGCCCAAATTACCAGCCAGCGCCTAAAGACGCTGGCTTTCACGTTGTTCAAGCCTCATTGCTCTTGACTCGTCACTTGCCTCTTAAAGAGGCGTGAGTCATTTACCACTATCCCTAAAGGGATCCTCATATTCTTTCACACTTAATTTATCTAGTGCTATATCATGCTTTTCCTGATCTTGTATGTATTTCCTTATCGTGGCTTCATTAAGCCCTACTGTACTCACATAATAACCTTCTGCCCAGAAATGCCGATTCCCAAACTTGTACTTGAGGTTGGCGTGTTTGTCAAACATCATGAGTGCACTTTTGCCTTTTAAATAACCCATGAATTATCCTTGGTGGAATACTTACCAACATATGTACATAATCACGCATCAAGTGTCCGTCGATAATTTCAATACCTTCATAACTACACAAGCGATGAAATATTTCGCCTAAACTACTTCGATATTGATTATAGATGATTTTTCGTCTATACTTAGGGGTGAACACAATGTGATGGAACACATCCACTTTGTGTGTGATAAACTATGAGACTTTTGTGCCATGGTTTTCTCCTTTTGCTTTACAATTGGCTTGAACACCTTTATTGTATCGCGTTTGGAGTTTTTTTGGTATAACCTTCGACGCGCACCCGCATAGCGGGTGGTTTTTTTGTATCACGAACTCAGAAACTATGAACAAGATTCTCTTCATTTCTAGGGGAATTTTTATTGTTGATTTATATAGTCAATTGAACCTAAAACAGTACATAATGTGGTATAATCTTCTTATGGCATATTCAATAGATTTTCGTAAAAAGTTCTCATCTATTGTGAGCGAACAGGTAGTATAACAGAAGCATCACACATTTTTCCAAATCTCACGTAATACCATTTATGGCTGGTTAAAGCTAAAAGAGAAAAACAGGAGAATTAAACCATCAAGTAAAAAGGAACAAAACCAAGAAAAGTTGATAGAGATAGACTCAAAACTATCTTACTGACAATCCAGATGCTTTATTTGACTGAGATACTGCTGAATTTGACTGTCATCCAACTACTATCCACTATGCTCTTAAAGCTATGGGCTACACTCGAGAACCACACCTACTTTTGAACAAGACCCAGGAAAAGTAGCCTTTATTTCTTAAAAAATTTTAATAGTTTAAAGCATCTAGCACCTGTTTATATTGATGAAACAGGATTCGATACTTATTTTTTATCGAGAATATGGTCGCTCATTAAAAAGGTCAGTTAATAAGAGGTAAAGTATATGGAAGAAGATATCAGAGTTTTCTTTGGTTGCAGGCTAACAAATGGTGAGTTAATCGCTCCAATGACTTACGAAGAAACAATGACGAGCGACTTTTTGAAGCTTGGTTTTCAGAAGTTTCTCTACCAACATTAAACACACCATCAGTTATTATTATGGATAATGCAAGATTCCATAGAATGGGTAAGCTAGAGCTCTTATGTGAAGAATTTGGGCACAAACTTTACCACTTCCTCCCTACTCACCTGAGTACAATCCTATTGAGAAAACATGGGCTCATATCAAAAAGCACCTCAAAAAGGTATTACCAGTTGTAATACTTTTTTTCGAGGCTCTTTTATCTTGTTCTTTGTTTCAATTGACTATAAATTGCTCGAGTTATTTTTAATTGTTGAATAAAAGGAAAAAGGAAGACTTTCTGGATGAAAAATTCTTTTTAGTCAATCAGTCATGCTGATTTTTAATGAAATGCTACTATATTGTTTACTTTTTTAAAGATCGATAAAAACAATCAATCTCTGCTTGAGAATGGAGAATATGCATCTTTTCTGGGTAAGTATTGTTTAAGTATTGGTATCTATCCTTAGCATTTTTGTTCGACCATCCCAGAGAATCCAACGAATAAATTCCCAGTTGAGTGCTCAGGGCATCCCTTTAGCCATACTTTCTCTCACCTTCCCTCTATATTTTTAAATAGCGCTTAAAGGCTCTTAGCAAACAATTCCAAGCAGAGAAGTTTAAAAAGATGATCTCGGTCAGCTTGTCCATTCTTTCCTCATAATAACTACCAAGAGTAGTTGCCATCAATGACCCAGTTTTCGTTTTTGACTAGAAAAAGTTTCATTTCGTTATGCATCCAGTCACGGTCACTGTCCTGCCAACCTGGCTGAAAGTGAGAGTATCCATATGAAGTTTTGGGATAGAGTAGTGCCTAGCTAGTTTTTTCTGCCAGAGTTGATTTTTCCTGATCCAGAATATCCAATGATAGCTATTTTTCATAATAACCTCCAGAAAACGTGCACAAAAAGCTCCGAAGAGCTCATTTTGTATGCAGTTAATAATTAACCGTTTAGCTGCAAGACGTGCTTTATCACGGCTAGCTTTGTTTTTGTGGATCAAACCTTTAGTTTCTGCTTTATCGATAGCTGAGCTGGCAGCACGGTAAAAGTTCTTCAGATGGGTTTTGCTTCAAAAGCTTTTTGATAGCAGTACGCATAGCTGATTTTTGAGCTGAGTTCTTTTCGTTTTGTTTTAACGTTCAATTCAGCGCGTTTGATAGCTGATTTAATGTTTGCCAATGTTCTTACCTCCATTTTTACTAACTATACCATTATATCTGAAAACTTACGTTTTGACAAGGGAAAATTATTTTTTAAGTAAATTTCATCGATTTCATGGTTTTTAGATTTTATGGAGAATCACCTCTGCACGATTTCAGTTGGTTCAATATAATTCTGGAGATTTGTTAGATTGATACTGGTCCAAACTTGGTGGGCAAAGATTCCTGACTTCCCCAAGAGCAGTTGAGTGAAAACGAGTAATAGATAGCCTGGATCATCCTGGAGCTAGGCTAAGAAGTTTTAAGAAACGATCCAAATACCAGCTCAATATCACTCGACAGCGGCGTCGACATAGATTGAAAAAGTCAAAGAAATCAGTAATATAGAGACGGCTCATTATGGGGATTTTGGAACACATTTGATTCCCTCAACAATGACAAAATCAGCGGCTTTACTCGTTGCTTTTTGACCTGGGACGATATCGTAGACTTTCATGGGAATAGACAGGAATATCAACATCCTGCCCATTTTTGATGTGATCCAGGAAATTGAGCAAAGCTTCCATATCGTAGCTTTCCAGGAAAACCTCCTTGCGATTTGAGAATATCTTGCTCAATTAAGACACTGTTTGGGTATAAGCATCCGTTGTAACCAGTTCAACACTGTAGCATCCAGGAGCGATACGAGAAAGCAGGATTTGCAAGAGACGACTAGTAGTTGATTTACCGACAGCGACACTTCCTGAAACCCCGATAATGAAAAGGTTGTTCTTTGCTCTCACTTTGAAGGAAAATGCCTTTTGAAAAGGCAAGGATCTTCTTGGTACGTTTGTAAATCTGAATCAGATGGGATAGTGGCAGATAGATATCAGTAACATCTTGTAGGCTAATCTGGTCATTGAAAACTCTTAATGGATTCTAATTCTTCCTCTGTCAAGGGAGGGTTGTTTTGCGATGCAGGGATTGCCAAGTTTCATGGTTTATCTTTTTCAAAATGTAAAAATTCGTTGGTCATTTGTTTTCCTCTAGATATTTTTGTCTATCATACCATAAAAAGCTAAAAATAAAGCGATTTCTTGAATGATAGTAAGTCAATAGTGTATAATAGAAGTAGATAGAGGTTGACCAATTTATTGATGAAGTAGGAGATAGTTTCTACTGATTTATAAACTTATAAAGGGGGCTTTTTAGTTCACAACTTATAGGAGGTGTACTATGAAAATCTTAAAACGTTACATATTGGAACTCTGTTTTATTTTAAGTTTTGCACTACCTTTTTTAAAAGGAGCCAATGCGGATAATGGTAGACGCTTTGTGGAAATCTATTACGGTTTTACTTTTTTGATGGAACATGCTATTGTAACAGCTATCTTTATCTGTTCGCTCTTGATTGCTTTCTTCCTCAAAAAACGGTGGACGAAATGGCTTGCTGCTGGTAGTTATGTCTTCTTAGTTCTATGGATTGCTACAGAGGGTTATTTCTTCCGCATGTCACTAGAAGATTTGATACGCCTTTGGACAAGTTTGGAAATTCTGACACAAACTTATCAGTTGGGCTTTTATCTAAACATCTTATTGGGAATCCTGTTGATAATTAAGTATCTGACGGTTAAGCAATAGTAAATGAAAATGCGTCTGATTATAGACAATAAATTTGTTGTTTTATCCTGACTGTGATACCTTGTAGCTCCCAATGACTTGTCATTCGTTTCCAATAATTGATTGAGATTGAAGAACAGCGCTTTCTTTGTTAAAATATAAGGGGAAAAACCTATAAAGGAGATTGCTAAGATGAAAACGAGATTAAGAGATAAGATCTTGGTTTTGATCAGTCTGTTTTGTAGTTGTTTTTATAGGTTATCACCAAACTGGATTAATTTTTCCTTTTCATCGGACTTCACTCCTATAACTGGACCACTTTTGTTCTTTTTATTTTTATTGCCCCTCGTAGGTCTTGGCTACTTGTGCTAGCATTCTTTGGAAAGAAAGTGGTGGCTCTTCTTTTTGAGGTTTAGCTTGTATCTTTTGCTTTTTCCGATTACCATGGCAGTAGGGAGCTTTTTACTAGGGCCCTAATCCTAATCAGAACTTATATTATTTTTGTGGAAATACAACATGATTTAAGGGCTTGATACCTTTGAAAAACGATTTACAAATAACTTATTTTTATGGTAAAAATAGAACTATGAGTAAAATGTATTATGCAGAAAATCCAGATGCAGCCCATGATGTTCATGAACTTAGAGTTGAGCTCCTTGGGCAAAAGATGACCTTTTGACGGATGCAGGTGTCCTTTAGAAAAATGGTTGATTTCGAAGTCAGTTGTTGTTAAGATGTCTTGATGTTCAAAAAGGTGAAAAATTCTTGATGTTGGTTGTGGCTACGGTCCAATAGGCTTGTCTTTGGTTACAGGCTTATGATGCCCAGGCGACTATGGTGGATATCAATAACCGTGCCCTGGATTTAGCCCAGCAAAAATGCAATAAAAACAAGGTTCAAGCGACTATTTTCCAGTCTAATATTTATGAGCAGGTAGAAGGACAATTTAACCATGTCATTTCGAATCCGCCCATACGTGCAGGCAAGCAAGTAGTTCACGAAATCATCGAAAAAGTATAGACTTTTTAGTAGACGGTGGAGATTTTGACTATTGTCATCCAAAAAGAAACAAGGAGCTCTGAGTAGCCAAAAAGTAAGATGGAAGATGTATTTGGCAATTGCGAGATTGTAAAAAAAGATAAGGGATATTATATCCTTAGAAGTGTGAAAGAATGAGAGCAGTAGATCTAATCCAGAAAAAAAGAGACGGGCAAGAACTTAGTTCGAACGAAATCCAATGGTTGATTGAGAGGCTATGTGGCAGGAACTGTTCCTGACTACAAATGTCGGCTTTTTGCCATGGCAGTTTACTTCAAGGAATGACCACGAGAGAAATTTCTGATTTAACTATGAATATGGTTAAGACAGGTCAGGAGTTTGATTTGTCAGCTATAGATGGTGTCAAGGTTGATAAACACTCTACGGGTGGTGTTGGTGACAAGGTAACTTTAATCCCTAGCACCCTTGGTAGCCAGTCTTTGATGTCCCAGTGGCTAAGATGAGCGGTAGGGGCTTGAGGCCACACTGGTGGTACTATCGATAAATTAGAATCCATCAAGGTTTTCAGATTGAACGAAGTCAGGATGAATTTATCAAACAAGTTCAAGAAATTGGGGTCTCAGTTGTTGGTCAGTCTGACCAACTAGTCAAAGCGGATAAGCTTCTCTATGCCCTTCGTGATGTGACGGCAACGGTTGATACCATTCCTTTGATTGCTAGTTCGGTCATGAGTAAAAAAATTGCTGCTGGAGCTGATGCTATCTTACTTGATGTAACAGTCGGTGAAAGGCGCATTTATGAAAAACAGTTGACGAGGCACGCCAACTGCTCAAACCATGGTAAACCTTGGTAAGGCTGTAGGTCGTAAGACAGTAGCAGTTATTACAGATATGAGTCAACCTTTGGGACGCTTTCATTGGTAACCGTTTAGAAATCCTAGAAGCACTGGAAATTCTTCAAGGTAAAGGACGTCAAGATATTAGCCACTTTATCTGCGAGCTAGCCCAGATTATGCTATCTTTAGCAAATGTTGAAAAACTATCGAGGAAGTAAGGCAACATCTTGAAAACGGTAAGGCTCTCAAGAAATTTGAAGAGATGATTCTAGCTCAGGGTGGAGACCCTAGAAGACCTCTATCGTCCAGTAAAAAGTTGACCATGTAGTTGACATTCCTGCTCAAGAAGACGGACTTATCGTCAGAACTTCCAGCCATGGAGTTTGGTCTTGCCATGAGATTGGGTGCTGGTCGTGCCGTTAAAACAGATGCCTTGACTATGAGACAGGTATCGTTTTTGAGAAGAAAGTGGAATTCAGTCAAACAGGGTGAAATTGTCGCAAAAGTATATACAAATGGGAAAATTTCTCCGGAACTAGTTACAGATTTCCAAAATATGTTAAAATTAAGATAAGTGATGAAGTGATCAAAAACGCGTGAAATCATTGAAATCATCTCCTAATTTAAGGAAAAACGAAATGAAACTAAAATAAATACATTGATCATACGCTTTTAAAGCAAGATGCAACAGAAGAACAAATTAATCGTTTGTTATCTGAAGCTAAAAGACTATGATTTGCCAGTGTTTGTGTCAATCCTTGCTGGGTTTTCGCATGCAAAAAACTGCACTCGTAGATACCGATGTCAAGGTTTGCACAGTTGTAGGTTTTCTCTTGGAGCTACAACTCAGCTGTCAAAGCCTGCGAAACCAAAGAAGCCATCCAAAATGAGTGCTGACGAAATTGATATGGTTATCAATGTTGGTGCACTCAAATCAGGAAATGCTGCATTAGTTGAGTCAGATATTCGAGCAGTTGTTGAAGTAAGCGGAGACAAACTCGTTAAGGTTATTATCGAGGCTTGTTTGTTAACTGATGAGGAAAAAGTTTTGTTGCCAACTAGCCCAGAAAGCAGGAGCAGACTTTGTCAAGACTTCTACTGGTTTCTCAACAGGTGGTGCAACCTACCGGATGTTAAATTAATGCGCCAGACAGTTGGACCTAATATGGGTGTAAAGGCTGCTGGTGGAGCTCTGTTCTTATGCCGATGCTGTAGCCTTTGTTGAGCTGGGCTACTCGTATCGGAACATCTGCTGGTGTAGCAATCTTAAAAGGAGAGTTAGCAGATGGCGACTACTGAGTTGATTGACTTAGCGATTGAGACTAGTAAAAACGCCTATGTCTCCTTATTCACATTTTTCCGATTGCTGCCGTTTTGGTTGCCAAGGACGGCAGTGTTTATACAGGATGCAATATTGAAAATGCTAGCTACCCCTTGACCAACTGTGGTGAGAGAACAGCCATTTTTAAAAGCTGTCTCTGAAGGACAACGTGAGTTTTCAGAATTGATTGTCTATGGTCAAACTGAGAAAACCTACTTTCTCCTTGCGGAGCTTTCTGTACGCCGTTATGGTCGAATTTTTAAACCAGATCTAAAGGTGACTTTAGTTGCAAAGATAAATCGACGGTCGAGATGACGGTCAGGGAATTACTTCCATATTCTTTTACAGACTTGTATAGTCTGTGTCACTCTCTGAGTGGCAAGGTCCTGTGACCAATCATCCCATACTTGCAACTTCGTGCGCATCTTATTTAGGAGGTTCAATGAACAGAAACAATGAAGCATGCAGGCCTTGGTCTAGTTGCAGTAGCAGCATTGGACTTGCTGCATGTGGTAATCGCTCTTCTCGTAACGCGGCATCTTCTTCTGATGTGAAGACTAAAGCAGCTATCGTTACAGATACTGGTGGTGTTGATGATAAATCATTTAACCAATCAGCTTGGGAAGGTCTTCAAGCTTGGGGTAAAGAGCATAACCTTTTCAAAAGACAATGGTTACACTTTACTTTCCAATCAACAAGTGAAGCTGACTACTAACAACTTGAACCAAGCAGCTGGAAGCTACAACCTGATCTTCGGTATTGGTTTTGACTTAAAAATGCAGTTGCTGATGCTGCCAATGAACATACAGATAAAAACTATGTTTTGATTGACGATGTAATTAAAGATCAAAAGAACGTTGCAAGTGCTACTTTTGCTGATAATGAAGCAGCTTACCTTGCAGGTGTCGCAGCAGCTAAAACTACTAAAACAAAACAAGTTGGTTTTGTAGGTGGTATGGAATCTGAAGTTATCTCACGTTTTGAAGCTGGTTTCAAAGCAGGTGTTGCCTCTGTCGATTCATCAATCAAAGTACAAGTAGACTATGCTGGCTCATTTGGTGATGCTGCTAAAAGGTAAAACAATCGCTGCAGCTCAATACGCAGCTGGTGCTGACGTAGTTTACCAAGTAGCTGGTGGTACTGGTGCAGGTGTTTTCTCAGAAGCTAAATCTTTGAATGAAAGCAAAAATGAAAAGCGAAAAAGTTTGGGTTCTTGGGTAGAACCGTGACCAAGCAGAAGAAGAAGTAAATACACTTCTAAAGATGGTAAAGAATCAAACTTCGTAGCTTGCTTTCTGCTTTTCGAAACAAGTTGGAACAACAGTTCAAGACCTTGCAAATAAAGCAGAAAAAGGTGAATTCCCTGGTGGTCAAGTGATCGTTTACTCATTGAAGGATAAAAGGGGTTGATCTAGTAACAACTAACCTTTCTGAAGAAGTAAAAAGCTGTTGAAGATGCAAAAGCTAAAAATCCTAGATGGCAGCATCAAAGTTCCTGAAAAATAATAGATAAAAGTCATTTCTAGGGAGCGGCCTGTGGCTACTTGCTGAGAATGAGACAAAATTGTTTTGTCTCAATGAGAGCTACTAAATCTCTTTAGCAGGTTTTATTGAAATAAAATAAAACTCTGAAAAAGGAAGAGCACATGGCACACGAAAATGTCATTGAGATGCGTGAAATTACCAAAAGTTTTTCGGTGAATTTGTCGCTAACGACAAGATTAACCTTGAACTTCGTAAAAGGTGAAATTCATGCACTTTTTAGGAGAAAATGGAGCTGGGAAGTCCACTCTTATGAACATGCTAGCAGGGCTTCTAGAACCAACTAGTGGTGAAATTGTGGTCAACGGTCAAGTTGTAAAATTAGACTCGCCATCAAAAGCAGCTAGCTTAGGAATTGGGATGGTTCACCAGCACTTTATGTTGGTTGAAGCTTTCACAGTTGCTGAAAATATCATTTTTGGGAGTAGGATTGACCAAAAATGGTGTCCTAGATATTGCTCGAGCAACTCGAGAAATTAACGAACTATCGGAGCGTTATGGTCTTGCTGTGGATCCTTCAGCCAAAGTAGTGCAGATATCTCTGTTGGTGCTCAACAACGTGTTGAAATCCTAAAGACACTTTATCGTGGTGCCGATATTCTTATCTTTGACGAACCAACTGCCGTTTTGACGCCATCAGAAATCGATGAATTGATGGCCATCATGAAGAATCTGGTCAAGAAGGTAAATCAATCATCTTGATTACCCATAAGTTGGATGAGATTCGCGCAGTATCTGATCGTGTTACAGTTATCCGTCGTGAGTGAAATCTATCGAAACAGTTGAGATTGCTGGTGCGACTAACGCTGACTTAGCAGAAATGATGGTGGGGCGTTCGAGCTTCCTTCAAAACTATGAAGCAGGCACCTCAACAAAAAGAAGTTGTACTGTCCATTAAAAAGACTTGGTTGTTAACGAAAACCGTAGCGTTCCTGCTGTTAAAAATCTCTCACTCGATGTTCGAGCTGGTGAGATTGTCGGAACTGCCGGTATTGATGGGAATGGTCAGTCTGAATTGATTCAAGCTATCACTGGGACTTCGTGAAAGATTGAATCTGGTAGTGTGGAAATCGAAAGGCCAGTCCATTGTAGGATTGCATCCACGTCAAATTACCGAACTGAGCGTTGGTCACGTTCAGAAGACCGTCACCGTGATGGTTTGGTCTTGGAAATGCTGATTTCTGAAAAATATCGCTCTTCAAACCTACTATAAAGAACCTCTTAGCAAAAAGGGAATTTTTAAATTATACGAATATCATTGACTATGCATTGATGCAGAGTTTGATGTTCGCGCTGCTAGTGAGATTGTTCCAGCTTCAGCCCTTTCTGGAGGAAATCAACAAAAAGCAATTATCGCTCGTGAGATTGATCGAAATCCGGATCTCCTCATCGTCAGCCAACCAACTCGTGGTTTGGACGTCGGTGCCATTGAGTACATTCACAAACGCTTGATTCAAGAACGTGATAATGGGAAAGCTGTCCTTGTAGTCAGCTTTGAACTGAGACAGAGATTCTAAATGTCTCAGATAGAATCGCTGTTATTCATGATGGTAAGATTCAGGGATCGTAACACCAGAAACAACCAGCAAGCAAGAACTTGGTGTCTTGATGGCTGGTGGTAGAATTGGAAAAAGGAGAAGAGTGATGTCTAAAAATTACAACAAATTTCGGTTCCCTTGATTTTCCTGTTATCCTTGGAATCTTGCTTGGAGCCATCGTCATGTGGATTTTTGGCTACGATGCTATTTGGGGTTATGAAGAGTTGTTCTACACAGCCTTTCGGTAGTGTTCGTGGGATCGGTGAAATTTTTCCGTGCCATGGGCCATTAGTCTTGATTGCTCTTGGACTTTGCGGTTGCGAGTCGTGCAGGCTTCTTTAACGTTGGTCTTCCAGGACAAGCACTCGCTGGTTGGGTTATGAGTGGCTGGTTCTGCTCTTTCGAATCCAGATTTGCCACGTCCATTGTTGATTCTTGCGACAGTTGTCATTGCACTGGTTGCTGGAGGAATCGTTGGCGCCATTCCTGGTATTTTTAAGAGCCTATCTTGGAACATCTGAAGTTATCGTAACCATCATGATGAACTACATTGTTCTCTATACAAGTAATGCCTTTATCCACTCTTTTCCCTAAAGATATCATGCAAAAGTACAGACTCATCAATCCGAGTAAGTGCAAAACGCAACTTATCAAACACCTTAGCTTTGCTGAGTTAACAGGAAACTCTCGTATGAATATTGGGATTTTCTTTTGCCATCATTGCAGTTGCAGTTATCTGGTTCTTGCTTAAGAAGACAACTCTCGGTTTTTGAAATCCGTGCAGTTGGTCTCAATCCAAATGCTTCTGAATACGCAGGGATTTCAGCGAAACGCACCATTATTCTATCAATGATTATTTCTGGGTGCCCCTTGCAGGACTTGGTGGCGCAGTAGAAGGACTTGGTACCTTCCAAAACGTTTATGTTCAAGGTTCATCATTGGCAATCGGATTTAATGGTATGGCGGTAAGTCTACTTGCTGCAAACTCACCGATTGGAATTCTCTTTGCAGCCTTCTTGTTCGGAGTGCTTCAAGTTGGAGCCCCTGGTATGAATGCAGCACAAGTACCATCAGAGCTTGTAGGGCATCGTTACAGCCTCAATTATCTTCTTTTGTCAGCGTTCACTACATCATCGAACGATTTGTCAAAACCAAGAAAAACAACTTAAAAAGGAGGTAAATAAGGATGTCGATTACAACAATGTTAACCCTTATGGTTTCTTCAATGTTGGATTTATTAGCACCACTTATTTTCACAAGTATCGAGGCTGTTTTCTCTGAACGTGGTGGAGTTGTTAACGTTGGACTTGAAGGAATCATGTTATGGGTGCCTTTTCTGGAGTTGTGTTTAACCTGAATTTGCACAAGATTTGGGGAGCATTAACTCCTTGGTTGGCTTTGATGAGTTGGTGGATTAGTTGGAGCTATCTTCTCTCTCATTCACGCAGTGGCTACAGTTCATTTCCGTGCTGACCATGTTGTCAGTGGTACCGTACTTAACTTGATGGCGCCAGCCTTGGCTGTTTTCTTAGTCAAAGTGCTTTATAACAAGGGACAAACGGATAACTTAACGCAAACTTTTGGACGTTTTGATTTCTCTTTTGGCTAATATCCCAGTTATCGGAGATATCTTCTTCAAGTCAACAAGTTTACTTGGTTACCTAGCAATTGCCTTTTCATTCTTAGCGTGGTTTGTCCTTTTAAAAACTCGCTTTGGACTTCTGCCGTTCAGTTGGTGAACACCCACAAGCAGCAGATACTTTGGGGATTAATGTCTACAAGATGAGATATCTTGGAGTTGTGATTTCAGGTTTCCTTGGAGGAATCGGTGGAGCTATCTACGCTCAGTCAATTTCCGTTAACTTCTCAGTTACGACCATCGTTGGACCTGGATTTATCGCACTTGCTGCTATGATTTTCGGTAAGTGGAATCCTGTTGGAGCTATGCTTTCAAGTCTCTTCTTCGGACTATCACAAAGTTTGGCGGTTATCGGTTCTCAACTTCCTTTCTTACAAGGAGTTCCAACTGTTTACTTGCAGATTGCACCATATCTCTTGACCATCGTCGTCCTAGCAGCCTTCTTTGGAAAAGCTGTTGCGCCGAAGGCAGATGGTATCAACTATATCAAATCTAAATAAACACAAACGAGGTTGGGAAAAATCCCGACCTCGTTTTTTAGTATTTGAAATGAAACTCTGGCGAAAACTTCATATTTTTGTTCCATCATCTTCTCTATTTTTTAGGGTTTTGATGGGTGAGATTTAGCCCCCAAGGAACTAGGTTTTCAGTTTTGTTTTGAATACGATTGATATTATCCTTATGACGTATGATTACAATTCCTGCGAGTGCTATGATAATAAGAGTGAAGAGGAGATCGTAATTACTTAAGATAAAGCCGAAGAGTGGAAAAACTAGAGCTCCCAAAACAGCAGCAAGGGCAGCAGTAACACTAGAGAGAGAAATCATGCTTCCTAGATATAGAGTTCCAAAGAAGACAACTGCTAGATAGAGGCAAAAAAGGGGAGCAAATCCGAAAAATAACTCCAGCACTGGTTGCGACAGCCTTACCCCCCTTAAATCCTGCAAAAATTGGGAAAGTATGTCCGATTACGGCTAAGAGACCAAAAATAAGAGGAGAGATTCCTTGTACATGGAAGATAAGGGGAAGCAGGGTTGCGATGGTTCCTTTGAAAAGAGTCAATCACGAAGGTTGCCATACCCGCTTTCTTACCTAAAATACGGAAGGTATTGGTTGTTCCAGTATTGCCAGAACCATGTTCACGTAAATTTATCTTAAAGAAGGCTAGTCCAATCCAAAAGTCCCTGAAGGATGGAACCCAACAGATAGGCAGAAATTAATAATACTATTGTCATCATGCATCTATTATACCATGAAATTGACGAGAAACGGAAGGAATCTATTCTCATTTTGTGACATCTGAAGTATTTGTCTTAGAAGTAAAATTTTCGATAAAAATAGTGATTTTTCTACAGAATCTGATAGTGAATGATTTAAAATTCATGAAAATTTCAGAAATATCTTGTGTTTATGTTTATTTATGCTATAATAGGAACAATTATTTTTAGGAGGTGGATTATGTCTTATTTATTCGAGATATTACCAAGTTTATTGAGCGGTGCGACAATGACTTTACAGGTCTTTGCACTGGTCTTGCTCTTTTCAATCCCTCTAGGTATCATCATTGCCTTTTGTTTACAGGTTCATTGGAAACCCTCCATTATATAATTGACATTTGACATCTGGATAATGCGTGGTACACCATTGCTCTTGCAGTTAATCTTTTATCTATTATGTTTTTGCCAAGTATCGGGATTCGACTAGATCGGGTGCCAGCAGCTATTATTGCTTTTACGCTTAATTATGCAGCCTACTTTGCAGAAATATTCCGTGGAGGAATTGCAACCATTCCTCAGGGACAATACGAGGCCGCCAAGGTATTGAAATTTAGTCCTCTTGATACGGTTCGATACATCATTTTGCCTCAAGTTACTAAAATCGTTTTACCAAGTGTATTTAATGAAATTATGAGTTTGGTTAAGGATACTTCTCTGGTTTATGCTCTCGGTATTTCAGATTTAATCCTAGCTAGTCGTACTGCAGCCAATCGTGATGCGAGCTTGATTCCAATGTTTCTAGCAGGAGCTATCTATCTGCTTATGATTGGTATCGTTACAATCCTAGCTAAGAAACTTGAGAAAAAGTTTAGCTACTATAGATAGGAGGTTATCCATGTTAGAGTTAAAAATATCAGCAAAAATTTGGAAAAAGAAATTTTATCCAATTTCAGTTTAACAATTCCCTGAAAAAGCAATTTTGGCCATTGTTGGCCCTTCTGGTGGTGGGAAGACAACCTTGCTTAGAATGTTAGCTGGACTTGAAACCATTGATTCAGGTGAGATTTTTTATAATGGAGAATCCTTACCTTTGGATGAACTTGAAAAGCGTCACTTATTAGGTTTTGTTTTTCAAGATTTTCAGCTTTTTCCTCACTTATCCGTTATGGAGAACTTGATTTTATCACCTATCAAGACTATGGGGATGTCTGAAGCAGATGCTCAAGAAGAAGGCAGTCGACTTACTCACTCGTCTGGGACTCGAAGCTCATGCGGATGCTTATCCATACTCATTATCTGGAGGTCAAAAGCAACGGGTTGCCTTAGCGCGTGCTATGATGATTGATCCAGAAGTGATTGGTTATGACGAACCAACTTCAGCTCTTGACCCAGAGTTGCGTCTCGAGGTTGAAAAACTAATCCTACAAAATCGAGAATTAGGCATGACTCAAATTGTCGTGACTCACGATCTCCAGTTTGCAGAGAATATTGCTGATCAGATTCTCAAAGTAGAGCCTAAGTAGGAGGTGTCTATGAATCTAAAGAAAATCAGTCTTGTTTTGGTATTCTTTCTGGCTTTTTTCCTAGTAGGATGTACGCAAAAAGCTAGTGATCCTAAAGTTGATAATTGGGACAAATACCAACAACAAGGAAGCATTACTATTGGATTTGACAATACCTTTGTTCCTATGGGGTTTGAAGAAAAGAATGGCCAATATGTCGGATTTGATATTGACTTAGCCCAGGCTGTTTCTGAGAAATTGGGGTTCAAGGTACAGTTTCAACCCATTGATTGGGATATGAAGGAAACAGAACTTCAAAACGGCACTATTGATGCTATCTGGAATGGATATTCAGCGACTGATGAACGCCGTGAAAAGGTTGCTTTTACCATTCCCTACATGGAAAATCAACAAGTTCTAGTCTCAAAAAAATCGCAAAATATCCAATCTGTGTCTGATATGACAGGTAAGATTTTGGGTGCCCAAGCAGGATCTTCTGGTTATATAGATTTCGAAGCCCAACCAGAACTCTTAAAAATATCGTAAAAGATCAAAAAGCTAACCAATATCAGAGTTTTAACGAAGCCTTGATTGACTTGCAAAATGATCGGATTGATGCTCTTTTAATTGACCGTGTTTATGCCAATTATTATCTTGAAACTGAAGGAATTTTAGACCAGTATGAGATTTTTCCAGCTGGTTTTGAGAGCGAGTCTTTTGCAGTTGGTGTGAGACCAGATGATAAGACCTTGCTAGCAAATTTGAATAAAGCTTTTGTAGAGCTCTATCAAGAAGGTAAATTCCAAGAAATAAGCAAGAAATGGTTTTGTGAAGATGTGGCTACAAATCAAATTAAAGGAAAAGAAAACTAAGACCTCGTCTTGGTTTCTTTTTAGAGTGGAAATGAGTGTTTTTACTAAAAAAGACTTGTGAATAGGCTTTTTAACTTGAAAATTTTGCAAAATCCCTAGAAAACCTGTAAAATAGTAAAGATGAACAAATAGGAGGTTCCTTGTGTCAAAAAAGGAAATCAATATTAACAATTATAATGATGATGCCATTCAGGTGCTAGAAGGGTTGGATGCGGTTCGGAAACGTCCAGGTATGTATATCGGATCGACTGACGGTGCTGGACTACATCACCTTGTTTGGGAAATTGTCGATAATGCGGTCGATGAAGCCCTGTCTGGGTTTGGTGACCGCATCGATGTGACCATTAATAAAGACGGAAGTTTAACGGTTCAAGACCACGGACGTGGAATGCCGACTGGAATGCACGCTATGGGAATTCCAACGGTTGAGGTTATCTTTGCCATCCTTCACGCCGGAGGGAAATTCGGTCAGGGTGGTTATAAGACATCAGGAGGTCTCCACGGGGTTGGATCTTCTGTCGTCAATGCCCTCTCTAGTTGGCTCGAAGTAGAAATTACACGTGATGGGGCTGTTTACAAACAACGCTTTGAAAATGGTGGGAAGCCAGTAACAACTCTTGAAAAGGTTGGTACAGCACCAAAATCTAAGACAGGTACCAAAGTGACCTTCATGCCGGATGCTAGTATCTTTTCCACGACAGACTTTAAGTACCATACCATTTCAGAGCGTCTCAATGAGTCAGCCTTTCTTTTGAAAAATGTAACCTTGTCATTAACGGATAAGCGAACAGACGAAGCAATCGAGTTCCATTATGAGAATGGGGTACAAGACTTTGTTTCTTACCTCAATGAAGACAAGGAAACCTTGACGCCTGTCCTATACTTTGAAGGCGAAGACAATGGTTTTCAAGTAGAAGTAGCCCTTCAGTATAATGATGGATTTTTCAGATAACATCTTGTCCTTTGTTAATAACGTTCGTACCAAAGACGGTGGAACGCATGAGACAGGACTCAAGTCTGCCATTACTAAAGTCATGAATGACTATGCGCGAAAAACTGGCCTTCTCAAAGAAAAAGATAAAAACCTAGAAGGTTCAGATTACCGTGAAGGATTAGCAGCAGTTCTTTCTATCCTAGTTCCTGAAGAACATTTGCAGTTTGAAGGACAGACCAAGGATAAACTGGGAAGCCCTTTAGCTCGTCCTGTTGTCGATGGGATTGTGGCTGATAAGTTAACCTTCTTCCTCATGGAAAATGGGGAGTTGGCTTCTAATCTGATTCGTAAAGCAATCAAGGCACGTGATGCCCGTGAAGCGGCACGTAAAGCGCGTGATGAGAGTCGAAATGGTAAAAAGAATAAGAAAGATAAGGGCTTGCTTTCTGGGAAATTAACCCCAGCTCAGTCTAAAAATCCAGCTAAGAACGAACTCTACCTGGTCGAAGGAGACTCTGCCGGTGGTTCTGCTAAGCAAGGCCGTGACCGCAAGTTCCAAGCTATCTTGCCTCTTCGTGGTAAGGTTATTAATACAGCCAAGGCCAAGATGGCAGATATCCTTAAAAATGAAGAAATCAATACCATGATTTATACCATTGGTGCTGGTGTTGGAGCAGACTTCTCTCTTGAAGATGCCAACTATGACAAGATCATTATCATGACTGATGCGGATACCGACGGTGCCCACATTCAAACCCTTCTCTTAACCTTCTTTTATCGCTACATGCGTCCACTAGTTGAGGCAGGACATGTCTATATCGCCCTTCCTCCTCTTTATAAGATGTCCAAAGGTAAAGGCAAGAAGGAAGAAGTGGCTTATGCTTGGACAGACGGAGAACTGGAAGAACTCCGTAAGCAGTTTGGCAAAGGAGCCACCCTCCAACGCTACAAGGGGCTTGGTGAGATGAATGCCGATCAACTTTGGGAAACAACTATGAACCCAGAAACTCGTACCCTCATCCGTGTTACGATTGAAGACTTAGCACGCGCAGAACGTCGCGTCAATGTCCTCATGGGTGACAAGGTTGAACCACGTCGTAAGTGGATTGAAGATAATGTCAAATTTACGCTGGAAGAGAGTGGGGAGATGATGTTTTAGATGTTGATTATAAAAACTATTAGACTTATTAAACAGTTTCACAAAAATGCAATACTTTATATTTAGACTATGATAAAAATCAAAAAGAAGAAAGCTCAAGAAAAGATTCGACGCTTTGAAAGTTCTAAGAAATAAAGATTACATCATAAAAATGTTAGCTCTAAAACTAAACAGAATAATTATTTTTGTAAGAGCTATTGTGGCGACAGTTATAATGTTGGTTTTTATTTTTTCATGATTATGTCTCTGGATTCATCTAATAATTTATTTGAGTGGATTTTTGTTCTATTTTCATATTATCATTGTCATTGTCTTATGCTTACAATTCTTTTTATAGTATTTTTGTTGTCACTTAATAGATATTTCCGAAAAATTTTTGTTTTCGATTTTAACATTTATAAATGTATTTATTTTGGGAGATATAATAATTAGAATAATCTCAAATGCTAATAATCCCAATAGAATATTAAATTTTTCGAAAAATTTATTTAAGGAATATGAGTTACAAACAACTTTTTGGTAGTGATATATGGCTATTTTGGCTAATTTTTACTTTTAATGTTAGCTAGTTCATGCTTATCTCTTTATTTTTGTTTTAAAGACTCAAGATGTTTTTGAACTAGAACTTATGGGGATAGAAAATCGTTTACTTTTTGAGTATTCTTATGATAGTAACATTTATAATCGGTATTGATATAGAAAAAGTTAGGCTAATTGGTATTCTTTGTCTAATATTAGTTATTCAGACTGCTTTTTTTGAAGCTTCTTATTCGTATCTACTTTTCAAGAATGTATGAAAAAGCACAAACTATCTTTCAAGAACAATTACTTCTTAAATTTCCAGATTATCAAGAATTAAAGAAATGTTATTATTGTGGTGGAGAAAAGTATAGGAAAAATTATTAAGTACAGAGAAGTTTTTAGAAGTTATTATAAAAATGAATTTAAATCCTTTAAATGATTTAAAAACTACGATGATTATAAACTTTATAAATCAACGAGGTAAATATAATAGTGTTTACGTATTAAATAAAATTCTTTATGAATCTTGTATTTGCTCACTGATAACAAATTTAATCACGGAACTAACAAGGACTATAAAATGAATGTTGAAATGTTTGAGGAATTGATTAAAGCGATTGATTCAACTGATTGGATTTCCAATTGGATTCAAATAGGTATAGGTGGTTTTTTCAATTCTAATACCCTATAATTTACGCAACTTGGATTTCAAAAAGATACTAAAGAAATTGATGAACGACAACGAAAACTAGAAATTATTCAATCTTCAATCGCGAAAAAAATAGTAGAACTGACAAGTCAACAAAAGCAACTATTTGAAACTCAAAAAGGTTGAAGAGAGTTTAAGAGAACTTAAAGAAATGGCTCGACAATCAAGGAAGTCAAATCTATTAAAATTACAAAGTGATTTCCCAATATTCTATAGAGCACTAGATGATTTTTGAATGGGAATATAACAAACTTTTTGAATTCTATTAATGATTTTTAATTCTAAAAAGAATTTATCTTCTAATATTGAAGATGAAATAGGTGAAATATTCGCAGCAATTGAGGATTTAATTGAATCAGAAATTAATTATCTGAATACTGAAGAAGTTCCGCTGTTTGCTCTAACTTATTTTTAACAAACTATTAAGAGCTATAAACTCTTTATCAAAAGTATTTTCTACAAGCTTTGATGATGTTCAATGTAGATATTTTATAGAGAATGATTTCCCAACACTTAAGGTAGCAAGGGAAGAATTACTTGTTTTGTATATAATTGAAAATCTTTAGATAATTTAGTTTTTATAGAGCTTGTATAGTTTTTAACTTTTTAAATCTTAAGAAACTGTTCGATATAATAAATCTGTTACCTAATAGAAAAAGAGGGGGAACACATGAGAACTGAACCCGAAATGTTTGATGTGATTTTTGCAAACAGCTGAAACTTTAAAAGTCGAAGCTGTGGCTCTATCTAGTTCGCGTACAAACCAAAAGGTTCAAACAGATGAATTTCAAGACTATGATGTTGTCTATGTCGTGGACGATTTAGATAATCTGACGAATGACCTTTCTTGGTTGGACCAGTTTGGCAAGCGCATCATCGAGCAGCATAACGTACTTGACCATCGCCGGCTCTATCTCATGCTCTTTGAAGATGGCAATCGGATCGATTTGACCCTCTGCCCCAAAGAGCACATCAAAGAGTGGGTGGATAGTGAAGCAGATTTCACGGTGCTGAATGACCCAGCAGGGCTCTTGCCCTTTATGCACCGACGCCTAAGCGCTATTGGACGGCACCAGCCAGCGCGACTGACTTTGACAAATCTTGCAATGAATTTTGGTGGGTGTCCGCTTACGTGGTCAAAGGGATATGCCGTAAGCAAGTCATATATGCGACTGACCATCTCTACGGTATTTGTCAGCAAGAACTCTTGAAGCTCTTGGCTTGGCAGGTTGCAAGTGATGAGGAACAGTCGACATTGGTAAGAACTACAAGTATCTTTTCCAGTATTTACCTACAGAGAAAGAGAAGGAATTCTCTGCTCTCCTTGATTTTTCAAGTATGACAAAATCCCTCAGACTTTATTTGCTACGATGCAACTTTTTCCATCAAGAAAGTCAAAGTCTTGCTCAAAAAGATGGGCTTTGATTATGATAAGGAAGTAGCTGAAAAGATGATTGAGTATGCTGAGGAAAAACTTCTAAATCACTAAGAAAATAAAGAACATAATTCATAACTTTAAACTACAGAAAGGATAGTTTAGTTATATAAAGTAACTGAAATCCTTTTCTATAAAACCTACTCTACATTTTTTGAAAGGAGTTGAACACGCCCTAAATGCTGTGTGAAAACTCCTGACGCATCTTTTAAAACGTATTTTAAACTACAGAAAGGATAGTTTGGTTACTAGAGGTAACTGAACACGGGACTAATTTCTTATGAAAAAAGATAAATCGTCTAGGGTTCATTGAACCCTGCATCGATTTCCTATTTTTCTTCAGAAATTTTCGGCAGGCCGAAACGTCCCTTTGTATCTTATATGAGTAATATCCAAAATATGTCCTTAGAGGACATCATGGGAGAGCGCTTTGGTCGCTACTCCAAGTACATCATTCAAGACCGGGCTTTGCCAGACATTCGGGATGGATTGAAGCCGGTTCAACGCCGTATCCTTTATTCGATGAATAAGGATGGCAATACTTTTGACAAGAGCTACCGTAAGTCTGCCAAGTCTGTCGGGAACATCATGGGTAATTTTCACCCACACGGAGATTATTCTATCTATGATGCCATGGTCCGTATGTCTCAGGACTGGAAAAACCGTGAGATTCTAGTTGAAATGCACGGTAACAATGGTTCTATGGACGGAGATCCGCCTGCAGCTATGCGTTATACCGAGGCCCGTTTGTCAGAGATTGCAGGTTACCTTCTTCAAGATATCGAGAAAAAGACAGTTCCCTTTGCTTGGAACTTTGACGATACCGAGAAAGAACCAACTGTCTTACCAGCAGCCTTTCCAAACCTTTTAGTCAATGGTTCGACAGGTATTTCAGCTGGTTATGCGACAGATATTCCACCGCATAATTTGGCTGAAGTTATCGATGCGACAGTCTACATGATTGATCACCCAACTGCTAAGGTTGATAAGTTGATGGAATTCTTACCTGGGCCAGACTTTCCTACAGGAGCTATCATCCAAGGTCGTGACGAGATCAAAAAGGCCTATGAAACTGGTAAGGGGCGCGTGGTTGTTCGTTCCAAGACTGAAATTGAGAAGTTAAAAGGTGGTAAGGAACAAATCGTTATCACTGAGATTCCTTATGAGATTAATAAGGCTAACTTAGTCAAGAAAATTGATGAAGTTCGTGTCAATAACAAGGTAGCAGGTATCGCTGAGGTTCGTGATGAGTCCGACCGTGACGGTCTTCGTATTGCTATCGAACTCAAGAAAGATGCCAACACAGAGCTTGTTCTCAACTACCTTTTCAAGTATACTGACTTGCAAATCAACTACAACTTCAACATGGTTGCGATTGACAATTTCACCCCTCGTCAGGTTGGAATTGTGCCTATCTTATCTAGCTATATTGCCCACCGTCGTGAGGTCATCTTGGCACGTTCTCGCTTTGACAAGGAAAAGGCTGAAAAACGTCTCCATATCGTGGAAGGTTTGATTCGTGTCATCTCTATCTTGGATGAAGTCATTGCCCTTATCCGTGCTTCTGAGAATAAGGCTGATGCAAAGGAAAACCTCAAGGTCAGCTATGATTTTACAGAAGAACAGGCTGAGGCCATTGTTACCTTGCAATTGTATCGTTTGACCAATACAGACGTGGTTGTCTTGCAAGAAGAAGAAGCAGAACTTCGTGAAAAGATTGCTATGCTTGCAGCTATCATCGGTGATGAACGTACAATGTACAATCTCATGAAGAAAGAACTCCGTGAGGTCAAGAAGAAATTTGCGACACCTCGATTGAGTACCTTAGAAGATACAGCAAAAGTCATTGAGATTGATACAGCTAGCCTTATCGCTGAAGAAGATACTTACGTTAGCGTGACTAAGGCAGGTTATATCAAACGGACTAGCCCTCGTTCCTTTGCAGCTTCAACCTTAGAAGAAATTGGTAAACGGGATGATGATCGATTGCTATTCGTTCAAAATGTGAAAACTACCCAGCATCTTTTAATCTTTACAACGCTTGGGAACGTCATTTATCGACCAGTCCATGAGTTGGCAGATATTCGTTGGAAGGATATCGGAGAGCATTTGAGCCAGTCTATTACAAACTTTGAAACCAATGAAGAAGTGCTCTATGTAGAAGTTGTGGATCAATTTGATGATGCGACAACTTATTTTGCAGCAACACGACTTGGACAAATCAAACGCGTAGAACGCAAAGAATTCTCTCCATGGAGAACCTATCGTTCTAAATCTGTCAAGTACGCTAAGTTGAAAGACGATACTGACCAGATTGTAGCAGTAGCTCCGATTAAATTGGATGATGTTCTGTTGATCAGTCGAAACGGTTATGCCCTCCGCTTTAACATCGAAGAAGTGCCAGTTATCGGTGCCAAAGCTGCAGGTGTCAAAGCCATGAATCTCAAAGCAGATGATGTGATACAAGCAGCCTTTATCTGCAATACGTCTTCCTTCTATCTGTTAACGCAACGTGGAAGCTTGAAACGTGTTTCAACAGAGGAAATCCCAGTAACTAGTCGTGCCAATCGTGGCCTTCAAGTCTTGAGAGAATTAAAAAGTAAACCCCATCGCGTATTCTTGGCTGGAGCGGTCTCAGAACAAGGATTTGTTGGAGATCTCTTTAGTACAGAAGTAGAAGATGGAGAACAAACACTTGTGATTCAATCAAATAATGGAGCGATTTACGAATCAATCCTACAAGATTTGAATCTATCAGAACGTACAAGCAATGGAAGCTTTATCTCAGATAGCATTTCTGATGAAGAAGTTTTTGATGCTTATCTCAAAGAAATCTTTTAAAGAAATCAAAGAAAAATAAAAATCGGTCCTAGTGACTGATTTTTTTATAAGTAAAATTTTCAGAAAATTACAAATAATACTTGAATTTTTAGGAGAATAGTGTAGAATAGAACACAAAGCTTGATTAGAATAAAGGAGATTGTCATGACAGTTACGATCGATTGGGAAAATCTCGGTTTTTCCTATATGAAACTACCTTATCGTTATATCGCTTATTTTAAAGATGGACAATGGACTCAAGGAGAATTAACAGAAGATGCAACCTTGCATATCTCAGAATCATCTCCAAGCCTTCACTATGGACAACAAGCATTTGAAGGATTGAAAGCCTATCGTACAAAGGATGGCAGTATTCAACTCTTCCGTCCAGATGAAAATGCTAAACGTCTACAACGTACCTGTGATCGTCTCTTGATGCCACAAGTTCCAACAGAAATGTTTGTAGAGGCTTGTAAAGCCGTTGTTCGTGCTAATGAGGAATACGTACCACCTTATGGAACTGGTGGAACCCTCTACCTCGTCCACTCTTGATTGGTGTTGGAGATATCATTGGGGTAAAACCAGCTGAGGAGTATATTTTTACCATCTTTGCGATGCCAGTTGGAAATTACTTTAAGGGTGGATTGGTTCCAACAAACTTCTTGATTCAAGATGAGTATGACCGTGCTGCACCAAATGGAACAGGGGCTGCCAAGGTCGGTGGAACTATGCAGCTAGTCTTTTGCCAGGAAAAATGGCTAAATCTCGTCATTTCTCAGATGTTATTTATCTAGACCCATCAACCCACACCAAGATTGAAGAAGTCGGTTCAGCGAACTTCTTTGGAATTACAGCTGATAATGAGTTTGTAACCCTCATTGAGTCCGTCAATTTTGCCATCGATTACCAAGTATTCATTGCTTTACTTGGCAGAGCATCGTTTAGGCTTGAAGCCTGTTGAGGGAAATGTACCAATTGATAACTTGGCTCGATTTGTAGAAGCAGGTGCCTGCGGTACTGCAGGCAGTTATCTCACCAATTGGAGGAATCCAACATGGTGATGACTTCCACGTTTTCTACAGTGAGACAGAGGTTGGTCCAGTGACTCGTAAACTATACGATGAATTGACAGGTATTCAATTTGGTGACATTGAAGCACCAGAAGGTTGGATTGTAAAAGTAGATTAAAAATTATTAAAGGAGATCTTTATGAAAACGAAAAAGTGGATGTTAACAGCAGGAGTGGTCCTGAGTACAGCAGTTCTTCTTGTAGCCTGTGGTAAAGCCGACAAGGAAGCAGATGCGCCTACAACCTTCTCTTATGTCTATGGAGTAGACCCATCATCTTTGGACTACAGTATCGCAACTCGTACTTCAACAACTGATATCATCGGTAACGTTGTTGATGGTTTGTTGGAAAACGATGAATATGGAAATTTGATTCCTTCCCTCGCTGAGGATTGGAGTGTCTCACAAGACGGTTTGACTTATACTTATAAACTTCGTAAAGGGGTTAAATGGTACACGTCAGAAGGTGAAGAATACGCTGAAGTAACTGCGCATGATTTTGTTACAGGGTTGAAACACGTAGCTGATGGCAAATCAGACGGTGTCACTCTTATTCAAAACTCAATCAAGGGCTTGAATGAATATATGACTGGTGAGACTAATGATTTCTCTACAGTCGGTGTTAAGGCAGTAGATGACTATACTGTTGAGTACACTCTAAATGCACCTGAAACTTTCTGGAATTCAAAAGTAACTTCAGCAACTATGTTACCAGTAAATGAAGAATTCCTCAAAGCATCAGGTAAGAATTACGGAACGGTCAGCCCAGCTGGTATTCTTTATAACGGTCCATATATCTTGAAGACATTGACTTCAAAAATCTTTAATCGAATATGAAAAGAACCCAAATTATTGGGATAAAGAGAAGGTTAAAATCGAGAAAGTTAAATTAACTTACTATGATGGTTCAGACCAAGAATCCTTGATCCGTAGCTTCTCTTCAGGTGTTTACACAACAGCTCGCCTCTTCCCAAGTAGCTCAAACTTTGCCTCAACTTTGGAACAATACGGAGATAAAATTACTTACAGCCCACAAGATTCAACTAGTTACTACTTTACCTTTAACGTAAACCGTCAATCTTTCAATAAGACAGCGAAAACAAGTGAAGAACAGAAAACTTCTACAAAAGAAGCAATGTTGAACAAGGACTTCCGTCAAGCAATCAACTTTGCCTTCAACCGTCATTCTTATGCTGCCCAGCTCAATGGTGAAGATGGTGCGGACAAGATTATTCGTAACAGCTTAGTACCAGATAACTTTGTACAATCTGGTGGTAAAAACTTTGGTGATATCGCTCAAAAAGAATTGGTCAACTATGGAGACCAATGGAAAGGTGTTGAGCTCGTTGACGGAAAAGATACCATCTACAATCCTGACAAAGCCAAAGCTTCATTTGAAAAAGCTAAGAAAGAATTGGAAGCAAAAGGTGTAACCTTCCCAATTCACTTGGATGTCCCAGTTGAACAGACAGATACCATTGCCGTTCAACAAAGCAATTCCTTCAAGCAATCAATCGAGTCAACTCTTGGTTCTGAAAATGTCGTGATCGATGTCCTTCAGATGACCGATAACGAGAAGGAAAGCATTACATCTCAAGCACGTGTTCCTGCTCAAAAAGACTATGACTTGAACAGTACTGGATGGGCTCCAAGCTACCAAGATCCAGCAAGTTATCTCAATATCATGGATCCTAAGACCGGTTCTGCTATGAAACACCTTGGTATTACGTAAAGGAAAAGACAAGGAAGTAGTAGCTCAACTAGGTTTGGACGAATATAAGAAACTCTTGGATGATGCAGTTTCTGAGACAAAATGACTTGGATAAGAGATATGAAAAATATGCTAAAGCGCAAGCATGGCTCACTGATAGTTCTCTCTTGATGCCAACAGCTTCATCAGGTGGTTCACCAGTTGTCAGCAATATTGTTCCTTTCTCTAAACCATACTCACAAGTTGGTATTAAGGGTGATCCATACATCTTCAAGGGAATGAAATTGCAAAAAGAGATTGTATCTGCTAAAGAATATCAAGCAGCTCTTGAAAAATGGCAAAAAGAAAAATTGGAATCAAACAATAAATACCAAAAAGAATTAGAAAGTCATGTCAAATAAAACAGACTAGTACTTTTGGAATAAAGGGGCCTATATGGAATGGATTAAACTAATAGGGATAGTTATCATTGTGATTGGTTTTATCTATAAATTAGATACCATTGCAACGGTAGTCTTAGCTAGTTTAGTTACCGCTCTAGTTTCTGGAGTTTCTCTTGTTGAGTTCTTGGAAATTTTGGGAAAAGAATTTAGTAATCAACGAGTTCTGACGATTTTTATGGTAACCTTGCCGCTGGTAGGTTTATCTGAAACTTTTGGCCTCAAGCAACGTTCGATTGACTTGATTCAAAAGATAAAGGGACTAACAGTTGGAAGTTTTTATACAGTGTATTTCTTTTTTCGGGAACTCGATGGTTTCTTTGCCATTCGTCTAGGAGGACATCCGCAGTTTGTAAGGCCTTTGGTTCAACCCATGGGACAAGCAGCAGCAGAGTCACAATTAGGTAGAAAATTAACGGAGCAGGAGAGCGAAGTGCTAAAAAGCGCGTGCAGCAGCAAATGATAATTTCGCAAATTTCTTTGCTCAAAACACTTTCGTTGGTGCAGGCGGTGTCCTCTTGATAGGGGGCACACTGGACCAATTAGGTTACGAAAGTAATTATGCAGGAATTGCTTCAGCTTCGCTTATAGTTGCAGGAATTGCCCTATTTATAGTTGGGATTTACAATTACCTGTTTGATAGAAAACTGCTAGCAAATAAGGTTAGTAAAGGAAAGAAGAATGACCAATCTAGCAAGACAGTTATTAGAGTTGACCTATATTGTGATTGGTTGTCAATTCCTTCATACAGCTTATTGTAGCTATAAAGATAAAACAAACCCAGTTCGCTTTTGGAACGGCTGGGTTTTGGGCTTATTAGGGCATCAGTTTTATCGGTGGTTCCTATCTACCTTCTGTCTGTATTGGAGTTATCGTAGTGCTATTAGCCCTGCTAACTCTCTTTAAACAGGTTCGTATCGGCACCTTACCGTCTCTGGATGAAGTCAAGGCAAATATTGAAGCTAAACGACTAAAGAATAGAATTTTTTTATTCCAGTCATGTTAATGGCTTTTGATTGCTTTGGTATTAGCAAAAATGATCCCTGAGTTTAGTAAGATTGCTATCAGTCTTGCAGCATTTTTCGCAACCATCTCTCTTTTATTGATTACTAAGAGTTCTCCTAGAAGTTTGTTAGCAGAAAACAATCGCATGGTGCAACAAGTTTCAACCAGTGGGATTGTGCCTCAACTTTTAGGTGCTTTAGGGGCAATATTTACCGTAGCAGGAGTTGGAGACCTGATTTCATCTTGATAAGCGGTCTAGTGCCTTCGGGTAGTCGTTTTATGGGAGTGGTAGCTTATGTCCTTGGGATGGTTCTATTTTCCATGATAATGGGGAATGCTTTTGCTGCTTTCACAGTCATTACTGCTGGAATTGGTGTTCCCTTTGTATTTGCCTTGGGAGCTGATCCAATCGTAGCTGCAGCTCTAGCAATGACGGCAGGTTGCTGTGGAACCTTATTGACTCCAATGGCGGCTAACTTTAATGCTTTACCGGCAGCTCTCCTGGATATGAAAAGATCCAAATGGGGTTATCAAAGCGCAAGTAGGAGTGGCTATTATCATGATTATTCTACATATATTTTTGATGTACTATTTGGCGTTTTAGCAAAGGAAATAAAATGAAAATATTAGTTACAGGTTTTGATCCTTTCGGTGGTGAAAAGGTCAATCCAGCCTTGGAAGCTGTTAAATTATTACCGAAAGAGATTCATGGAGCTGAAATTCATTGGGTAGAAATCCCAACAGTCTTTTATAAAGCAGCAGAGGTTTTAGAAACAGCAATCGTCCGCTTTCAGCCAGATGCGGTGCTTTGCATCGGACAAGCAGGAGGAAGAGCTAGTCTAACTCCTGAGCGAGTTGCCATCAACCAAGATGATGCTAGAATTCCTGATAACCAAGGGAATCAGCCTATTGACACTCCTATACGCCTGGACGGTCAAGCAGCCTATTTTAGCACACTACCTATTAAGGCAATGGTTCAAGCGATTAAAGAGGAAGGGTTACCAGCTACAGTGTCCAATACAGCAGGAACCTTTGTTTGTAATCATTTGATGTACCAGGCTCTCTATTTAGCGGATAAAAAGTTTCCACATATGAGAGCAGGCTTTATGCATATTCCCTATATGACAGAACAGGTGATCAATAAACCTAATACAGCATCTATGAATTTAACTGATATCGTCAGAGGTATCGAAGCTGCGATTGGTGCTATCGTAGATTATAAAGATAAGGACATAAAATTAGTGGGTGGGACAACCCACTAACAATGAGTCTTCCCTAGATTAAAAACTTAGATTTTGTCACAAAAACTCTTTATCAAGATTAGCTTGGTAAAGAGTTTTTCTCTGCAGTAAATTTCTTGTACAATAGGAAGAGTGAAAAGAGGTATCGTATGAGTAAAAAGATAAAAAAATTGAAATTCAATTAACAGACGCAACTGTTTTAGTTGGTAAGGAAAAGTATGAAGGGTATACTTTAACGATTGGTAAAAAGGTTATTGGTGAAATTGCTGAACTAGATAATCAATTTGCGATCATAAAGAATGGAAATGTCGATAGTTTTTATAAAAAAACTTGAAAAAGCTGTGGAAATTTTTGATTGAAAACTATAATTTAGCAAAATAAAAGCTTGTTTTTTTGTAAATTTTCATGATATAATAGTTTTTGTTGAACATTGGAGAGATAGCGAAGAGGCTAAACGCGGCGGACTGTAAATCCGCTCCTTCAGGGTTCGGGGGTTCGAATCCTCTCTCTCCATCTTGTTTTTTTGGGGTATAGCCAAGCGGTAAGGCAAGGGACTTTGACTCCTCATGCGTTGGTTCGAATCCAGCTACCCCAGTTCTTAGGTAATAAATTCAAGATAAAAGAAAAAAATATCTTAGGGTATTTTATTTTTATAATTGAAAGACGTGAACGATATGAACATGTCCTTGCAGGGGTGCTTAGGATTATAAGTATGTCAAGCTTAAGAAAAGCTTGATTGTTGGAGGATTTTTAGATGAACGAATTTGAAGATTTGCTAAATAGCGTTAGCCAAGTTGAGCCTGGTGATGTTGTTAGTGCTGAAGTATTGACAGTTGATGCTACTCAAGCTAACGTTGCAATCTCTGGAACTGGTGTTGAAGGTGTCTTGACTCTTCGCGAATTGACAAACGATCGCGATGCAGATATCAATGACTTTGTAAAAGTAGGTGAAGTATTGGATGTTCTTGTACTTCGTCAAGTGGTTGGTAAAGATACTGATACAGTAACATACCTTGTATCTAAAAAACGCCTTGAAGCTCGCAAAGCATGGGACAAACTTGTAGGACGCGAAGAAGAAGTTGTTACAGTTAAAGGAACTCGCGCTGTTAAAGGTGGACTTTCAGTAGAATTTGAAGGTGTTCGTGGATTTATCCCAGCTTCAATGTTGGATACTCGTTTCGTACGTAACACTGAGCGTTTTGTAGGTCAAGAATTTGAAGCTAAAATCAAAGAAGTTGACGCTAAAGAAAACCGCTTCATCCTTTCACGTCGTGAAGTTGTAGAAGCAGCTACTGCAGCAGCTCGTGCTGAAGTATTCGGTAAATTGGCTGTTGGTGATGTAGTAACTGGTAAAGTTGCTCGTATCACAAGCTTCGGTGCTTTCATCGACCTTGGTGGTGTTGATGGATTGGTTCACTTGACTGAATTGTCACACGAACGTAACGTTTCACCAAAATCAGTTGTAACTGTTGGTGAAGAAGTTGAAGTGAAAATCCTTGATCTTAACGAAGAAGAAGGACGTGTATCACTTTCACTTAAAGCTACAACACCTGGACCATGGGATGGCGTTGAGCAAAAAATTGGCTAAAAGGTGATGTTGTAGAAGGTACAGTTAAACGTTTGACTGACTTCGGTGCATTTGTTGAAGTATTGCCAGGTATCGATGGACTTGTTCACGTATCACAAATTTCACACAAACGTATTGAAAATCCAAAAGAAGCTCTTAAAGTTGGTCAAGAAGTTACTGTTAAAGTTCTTGAAGTTAACGCTGATGCAGAACGCGTTTCACTTTCTATCAAAGCTCTTGAAGAACGTCCAGCTCAAGAAGAAGGACAAAAAGAAGAAAAACGTGCTCCACGTCCACGTCGTCCAAAACGTCAAGAAAAACGTGACTTTGAACTTCCTGAAACTCAAACAGGATTCTCAATGGCTGACTTGTTCGGAGACATCGAACTTTAATTCATTCGAATTTGAAAAATCCTTTGTTTTTAAACAGAGGATTTTTTTCTTTCACTAGCATTTTTTTGATATAATGGTTTTTATGCTATATTCAGAAAAAGAATCACTTTATCAAATGGTCAATACTCAGCTCACTGCACTTTTAGAAGGAGAGCCCAATGTTTTGGCCAATTTATCAAATGCCAGTGCCCTCCTAAAAACAAACTTTCCCAATACTGTTTTTGCAGGTTTCTACCTATTCGATGGGAATGAACTCATCTTGGGTCCTTTTCAAGGTGGGGTCTCTTGTGTGAGAATCGCACTTGGAAAAAGGTGTTTGTGGAGAATCGGCGGTAGTCTTCAAACAGTTATTGTTGGTGATGTAAAGACCTATTCAAACTATATTTCTTGTGATAGTAGTGCTCGTAGTGAAATTGTTCTACCGATGGTCAAAAATGGACAACTTCTGGGTGTTTTAGACTTGGATTCATCTCTTGTCGATGATTATGATGAAATGGATCAGAAGTATTTAGAAGAGTTTGTATCTATTTTACTAGATAAAACAGAATGGAACTTTTCAATGTTTGAGGAGAAAGTGTAATGTATCAGGCCCTTTATCGAAAATATAGAAGCCAGACTTTTTCACAGCTAGTAGGTCAAGAGGTGGTAGCAAAAACTCTTAAACAAGCTGTTGAACAGGAAAAAATAAGCCACGCCTATCTATTTTCAGGTCCTCGTGGAACTGGTAAGACTAGTGTGGCTAAGATTTTTGCTAAGGCCATGAACTGTCCCAATCAAGTAGGGGGAGAACCTTGTAATAACTGTTACGTCTGTCAGGCGGTTACAAATGGTAGTTTGGAGGATGTTATCGAAATGGATGCGGCCTCTAACAATGGGGTTGATGAAATTCGTGATATTCGTGATAAATCGACCTATGCTCCGAGTGTTGCCCACTATAAGGTTTATATCATTGACGAGGTTCATATGCTTTCAACAGGTGCCTTTAATGCCCTTTTGAAAACTCTTGAGGAAACCAACTCCAAATGTTGTGTTTATTTTTAGCAACGACAGAGCTTCATAAGATTCCTGCAACCATTTTATCTCGGGTTCAGCGATTTGAATTTAAGTCTATCAAGACTCAGGATATTCGAGACCATATCTTCCATATTTTAGAAAAGGAAGGGATTGATTATGAGTCTGAAGCTGTTGAGATTATTGCTCGCCGAGCTGAGGGGGGTATGCGGGATGCCTTGTCCATCTTAGACCAGGCCTTGAGTTTGACGCAGGAAGCTCGATTGACAACTGCTGTTTCTGAGGAAATAACTGGAACTATCAGTCTAAGTGCTTTGGATGATTATGTGGCTGCTTTGGCACAAAAAGATGTGACTCGTGCTTTGGAAAATCTTAATTTGATTTTTGATCACGGAAAGAGCATGACCCTGTTTTTGTAACAGATTTATTGCAATATTTACGAGATATTTTGATTGTCCAAACTGGTGGGGAGAATACTCACTATAGTGATCTCTTTAAGGATAACCTAGGTCTTTCACAGGCTGTTTTGTTCGAGATGATTGGAATTGCAACAAGTAGTTTAGCTGATATCAAGGCTAGCTTACAGCCTAAGATTTATGCTGAAATGATGACCATTCGTCTAGCTGAGCTTGAAGTTAAGCCTGAAATAACAGGTCAAGTCGCTGGTGAATTGGCATCACTAAGAGAAGAAGTTGCACGATTGAAACAGGCTCTAGCAAATGTTAATACAAGTCCCAAGCAGGCTACATCAACATCAAGTCGCCCAGTTAACAGCAAGTCAGTTTATCGAGTAGATCGCAATAAGGTGCAGTCTATTCTTCAAGAAGCTGTTGAAAAATCCTGATTTAGCCCGTCAAAATCTAATTCGTCTCCAAAATGCTTGGGGAGAAGTTATTGAAAGCTTGTCAGGTCCTGATAAAGCACTTTTAGTTGGCTCTCAACCTGTTGCGGCCAATGAGCATCATGCGATTCTTGCTTTTTGAATCAAACTTCAATGCTGGTCAGACCATGAAACGTGATAATCTCAACACCATGTTTGGCAATATCCTTAGTCAAGCAGCGGGATTCTCTCCAGAGATTCTTGCTATATCTATGGACGAGTGGAAAGAAGTCAGAGCAGATTTCTCAGCTAAGGCTAAATCGTCTCAAGGAAACTCTGTTAAGGAAGAGGTTGAAGAATCTGTCCTTCCTCAAGGATTTGAATTCCTAGCGGATAAAGTAACCATAGCAGAAGATTAAAAGGATTTTTGTGAAATAATACAATGAACAGACAACAATTTATAATCATGGCCTTCTTTACTGCTGCTGAGACTTATTATTTCAATGAGTCTATCATGGCACAACGGTATATTATGGCTTTGCTCTGGGCTATTTTAATCCTGAGAAATTTTCGAGTAAGCTATATCATGGGTAAAATTGTGAGCGCTATAGATGATCATTTTCAAGGGAAGAAGTAGCTCTAGCTTCTAAACAAAATCAAAGCCTTTTTAGGCTTTTTGTTATACTATTAAAGTATATTTATTGACATTTTATCGTTTTTACTAGAAAAATAAGGACAATTTTTCTAGCGAAAATGGTAAAACGGATTGAAAAAGAAAAGGAATTATCATGTCAGTATTAGAGATCAAAAGATCTTCACGTTGAAATTGAAGGAAAAGAAATTTTAAAAGGGTTAACCTGACCCTGAAAACAGGCGAAATCGCCGCTATCATGGGAGCCAAATGGAACTGGGAAATCAACTCTTTCTGCCGCTATCATGGGAAATCCTAACTATGAAGTAACCAAGGGTGAGGTTCTATTTGACGGCGTAAACATCCTTGAATTGGAAGTGGATGAGCGTGCGCGTATGGGGCTTTTCCTGGCTATGCAATACCCATCAGAAATTCCAGGAATTACCAATGCAGAATTCCTTCGTGCAGCTATAAATGCTGGTAAAGAAGATGATGAGAAGATTTCAGTGCGTGAGTTTATCACTAAGCTAGACGAAAAAATGGAATTGCTCAACATGAAAGAAGAAATGGCAGAGCGTTACCTCAACGAAGGTTTCTCAGGTGGTGAGAAAAAACGTAACGAAATTCTTCAACTCTTGATGTTGGAACCAACTTTCGCACTTCTTGATGAGATTGACTCAGGTCTTGATATTGACGCTCTTAAAGTTGTTTCTAAAGGTGTCAATGCTATGCGTGGTGAAGGCTTGGTGCTATGATTATTACTCACTACCAACGTCTTTTGAACTATATCACGCCAGACGTGGTACACGTTATGATGGAAGGTCGTGTTGTTCTTTCTGGTGGTCCAGAATTGGCGGCACGTTTGGAACGTGAAGGATACGCAAAATTAGCTGAAGAACTTGGCTATGACTACAAGGAAGAATTGTAATTCCCTCGTATCTTTTAGGAGAAGTAAATGACTAAAGAAACTATTAAACTTTTTTTCAGAAATGCACGCTGAACCAAGCTGGTTGTCTGAACTCCGTCAAAAAGCTTTTGATAAGATTGAGAGCCTAGAATTACCAGTTATTGAGCGTGTCAAATTTCACCGTTGGAATCTTGGTGATGGAACGATTACAGAAAGTGAGCCATCAGCAAATGTTCCAGATTTCACTGCACTAGATAACCACTTGAAGTTGGTGCAAGTAGGAACTCAAACTGTTTTTGAGCAAACTCCAGTTGAGTTAGCTGAACAAGGTGTTGTCTTCACAGCTTTCCATTCAGCTTTAGAAGAAATTCCAGAGCTGATCGAAGAATTCTTCATGTCATCTGTTAAGTTTGACGATGATAAGTTGGCGGCCTACCACACAGCTTATTTCAATAGTGGTGCTGTTCTCTACATTCCTGATAACGTGGAAATTGCTGAACCAATCGAAGGAATTTTCTACCAAGATAGTGACAGTGATGTGCCATTTAACAAGCATATTCTGATCATTGCAGGTAAAAACTCTAAAATTAACTACCTCGAACGTTTAGAATCACGCGGTGAGGGTAGTGCTAAGGCGACTGCTAATATCACTGTTGAAGTGATTGCACGTTCTGGTGCTCAAGTGAAGTTTGCGGCGATTGACCGTCTTGGTGAGAATGTTACTGCCTACATTAGCCGCCGAGGTAAACTAGGTAACGATGCAAGTATTGACTGGGCCATCGGTGTCATGAACGAAGGAAATGTTGTTGCTGACTTTGATAGTGACCTACTTGGAAATGGTAGCCATGCAGACCTCAAGGTCGTAGCTCTTTCAAGTGGTCGTCAGGTGCAAGGGATTGATACTCGAGTAACTAACTATGGTTGCAACTCTATCGGTAATATCCTTCAACATGGGGTTATTCTTGAAAAAGCAACTTTGACCTTCAACGGTATTGGACACATTATTAAGGGTGCTAAGGGAGCAGATGCCCAACAAGAAAGCCGTGTTCTCATGCTTTCAGACCAGGCTCGTTCAGATGCTAACCCAATTCTTTTGATTGATGAAAATGATGTCACTGCGGGTCACGCGGCTTCTATTGGTCAAGTAGATCCAGAAGATATGTACTACCTTATGAGCCGTGGACTGGACAAAGCCACTGCAGAACGTTTGGTTGTTCGTGGTTTCCTTGGATCCGTTATCGTTGAGATTCCAGTCAAGGAAGTTCGTGATGAAATGATTGCGACGATCGAAGAAAAATTGTCAAAACGCTAAGGGGAAGCCTATGTTAGATGCAGAAGCTATACGCAAGGATTTTCCGATTTTAGACCAGATTGTCAATGACGAACCTCTGGTTTATTTGGATAATGCTGCGACGACACAAAAACCACTAGCTGTTCTGGAAGCCATTAACCGCTACTATGAACAGGACAATGCCAATGTCCACCGAGGTGTTCATACCTTGGCAGAGCGTGCAACAGCATCTTATGAAGCTGCTCGTGAAACCATTCGCAAGTTCATCAACGCAGGTTCGACAAAGGAAGTACTCTTTACCAGAGGAACAACAACCAGTCTTAACTGGGTGGCGCGTTTTTCTGAAGAAATCTTGACTGAGGGAGACCAGGTCTTAATTTCAGTCATGGAACACCATTCCAATATTATTCCATGGCAGGAAGCTTGCCGAAAGACTGGGGCAGAGCTTGTTTATGTCTATCTCAAAGATGGAGCTCTGGATATGAATGACTTGCGTTCTAAATTGACTGACAAAGTTAAATTTGTTTCACTAGCTCACGCATCAAACGTTCTTGGAGTGGTTAATCCTATTAAAGAAATCACACAAATGGCTCACCAAGTTGGAGCCATCATGGTGGTAGATGGTGCTCAATCTACGCCTCATATGAAGATTGATGTCCAGGATTTGGATGTGGACTTCTTTGCCTTTTTCAGGTCGACAAGATGGCTGGTCCAACTGGTATTGGTGTCCTTTACGGTAAAGAGAAGTATCTGAGCAAAATGTCACCCTGTCGAGTTCGGTGGGGAGATGATTGATTTTTGTCTACGAGCAATCTGCTAGCTGGAAGGAACTCCCTTGGAAATTCGAGGCAGGAACTCCAAATATGGCTGGTGCTATCGGACCTGCAGCTGCAGTGGATTATCTTGAAAAACATTGGCATGGATGCCATTGAAACCCATGAACAGGAATTGATTGCCTATGTCTTTCCGAAATTACAGGCAATTGAAGGATTGACTATTTACGGTCTCGCAAGATTTGGCTCAACGTTCAGGTGTCATTGCCTTTAACCTAGGGTGATCTTCACCCTCACGACCTCGCTACTGCTCTGGATTACGAAGGAGTAGCAGTTCGTGCTGGTCACCATTGCGCTCAACCCTTGCTCCAATATTTTGGATGTTCCCAGCAACAGCTCGTGCAAGTTTTTATATCTACAACACCAAGGCTGATTGCGACAAGCTGGTCGATGCATTACAAAAGACAAAGGAGTTTTTCAATGGCACTTTCTAAACTAGATAGCCTTTATATGGCAGTGGTAGCTGACCATTCGAAAAATCCCCATCATCAAGGAAAGTTAGAAGATGCTGAACAAATCAGTCTCAACAATCCAACCTGTGGTGATGTGATTAATCTCTCTGTCAAGTTTGATGCAGATGATCGTTTGGAAGATATCGCTTTTTCTAAACTCAGGTTGTGCCATCTCAACTGCCTCTGCTAGTATGATGACAGATGCAGTCTTAGGAAAAGACCAAGCAAGAAATCCTAGAGCTTGCTAACCATCTTTTCTGAAATGGTTCAAGGTCAAAAGGATGAGCGTCAAGATCAACTTGGAGATGCAGCTTTCTTATCAGGAGTTGCCAAGTTTCCTCAACGAATCAAATGCGCAACCCTAGCTTGGAATGCCCTTAAGAAAACAATTGAAAATCAAGATAATAAATAAGACAAGCTTTCTTTGTCTTATAAATCATAGAAATAAAGAATGAAAGAAAGGATATTATGGCTGAAGAAAGAGTAGAACCAAAACCAATTGACCTTGGTGAATATAAATTTGGTTTTCATGACGATGTAGAGCCTGTCCTATCGACAGGAAAAGGATTGAATGAAGATGTCATTCGTGAACTATCAGCTGCAAAGGGAGAACCTGAGTGGATGTTAGAATTCCGTTTGAAATCTTATGAAACCTTCAAAAATGCCAATGCAAACCTGGGGAGCAGACTTGTCAGAGATTGATTTTGATGACTTGATTTACTACCAAAAACCTTCTGATAAACCAGCCCGTTCTTGGGATGATGTACCTGAAAAGATTAAAGAAACCTTTGAACGTATCGGGATTCCAGAAGCTGAACGTGCTTATCTAGCAGGAGCCTCTGCCCAGTACGAGTCGGAAGTGGTTTATCATAACATGAAAGAAGAATTTGAGAAGTTAGGAATTATCTTTACAGATACGGATTCTGCCCTCAAGGAATACCCAGACTTGTTTAAACAATACTTTGCTAAGTTGGTACCGCCGACAGATAACAAGTTGGCTGCCCTCAACTCAGCGGTATGGTCGGGTGGAACCTTTATCTACGTGCCAAAAGGTGTCAAGGTAGATATTCCACTTCAAACCTACTTCCGTATCAACAACGAAAATACAGGTCAGTTCGAACGTACCTTGATTATCGTTGATGAAGGAGCAAGCGTCCACTACGTAGAAGGATGTACAGCACCAACTTATTCAAGCAATAGCTTGCACGCTGCCATCGTAGAAATCTTTGCCTTGGACGGAGCTTATATGCGTTATACTACTATTCAAAACTGGTCTGACAACGTTTATAACTTGGTAACAAAACGTGCCAAGGCTTTGAAAGATGCGACTGTTGAGTGGATTGATGGTAACTTGGGTGCTAAAACAACCATGAAATACCCATCTGTTTATCTAGATGGAGAAGGAGCGCGTGGTACCATGCTCTCTATCGCCTTTGCTAATGCTGGGCAACACCAAGACACGGGTGCTAAGATGATCCACAACGCTCCACATACAAGCTCGTCTATCGTTTCTAAATCCATCGCTAAAGGTGGAGGAAAGGTTGACTACCGTGGACAAGTAACCTTTAACAAGAACTCTAAGAAATCTGTTTCTCACATCGAGTGTGATACCATTATCATGGATGACTTGTCAGCATCAGATACCATTCCGTTTAATGAAATTCACAACTCGCAAGTTGCTTTGGAGCACGAAGCTAAGGTTTCTAAGATTTCAGAAGAACAACTCTATTACCTCATGAGCCGTGGTTTGTCAGAATCTGAGGCAACTGAGATGATCGTTATGGGATTTGTAGAGCCCTTCACAAAAGAACTTCCAATGGAATACGCAGTTGAGCTCAACCGCTTGATTAGCTACGAGATGGAAGGATCAGTCGGATAAACTTTATGAACAGAAACTGAGGCTGGGACAAAAGTCCCTAGCCTCTCAATTGTCTTTGGATTGTCGAGCAAGACGCAGTGGTTGAGTGGGTCTACCACGCTGATTTCATCAGCTTTTACAGCCCCACTAACTGTGGGAGGTGGAACGACGAAATCGTATTCTAACGAATTACCGATTTCTGTCCCACTCTCAGTTTTTGCTAAATTCCCAAACTAAGTTCCACCGCTAGTAGAAGTGGAAGTTAGTCTGATAAAAATTGTAAAAACCAGTGGAATTCCGTGTCAGGGTAAGTTCCACTGGTTTTACTCATGCTTGATTTCATCGCTTTTGTAGTCGAAAGGAATAGAAAAAAGAGCGCACAAAATCCCCTCATCTGAAAGCGTTTCAGATTAAGTTCCGCTATGGTGGAAGTTAGTATGAGACGTTTGAATGGGTTTTTTGGTTAGTTTTTAGATTTTATGTTGGAGTAATTTAGAAGACTGACAGACATCTTCTGCAGGTATTTTAGAAATGCCGAGAAGTTTAGGAATTTCTTCTCCGTAAGTAAAGGCAAAGAGTTCATAGGCTGACTTTCCATTCAAAGCAGCGCGTTTGACACTGTTGACATGCGAACAGACGAGATTAATATCCTCTTGAGTTAAGTTGTCAAAGGAAGTTCCCTTAGGTAGAATGTCGCGAATCAGCGTGTGATTTTTCTCAATTCTCCCTTTCTGGTCAGAGCGATTAGGGTCGCAAAAAGAAGAGCTTGCTCTCTCCTCGAACATCCATTTCGATGTCATCAACCCTGGCAAACTCTCCACCATTATCAGTCAGAATGACAGGAAAGAGTTGGAAGAAATCTTTGTCCGCTTGGTGAAGAGTGTTCTTGATTTTATAAAGGTGTTTGGTAACCTCAAGGGCAGTTTTATTAACCAGAAGTCTAGCGAAGATAAAGTTACAGAAAGAGAGGTTGAAGGTGAGTAGGACTTTCCCTCCCATTCTGCCCATAACTGTATCCATTTCCAGCCAAGAGTCTAGTTGATTAAGGGCTAAATAGTTTTGGAAATCCTCATAGGAACGGCCTTTTTTAGCTTCTTTAGGGATGGAAGGTAGATTATTTTTTCTTCTTTCTTTAAATTTAACAGCTCTAGCAAGATCAATCGGAGCGATAGACAGGTAACCTTTTCGGATGTGTCGATAGACAGTTGAGGAGCTAACATCAAGGTTATGAGTTTTGAGGATATGATAGATGTGTTGTCCCTTTTTAACCCCATCAGAAATAATTTTATCCATGTTCCAGAAAGTCTGAGAATTAAGAGGAGTTCCTTCACGAGCTTCGACAAGAGTTTGTTCGTACTGCTTTTGAGCTTGTTTGGCGAGGTAGAAGATTTTCTGATAGCCACAGTTTTGTCTTCTTTTAGGACATCCATTACAGACAAAGGGAGCTTTGGCAAGTAAAGGACAAGGGAGGTTATCACACGTAGACTCTCTGACTAGTCTGTTTCGTTTGACTTCTTTGGAAACAGTAGTCGGGTCTTTTAGAATAAGTTGCCCGATAGCTTTGAAGGTTTCACCGCGCTCTAAACCTAATTGGATATCATTACGGTCTGAAAGGGTAAGGTGTTTATGTTTGATCATAGTAGGCCTCATTTCTACCACAAACGTCTCACACTTAATTCCACCATAAAAATCCGTTTTAGACTAATTTCCACTTTGGTCAGGAAAGTGGAAGTTACTTTGAGAAATTACCACTCTCAGTTTTTTTGATGAAAGATGCTAATAAATATTCACAAAAAGTCTTTTGTATGGTAAAATAATACAATCACATAAAGTGGGAGATGAATGATGAATATTTTTAGAACCAAAGACGTTAGTCTAGGTAAGACAGAAAATGCATCGCCATTTAAAATTATGGGACTTAATTCTCTTGGGGATTGGTGCCATGGTAGGAACAGGTATCTTTACCATTACAGGAACAGCTGCAGCAACACTAGCAGGACCTGCCCTTGTGGTATCGATTGTAATTTCTGCTATCTGTGTATCCTTATCTGCTCTCTTTTTTGCAGAATTTGCTTCTCGTGTTCCTGCAACGGTGGAGCATATAGTTATTTATATGCAATTTTGGGAGAATTTCCAGCCTGGATAGCTGGTTGGTTAACCATTATGGAATTTATGACAGCAGTTTCAGGTGTTGCTTCTGGTTGGGCGGCCTATTTTAAAGGTTTGCTTAGTAACTATGGAATCTCAATGCCGCAAGCATTAAATGGGACCTTTAATCCAGAGCAAGGGACCTATCTTGACCTCCTGCCAATTCTAGTTCTCGTCCTCGTTACGGGACTGGTCTTATTGAATTCGAAGGCTGCGCTTCGATTTAATTCCATTTTAGTAGTTTTAAAATTCTCTGCTCTTGCACTATTCATCTTAGTTGGAATCTGGTACATTAAACCTGAAAATTGGGCAGACTTTGCACCATTTGGCTTTGGTCAGATTTATGGTGGAAGCACTGGGATTATGGCAGGAGCTTCACTCATGTTCTTTGGGTTTTTAGGGTTTGAATCCATTTCAATGGCAGTTGATGAAATTCAAAGCCCCCAGAAGAATGTACCGCGTGGAATTGTTTTATCCTTAACTATTGTAACTATACTTTATGCACTAGTCACTCTAGTATTGACAGGGATTGTTCATTATAGCAACCTCAATGTAGATGATGCAGTAGCCTTCGCTTTGAGAAATATCGGTATTGGTTGGGCAGCTAACTATGTTTCACTTGTTGCGATTTTTACCTTGATTACGGTATGTATTTCAATGACCTACGCCTTGTCACGAATGATCTATAGTTTAGCCCGTGATGGACTCTTGCCTCAAAGTTTTAAAGAAGTGACCAAGACTAGTCGCGTTCCAAAGAATGCAACTATCTTAACTGGTGTTGTTTCAGCAATTGCAGCTGGGATCTTCCCACTTGCAAGTATTGCAGCCTTTCTCAATATCTGCACCTTAGCCTATCTTATTCTCCTAGCCTATGGGATCATCAAATTGAGAAAAGATAAGGGTATGCCAAAAGAGGGCGAGTTCAAAACTCCCACTGGTTCCTTTTTTACCAATCTTGTCTATTCTAATCTGCCTTTCATTTATGCTTCAGTATACCCTTGAAACATGGATGGCATTTGGAATTGCCTTGTTAATTGGAATTCTTATCTACTTTACTTATGGCTATAAACATTCAACTCTAGCTGAAAATGAATAAAGAAAAAATCGCGAATTTCGCGATTTTTTTATAACTTTTCGTTTACAAATCGAACAAATCGATTCCACCAAACTTTTAAGAAAAAGGCTTTGTCAACATTTTTTTCTGCAACCATTTCAAAGTTAGGTTTGTCAGTAGTGATGTAACCTTGCCCGACTAGATCTTTATCTTCATAAGTGAGATGGCCAACAACTGTTCCTGCTTCAAGTGGTGCAGTATGTTCAGTAGTATCAGCAGTATAGGTAATAGTTGATTGAGCTCGACTGCCCAAACGTTGAACAATTTTGATATCTTCTTTTGCGACCGCTGTGACTGTGTCATCTTTTCCATCTAAAACAGGACTTTTACTATCCTCATAACTTTCACCCTGCTTGACGATGGTCTGGAGAGCAAAGGTAGAGGAAATATAATCTAAGAGAGAAGAAGTAGCTGTAAAGCGTGCATATGGATTGGTATCTTGGTTGTCAGCATTTAAAACAACAGTAATGATACGCATTCCTTTTTCGACTGTAGTACCTACAAAGGATGCTCCAGCCTTATCAGTCGTACCAGTTTTAAGTCCATCAACACCCCCACGATAGGCAGGCATTCCCTCCAACATATAGTTAGTAGAATTAATGGTCATACCAGCGAAAGTCGAAGAAGGTTTCTTGGTGATTTCTAAGACCTGAGGATACTTGAGGATGAGGTTGCGAGCAACGACAGCAACATCATAAGCGCTCAATTTATTTTCATCATCTTTCTTTGAACCAGGATAGATATTATTCCCAAGAGTTTCATTGTTAAGACCAGTTGTATTGACGAGGGTAGCATCTTGAATCCCCCATTCCAGTAGTTTGGCCTTCATCATATCAACGAAGTCTTTTTCAGAGCCAGCAATTTTTTCAGCTAGGGCAATGGCTGCACTGTTAGCACTGGATACCAGAGTAGCTTCTAGCAATTCCTCAACTGTGTAGTTACGAGCTTCCATAGGAACGTTACTCGCTTCAGAATTAGTAGTGAGCTGGTAAGGATAATCTGAGATTTCTACAGGAGTAGAAAGAGTGATTTTCCTTGCTCTAGAGCTTCATATACTAGGTAAACGGTAAGTAGTTTACTGATAGAAGCAATTTCAACCGGTTGAGTCGCATCTTTTTCATACAAAAATCTTACCACTGTTAGCCTCAACAGCGATGGCATGTTTTGCTGCGACATCAAAAATCCTGAGCAAAAACAGTAGTAGCAGAACCAAATGAAAATAAGCGTGATTAATGTTAAAAATAATTTCTTCATAGTAACTTTATTCTATCATAAAGACAAAAATATTCTTGTTTTTATGATGAAGGCTATCAATCTTTTTGAAATATGGTAAAATAGGGAAAAGAGGAGGTGGCCTATGTTTCGGAGAAACAAACTATTCTTCTGGACAACTGAAATTCTACTAATAACCTTAATTTTCTATCTATGGAAAGAAATGGGTGCTATTATTACACCCTTTGTCAGTGTTGCAAATACAATCATGATTCCTTTTTACTGGGAGGATTTTTTTGTATTATCTAACCAACCCAATTGTTATCTTTTAGAGAAGGAATGTAAAATCAATCGAATCATTGGGATTTTTGTTAACCCTTTGTGCCTTAGTTTGTGCACTCGTACTTAGTTTTTGTTTATCTGCTGCCGATTTTGATTAATCAGTTAAGTAGCTTAATTTACTCGAGTCAAAAACATTTACGGTCGTCTTCAAGATTTAGTCATTGAGTTATCAAAAACATCCAGCCCAGCAAAATCTAGATATCCAACAAACTATTCAGCAACTGAACCTCTCTTATGTTGATATTTTGCAAAATATCTTGAACAGTGTGACAAATAGTGTTGGAAGTGTTCTATCTGCACTCGTAAGCACTGTATTGATTATCATCATGACACCAGTTTTCTTGATTTACTTATTACTTGATGGGACAAATTTTTCACCCATGCTAGAAAGAACTATATTAAAACGAGATAAATTGAACATATCTGGTTTATTGACAAACCTAAATACAACTATTTCTCGTTACATTAGTGGAGTGTCTATAGATGCAGTTATTATTGGATGTTTAGCTTTTTATCGGTTATAGTGTGATTGGTCTAAGATATGCCTTGGTCTTCGCCATTTTTTTCTGGATTGGCTAATTTGATTCTGTATGTAGGACCAAGCATTGGCTTGATTCCAATGATCATCTCAAATCTCTTCACCGATCCTCATAAAATGATTATTGCTGTCATTTATATGTTGATTATTCAGCAAGTTGATGGAAATATTTTATATCCACGTATTGTGGGTGGGGTTATGAAGGTTCACCCTGATTACTATTTTAGTCTTGCTTTTATTATCAAGTAATATTTATGGTGTGATTGGGATGATTGTTGCTGTTCCAACCTATTCCATTTTAAAAGAGATTGCTAAATTCTTAGCGCGACTGTATGAAAATCATAAGGAAGCACAAGAAGTTAAGAAACATCTATCAGAATAAAAGATGTCGGGATAAAAATCTCGACCTTTTTGATCATTGTATCTTTGGCGCTGTAGTTGATCAAACTTTTTATTGGTTTTAAACTCTCAAATCTCTTATGATGAAACTTTAATTTTTCAATACATATTTTTTACAAACAACTGAATGATTGAAGTCTTTTCGGGGCTGAATATAGGAAATTCAGACTTGGGTTATTGATTTATGGTCTATCGCTTTTTGTGAAAAATAAGCCTATTTATAGATATTTTTAAATCAATTGGTAGAGGAAGTAGAGCAAGAATAAGAATAAGCTAAATTCTCAAACTAAGTTCCACCCGCTAGTAGAAGTGGAAGTTGTCTGATAAAAATTGTAAAAACCAGTGGAATTCCGTGTCAGGGTAAGTTCCACTGGTTTTACTCATGCTTGATTTCATCAGCTTTTGTAGTCGAAAGGAATAGAAAAAGAGCGCATTAAAATCCCCTCATCTGAAAGCGTTTCAGATTAAGTTCCGCTATGGTGGAAGTTAGTATGAGACGTTTGAATGGGTTTTTGGTTAGTTTTTAGATTTTATGTTGGAGTAATTTAGAAGACTGACAGACATCTTCTGCAGGTATTTTAGAAATGCCGAGAAGTTTAGGAATTTCTTCTCCGTAAGTAAAAGGCAAAAGAGTTCATAGGCTGACTTTCCATTCAAAGCAGCGCGTTTGACACTGTTGACATGCGAACAGACGAGATTAATATCCTCTTGAGTTAAGTTGTCAAGGAAGTTCCCTTTAGGTAGAATGTCGCGAATCAGCGTGTGATTTTTCTCACCTCCTTTCTGGTCAGAGCGATTAGGGTCGCAAAAGAAGAGCTTGCTCTCTCCTCGAACATCCATTTCGATGTCATCAACCCTGGCAAACTCTCCACCATTATCAGTCAGAATGACAGGAAAGAGTTGGAAGAAATCTTTGTCCGCTTGGTGAAGAGTGTTCTTGATTTTTATAAAGGTGTTTGGTAACCTCAAGGGCAGTTTTATTAACCAGAAGTCTAGCGAAGATAAAGTTACAGAAAAGAGAGGTTGAAGGTGAGTAGGACTTTCTCTCCCATTCTGCCCTATAACTGTATCCATTTCCAGCCAAGAGTCTAGTTGATTAAGGGCTAAATAGTTTTGGAAATCCTCATAGGAACGGCCTTTTTAGCTTCTTTAGGGATGGAAGGTAGATTATTTTTCTTTCTTTTCTTTAAATTTAACAGCTCTAGCAAGATCAATCGGAGCGATAGACAGGTAACCTTTTCGGATGTGTCGATAGACAGTTGAGGAGCTAACATCAAGGTTATGAGTTTTGAGGATATGATAGATGTGTTGTCCCTTTTAACCCCATCAGAAAATAATTTTTATCCATGTTCCAGAAAGTCTGAGAATTAAGAGGAGTTCCTTCACGAGCTTCGACAAGAGTTTGTTCGTACTGCTTTTTGAGCTTGTTTTAGTGAGGTAGAAGATTTTCTGATAGCCACAGTTTTGTCTTCTTTAGGGACATCCATTACAGACAAAGGGAGCTTGGCAAGTAAAGGACAAGGGAGGTTATCACACGTAGACTTCTGACTAGTCTGTTTCGTTTGACTTCTTTGGAAACAGTAGTCGGGTCTTTTTAGAATAAGTTGCCCGATAGCTTTGAAGGTTTTCACCGCGCTCTAAACCCTAATTGGATATCATTACGGTCTGAAAGGGTAAGGTGTTTATGTTTGATCATAGTAGGCCTCATTTCTACCACAAAACGTCTCACACTTAATTCCACCATAAAAATCTGTTTTAGACTAATTTCCACTTTGGTCAGGAAAAAGTGGAAGTTACTTTTGAGAAATTACCAGAATAAGAATAATTCACAAAAACTTTGTAAAACACTTGCAATTTAGCTGAAATTTGATAAAATAGTAAGGAAAAGTTAGACTGTATTGCTCTACTGTCTATCTATAAAATATATTTTTATTGGAGGCTTTTACTCAAATGGCAAAAGAAAAATACGATCGTAGTAAACCACACGTTAACATTGGTACTATCGGACACGTTGACCACGGTAAAACTACCCTAACTGCAGCTATCACAACTCGTTTTTGGCACGTCGCTTGCCTTCAGCAGTTAACCAACCTAAAGACTATGCGTCTATCGATGCTGCTCCAGAAGAACGCGAACGCGGTATCACAATCAACACTGCGCACGTTGAGTACGAAACTGAAAAACGTCACTACGCTCACATCGACGCTCCAGGACACGCGGACTACGTTAAAAACATGATCACTGGTGCCGCTCAAATGGACGGAGCTATCCTTGTAGTAGCTTCAACTGACGGACCAATGCCACAAACTCGTGAGCACATCCTTCTTTCACGTCAGGTTGGTGTTAAAACACCTTATCGTCTTCATGAACAAGATCGACTTGGTTGACGACGAAGAATTGCTTGAATTGGTTGAAATGGAAATCCGTGACCTTCTTTTCAGAATACGACTTCCCCAGGTGACGATCTTCCAGTTATCCAAGGTTCAGCTCTTAAAGCTCTTGAAGGTGACTCTAAATACGAAGACATCATCATGGAATTGATGAACACTGTTGATGAGTACATTCCAGAACCAGAACGTGACACTGACAAACCATTGCTTCTTCCAGTCGAAGACGTATTCTCAATCACTGGACGTGGTACAGTTGTTTCCAGGACGTATCGACCGTGGTACTGTTCGTGTCAACGACGAAATCGAAATCGTTGGTATCAAAGAAGAAACTAAAAAGCAGTTGTTACTGGTGTTGAAATGTTCCGTAAACAACTTGACGAAGGTCTTGCAGGAGACAACGTAGGTGTCCTTCTTCGTGGTGTTCAACTGACGAAATCGAACGTGGACAAGTTATCGCTAAACCAGGTTCAATCAACCCACACACTAAATTCAAAGGTGAAGTTTACATCCTTACTAAAGAAGAAGGTGGACGTCACACTCCATTCTTCAACAACTACCGTCCACAATTCTACTTCCGTACTACTGACGTTACAGGTTCAATCGAACTTCCAGCAGGTACTGGAAATGGTAATGCCAGGTGATAACGTGACAATCGACGTTGAGTTGATCCACCCAATCGCCGTAGAACAAGGTACTACATTCTCTATCCGTGAGGGTGGACGTACTGTTGGTTCAGGTATGGTTACAGAAATCGAAGCTTAATTCGATTTAGTTCCCAGAAGAACAATTATTTAAGTCAGACACTAAAAGAATCTTGCTATGCAAGGTTCTTTTAAATCATAACCACCCGTCTAACGGTTGGTTTGCCCCAGGGCTATAAGCCCAAATTACCAGCCAGCGCCTCAAAGACGCTGGCTTTCACGTTGTTCAATCCTCATTGCTCTTGACTCGTCACTTGCCTCTCAAAGAGGCTTTAGTATTATTTACCACTATCCCTAAAGGATCCTCATATTCTTTGACACTCAATTTATCTAGTGCTATATCATGCTTTACTCGTTCTCAAATTTTTATACTCGTGAAGAAATCATCCACTGGATAATTTCTTTAATCTTGGATATATTTCTTAATTGTGACTTCATTGAGTCCCACCGTACTTACATAATAACCTTCCGCCCAGAAATACCGATTCTCAAACTTGTACTTTAGATTGGCGTGTTTGTCAAACATCATGAGTGCACTTTTACCCTTTAAATAATCCATGAAACTAGAAACACTTATCCTTGGTGGAATATTTACTAACATATGTACATGATCTGGCATCAAGTGTCCTTCGATAATTTCAACACCTTTATAACTACACAAGCGATGAAATATTTCACCTAAACTACTTCGATATTGATTATAGATCACTTTTCGTCTATAGTTAGGGGTGAACACAATGTGATACTTACAATGCCACTTTGTGTGCGATAAACTATGAGCCTTTTTGTGCCATATTTTTCTCCCTTTCGCTTTACATTTGGCTTGAACACCTTTATTGTATCGCGTTTGGAGTTTTTGGGGTATAACCTTCGACGCGCACCCGCATAGCGGGTGGTTTTTTTTGTCTCGCACCTAACGGAGCGAGACGGACTGAAAGTCGCATAATAAAAAAAGATAGACCTGGTAAAGCCCAGATTCATCTAATGAGTTATTTCAGTGATTAGTTCGCTCCAAACTATAAAGAACGCTATAGTTTGGAGCGAACTGTCACTTGGGTCCCCATTTGTATTAGAACGAGTTTGATATATAGATTTATCATTCAAATGAGAGTCCTTAATTTTCATGATCAAAAGATTATTTTTCAATCCTTTGAAAGTCATAATGCAAACCCAAAAACGATACTGAGAGTTCCTATAGGTCTCCAATATAGTTGCCAAAAAGAATAAATTTATCCTTTCTTTCAGTGTATCATCGGGTCCGCCATAATAAGGGGTTGATGTGAAATAATAAAAACCAAAACATAAAAACTATGATTCCAGTTAAGAATAAAAATGTCCTTATTTACTTTCCCTCATAAAAACCTCCTTTTATTTAATTTAAAGCGCTTTCTATTATTAGTATACGTCAAAAATAAAAACAAGTCTATTTATTTATTATATGGTATAATAGAATAGTTGGAGAGTTTTTTCTATAGTTTTTAAAATGCTGATATGAAAACACCTCATATTTTGCAAAATAAAAATCTCTGTTCAAATAAGAGCAATGAAAAAGTGAACTGCATCCCAAAAACTTAGATTTTTCTGTCTGACTTTTGAGGTGCAGTTTATTTATCTACTACAAAAATGTTATAAAACATTTATTTTGAAGGAGCACCTTTTTACAATTTCATAAAATCATGGTAAAATGGTTAAATATTAAATTTGGAGAAAAAAATATGAAGTACAAGCGTATCGTATTTAAAGTAGGGACTTCATCCTTGACCCATAAAGATGGAAGTTTATCTCGCAGTAAAGTAAAAGCAATCACACAGCAGCTTGCAATGCTACATGAAGCTGGTCATGAGCTGATTTTTGGTATCTTCGGGGGCTGTTGCGGCTGGTTTTGGAGCCTTGGGATTTAAGAAACGACCGACCAAGATTGCGGATAAGCAGGCTTCAGCGGCGGTTGGGCAAGGTTTACTCTTAGAAGAATACACAACCAATTTGCTCTTAAGACAGATTGTTTCAGCGCAAATCTTGTTAACTCAGGATGATTTTGTAGATAAACGTCGTTATAAGAACGCCCACCAGGCATTGTCTGTATTGCTTCATCGTGGTGCCATTCCTATCATCAATGAGAATGACAGTGTCGTCATTGACGAACTTAAGGTCGGAGATAATGATACACTCAGTGCCCAGGTGGCGGCTATGGTGCAGGCAGATCTTTTGGTCCTCTTAACGGATGTAGACGGTCTTTATACTGGTAATCCTAACTCGGATCCAAGAGCTAAACGCTTGGAGAGAATCGAGACCATCAATCGTGAAATTATCGATATGGCTGGCGGAGCAGGTTCATCTAATGGAACTGGAGGTATGCTGACTAAGATAAAGGCAGCGACCATTGCGACAGAATCAGGAGTACCTGTTTATATTTGTTCATCCTTGAAAGCTGATGCTATGATAGAGGCAGCAGAGAAGACCAAGGATGGTTCCTACTTTGTTGCGCAAGAGAAGGGACTTCGTACCCAGAAACAATGGCTAGCCTTTTTATGCCAAAAAGTCAGGGGGCTATTTGGGTTGATAAAGGTGCTGCAGAAGCCCTCTCAACATGGTAAAAAGTCTTCTTTTATCTGGTATCGTTGAAGCAGAAGGCGCCTTTTCTTACGGTGATATCGTGACAGTATTTGATAAAGGAAAGTGGAAAAATCACTTGGAAAAGGGCGAGTGCAATTTGGGTGCATCTGCGTTTTGAGGATATGTTGCGTTCTCAAAAAGCCAAGGGTGTCTTGATTCACTGTGATGACTGGATTTCATTACTCCTGAAATCCAACTACTCTTTTACAGAATTTTTAGAGGTAAACTATGGTAAGTACACAAGAACAATTTGAACAGGTACAGGCTGTTAAAAATCGATCAACACAGCTAGTGAAGAGGTGAAAAACCAAGCCTTGCTAGCCATGGCTGATCACTTATTAGCAGCTACTGAGGAGATTTTTAGCAGCAAATGCCCTCGATATGGAAGCGGCAAAGGGTAAAATCTCAGATGTGATGCTGGATCGTCTTTATTTGGATGCAAGTCGTATGAAGCGATGGCAACTGGGCATTCGTGAAGTAGTTGCTTTTACCAGATCCAATCGGTGAAGTTTCTAGAAACCAATCATCTTGAAAATGGCTTTGGTCATCACAAAGAAACGTGTAGCTATGGGGGTTATTGGTATTATCTATGAAAGCCGTCCAAATGTGACGTCTGACGCAGCTGCTTTTGGCCCTCAAGAGTGGAAATGCGGTTGTTCTTCGTAGTGGGTAAGGATGCCTATCAAACTGCTCATGCTATTGTTAAAGCTTTGAAGAAGGGCTTGGAGACGACTACTATTCACCCAGATGTGATTCAACTGGTGGAAGATACCAGCCGTGAAAGTAGCTATGCCATGATGAAGGCCAAGGGATATCTAGACCTCCTTATTCCTCGTGGAGGGGCTGGCTTGATCAATGCCGTGGTTGAGAATGCTATTGTGCCTGTTATCGAGACAGGAACTGGAATTGTCCATGTTTATGTCGATAAGGATGCAGATGAGGACAAGGCTCTGTCTATCATCAACAATGCCAAAACAAGTCGTCCTTCTGTATGTAATGCCATGGAGGTTCTCCTCGTTCATGAAGACAAGGCAGCAAGCTTCCTTCCTCGTTTGGAGCAAGTTTTAGTTGCAGATCGAAAAGAAGCTGGACTGGAACCAATTCAATTCCGCCTAGATAGCAAAGCAAGTCAGTTTGTTTCAGGCCAAGCAGCTGAAGCACAAGACTTTGATACCGAGTTTTTAGACTATGTCCTAGCTGTTAAAGTTGTGAGCAGTTTAGAAGAAGCGGTTGCGCATATTGAATCCCACAGTACTCATCATTCGGATGCCATTGTGACGGAAAACGCTGCAGCTGCAGCTTACTTTACAGATCAAGTGGACTCTGCAGCTGTCTATGTCAATGCTTCAACTCGTTTCACAGATGGTGGCCAATTTGGTCTGGGTTGTGAAATGGGGATTTCTACTCAAAAACTCCACGCGCGTGGTCCAATGGGCTTGAAAGAGTTGACCAGCTACAAGTATGTAGTTACTGGTGATGGACAGATAAGGGAGTAAGAGATGAAGATTGGATTTATCGGCTTGGGGAATATGGGTTCCAGCTTAGCTAAGGCTGTCTTGCAGGCAAAAACGAGTCATCAGATTCTCCTTGCCAATCGTAGTCAAGCCAAGGTGGATGCTTTTATTGCTAATTATGGTGGTCTGGCTTCTAGCAATGACGAAATCTTTGCAGAAGCAGATGTGATTTTTCTAGGAGTAAAGCCAGCTCAATTCTCTGAACTGCTTACTCAATATCAGTCCATCCTTGAGAAACGAGAAAGTCTTCTTTTGATTTCTATGGCTGCTGGTTTGACCTTGGAAAAACTCGCTAGTCTTCTTCCAAGTCAGCACAGGATTATTCGCATCATGCCCTAATACACCTGTTGCTATTGGGTCAAGGAGTGATTAGTTATGCCTTGTCTGCAAAATTGTCATCCAGAAGACAATGAACTTTTTTGTCAACTGTTTAGCCAAGGCAGGGCAGTTGGTTGAAATAAGTGATGGTTTAATAGATGCTGCAACAGGGACTTGCAGGCTGTGGGACCTGCCTTTTGTCTATCTATTTATCGAAGCCTTTGGCGGATGCAGGAGTTCAAACAGGATTGCCAAGAGAAATGGCATCTGAAAAATGGCGGCTCAAACAGTAGTTGGTGCAGGTCAAATGGTCCTAGAAAGTCAGCAACATCCTGGAGTCTTGAAAAGATCAAGTTTGTAGCCCAGGTGGTTCGACCATTGCTGGTGTAGCAAGTCTAGAAGAACATGCTTTTAGAGGAACCGTTATGGACGCTGTCAACCAAGCCTACAAAAGAACTCAAGAATTAGGGCAAAATAAGAGGTGAGAGTTAAAACTCAACCTCTTTTTTATTACAAAGAGGAAATGAAAAAGCTTTTCACAAATCCCTATTTTTTTGATAGAATAGAAGAGAAAAATAGAAATGAGTCAGACATGTCAAAAAGGATTTTTTAGTCTCTCTGAGGGACCAGAGGAGCAGGGAAAAACAAGCGTTCTTGAAGCCCTAATCCCTATATTAGAGGATAGGGGAATAGAAGTTTTAACAACCCGTGAACCAGGTGGGGTCTTTGATTGGAGAAAAAGATTCGAAGTGATTCTAGATCCTAGTCATACTGAAATGGATCCTAAAGACTGAGCTTTCTCCTCTATATTGCTAGTCGTCGACAACACTTGGTGGAAAAGGTCTTACCAGCACTTGCAGCTGGAAAACTGGTTATCATGGATCGCTTTATCGATAGTTCGGTTGCTTATCAGGGCTTTGGGCGTGGTTTAGATATCGATGCTATTGATTGGCTTAATGAGTTTGCGACAGATGGACTGAAAACCTGATTTGACTCTTTATTTTGATATTGAGGTCGAAGAGGGGCTGGCACGTATGCTGCCAACAGTGATCGGGAAGTCAATCGTTTGGACATGGAAGGTCTGGACCTACATCGAAAAGTTCGTCAAGGGTTATCTTCTCTTCTTTGAAAAGAAGCAGATCGCATCGTAAAAATCGATGCTAGTCTACCACTTGATCAAGTGATTGAGAAATACGCAGCAGCTACTTTTTGACAGGATGGGATTAAGGAGATGAAACAAGAGCAATTAAGAGCTTGTCAACCTCTACAATTTGAACGTTTTGTTCATATTTTAGAGCAAGGGCAGCTCAATCACGCCTATCTCTTTTCAGGTAATTTTGGAAGTTTAGAGATGGCTCTTTTCTTGTCTAAAAGTCTCTTTTGTAGTGAGAAAACTGGTATTTTTCCTTGTGAAAAATGTCGGAATTGTAAATTGATTGAGCAGGAAGAATTTCCTGATGTGACCATAATTAAACCTCTGAATCAAGTCATTAAGACGGAGCGTATTCGAGAATTAGTTAGTCAATTTTCCCAGTCTGGTATTGAAAATCAACGTCAGGTTTTTATTATCGAACAAGCGGAAAAAATGCATGTGAATGCTGCAAATTCACTCTTGAAGGTTATTGAAGAACCACAGAGCGAAATCTACATTTTCTTTTTGACCAATGATGAGGAACAGATGTTACCAACGATTCGAAGTCGGACACAGATTTTCCAATTTAAGAAACAAGTCTCTACTTTAATGTCACAGCTTGAAGAGGCTGGTTTAGTAAAAAAATAAAGCTAAAGCTATTGGCTCAGTTTAGTCAATCGCAGCAGAGGCTGATAAAGCTTGTGCATCAAGCAGGATTTTTGGACACTAGTAGATGAAAGTGAACGCCTCTTTTGCTTGGCTTTTAGCCCATAAAAAAGAATCCTATTTGCAGGTTGCAAAAATTAACGAGTTTGGCTGATGATAAAGAAAAAGCAAGATCAGGTGCTCAGGATTTTAGAGGTATTAGCTGGTCAGGAGGTTCTCAATGTTTCAGCTCGGAACATCTTGCAAAAATCTCGTCCAAACTCGAAAAATGTGGCGGGCCAATGTCAGCTTTCAAAAACGCTTTGGAATACCTGGTTTTACAAAAAAATTAAAGTAAAGATAGATTATAGAAAGGGCTGTAATGAATAAAAAAGAATTATTTGATGCTTTAGATGACTTTTCACAGCAATTGTTGGTAACCTTGGCAGACGTCGAAGCTATCAAGAAAAATCTCAAGAGTTTGGTAGAGGAAAATACAGCTCTTCGTTTAGAAAAATGATAAACTGAGAGAACGTTTGGGAGAGGTTGAGGAGACAGCTCCAGCCAAAAACGAAACATGTGCGGGAAAATGTCCGTCGCATTTATGAGGACGGTTTTCATGTTTGCCGTGACTTTTATGGTCAACGTCGGGAGCAAGATGCAGAATGTATGTTCTGTGATGAACTGTTGTTTAGGGAGTAAGTATGCAGATTCAAAAGAGTTTTAAGGGACAATCTCCCTATGGCAAGCTTTATCTAGTCGCAACGCCAATTGGTAATCTAGATGATATGACTTTTCGCGCCATTCAGACCTTGAAAGAGGTCGACTGGATCGCGGCAGAAGATACTCGTAATACTGGACTTTTGCTCAAGCATTTTGAAATTTCAACCAAGCAAATCAGTTTTCACGAGCATAATGCCAAGGAAAAAATTCCTGATTTGATTGAGTTGTTGAAGCAAGGTCAAAATCTTGCCCAAGTATCTGATGCAGGGATGCCTAGTATTTCTGACCCGGGGCATGATTTGGTCAAGGCTGCCATTGAAGAAGATATCGCAGTTGTCACAGTTCCAGGAGCTAGTGCAGGGATTTCTGCCTTGATTGCCAGTGGTTTGGCACCACAACCTCACATTTTTTATGGTTTCTTACCACGAAAATCAGGGTCAGCAAAAGCAATTTTTTTCGAAGCGAAAAAAAGCTTATCCAGAGACTCAGATTTTCTATGAATCACCCTCACCGTGTGGCAGATACGCTGGAAAATATGCTAGAAGTCTACGGTGATCGCTCGGTGGTCTTGGTTAGAGAATTGACTAAAATCTTTATGAAGAATACCAACGTGGAAAGTATTACTGAATTATTAGAAAGTATTTCTGAAACACCTCTTAAAGGCGAATGCCTTCTCATTGTAGAAGGTGCTAGTCAGGATGTAGAGGAAAAGGATGAGATGACTTGTTCTTAGAAATTCAAGAGCGTATCCAGCAAGGAATCAAGAAAAATCAAGCTCATTAAGGAAGTTGCGAAAGATTTACCAATGGAACAAAAAGCCAGCTCTACGCCGCCTACCACGAATGGGAAGACAATCAAGAAAACAACTAAACAGGGAAGTTTGCCTTCTTCCCTTTTTTTGTTATACTAGAAGAAGAAAAAATAGAAAGATTTGTGGGAGTGAAAAAGTCCGGGGGACTTTTTCAGCCTGAGCCAAGAAAATCAGTCAGTAAGTCCGGGGACTTTTTCTGGAATGAATCTTAAGTTTCATATCCCAAAGAGGTATTAGTGTCGTGTCTCAATCTTATATCAATGTTATCGGTGCTGGGCTTTGGCGGGTTCTGAAGCAGCCTACCAAATTGCAGAGCGTGGTATTCCAGTTAAACTTTATGAAATGCGTGGTGTCAAGTCAACACCGCAACACAAAACTGACAATTTTGCAGAATTAGTGTGTTCTAATTCCTTGCGTGGAGATGCTCTTACAAATGCCGTAGGTCTCCTCAAGGAGGAAATGCGCCGTCTAGGTTCTCTTATCTTAGAATCAGCAGAAGCAACCCGTGTTCCTGCTGGTGGTGCCTCGCGGTTGACCGTGATGGTTTTTCTCAAATGGTCACTGAAAAGATTGCCAATCATCCCTTGATTGAGGTCGTTCGTGACGAAATTACAGAATTGCCAACAGATGCTATTACAGTTGTTGCGACTGGTCCTTTGACTAGTGATGCCCTTGCTGAGAAAATTCACGCTCTTAATGGCGGTGACGGTTTTTATTTCTACGATGCTGCAGCTCCTATTGTGGATGTTAATACGATTGATATGAACAAGGTTTATCTCAAATCTCGTTATGATAAGGGAGAAGCAGCCTATCTCAATGCTCCTATGACCAAAGCAAGAGTTTATGGATTTCCATGAAGCCTTGGTCAATGCGGAAGAAGCACCGCTTAATTCTTTTGAAAAAGAAAAGTACTTTGAAGGCTGTATGCCAATCGAAGTCATGGCTAAACGTGGTATTAAAACCATGCTTTATGGTCCCTATGAAACCAGTTGGTCTAGAGTATCCAGACGATTACACAGGAACCTCGTGATGGAGACTTTAAAACACCTTATGCGGTCGTTCAGCTTCGTCAGGACAATGCGGCAGGTAGTCTTTACAATATCGTTGGTTTCCAAACTCACCTTAAATGGGGAGAACAAAAGCGTGTCTTCCAAATGATTCCAGGTCTTGAAAATGCAGAGTTTGTTCGCTATGGAGTTATGCACCGTAATTCTTACATGGATTCACCAAATCTTCTTGAGCAAACTTATCGTTCTAAGAAACAGCCAAATCTATTCTTTGCTGGTCAGATGACGGGTGTGGAAGGCTATGTTGAGTCAGCGGCATCAGGTCTAGTAGCTGGTATTAACGCAGCTCGTCTTTTCAAGGGCGAAAGCGAGGCTATTTTCCCAGAGACAACGGCAATTGGTAGTCTAGCTCATTACATCACCCATGCTGACAGCAAACATTTCCAACCAATGAACGTCAATTTCGGAATTATCAAGGAATTGGAAGGCGACCGCATTCGTGATAAGAAGGCTCGTTATGAAAAAATTGCAGAGCGTGCCTTGGCTGATTTGGAAAACTTTTTATCCGTTTAAAAATTTTTCAAAAGAATAACTCATGAGACTATAAAATTCTCAAAAATGTGATAAAAATAGTTTGAATAAAATAAAGGAGCGAAGTCAGGTGGAACCCAAATATAAACGTATTTTGATTAAGTTATCAGGTGAGGCCCTTGCTGGCGAGCGTGGTGTCGGAATTGATATCAAAACTGTTCAAGCAATGGCTCAAGAAATTCAAGAAGTACATAACTTAGGAATTGAGATTGCTCTCGTAATCGGAGGAGGAAATCTCTGGCGTGGAGAACCTGCTGCAGAAGCTGGAATGGATCGTGTACAAGCAGACTATACAGGAATGCTTGGAACCGTTATGAATGCTCTTGTGATGGCAGATTCATTGCAACAAGTTGGTGTGGATACACGTGTTCAAACAGCCATTGCTATGCAACAAGTAGCAGAACCTTACGTTCGTGGTCGTGCCCTTCGTCATCTTGAAAAAGGACGCATTGTTATCTTTGGTGCGGGAATTGGTTCACCATACTTCTCAACAGATACAACAGCAGCCCTTCGTGCAGCTGAAATTGAAGCGGACGCTATCTTGATGGCTAAGAATGGGGTTGATGGTGTCTACAATGCTGATCCTAAAAAAGATAAGACAGCCGTTAAATTTGAAGAATTGACTCACCGTGATGTCATTAACAAAGGGCTTCGTATCATGGACTCAACAGCTTCAACACTTTCAATGGATAATGATATTGACTTGGTAGTTTTTCAACATGAACCAACCAGGAAATATTAAACGTGTTGTATTTGGTGAAAATATCGGAACTACAGTTTCAAATAATATCGAAGAAAAGGAATAAGAAATCATTATGGCAAACGCAATCGTAGAAAAAGCAAAAGAGAGAATGACCCAATCTCACCACTCACTTGCTCGTGAGTTTGGAAGTATTCGTGCTGGCCGTGCTAATGCTAGCTTGCTTGACCGCATCCACGTTGAGTACTATGGTGTTGAAACACCACTTAACCAAATTGCTTCTATCACAATCCCAGAAGCGCGTGTCTTTGTTGGTAACACCATTTGACAAATCATCTTTGAAAGATATCGAACGTGCTTTGAATGCTTCAGACCTAGGTATCACACCAGCTAACGATGGTTCTGTTATTCGCTTGGTAATCCCAGCTCTTACAGAAGAAACTCGTCGCGACCTTGCTAAAGAAGTGAAAAAAGTCGGTGAAAATGCTAAAGTTGCTATCCGTAATATCCGTCGTGATGCTATGGACGAGGCTAAGAAACAAGAAAAAGCTAAAGAAATCACTGAAGACGAATTGAAGACTCTTGAAAAAGATATTCAAAAAGCAACAGACGATGCTGTTAAACACATCGACGAAATGACTGCCAACAAAGAAAAAGAAATCTTGGAAGTCTAAGAAATAAACAGAAAAACTCAGTTGGCATTGCTGGCTGAGTTTTATTCGAAAGAAGGAAATATGAATACAAATCTTGCAAGTTTTATCGTTGGACTCATCATCGATGAAAATGACCGTTTTTACTTTGTTCAAAAGGATGGTCAAACATATGCTCTAGCTAAAGAAGAAGGTCACCATACAGTTGGTGATACGGTCAAAGGTTTTGCTTATACAGACATGAAGCAAAAACTACGTTTGACAACTATAGAGGTCACTGCAACTCAGGACCAATTTGGTTGGGGAACCGTAACAGAGGTTCGTAAGGACCTTGGGGTTTTTGTTGATACAGGATTACCAGACAAGGAAATCGTTGTGTCACTAGATATTCTCCCTGAACTTAAAGAACTTTGGCCAAAGAAAGGCGATCGCCTATACATTCGTCTAGAAGTGGATAAGAAGGACCGTATCTGGGGCCTACTGGCTTATCAGGAAGATTTCCAACGATTGGCTCGTCCTGCCTACAATAATATGCAGAATCAAAACTGGCCAGCCATTGTTTATCGTCTCAAGTTGTCAGGAACTTTTGTTTACCTGCCAGAAAATAACATGCTTGGCTTCATCCATCCAAGTGAGCGTTATGCAGAGCCACGTTTGGGGCAAGTGTTAGATGTACGTGTTATTGGCTTCCGTGAGGTGGATCGCACACTTAATCTTTCACTAAAACCACGTTCTTTTGAGATGTTGGAAAATGATGCCCAGATGATTTTAACTTACTTGGAAAGCAATGGTGGCTTCATGACCCTGAATGACAAGTCAGCGCCAGATGATATCAAGGCTACCTTTGGTATTTCTAAAGGTCAATTTAAAAAAGCACTTGGTGGTTTAATGAAAGCTGGCAAAATTAAACAAGACCAGTTTGGTACGGAACTAATCTAGGGAGGCTTATGAGAAAATCATTTTATACTTGGCTCATGACCGAACGCAATCCTAAAAGCAGTAGTTCCAAAGCAATTTTAGCGGATTTGGCTTTTGAGGAGTCTGCCTTCCCAAAACATACAGATGATTTCGATCAAGTCAGTCGTTTTTTAGAGGAACATGCTAGCTTTTCCTTTAATATGGGAGAGCTTGATCGAATTTGGCAAGAATATCTAGAACATTAAGGCTACTAGATGGGGTTGGGGATAGTAATTTCTCAGCCTCTTTGCTATAATATAGTCATTCAGTTTAACTTTTACTAGCTTCTAATCGACTTTTTAACTACTAAAAGCAAACGAAACATTTTATAAAATTAAAAGAGTTAGAGAGGTTCTTTGTTTGAAGGAACATTCAATAGACATTCAACTGAGTCATCCAGATGACCTATTTCATCTTTTTGGTTCCAATGAGCGCCATCTTCGTTTGATGGAGGATGAGTTGGATGTCATCATCCATGCCCGTACAGAGATTGTACAAGTCTTGGGGGAGGAGTCAGCTTGTGAGGAAGCCCGACAAGTTATTCAAGCCCTGATGGTTTTGGTCAATCGTGGAATGACCGTTGGAACTCCGGATGTAGTGACAGCTATTACCATGGTTAAGAATAATGAAATCGATAAGTTTGTCGCCCTCTATGAAGAAGAAATTATCAAGGATAATACAGGTAAGCCCATCCGTGTTAAAACCTTGGGTCAAAAGCTTTATGTGGATAGTGTCAAACAACACGATGTGACCTTTGGTATTGGGCCGGCAGGGACAGGTAAAACCTTCCTAGCAGTGACTTTGGCCGTAACAGCTCTCAAGCGTGGACAAGTCAAGCGTATCATTTTGACACGTCCTGCGGTAGAAGCAGGGGAGAGCTTAGGATTTCTTCCAGGAGATCTTAAGGAAAAGGTAGATCCTTATTTACGACCAGTTTATGACGCCTTGTACCAGATTCTTGGGAAGGATCAAACAACCCGTCTCATGGAACGTGAAATTATTGAAATTGCTCCTCTAGCCTATATGCGTGGGCGTACCTTGGATGATGCCTTTGTCATTTTCGATGAAGCGCAAAAATACGACCATCATGCAGATGAAGATGTTCTTGACACGTCTTGGATTTAATTCTAAGATGATTGTCAATGGGGATATTAGTCAGATTGACTTGCCGCGGAACGTTAAGTCAGGTTTGATTGATGCCCAGGAAAAACTCAAGAACATTCACCAGATTGACTTTGTACATTTCTCAGCCAAGGATGTGGTTCGCCACCCAGTTGTAGCTCAAATTATCAGAGCCTATGAACCTCTACCTGTCAAAGCTGAAGAAAATCAAGAAGAAACAGAATAAGGAAAAAGGAAAAAGGACCTAGGCAAAAACTAGCTTCTAAATAAAACCACACAGTGATTTCAGTCTTGAATACAATCAAGCTGAAAGAAACACTGTGTGGTTTTTGAATAGGTGGACGTTTTAGATGCTAGATTCTTTGCCAATTTGGTGTGATTCATGCTCATGAAGATGAATGCTATCTCTGTTGAGACGGCTTGTTTGCCTCTGCCATGCACTCTGCGCACGTCGAAAACTACCAAAAACGGGTTCAACATCAATTTTCCGTTTGGCATAAATTTGAGAGCCTTCTTCACTATGTAATGTTTGCGTAAGGAGTTCCTTAAAGTAATTCCAAGTTGGATTATAATGGATTTGTTTTCTGATTCCCACGATATGTTTTAGCCAACTGTTCTATAGTGGATTGAAATAAGATATGAACAAAAAAAGATTAGGAAAGTAAAAATTAATTTCTAGAGACGTTTTTAGAATCCTTAGTGTACTATTCTAGGTTCAATTCACTATAACTCAGGAGTATCTTGAACTTTATCCGCCTCATAAATCTTGAAATCACGTTGAAAAGCCATACTTATCAGTTTGACTAGAGTAGTTCTTAAAGGAATAAACTAGGCCATCGGGCTTTATAAACTGGTCCGTGTCCTCAAGATATTCCCAGTTCATTGGGTTATCTGTGCTCGTTTAGTACTTTTTAGTCAATTTTGATTAGGTTGTTGGCATGTTTACTGGAGCGGAAGTTATTAATCGTTTTATAGCTAACATAGGTATCTTGGCTGAACCATTTCATGGGAATGACTTCTTCGTTCATTTGAACGATTTTACGTCCAGAGAACACTTGACGACCATAAGCGAATATGGTCATCTTCATGAGCATGGTTGGACGAAAGGCAGGGCGACCAGTGTGAGAGGTCTATTTCAGTAATATTGACTAGGGATATTGTCAACAAATAGGCTAATCATTCTCGCTTCGTGAGTTGATGGAATATCGTAGGAATGATTTACTTCCAAACTTAAATGATTTTAGTGGTTCAACTTGATTCCTACTATTTTTGATGGTGTGAATGTGCCTATAATGTATCTCCAGTTAACCACGAAAGTTTTGGATTCTATAAAATTAACATACGTTAATAAAAAAATTAACCTGTGTTAATTTTTTTCTTGACTTAAAAATTTTTAATTGATATACTATTTTTCAGAGAGCTAACAATTATATATAAATGTACTACTCTATTTCTGATACTATACCAATGAAAATCAAAGACAAACTAGAAAACTATCTGAGTGCTCAAAGCACTGCGAGTTGTAATGACTGACGTCATGATATATAGCAAGGGGCGTTGACGCAGTTTGAAGAGATTTTCGAGTATAGTAAAACTTTTTATAACAAAAGGCAGTTAAAGTTTTCTATCTATTGGAAGTTAAATAAATATGTAAGGAATTAAAAATGAAAAAGTACAGTATTGTCACTAACCACAGCTGCAGTTATTTTAGCAGCATATGTCCCTAATGAGGTAGTCTTAGCAGACACATCTAGCTCTGAAGATACTTTGAAAATATTTCTGATAAAGAAAAAAAGTAGTAGTAGATAAAGGAAACAGAAAATAAAGAGAAAACATGAAGATATTCATAATGCTATAGAAACTTCAAAGGATACTGAAGAGAAGAAAACAACGGTTATTGAGGAAAAAGAAGTTGTTAGTAAAGAATCTGTGAGAGATAATAACACTAGCAATGAAGAAGAAAAAATCAAAGAAGATTCCAATCAATCCCAAGAAGATAAAAGCGGACTCGTCTGCAAGTAAAGACCCAGAAAGTCCCAAAAAAGAGGATAAACTTGTCTATATTGCTGAATTTAAAGATAAAGAATCTGGAGAAAAAGCAATCAAGGAATTATCCAATCTTAAGGATACAAAAGTTTTATATACTTATGATACGGTTTTTAATGGTGTTGCAATAGAAACAACTCCAGATAATCTGGACAAAATTAAACTAATAGAAGGTATCTCATCGGTTGAACGATCACAAAAAGTCCAGCCAATGATGAATCATGCTAGAAAGGAAATTGGAGTTGAAGAGGCAATTGATTACCTAAAATCTATCAATGCTCCATTTGGTAAAAATTTTGATGGTAGAGGTATGGTCATTTCAAATATCGATACCGGGACAGATTATAGGCATAAGGCTATGAGAATCGATGATGATGCTAAAGGCTCAATGAGATTCAAAAAAGAAGACTTAAAAGGTACTGATAAAAATTTCTGGTTGAGTGATAAAATTCCTCATGCGTTCAATTATTATAATGGTGGTAAAATCACTGTAGAAAAAGCTGATGATGGAAGCGATTATTTTGATCCACATGGAATGCATATTGCAGGGATTCTTGCGGGAAATGATACTGAAAAAGATATTAAAAACTTTAACGGAATAGATGGAATTGCGCCTAATGCACAGATCTTCTCTTATAAAATGTACTCTGACGCAGGATCTGGGTTCGCAGGGGATGAAACAATGTTTCATGCTATTGAAGATTCGATCAAACACAATGTCGATGTTGTTTCGGTATCATCTGGCTTTACAGGAACAGGTCTTGTAGGTGAGAAATATTGGCAAGCTATTAGAGCGTTAAGAAAAGCAGGCATTCCAATGGTCGTAGCTACAGGTAACTATGCAACTTCTGCTTCAAGTTCTTCTTGGGATTTAGTAGCAAATAATAATTTGAAAATGACCGACACTGGAAATGTAACACGAACTGCAGCACATGAAGATGCGATAGCAGTTGCTTCTGCTAAAAATCAAACAGTTGAGTTTGATAAAGTTAACATAGGTGGAGAAAGTTTTAAATACAGAAATATAGGGGCCTTTTTCGATAAGAATAAAATCATAACAAACGAAGATGGTTCAAAAGCTCCTAGTAAATTGAAAATTTGTATATATAGGCAAAGGTCAAGACCAAGATTTGATAGGATTGGATCTTAAGGGCAAAATTGCAGTAATGGATCGAATTTATACCAAGGATTTAAAAAGATGCTTTTAAAAGAGCAACGGATAAGGGCGCACGCGCTATTATGGTTGTAAATACTGTCAATTACTACAATAGAGATAATTGGACAGAGCTTCCAGCTATGGGATATGAAGAGGATGAAGGGACTAAATAGTCAAGTATTTTTCAATTTCAGGAGATGATGGTGTAAAGTTATGGAACATGATTAACCCTGATAAAAAAACTGAGGTTAAAAAGAAATAATAAAGAAGATTTTAAAGATAAATTGGAGCAATACTATCCAATTGATATGGCAAGCTATAATTCTAATAAACCGAATGTAGGTGATGAAAAAGAGATTGACTTTAAGTTTGCACCTGACACAGACAAAGAACTGTATAAAGAAGATATCATAGTTCCAGCAGGGTCCACATCTTGGGGGCCAAGAATAGATTTACTTTTAAAACCAGATGTTTCAGCACCAGGTAAAAATATTAAATCCACTCTCAATGTCATTAATGGGAAATCAACTTATGGCTATATGTCAGGGACTAGTATGGCAACTCCAATCGTAGCAGCTTCTACTGTTTTGATTAGACCCAAGTTAAAGGAAATGCTTGAAAGACCTGTGTTGAAAAATCTTAAGGGAGATGACAAAATAGACCTTACAAGTCTTACAAAAATTGCCCTACAAAATACTGCACGGCCTATGATGGATGCGACTTCTTGGAAAGAAAAAAGTCAATACTTTGCATCACCTAGACAACAGGGAGCAGGCTAATTAATGTTGCTAATGCTTTGAGAAATGAAGTTGTAGCTACTTTTAAAAACACGGATTCTAAAGGTTTGGTAAACTCTTATGGTTCTATTTCTCTTAAAGAAATAAAAGGAGATAAAAAATACTTTACAATTAAGCTTCACAATACATCAAACAGACCTTTGACCTTTAAAGTTTCAGCATCAGCGGTAACTACAGATGCTCTAACTGACAGACTAAAACTGGATGAAACATACAAAGACGAAAAATCACCAGATGGGAAGCAAATTGTTCCAGAAATTCACCCAGAGAAAGTAAAAGATGCAAATATCACATTTGAGCATGACACTTTCACTATAGACCCAAATTCTAGCTTTGATTTAAATGCGGTTATAAATGTTGGAGAGGCTAAAAACAAAAATAAATTTGTAGAATCATTTATTCATTTTGAGTCAGTGGAAGAAATGGAAGCTCTAAACTCCAATGGTAAGAAAACAAATTTCCAACCTTCTTTATCGATGCCTCTAATGGGATTTGCTGGGGATTGGAACAAGGAACCAATCCTTGATAAATGGGCCTGGGAAGAGGGTTCAAAATCAAAAACAATGGAAGGTTATGATGATGATGGTAAACCAAAAATTCCAGGAACCTTAAATAAGGGAATTGGTGGAGAACATGGTATAGATAAATTTAATCCAGCAGGAGTTATACAAAATAGAAAAGATAAAAATACAACATCCCTAGATCAAAATCCAGAATTATTTGCTTTCAATAACGAAGGGATCAACGCACCATCATCAAGTGGTTCTAATATTGCTAAAATTTATCCTTTAGATTCAAATGGAAATCCTCAAGATGCTCAACTTGAGAGAGGATTAACACCTTCTCCACTTGTATTAAGAAGTGCAGAAGAAGGATTGATTTCAATAGTAAATACAAATAAAGAGGGAGAAAATCAAATCGACTTAAAAGTCATTTCGAGAGAACACTTTATTAAAGGAATTTTAAACTCTAAAAGAAATGATGCAAAGGGAATCAAATCTTCTAAACTAAAAGTTTGGGGTGACTTGAAATGGGATGGACTCATCTATAACCCTAGAGGTAGAGAAGAAAATGCACCAGAAAGCAAGGATAACAAAGATCCTGCTACTAAGATAAGAGGTCAATTTGAACCGATTGCGGAAGGTCAATATTTCTATAAATTTAAATATAGATTAACTAAAGATTATCCATGGCAGGTTTCCTATATTCCTGTAAAAATTGATAACACAGCACCCTAAGATTGTTTCTGTTGATTTTTTCAAATCCTGAAAAAAATTAAGCTGATCACAAAGGATACTTATCACAAGGTAAAAGAGCAATACAAGAATGAAACGCTATTTGCGAGAGATCAGAAAAGAACATCCTGAAAAATTTGACGAGATTGCAAACGAAGTTTGGTATGCTGGCGCCGCTCTTGTTAATGAAGATGGAGAGGTTGAGAAAAATCTTGAAGTAACTTATGCAGGTGAGGGTCAAGGAAGAAATAGAAAACTTGACAAAGACGGAAATACCATTTATGAAATTAATGGTGCAGGAGATTTAAGAGGAAAAATCATTGAAGTCATTGCATTAGATGGTTCTAGCAATTTCACAAAGATTCATAGAATTAAATTTGCTGATCATGCTGATGAAAAGGGGATGATTTCCTATTATCTAGTAGATCCTGATCAAGATTCATCTAAATACCAAAAAGCTTGGGAGATTTCGAATCTAAATTTAAAAATTTAGAAAATAGAAAAAGAGGATAGTCTTAAAAAAAGATACAACTGAGGTAGAAACATCATCAAGACAATGAAGAGTCTATCGAAGAAAAAAATCTAGCTTGACTATTCATAAAACGATTTCAACAATTAGAGACTTTTGAAAGCAAAGACTTGAAAGAAACTCATTAAAAAGAAATTTAGAGAAGTTGATGACTTTACAAGTGAAACTGGTAAGAGGACAGAAGAATACGATTATAAATACGATGATAAGGGAAATATCATTGCTTATGACGATGGTAGTGCCTTAGAATATGAAACTGAAAAACTTGACGAAATCAAATCAAAAATTTATGGTGTTCTAAGCCCGTCTAAAGATGGACACTTTGAAATTCTTGGAAAGATAAGTAATGTTTCTAAAAATGCCAAGGTATATTATGGCAAATAAATATAAATCGATAGAAATCAAAAACGACCAAGTATGATTCCCACTCAAAAAAACGATGACATTTGATTTATACGCTAATATTAATGATATTGTGGATGGATTAGCTTTTTGCAGGAGATATGAGATTCTTTGTTAAAGATGATGATCAGATAAAAGCTGAAACTAAAGATTAGAATGCCTGAAAAAAATAAGGAAACTAAGACAGAATATCCCTATGCATCAAGTTATGGGAATGTAATAGAATTAGGAGAAGGAGATCTTTCAAAAGAACAAAACCAAACAATTTAACGGAAATGGAATCTGGTAAAATCTATTCTGATTCAGAAAAACAACAATATCTGTTAAAAGGATAACATCATTCTAAGAAAAGGCTATGCACTAAAAGTGACTACCTATAATCCTGGAAAAACGGATATGTTAGAAGGAAATGGAGTCTATAGCAAGGAAGATATAGCAAAAAACCAAAAGGCCAATCCTAATCTAAGAGTCCTTTCAGAAAAAATAATTTATGCTGATAGTAGAAATGTTGAAGATGGAAGAAGTACTCAATCCGTATTAATGTCGGCTTTGGACGGCTTTAACATTGTAAGGTATCAAGTGTTTACATTTAAAATGAACGATAAAGGGGAGGCAATCGATAAAGATGGAAATCTTGTAACAGATCCTTCTAAACTTGTATTATTTGGTAAAGGATGATAAAGAGTACACTGGAGAGGATAAGTCCAATGTAGAGGCTATAAAAGAAGATGGCTCTACGTTATTTATTGATGCAAAACCAGTAAATCTTTCAATGGACAAGAACTACTTTAATCCATCTAAATCTAATAAAATTTATGTACGAAATCCAGAATTTTATTTAAGAGGTAAGATTTCTGATAAGGGTGGTTTTAACTGGGAGTTGAGAGTTAATGAATCTGTTGTAGATAATTATTTAATCTACGGAGATTTACACATTGATAACACTAGAGATTTTAACATTAAGCTTAATGTTAAAGACGGTGACATCATGGACTGGGGAATGAAAGACTATAAAGCAAACGGATTCCCAGATAAGGTAACAGATATGGATGGAAATGTTTATCTTAAAACTGGCTATAGCGATTTGAATGCGAAAGCGGTTGGAGTACACTATCAATTTTTATATGATAATGTCAAACCAGAAGTAAACATTGATCCTAAGGGAAATACTAGTATTGAATATGCTGACGGAAAATCTGTAGTCTTTAACATCAATGATAAAAGAAATAATGGATTCGATGGTGAGATTCAAGACAAACATATTTATGTAAATGGAAAAGAATACAAATCATTTGATGATATTAAACAACTAACAGATAAGACACTAAACATTAAGATTGTTGTAAAAGATTTTGCAAGAAATACGACCGTAAAAGAATTCATTTTAAACAAAGATACGGGAGAGGTGAGCGAATTAAAACCTCATACGGTGACTGTGACCATTCAAAATGGAAAAGAAATGAGTTCAACGATAGTGTCGGAAGAAGATTTCATTTTACCTGTCTATAAGGGTGAATTAGAAAAAGGATATCAATTTGATGGCTGGGAAATTTCTGGTGTCGAAGGGAAAAAAGACGCTGGCTATGTTATTAATGTGTCAAAAGATATCCCTTATAAAACCTGTATTCAAGAAAATAGAGGAGAAAAAGGAGGAGGAAAAATAAACCTACTTTTGATGTATCCAAAAAGAAAGAAAAAACACAATCTGATTCAACTAATGATGTCAACAGTATTGTTCCTGATAAAAATGATAAAAACTTTGAAATTAAGAAGGATGTTTATCTTAATGAACAAGAGAGCATAGCTAATAAACATACCAATATCGATAGTAAATCAACTACTAACAATTCTGATAGGTTGCCAAAAACCGGAACAGTTAGAGAAGTTCTTCACTCATTCATTGCTGGAATATTGTTTATAGTAGGAGCGCTTCTTGGATTGAAGAAAAAAGATCAAGATTAAGACAAAAGCTATAGATAAAAAAATGGTTTATGTACTGAGATTAGCTAGTGTGATAATGAAACAGTTTTGTGAAAATAGCCATTTATAACTCAATTATTTAGTTTACTTTTACTATTGATACCTTTTTGGATTTATTAATGGACTTAGTTTAGATAACTAATGAATTGATTGAAAGGGATTAATATTGACAAATAGTGATCACATTGATTAGAAAATAGAGTCTACCAAAATTTAAATTATAAACCATGACATGAGAAAACGAGCATCTCCAAGAACGGAAATGCTCGTTTTTGAGATTTAAAGCTAGTTTTTACGTAGCATTCTATTTTTTTGTAGTTTTAAATTTATAAATCATTTTGAGACAAGTTCACTGATTGAAGTGAAGTCACGATCCAAGCCTTCTGCAACTGGTTGGCTAGTGAGGATACCTTGATAAGTTGTAACTCCTTCACGTAAACCAGCATCATCAGAGATAGCTTTCTTAAATCCTTTTCCTGCCAAGGCTTCGATATATGGAAGAGTCACATTTGTAAGGGCAATCGTAGATGTGCGAGCAACTGCTCCAGGAATGTTAGCAACGGCATAGTGAAGAACACCGTGTTTTTCATAGACTGGTTCATCGTGAGTTGTCACTCGGTCAGCTGTCGCTATAACACCACCTTGGTCAACAGCAACGTCAACGATGACAGAACCAGGACGCATTTGTTGTACCATTTCATCTGTTACCAATTTTGGAGCTTTGGCACCAGGAATCAAGACAGCACCGATCACAACGTCTGCTTCACGTACACTTGCTTCGATATTAAATGGGTTAGACATGAGGGTTTGGATTTGGTGACCAAAGACATCTTCTAGGACAGAGAGGCGTTTAGCGCTGATATCAAGAATGGTTACTTGAGCTCCCAAACCAAGAGCGATGCGAGCTGCGTGTGTACCAACGACACCACCACCGATGATGGTTACTTTTCCTTTTAGGAACACCAGGAACACCACCGAGTAGAACTCCTGAACCACCAGCTTGTTTCGTCAAGAAGTGGGCTCCGATTTGGACAGCCATACGACCAGCAACCTCACTCATTGGAACGAGAAGTGGAAGTTGTCCTTGAGTATCACGGACTGTCTCATAAGCAACACCAGTTGTTTTAGCTGCAAGCATAGCATCAGCCAATTCTGGAGCAGCTGCCATGTGTAAGTAGGTGAAGAGAAGTAAATCTTCACGCAAGAACTGGTACTCACTAGCAAGGGGTTCCTTGACTTTAACAACTAATTCTGCAGCCCAGGCTTCAGCAGCAGTTGCGACAATTTCTGCTCCTTGCTTTTCATAGTCAGCATCAGTAAAACCAGATCCAAGTCCAGCATTTGTTTCGATGAGGACACGGTGGCCACGACCAACGAGACTTTGTACACCAGCAGGTGTCAGAGCAACACGATTTTCATTATTTTTAATTTCCTTTGGAATTCCAATTAGCATAGGATAACTCACTTTCTATTAAGCTGTTTCAATTTATGTATCACATCATTCTTCAGAGTTTTTTTGTGATGACTTTATTGTATATGAAACCGCTTTTAAATTGCAAGAAAAAAACTTGTAAACCTATTTCTTTTTATGTTATTCTTTTAGCAACCTATTTTAGGAGGTGCAATCATGGAATCACTATTTATCAAACTAGCGAAGCATCAAATTATCGAAACAGAACGCTTAGTACTTAGACCAGTAACACTTGATGATGCAGAAGCCATGTTTGAATATGCTTCAGACAAGGAAAATACACGCTACACTTTTCCAACCAATCAAAGTCTGGAGGAAACCAAGAATAATATTGCCCAGTTTTATCTAGCCAATCCCATTGGGCCGATGGGGAATTGAACTAAAAAAAGTACTGGAGAGTTTATCGGAACTATTGACCTGCACAAGATGGATACTGTTCTTAAGAAGGCAACCATTGGTTATATTATCAATCAAAAATATTGGAATCAAGGTTTGACAACTGAAGCCAATCGTGCCGTGATTGAACTGGCTTTTAAAAAGATAGGAATGAATAAGTTGACGGCTTTTCATGATAAGGATAATCCTGCATCAGGAAAGGTCATGGAGAAATCAGGCATGCGCTTTTCTCACGAAGAACCTTATGCTAGAATAGATAAAAACGAACCTGGAAGAATCGTAACAGATGTCCATTATGTCTTAACCAAGGAAGATTATTTTTGCAAATAAGTAAGCAGTTGAAAAAGATTTTTTTCAGCTGTTTTTCTTTCTCTTACGAATAAGCTAAGAGAGGAGAAAAATATGGAAGAACTTTATTGAGAAAAATCAAAAGAATATAAAATCATTGTTATCTGTGTTAGTTTGGGTTTGATCCTGGGTGGATTTTTCCTCTTAAAACCAGTCGTTCAAACACCTGCTAAAGAAAGTAATTTGCAGACAGAATTTACAACTGTTTCGAAGGATTCGACGGATGAAAAGGAGGATGGGAATCAGAAGGAAGAAGTGGTAGAGCAAGATCTGATTACTGTCGATGTCAAAGGGGCTGTCAAAATCACCAGGGATTTATGATTTGCCAGTTGGAAGTCGTATCAATGATGCTGTTCAAAAAGCTGGTGGCTTGACAGATAATGCAGATAGTAAGTCTATCAATCTTGCTCAGAAAATTAGTGACGAAGCGCTTGTCTATGTTCCAACTAAGGAAGAAGCTACCAGTCAAGAAACACATTCAAATGCTTCCAACACCAAAGAAAATAAGAAAGTCAATCTTAATAAAGCCAGTTTAGAGGAACTGAAACAAGTCAAAGGCTTAGGTGCTAAACGTGCTCAAGATATTATCGACCATCGTGAGTCCAACGGTAAGTTTAAGTCAGTTGATGAGCTCAAAAAGGTTTCTGGTATTGGTGCAAAAACGATAGAAAAGTTAAAAGAGTATGTTACAGTGGATTAGTCGCTTTCCTTTCCCAAAAATCTATCTCAGTTTTCTTTTGCTATGGCTCTACTATGCTATCTTTTCAGCAAGTGTCTTAGCACTTTTGGGCTTTGTCTTTTTACTAGTCTGCCTCTTTTTCCAATTTCCATGGAAAACTGTGACTAAGGTTCTCTTGATTTGTGGACTTTTTGGGAGTTGGTTTTTATTTCAAAAATGGCAGCAAGAAGAAGCTAGTCGGAATCTTGTAGACACGGTTGATACAGTGCGATTATTACCGGACACCATCAAGGTAAATGGTGATAGCTTGTCTTTTCGTGGCAAGGCTGAGGGCAGACTCTTTCAGGTCTATTATAAACTCCAGTCAGAAGCTGAAAAGGAAAAATTTCAAGAGTTGTCTGAACTACATGAAATGGTTGTGAAAGGCAAGTTAGCTAGTCCCTCAAGGAGCCAGTAATTTTTGCGGGTTTTGATTATCGAAACTATCTCAAAAACGTCAAGGAATTTATCAGACTATAACCATATCCGAAATTGTGGAATTAAAGCAAATTTCCAGTTGGGATATCGGAGAAAATCTATCTAGTTTGCGGAGAAGAGCAGTTGTCTGGATTAAACGGAATTTTCCCGATCCCATGCGCAATTATATGACAGGTCTTTTATTGGGACATTTAGATACAGACTTTGAGGAAATGAATGAACTTTATTCTAGCCTAGGGATTATTCATCTTTTTGCTTTGTCTGGAATGCAGGTCGGATTTTTCATGAATGCTTTTAAAAAGTCACTCTTGCGATTGGGCTTGACACAAGAGAAGTTCAAATGGCTAGCTTATCCCTTTTCTTTGTTTTATGCAGGCTTGACAGGATTTTCAGCTTCAGTTATTCGTAGTCTTCTCCAAAAGCTATTGGCTCAGCATGGCTTTAAGTCACTGGATAATTTTGCTTTGACGATTCTTATCCTATTTTCTTTATCATGCCGAACTTTTTCTTAACTGCTGGAGGGGTTCTTTCCTGTGCTTATGCCTTTATCCTGACAATGACTGGTGAGGAAGTAGCAGGGATAAAAGGTCTGGTTAGAGAGAGTTGCATTATTACCTTGGGAATTTTGCCAATTTTATCTTTCTACTTTTCTGAATTTCAACCGTGGTCTATTCTCCTAACTTTTGCCTTTTCTTTCTTGTTTGACATGGTCTTATTGCCACTTTTATCGATTCTCTTCTGTCTGTCATTTATATATCCCATCACCCAGTTCAACTTTCTCTTTGAATGGCTAGAAAACATCATACGCTATATTTCTCAGCTATCTACGAGGCCTCTTGTTTTTGGTCAGCCGAGTCTTTGGATTTTAATCCTTCTTTTGATTACTTTAGCTCTCATCTATGACTATCGAAAGAATTTGAAAAAAATATCTATGCTTGTCATAGTTGCCATCTCATTCTTTTTAGTAACCAAGCATCCACTAGAAAATGAAATCACAGTCCTAGATATGGAACAGGGACGAAGTATTTTCCTAAGAGACATGACAGGAAAGACCATACTACTGGATGTCGGAGAAAAATCTGAACGTGACAAGAAAGAAGTCTGGCAGGAGAAAGTTATTACCAGTAATGCCAAACGTAGTTTAATTCCTTATCTGAAAAGTCGAGGAGTGGCAAAGATTGATCAGTTGGTTCTGACGACTAGTGATACTAAGCAGTTAGATCATGTGTTAGAAATCAGTAAAGCCTTCGAGCTTGGAGAGATTCTAGTAACTGAAGAAACTTTATCTAGAGAGAATTTATAGATAAGCTGAAGGAGAGCAAAGTCAACCTACGTTCAATTAAAAAAGGAGACAGCTTATTTGTTTTTGGGAGTAGTTTGGAAGTAATCGAAACTCAAAATAAGGATAAAAATGATTCAATTACAATGTATGGAAAGTTACTAAACCAAACCTTTCTAGTTACTGGAAATATAGAGGAGAAGTTCTTAACGAGTCATTATCCAAAAACTCCAAGCAGATGTAGTGATAACTCATCAGCAAGCATCGAAGAAAAAGACAGATATCGAGATCTTCAAAAACTGTACACCCTAAAATCACGGTCATTTCAATAGACAAGAAAAAATCATTTAAAGTTAAAAATGGGGAGAATAACCAAGAAGATAAAGAACTTGAGAATTTGGTATTAAAAACTGACAAAAAGGGTGCTATTCGTTTTCAAAGGCTGGACTACTTGGAATGTTGAAACTGTTCAATAACGTTTTTCAGAGAAAACTAAAACATTAAAAATTGTCTAAACAATCATTCAAGGCTTGATTTTTGAATCCCTGTTTACTATAAAAATAGTTAAGATTGGTGTCAAACTTTTATATTGCAAATAGGAGAAAAAATGACAAAAACTTTGAAACGTCCTGAGGTTCTATCACCTGCAGGAACACTAGAAAAACTAAAAGTAGCTGTTCAATACGGAGCAGATGCTGTCTTTATCGGTGGTCAGGCCTATGGTCTACGTAGCCGTGCAGGGAAACTTCACTTTCGAACAAATGGAAGAAGGAGTTCAGTTTCGCGGCTAAGTATGGAGCTAAAGGTTTATGTGGCTGCCAATATGGTTATGCACGAGGAAATGAAGAAGGTGCCGGAGAATGGTTCCGTAAAGTTGCGTGATATCGGTATTGCAGCGGTTATCGTTTCTGATCCAGCCTTGATCATGATTGCTGCAACAGAAGCACCAGGACTTGAAATCCACCTTTCAACACAAGCTAGTGCAACCAACTATGAAACTCTTGAATTCTGGAAAGAACTTGGTTTGACTCGTGTCGTTTTGGCGCGTGAGGTTTCTATGGAAGAGTTGGCAGAAATTCGCAAACGTACAGACGTAGAGATTGAAGCCTTCGTACATGGAGCTATGTGTATTTCCTACTCTGGTCGTTGTACGCTTTCTAACCATATGAGTATGCGTGATGCCAACCGTGGTGGATGTTCACAATCTTGCCGTTGGAAATATGACCTTTACGATATGCCATTTGGTAAAGAGCGTAAGAGTCTCAAGGGAGAAATTCCTGAAGAGTTCTCCATGTCAGCTGTTGATATGTCTATGATTGACCATATTCCAGATATGATTGAAAATGGTGTGGACAGTCTTTGAAGATTGAAGGTCGTATGAAGTCCATCCACTATGTTTCAACAGTGACAAACTGCTACAAGGCTGCCGTTGATGCCTACCTTGAAAGTCCCTGAAAAGTTTGAAGCTATCAAGCAAGACTTGATTGATGAAATGTGGAAGGTAGCCCAACGTGAATTGGCTACAGGTTTCTACTATGGAACACCATCTGAAAATGAACAACTGTTCGGTGCTCGTCGTAAGATTCCAGAATACAAGTTTGTTGCTGAAGTAGTAGCTTATGATGATGCAACACAAACAGCAACTATTCGCCAACGTAACGTTATCAACGAAGGTGACCAAGTTGAGTTTTATGGCCCAGGTTTCCGCCATTTTGAAACTTATATCGAAGACCTTCATGATGCTAAAAGGTAAATAAAATTGACCGTGCACCAAATCCAATGGAACTTTTAACCATCAAGGTTCCTCAACCAGTACAAGCAGGTGATATGGTCCGTGCTTTGAAAGAAGGCTTGATCAATCTTTACAAAGAAGATGGAACAAGCGTCACAGTTCGTGCCTAGATAAGGAAAGTCAATGGTTCAAGCTCATGGATTACTAGTAGATAATGAAAGCAGATGTGTTCATTACCATAGTGATAAAGATATCGTAGCGCTCCAGTGTTATGAGTGTCAGAAATACTATGCCTGTTATCAGTGTCACAATGAACTAGAGTCGCACACATTTTCTCCTTATCCTTTAAATCTAAAAGAGGATAAACCTATCTTATGTGGTTCCTGTAAGAAGACCCTAACTTATGAGGAGTATAGAGAAAAGGGGAGCTGTCCTTATTGTGCAGCACTCTTTAATCCAGCTTGCCAGAGTCACCATTCATATTATTTTAAATAAGAAACGATAAATCCAGGTTTGTGAAAACTTGGATTTTTCTTTTTCAGAAAAAAATAGGAAAGATAAGGAAAAATAACCTGAAAAGACATTAAAATTTTCTATATAATTGTCTTGAAAATCGTAAAAAAATAGAAATAAATGATTAGAAACGCTTTCAATGCTAGTAAAAAAAGTTGACAAAAAGCAAATTTTTAGGACTAAAACTAGGGAAGTAAATTTAATTTTAAAAAAAGGAGAATTCGTCATGAATTTAACATTTTTTTCGGTCTATGTCTTGCCTGTATGGGTGTATCTCTTGCAGAAGGATTTTTTTGATGAACGGTTTGTTCAAATCTGCAGCACGCCAACCAGATATCATCCCTCAATTGCGTAGTTTGATGATCATGGGGATTGCCTTTATCGAAGGAACATTCTTTGTAACTCTGCGATGTCATTTGTCATCAAATAGACAACTATATATAGAAAATGGGAGGATGTCAAACCATGGAAGAAAAGTTCAATCCAACCATCAATATTGGACCAATATCCTTTGATTTGACCCTGCTAGCATTGACTCTTGTAACTGTCTGTGCATGGTTTTTTTGCCTTTGTCTACTGGGCAAGTCGTAAAATGACCATCCGTCCCAAAGGGCAAAAGCAAAATGCTCTTGAGATGATTCTATGACTTTGTGATCGGGTTTTTACAGAACCAAACATTGAGATTCAGTACATCAAGGATTACTCACTCTTTTTCTTGTGTTTCTATTTCTTGTTTATGGTTAGTCGCAAACAATCTTGGCTTAATGGCAAAAAGTACAAACAACAAACGGTACATAACTTTGGACTTCGCCCAACAGCCAACCTTGGATACGATTTATCCCTCTCATTATTGATCACTTTGATCGCCCATATGAAGGAATTCGTCGTCGAGGTGTTAAAAGAATATTTGAGAGCATTTTGTTACACCTGGCTTCATGACACCGATGAACATCTTTAGAAGAGTTCACCAATTTTCCTATCACTTGCGATTTGCGGGATGTTCGGGAAATATCTTTTGCCGGTGAGGTCTTAGCAGGATTGCTATTAGCCTTGTCACAATCATGCCTTTGTATTGGTATCCTTTTCGCCTTTATTGCAAATCATGTTATGGACAGCCTTTTTCGATGTTTTCATTTCATGTATTCAGGCTTATGTATTTACCATGTTGTCATCTATGTACATTGGTAAATAAAAATAAATGAAGGGAAGAGTAGAGAGGAGGATTAGAAATGATGGACTTTAACTATTAGGTGACCATTGATTGGTGACTTTATTTCTGATCGCTGGTTCCTTCCTTTTTATTGATCTTCTTAGTGAAGAAAATATGCATGGGTGAAATATTTGACCAGTGTCTTCGATGAACGCGCTGAAAAAGATTTGCTTCAGATATTGATGGTGCTGAGAAGCTCGTCAAAAAAAGGCAGAGAACTCTTGCTCAAAAGCGTGAAGCTGAGTTAGCAGGTAGCCGTACCGAAGCTAAAAACTATCATCGAGAATGCTAAGGAGACAGCTGAAAAAGAGCAAATCAGATATTCTGGCTGAAGCTAAGCTAGAAGCTGGTCGCTTGAAAGAAAAAGCTAACCAAGAAATTGCGCAAAACAAAGCTGAGGCTTTACAAAGCGTTAAAGGTGAGGTAGCAGATTTGACAGTTAGTCTAGCTGGAAAAATTATCTCACAAAACCTTGACGGTCATGCCCATAAAGAACTCATTGATCAGTATATCGATCAGCTAGGAGAAGCTTAATGGACAAAAAGACAGTAAAGGTAATTGAAAAATACAGCATGCCTTTTGTCCAATTGGTGATTGAAAAAGGAGAAGAAGATTCTATCTTCTCAGACTTGACCCAGATTAAGCAAGTCGCTGAAGAAACAGACTTGCCTTCTTTTTTGGCTCAGGTAGATGTTGATGAGTCTGACAAGGAAAAAACAGTCAGTTATTTCCAAGATTCTGCATCGCCATTATTACAAAACTTCATTCAAGTTCTGTTGTACAATCATCGTTCAAATCTTTTTTATGATGTGATTGTAGATTGTTTAAACCGTCTTGAGAGAGAAACGAATCGTTTTGAAGTAACGATTATGTCTGCTCATCCTCTAACTGATGAACAGAAAGAACGTCTACTTCCTATTATAGAGAAAAAGATGTCTTTAAAAGTGCGTAGCATTAAAGAAGAAATCGACGATAGTTTAATCGGTGGTTTTGTTATTATCGCCAATCACAAGACAATTGATGTTAGTATTAAACAACAACTTAAAGTTGTTAAGGAAAATTTGAAATAGAAAGTGGTGTTCTTTTGGCAATTAACGCACAAGAAATCAGCGCTTTAATTAAGCAACAAATTGAAAATTTCAAACCCAATTTTGATGTGACTGAAACTGGTGTTGTAACCTACATCGGTGACGGAATTGCGCGTGCTCATGGCCTTGAAAATGCCATGAGTGGAGAGTTGTTGATTTTTGAAAACGGCTCTTATGGTATGGCGCAAAACTTAGAATCAACAGATGTTGGTATTATCATCCTTGGAGACTTTACAGATATCCGCGAAGGCGATACCATTCGTCGTACAGGGAAAAATCATGGAAGTTCCAGTTGGTGATAGCTTGATTGGACGTGTCGTGGATCCACTTGGTCGTCCAGTAGATGGACTTGGTCCAATCGACACAAACAAAACTCGTCCAGTTGAAGCACCAGCTCCTGGGGTTATGCAACGTAAATCAGTATCAGAACCATTGCAAACTGGTTTGAAAGCTATTGATGCCCTTGTTCCAATCGGTCGTGGTCAACGTGAGTTGATTATCGGTGACCGTCAAACAGGGAAAACAACCATCGCTATCGATGCAATCTTGAACCAAAAAGGTCAAGATATGATTTGTATCTATGTAGCGATTGGTCAAAAAGAATCAACAGTTCGTACACAAGTAGAAACACTTCGTCAGTACGGAGCCTTGGATTACACAATCGTTGTGACAGCGTCAGCTTCACAACCTTCACCATTGCTCTTTCCTTGCACCTTATGCAGGGGTTGCTATGGCAGAAGAATTTCATGTACCAAGGTAAGCATGTCTTGATTGTTTATGATGACCTTATCTAAAACAAGCGGTAGCTTATCGTGAACTTTCTCTCTTGCTCCGTCGTCCACCAGGTCGTGAAGCCTTCCCAGGGATGTCTTCTACCTTCACAGCCGTCTACTTGAGCGTTCTGCAAAAGTTTCTGATGAACTTGGTGGTGGATCTATTACAGCTCTTCCATTTATCGAGACACAAGCAGGAGATATCTCAGCCTATATCGCTACAAACGTAATTTCTATTACGGATGGACAAATCTTCCTTGGCGATGGACTCTTTAATGCTGGTATCCGTCCGGCTATTGATGCGGGTTCTTCTGTATCTCGTGTTGGTGGTTCTGCTCAGATTAAAGCCATGAAGAAAGTTGCTGGTACACTCCGTATCGACCTTGCTTCATACCGTGAGTTGGAAGCCTTCACTAAATTTGGTTCTGACTTGGATGCAGCTACTCAGGCTAAATTGAACCGTGGTCGTCGTACTGTAGAAGTATTGAAACAACCAGTTCACAAACCATTACCTGTTGAGAAACAAGTTACTATTCTCTATGCTTTGACCCATGGTTTCTTGGATACAATTCCTGTAGACGATATCGTTCGTTTCGAAGAAGAGTTCCATATGTTCTTTGATGCTCAACATCCTGAGATTTGGAAACCATTCGTGAAACAAAAGACTTGCCAGATGAAGCAGTCTTGGATGCTGCGATTACTGAGTTTCTCAATCAATCAAGCTTCCAATAAGAATAGAGGTGTCAGATGGCAGTATCTCTAAATGATATTAAAACAAAAATCGCCTCAACAAAAAATACTAGTCAAATCACTAACGCGATGCAGATGGTTTCTGCAGCTAAGTTAGGTCGTTCTGAAGAAGCAGCTCGTAACTTCCAAGTTTATGCACAAAAAGTGCGTAAGTTGGTTACAGATATCCTTCACGGAGATGGTGCCGGCGGATCAACAAATCCAATGTTGATTAGCCGACCGGTCAAGAAAACAGGCTATATCGTCATTACATCTGACCGCGGTCTTGTTGGAGGATATAATTCTTCCATCTTGAAAGCAGTCATGGAAATTCAGCAAGAATACCATCCTTCAGGTGATGACTTTGAGGTCATCTGTATTGGTGGTATGGGAGCAGATTTCTTCAAATCACGCGGTATTCAACCAATCTATGAATTGCGTGGACTTGCAAGTCAACCAAGCTTTGATGAAGTTCATAAGATTATCTCTAAAACGATTGAAATGTATCAAAATGAACTTTTTGATGAGCTCTACGTTTGCTACAACCACCACGTGAATACATTGACAAGTCAAATGCGTGTAGAACAGATGCTTCCAATCGTGGACTTGGATCCAAATGAAGCAGATGATAACTATAGCTTGACTTTTGACCTTGAAACAAGTCGTGAAGAAATCTTGGATCAATTGCTACCACAGTTTGCAGAAAGTATGATTTATGGTGCTATTATTGATGCCAAGACAGCTGAAAATGCTGCTGGTATGACAGCCATGCAAACAGCGACTGATAATGCCAAAAAAGTGATTAATGATTTGACAATCCAGTATAACCGTGCCAGACAGGCGGCGATTACACAAGAAATCACAGAAATTGTGGCAGGAGCTAGTGCTTTAGAATAAAGCCATCCTGCTCACATCAATGAACTTAGGACCTAGCAATACTAGGAACCGACAGTATCTTATATAGAATAGGAGAAGGAGATGAGTTCAGGTAAAATTGCTCAGGTTATCGGACCCGTTGTAGACGTTTTGTTTGCAGCAGGTGAAAAACTACCTGAGATTAACAATGCACTTGTCGTCTACAAAAATGACGAAAAGAAAACAAAAATCGTCCTTGAAGTAGCCTTAGAGTTGGGGGATGGTATGATTCGTACCATCGCCATGGAATCAACAGATGGTTTGACTCGTGGAATGGAAGTATTGGACACAGGTCGTCCAATCTCTGTACCAGTAGGTAAAGAAACCTTGGGACGTGTCTTCAACGTTTTGGGAGATACCATTGACTTGGAAGCTCCTTTTGGAGAAGACGCAGAGCGTCAGCCAATTCATAAAAAAGCACCTACTTTTGATGAGTTGTCTACCTCTTCAGAAATCCTCGAAACAGGGATTAAGGTTATCGACCTTCTTGCCCCTTATCTTAAAGGTGGTAAGGTCGGACTCTTCGGTGGTGCCGGAGTTGGTAAAACTGTCTTGATCCAAGAATTGATTCACAACATTGCCCAAGAACACGGTGGTATCTCAGTATTTACTGGTGTTGGGGAACGTACTCGTGAAGGGAACGACCTCTACTGGGAAATGAAAGAATCAGGCGTTATCGAGAAAACAGCCATGGTATTTGGTCAGATGAATGAGCCACCAGGAGCACGTATGCGTGTTGCCCTTACTGGTTTGACAATCGCTGAATACTTCCGTGATGTAGAAGGTCAAGACGTTCTTCTCTTTATTGACAACATTTTCCGTTTCACACAAGCTGGTTCAGAAGTATCTGCCCTTTTGGGTCGTATGCCATCAGCCGTTGGTTACCAACCAACCCTCGCAACAGAAATGGGTCAATTGCAAGAACGTATCACTTCAACTAAGAAAGGTTCTGTAACCTCTATCCAGGCTATCTACGTGCCAGCGGATGACTATACTGATCCAGCGCCAGCAACAGCCTTCGCTCACTTGGATTCAACTACCAACTTGGAACGTAAATTGGTTCAATTGGGTATCTACCCTGCCGTTGACCCACTTGCTTCAAGTTCACGTGCCTTGGCACCTGAAATCGTTGGAGAAGAGCACTACGCAGTTGCTGCTGAGGTTAAACGTGTTCTTCAACGTTATCATGAATTGCAAGATATCATTGCCATCCTTGGTATGGATGAACTTTCTGATGAAGAAAAGACTTTGGTTGCTCGTGCCCGTCGTATTCAGTTCTTCCTTTCACAAAACTTCAACGTTGCGGAACAATTTACTGGTCAACCAGGTTCTTATGTTCCAGTAGCGGAAACAGTTCGTGGATTTAAGGAAATTCTTGACGGAAAACACGATCATCTCCCAGAAGATGCCTTCCGTGGAGTAGGTTCAATCGAAGATGTTATCGCTAAGGCTGAAAAAATGGGATTTTAAGAGGTGATCTATGGCTCAGTTAACTGTCCAGATCGTGACACCAGATGGCCTCGTCTATGATCACCATGCCAGCTTTGTATCGGTTCGAACTCTGGATGGTGAGATGGGGATCTTGCCACGACATCAAAATATGATTGCGGTATTAGCAGTTGATGAAGTTAAAGTCAAACGTATTGATGATGATTCTCATGTCAACTGGATAGCAGTAAATGGAGGAATCATCGAGATTGCAAATGATGTGATTACTATCATTGCAGACTCAGCTGAGCGTGCTCGTGATATCGATATTAGCCGTGCAGAACGTGCCAAACTTCGTGCAGAACGTGAAATCGAAGAAGCACAAGACAAACACTTGATTGACCAAGAGCGTCGTGCTAAGATTGCATTACAACGTGCTATTAACCGAATCAATGTCGGAAATAAACTATAAAAAAATGAACTTGATTTGAGAATCAAGTTCATTTTTTTATGTTTAAAATATGACGCAAACCGCTTCGGGAACGTGGAAATCATTGGAAAGTTCTGCAAGACGACCAGTTTCAGGATTACGTTTAAAGACAGTTGCATTATCAGAATCCTGGTGAACAGCGATGAGGAATTCTTGGTCTGGTGAGAGAATAAAAGTCTCGAGGAGTTTTTCCCGTTTGTAGGAACGAATTCCAACAATTCTAAACTACCATCAGCTAGAATAGTGTAAACTACAATAGAATCGTGACCACGGTTTGATGCATACAGATATTTTTCCATCTTGTGAGAGACGAATAGCAGCAGTTCCATTAAAGTCATTAAATCCTTCAGGAAGAGTAGAAATAACTTGCATTTTTTCAAATGCACCAACACCATCATAAATCAATACTTCAATTGTACTATTGAGTTCACAGATGAGATAAAGCAATCTTGTAGTGGTTGTGAAAAAAACAAGGTGACGTGCACCAGCACCAGGACTACAATTGTAGGTAGTTAGCTTATTTAGTTTTTCCTTCTGGATTGACATCATAAGTAGTAACCTCATCAGTACCTAAGTCGCAAGTGACTAAATACTGATCTGGTGTTAAATCTGTAAAGTGTACATGTGGAGAAGCTTGATTTTCATGAGGACCATGACCGCTATGTTGAACTGTATCAGCCAATTCTAGACTACCATCTTCTTTACGTTTATAGACCAAAAACTTGTCCCTTGTGATAGTTAGCACCATATACTAGGTTACGTTTCTCGTCAACTGCAACGAAGCAGTGAGGAGCACCTTCTGTCACAACATGATTTAGCAAAGTACCATCTGTTTGATAGGCAGCAATTCCCCCTTGTCCATCTTTGCTACCGACAGTGTAGAGGTGATTTTTCTTGATCAAATGCAAGATAGGTAGGACTTGGCTCAGCAGCAAATAGTTTAAGATTGGATAGTTGCCCAGTTTCTGTATCAAAATCAGCTTGATAAATCCCTTGGGATAAACGACGTGTGTAGGTTCCGAAATAAATTTTTTCAATCATAGCTATACCTCTAAATAAAGATGTTTCTATTATATCATAAATTAGGAGACCTGAAGAAAATAGTGAAAAAAAGTATGAAACATCTAAGTATAAAATTAGTAAATGCAAGGTCGCTTTTGTTAAAGTTTCTCAATCGTCACCTCAACACTTTAAAAACAGTTTATTCCCTATAAAAATGGTATAATGAAAAGGACAAAGGAAAGGAAGTAGATATGGAACAAAAAAAGAGAAACATTTTTAATTTATCTTGGTTTTTTTAAATGGTTTTTTTAGATAATAAGGCTGTTACTGTATTTTTTTGGTAGCCTTGTTACTAGGTCTGAATATTTTTTTATTTTTAAGTAAGATTAGTTTTTTTATTTATCCCTGTCGTTGATTTTTTTATCAGTGGTCATGTTACCTGTTATTTTATCAGGATTGCTTTTTTTATCTCTTAAACCCACTGGTGGATTTGATGGAGAAGTACAAGATAAATCGTGTCTTAGCCATTAGTATTATCTTTTGTCATTATTGCTATACTTCTGATTATTGGTCTGGCTGTCGCGATTCCAAATCTTCAACGTCAAGTAGTTATTTTTTTGCGCAAAAATGTACCAAATTATCTCGAAGATGCTGATAGAGTTATTGATGATCTTGTAACTAAGCGTTTACCAGATGACTTTAGACCTCAACTAGAACAGGTTCTGGCTCAGTTTTTCAACACAAGCAACTGCTTGGGCAAGTAATATATCTTCTAAAAGGCTGTGAACTGGGTGAGTGCTCTTATCAGTGGAACGTCTCAAGTCATTGTCGCTCTAATTATCATGCCCGTTTATGCTCTTTTTATCTCCTTAGAGATGGAAAAAGGTTTGAGAGATCATATCACTCAATTCTTACCAAATAAATTGAGAGAACCAGTAGGTAAGGTTCTAACGGATGTGAACCAACAACTTTCTAACTATGTTAGAGGACAAATTACTGTTGCTATTATCGTGGCAATTATGTTTATCATCTTCTTTAAAATTATTGGTTTGAGATATGCGGTGACTCTTGGTATTACTGCTGGGGTCTTAAATCTTATCCCTTATCTTGGAAGTTTCCTTGCTATGATACCAGCTCTGGTCTTAGGGTTAATTGCTGGACCAGTTATGCTCTTGAAAGTTATTATCGTTTTTATCGTAGAGCAGACAATTGAAGGTCGTTTTGTGTCTCCATTGATTTTAGGTAGTCAACTAAACATCCATCCAATCACTATTCTATTTGTTTTGTTGACGTCTGGTTCTATGTTTGGTGTTTGGGGAGTCCTATTAGGAATTCCTGTTTATGCTTCAGCCAAAGTTGTTATTTCAGCTATTTTTGAATGGTATAAAAAAGTTAGTGGTCTGTATGAGTTAGAAGAGGAGGTTGAAGGTGAGCAATAGTCAAGAAATGCTTGAAGCTTTGGATCAGCAAGATTTAACAAGAGCTGATCACTATTTTTCAAAAAGCATTGGTAGAAGACTCTGATGATCTTCTTCTGGAACTGGCTTATTATCTAGAAGGGTATTGGTTTTTTTATCCACAAGCTCGTCAAATCTATGAAAAAAACTAGCTCCAATATTTCCAGAAGTAAATCTCAATCTAGCTAGTATCGCAAGTGAAGACGGACAAATTGAAGAAGCATTTGCCTATCTAGAAGAAATTCAACCCAATAGCGATTCTTATGTATCTGCTCTTGTTTTAAAGGCTGATTTCTATCAAATGGAAGGATTGACGGATGTAGCTCGCGACAAGCTATTAGAAGCTCTTAATTACTCTGATGATCCTTTATTGATTTTTTTGGGCTAGCAGAGTTAGATAGTGAACTTGGAAATGATTTAGAAGCGATTAAGGGCTATGCTCAACTGGATAATCGTGAAATATATGAGCAGACAGGGATTTCGACCTATCAACGAATTGGAACTGCCTATGCTCGACTTGGAAAGTTTGAATCAGCCATAGAGTTTTTAGAAAAAGCTTTAGAGTTAGATTATGAAGATCAGACTGCATTTGAATTAGCAAGTCTTTACTTTGATCAAGAGGAATATCAAAAGGCAGTTTTATATTTTAAACAGCTGGATACTATTTCTCCAGATTTTGAAGGGTATGAGTATGGTTATAGTCAGGCTCTACATAAGGAACACCAGACTGAGCAAGCCTTACTGATAGCTCAACAAGGTTTGGAAAAAAATCCATTCGAAACACGTTTACTACTCCTTGCTTCACAATTATCTTACGAATTGCATCAACCTGAGCAGGCGGAAACTTATCTTCTTCAAGCTCAAGAAGATGCGGAAGACCAAGAAGAAATCCTCTTGCGACTAGCAACCATGTATCAGGAGCAAGAACGGTATGAGGATATTCTAGCCTTAGAAGTATATGAGCCAGAAAATCTCTTGACTAAGTGGATGATTGCACGGAGTTACCAAGAAACTGAAGATTTGGATGTTGCCTATGAATCTTATCAGGCATTGGTTTCCAGAACTCAAGGAAAATCCTGAGTTTTTTTAGAGCAATACATTCATCTATTACGCGAACTTGGAAGGTTTGAAGAAGCAAAAGAACAGATTCAACACTATCTCAAGTTGGTTCCTGATGACATACAGATGCAAGATTTGTATGAACGTTTATGATGATATCAAAATAGTCGTCTTAGCAGGCGACTATTTTTTTGATAAAATGAAAAGATTTAAAAATCTATAAATTCCATCATAAAAAAATGAATAGATACAGTATGAATTTTTTTAGCATTTTTTTGATATAATTGTTATAGTTAAATTGAAAAAAACTCACTCAAAAAGTGAAACATAGAAAGATTTGAATTATGACACAAGTAAAAATCGTAACAGATTCTTCTGTTACCATTGAACCAGAAGTGGTCAAAGAATTAAATATTACCGTCGTTCCGCTCTCTGTAATGATTGATAGTGTTCTTTATTCGGATGCTGATCTTGAAGAAGGGGAATTTCTTCGCTTGATGAAAGAGAGTAAAAATCTGCCTAAAACAAGTCAACCTCCTGTTGGACTCTTTGCTGAGATTTTTGATGAGTTGAGTAAAGACGGTAGTCAAATTTTAGCCATTCATATGTCTCATGCCTTATCAGGAACTGTCGAAGCAGCTCGTCAAGGGTGCAAGTTTGTCAACAGCTAATGTGACCGTATTGGATAGTTCCTTTACAGATCAAGCCCTAAAATTTCAAGTGGTTGAAGCAGCTAAGTTAGCTCAAGAAGGACAAGACATTGAGACAATTGTGGCTCATGTTGAAGAAGTAAAGAAGAACACAGAGCTCTATATTGGTGTTTCTACCTTGGAAAACCTTGTTAAAGGTGGTCGTATTGGTCGAGTGACAGGTCTTTTAAGCTCTCTATTAAATATCCGCGTAGTCATGCAGATGAAAGATGATGAATTGCAACCAATCGTTAAAGGACGTGGAGCTAAAACCTTTAAGAAATGGTTGGATGAACTAGTTTCAAAACTGTCAGAGCGTTCTGTTTGCAGAGATTGGTATTTCCTATTCTGGAACTAGGGACTGGGCAGAAGAGATGAAAGAAATCCTACAACCATTCGTTGAAAAAAACCAATCTCTGTACTTGAAACAGGTTCGATTATTCAGACCCATACAGGTGAAAATGCTTGGGCTATTTTTGGTCAGATATGAGTCCTAAAAAAATAAAGAAAAATAGCAAGAAATAGCGTTTTTGACTTGACCTACAAGAGAATTTAGGATATGATTGTAATTGTTAATTAGAAAATATTTGGAGGAATTATTAACATGGCAAACAAACAAGATTTGATCGCTAAAAGTAGCAGAAGCTACAGAATTGACAAAGAAAGACTCAGCAGCAGCAGTTGATGCTGTATTTGCAGCAGTAGCTGATTACCTTGCAGCTGGTGAAAAAGTTCAATTGATTGGTTTTGGTAATTTCGAAGTTCGTGAGCGTGCAGCACGTAAAGGTCGCAACCCACAAACTGGTAAAGAAATCACTATCGCAGCTTCAAAAGTTCCAGCATTCAAAGCTGGTAAAGCTC